>VFQP010002205.1_pt1 | contig 22573 bp, 18 predicted proteins | sample 3512351 | NCBI WGS metagenome assembly VFQP01 (sample SAMN10412372, study PRJNA504923) | tailings metagenome | isolation source: Relicate 1 Philex TSF1 revegetated site | place: Philippines: Tuba, Benguet | collected 2017-08-29
GGTATGCACCCAACTTAGCGACGCGGCGTTCCGGCGCGTAGCAACATTGCGAAGAGGCACGCACGCAAGCGAAATGGCAGGTGAATTGGCAGCGGAATGGCAGGGGTTTTCCGCAACTTGCGCGGCGCCCCGGATGCTCCCTACAGTGAAGCCACCATCGCAAGCCCACCCCGTACGCTCCATGGGCCATCATGCCGCTCCGAAGCTGAACACTGTCAGCCATGCCCGTGCGCTCGATCACGTGCAGGCCCTGTCGGCGCGCGTGTTCGGCCCGACCCGGCTGCATAGCGACGATGCCGATCCGGAAGTGCAGTTGCAGTCCTGCCAGATCGGGCATCTCACGCTGGTGACCACGCGCTACCGCCAGGCCATGGAGGTGGTGCCGCAACTGGGCAAGGACGAGTACGTGATTCAGACGGTCACGGTGGGGCAGTGCCGAGTACAGGTTGATGGCGTGGAAGTGAGCATGGAAACCGGCAGTACGTGGGTATTCTCGCCGTCGGTACCGGTACGCCTGTTGCTGGACGCGGGTTGCGAGCGCTTCAGCGTGGTGGTGCGCCGGCACGCACTGGTTGACGCGTTCCGGACCTGCTTCAACTTCGATCCCCCGGCGCCGCTGATCTTTGCGTTGCAGCCACTGGCCGACGCCCAGCGCGCGGGACGCTGGCGCGCAATGATGACGTGGCTGCGTGCCGAAGCCGACATGCGTATCGGCCGGCCTGGCCTGCCCGCCGCCGATGGCGCCATCGAGCAGCTTTGTTTGACCACGCTGCTGGTCGACCATTTTGGCGAGGATGGCGGGCTGCTGCCGCGTGGCTACCTGCCGACGCTGCCGGCCTATGTCCGGCGCGCCATACGCTATCTGCGCGCCAATCTGGACCAGCCGATCACGCTGCAGGAGCTGGCTGCGCATTGCGGCGTGTGCGAACGCACGTTGCAGCTCGGCTTCCGCAAAAGCAAGGACACCACGCCAATGGAATACCTGCGCGTGCTGCGCCTGCAGGGCGCACGCGCCGATCTGCAACGCGCGACGCAGGGGCCCGGCGTGGTTACCAGCATCGCGCTGCGCCACGGCTTTACGCATCTGAGCCTGTTTGCGCGCGAGTATCGGCGCGAGTTCGGTGAGCCGCCTTCGGCGACATTGCGCGGCGGTGGTTGAGCGGTCACCTCAAAAAAGGCGCAGCCGACGTGAGACGGCTGCGCCATCAACCCCCGCCAGTTTCGTGGCGGGTTCCCAGAGCGTGAGTCCGATGCACCGACAGTGATCAGGCGGCAATCTGGGTGGGCTGGCACACGCGCAGCAGCGTCTGCAGGCGTCCCCGATCGAGGTCGCGTCCAATAAAGACAAACTTGCTTTCGCGTGCTTGTGTGCCCCAGGCATCGGCCGCATGAAAATCCATCAGCCGGTGCACGGCTTGCAACACATAGCGCTGGTCGTCGTCCTGCACCGCCACGATGCCTTTCATGCGGAATACGTCGTCACCCTGCGCGGCCAGCAGTGCACGCAAACCGCTCTCCAACCGCTGGCGGTCGAAGGGCGTGTCGAACAGCAGCGAGACCGAGGTCACCGACGGGTCGTGCCGATGTGTGTGGTCGTCATCGCCCCCATGGCCATCATGGCCGTGGTCGCACAGCTCGTCGCATACGTGATCTTCGTCGTGAGCGCCGTGGTGATGCCCATGTTCGTGTTCATGGGAATCATCGGGAAGCTGCGTCACGCCTGGCGTAAAGCCACCAATGCCAAGGATGCGCGACAAGTCCACCTGCGCGTAGTTGGAGCGCATGATCTGCGCGCCTTCGTTCAGGTGCTGCAGGCGGTGGGTCAACGCATCGAGCCGCGCCTCGGACACCAGGTCGGACTTGTTCAGGATGATCCGGTCGGCCGCGACGATCTGATCCACGGCCTGATTGTCGAAACCCGAAAGCCGGGGATCGTCGAGATGGTCCTCGATATGCACCGCGTCCACCAGCGTCAGGATGCCGTCGAGCGTGACCTGTTTTGCCACGTCGTTGTCCATGAAAAACGTCGCGGCCACGGGCGTGGGATCGGCCAGTCCGCTGGTTTCGACCAGGATATGGTCAAAGCGCTCGGGCCGTTCGAGCAGCGTCTGCAGAATGCGCACGAGGTCGGTGCGCACATCGACCACGCAGCAGATGCAGCCGTTGGTCATCTGGTAGATCTCTTCATCCGATGTCATGACGAGGTCGGAATCGACATCGACTTCACCAAACTCGTTTTCGATCACGGCAATGCGATGCCCGTGCTTCTGCGTAAGGATATGGTTCAGCAGCGTGGTTTTCCCCGCACCAAGAAAGCCGGTCAGGATGGTGACGGGCACGGGCGGAAGGTTGCGTTGCACATCGGTCATGGTGTCTCCCGGGTGATGACATCGGTATTGACTGCGGCGAGCGTGGCGCGCATGCCGGGCCAGCGTGCGACCAGGCCCGCATGATCCACATCGAACAGGTCCAGCACGCGGCCCACGGTGTGGTTGACGAGATCGTCGATACTGTGCGGACACGCATAGAAAGCGGGCATCGGCGGCATGACGACGGCACCCATCTCGGTCACCGTTGTCATATTGCGCAGATGCACGAGGTGCAACGGCGTTTCGCGCGCCAGCAGCACCAGGCGGCGGCGCTCCTTGAGCATCACGTCGGCGGCGCGCGTGATCAGGTTGTCGGCCATGCCGGTGGCTACGGCTGCCAGCGTGCGCATCGAACACGGCGCAATTACCATGCCGTCGCAGCGGAACGACCCGCTGGCCACGCTGGCGCCGATATCGCGGACGTTGTGGACCACGCTGGCCAACGCTTCGACCTCAGGCCGTTGCATGCCCAATTCGTGATGCACGGTAAGCAGCCCCGACGGCGAGCAGACCAGATGCGTTTCCCATCCGGCTGCCGCCTGCATGGCCTGTAGCAGCCGCACGCCATAGACCGCACCGCTGGCCCCGGTGATGGCTACTACCAGCCTGCGTGGCGCGTTCATGCCCGGACCTCCGCCGCGCGCTGTTCGGCCAGCGCCTGGAGTACCTGCTCAGGCTTGATCGGATAGTGGCGGAAACGCACGCCAATGGCATTGAACACGGCATTCGCAATGGCCGGGCCGATGGCCACGATCGGATCTTCACCCACGCCCTTGGCGCCAAACGGACCGCCGGGGTCGGGCGCCGCTTCCAGCAGCACGGTGTGGATCTCGGGCATATCCATGGACAGCGGCATCTTGTAATCGACGAAGTTGGCATTCAACGAGCGCCCGGTCGCCATGTCGATCTGGTAGTCCTCGTAGAGCGTATGACCGATGCCTTGCTGGATACCGCCCTCGATCTGTCCTGCGGCGGCTACGGGGTGGATGACCTTGCCGATATCGTGTACGGGCACCACCTGCTTGACCGTGATGAAGCCGGTTTCGGTATCGACCTCCACTTCAACAAAATGCGCCGCAAACGAATACGACTTGGTTGGGTGATAGGTGGCAGTGCCCACCAGCTGCGCGGCGGGCTGGCCCTTGCGCGGCATCACGGCCTCGCGCACGGTCATCGTGGGGCCTACCCGGTCGCGCACCGAGATCACGCCGTTGGCCACATCCAGTTCGTCCGGTTGGGCTTCCATCTGTTTCGCGGCGCGTGCCAGCAGTTGCGTCTTGATCTCGCCAGCGGCCATCTGCGCGGCGCGGCCGACCATATACGTGGTGTGACTCGCAAACGCGCCAATATCCCACGGCACCACATCGGTATCGCCATGCACCACGCTGACCGATTCAAATGGAATCGCCAGTTCCTCGGCCACGATCTGCGCCAGCGCCGTATGCGCGCCGGTCCCCAGGCCTGCCGCGCCGGTCAGCAGCACCACCGTGCCGTCTTCATTCATCTTGATGATTGCGTTGCCCTGTTCCTTGATGCCGGGGTACGCGCTGCTGCCGTGCATTTCACAACCGATACCCCAACCGCGCCGCAGCACACCCCGTTGCTGGCGCGTGCCGGCGCGGCGCGCGGCCCAGTCCACCACTTCCATACCCTTGGTGATGCAGGCTTCCAGCCCACGGCCAATCAATGGGTGATTCGATGGTGCGATATCGCCTTCGCGCACCGCATTGCGCAGCTTCAGTTCGGCCGGGTCAAGGCCCAGATGCGCGGCCGCTTCATCCATCTGGATATCGAGTGCGTAGTAGGTTTGCACCACGCCATAGCCACGGAACGCGCCCGCGATCGGGCTGTTCGTATACACGCAGCGACCTTCAAGTCTGACGTTTTCGCAGCGGTAGAGTGACACCATGGCCGCCGTGCCCACATTGGTCACACCGGGGCCGTGCGAGCCATAGGCGCCGGAATTGAACACGACCTTCGCTTCGCGCGCGGTGATCGTGCCGTCGTTGCGGAACCCTTGCCGCAGCCAGATCCGCGCCGGGTGCCGCGTGCGGCCGCCCAGGAACGTCTCTTCCCGCGTGTACTCCATACGCACCGGCCGATGCGTTTCGCGTGCCAGCAGCGCGCACAGGAACTCGCCCTGAAACAGATCCTGCTTGGCGCCGAAGCCGCCGCCCATATGGTCTACCAGCACACGCACCTTGTGTAGGGGTAGGCCCAGCACCTCGGCCATGATCCCGCGCACCATGAAGGCGGTTTGCGTCGAGATCCACACGGTCAGGTTGCCATTGCCATCCCATCTGCAGGTCAGGACATTGGGTTCCATGTACGCAGGAGTCGGGCGGCCGCCTTCATAGATGCCTTCCAGGATAAAGTCGGCATCCGCGAAGCCTTGCCCGATATTGCCGCGCTCGATCACGACGGGCGGCAATACCAGATTGCCGCCGGGCGCACGGTCGTGGATCAGCGGCGCACCCGGCGCGGCGGCCTCGTCCACGGTGAACAGCGCGGGCAGCGGTTCGTATTCGACTTCGATCAGTTCGATGGCACGCGCGGCAATCTCCTCGCTGATAGCCGCTACGGCGGCCACGCCTTCGCCCCAGTAACGCACCTTGTCGTCGAGAATGTACTGGTCGCACGTGACCGAAGCCGAACGTGGATGCGGCGAGCCGGCATGCAGCACGCGCGGCACGTTCTCGTGTGTGAGGATTGCCTTGACGCCGGGCAGCGCCAACGCTGCCGCGGTGTCAATGCGGCGAATACGCGCGTGCGCCACGTTGCAGCGCTTGAGCCTGGCGTGCAGCAGGCCCGCGAAAGGCATGTCGGCAACGTATTTGGCGTTACCGGTGACTTTGTCCAGCAGGTCGGTCCGTTTGACGCTGTGTCCGATCACGGCGTGGGTCATCATGCGTTCTCCGTAGCGTTCCGCGCGCGGCACGGATGATTGATCGCGTCGGCTGCCTTCTCCACCGCCTCGATGATCCGCGTGTAGCCGGTGCAGCGGCAGATATTGCCGGCAATGGCAAAGCGGACCTCCTCGCGCGTGGGGTTCGGATTGGCGTCGAGCAGTGCCTTGATGGCAACGATAAAGCCCGGCGTGCAGAAGCCGCATTGCGCGGCGCCGCAGCGCATGAACTGCTCCTGGATCGGATGCACGGTGTCGGCATCGGGCTGGATGCCTTCGATCGTGGTGAGCTTGCGGCCGTGCGCCTCGGGCGCCAGCATCAGGCAACTGTTCATCGGCACGCCATCGACCAGGATCGTGCACGAACCGCATTCGCCCACATCGCACCCCTTCTTGGTGCCGGTCAGGCCAGCGTCGTAGCGCAACGCGTCCAGCAGCGTGGCATGCGGTTCGACAGCCAGTTCGTACGGCTCGCCGTTGATTTCCACTTCGATGAGTCTGCGCATTACAGCATCTCCAGGGCTTGGGCCAGGGCGCGCCGGGTCAGCACGCCCACCATTTCGCGGCGATACGCGCTGCTGGCACGTACATCGCTGATCGGGCGCGCATCCTCCATTGCCGCATGGGCGGCTTGCAGGATCAGCGCGTCGTTGACGGGACGGTCACGCAATACCGCTTCGGCATGCGTCGCGCGGATCGGGGTCGGCCCCACCGCGGCGAGCACGATGCCAATCGCGGTACAGTGGCCACGTTCCACCGTGATCGATACCGCCACACCGACCGTGGCGAGCTCCATCTGTACCCGTCGGCCGTGCTTGATATAGGCCTTGCCTGTATGCGGTGCCGGTGCGGGAATGGTGATGCGCGAAACCAGCTCGTCCGGTTCGAGGGCGGTCTTGCCGGCACCGATCACAAAGTCTTCCACGCGCATCGAGCGTGAGCCGTGCAAGCCGTACAGGTGTACCGATGCACGGTCCGCGATCAGCGGTGCCAGCGAATCCGCCGACGGCGACGCGCGGCATACGTTGCCCACCACGGTTGCGCGATTGCGCACCTGGATCGAGGCAAAGTCGGTCACGGCGCGGGCCAGGCCGGCGTAGTGGCGGCGCACCGCGTACGACGTCTCCACCTCGCGCGTGGTGACCAGCGCACCGATGCGCAACCCTTCAACAGGGTCGAACCCGAGCATGTTCATGCCCGGTATTTTCTTGATGTCGATGACGTGCGCGGGTTGCCGGTGCGATTCCTTGATCTGTACCAGCAGATCGGTGCCGCCCGCGAGCACGCTGGCTCGACCGCCGCAACGGTGCAGCAGCGCGGATGCCTCTGCAAGCGTGGCGGGTTCGAGATATTCAAACGCTCTCATCGTCGCTCCTGTGTGGATGCTTGCGGCCCGTGCGCACGATGCCTGCCGCTGACCGTGAGTCCATGATGGTTGCCGCACGATCATCGGTAAATCCCCATAACCGGATTTATTGATCGTGTTACCCTCTGAATCGACTGCCACGACCACACGACAGAGCAGGGGGAGACATGCCCAACATCAGCAACATGAACGTTTCACTGCGCCAGTTGCGCGCGTTTATTGCCGTCGCGGAGGAGCGTCATTTCACGCGCGCCGCAGAGAAACTCAACCTGTCGCAGTCTTCCGTGAGCGCGCTGATTCACGACCTCGAAGCAAACCTTGGCCTCAAGCTGTTCGACCGCCATACGCGGCTGATGCAGATCACGCAGGCCGGTGCCGAGTTGCTGCCGATGGTCAAGAAGGCCGTCAGCGACATCGACAGCGTGCTGGACAGTTCCGCCGAGCTGCGCACGCTGGGGCGCGGGCGCGTGTCCATTGCCGCGTCATCGATCCAGGCCGCACTGATGCTGCCGCGCTTTATCCGCGAATACTGCGTGGGCCATCCGGGCGTGAAGGTGGAATTGCACGACGTAGCCGAGGACGAGGTACCCCGCATGGTGAGCGCCGGCGAAGTGGATTTCGGCATTGGCACGATCCCCGAAGGCCAGCCCGACCTGGCCGCGCATCGGCTGTCCGCCGACGCGTTCGTGATCGTCATGCCGCCGAGTCACCCATTGGCACGGCGGCGCAACCTGACATGGGAAGACGTGGCCCGGCTGCCGGTAATCGGGCCGCACCGGGGCAACCCGATCCGCGATTGCCTCGATACGGCGCTGGCAGGGCGGGGCATCACGCTGTCTCGCGTTCACGAAGTCTTCCTGCCTCTGACGATGGTCGGCATGGTAGACGCGGGGCTGGGCATCGCGGTCATGAGCACCGCGGTAACGCGGCTGACCTCGGCGCTCGGGCTGGTCACCGTCATGCCGCAGGACCCCGTGATCGAGCGGGAGATCTCATTGCTCACCCATGCGGACCGGTCTCTGTCGCCGCCTGCGCAATCGTTCCGGGATCTGCTGATGCGCCATCGGAGCGATCTTGGCAAGTAGGGACCGGCCCGCCTGGCGCCAGTCAGGCCGCCTTCTTGGTCAGCATTTGCGGTGCCTCTTGCGAACTACGCACGTTGAACAGCAGGTTCAGCAGCACCGCGCACAACGTGCCCAGCAGGATGCCGTTCTGGCAGAACTTGGCGGCCAGTTCGGGGAGCTGCAGGAAGAACCGGTCGGCCACCAGTGGAATCATGCCGAGCGCCACACTGACCGCGACGATATAGGCGTTCTTCTTGTTCTCAACAAAATCCACATGGCCCAGGATGCGCACGCCGGTTGCGGCCACCATGCCGAACATCACCAGCGCCGCGCCGCCCAGCACGTATTGCGGAATCGATGCGGCAAAGAACGCCAGCTTGGGCAGGCAACCGAGCACGATCAGCATGCCGCCGGCCGTGGCGCAGACCCAGCGGCTGCGCACGCCGGTCACCTGCACCAGCCCCACGTTCTGCGCGTATGACGTGTAGGTAAAGGTGTTGAACACCGCACCGACCAGTGCGCCAACACCATCCGCGCGCAGGCCACGCGCAAGGTCGTCGGGCGTGACCGGCCTGCCGACGATCTCGCCAAGCGCCAGGAACTGACCCACGCCCTCGATCATGATCACCACCATCACCACGCACAGCGTGACTGACGTCATCAGGTCAAACGTGGGCCAGCCAAAGTGGAACGGGGTGATCAACGCCACCCAGCCCGCCGCATGCACACCGGCAAAGGTGACCTTGCCAAGCGCCACCGCGATCACGAAGCCTACCGTGATGCCGACCAGCACCGCGACATTGCAGAGGAACCCCTTGAAGAACGCGATCATGCAGAGCACCGTCAGCAGCACGATGGCCGCGATGCCGAGGTGGATCGGCAAGCCGTACGCGGGATTCGGCACCGGGCCCGTGGGCGTATTGAGCATCGGATTGCCGCCGGCAGCCCAGTTCACGCCCACACGCATCAGCGAGATACCAATGATCAGCACCACGGTCCCGGTCACCACCGGCGGAAACCAGCGGATCAGCCTGCTTACATAGGGCGCGGCCAGGAACGTGAACACGCCGGCCACCATCACCGCTCCGAACACCGCGGGCAAGCCCAGCGACGGATTCGATCCGGTGGCAATGATCGGTGCAATGGCAGTGAACGTGACACCCATCATCACGGGCAGGCGGATACCGATTTTCCAGACACCGATGCTCTGGAACATCGTTACCAGCCCACAACAGAACAGATCTGCCGCAATCAGGAAGGCGATCTGGTCCTTGGGCAGATGCAAGGCGCCGCCGATGATCAGCGGCACCGCAATGGCACCCGAATACATCACCAGCACGTGTTGCAGGCCGAGCGCGGCCAGACGCAGCGGCGGGAGAACTTCATCGACCGGATGCACGGGATCTTTCCCATGCGAACCATGCGGAGTGGGTTGGGGGATCATGCTGTCTCCTTCATCATCCAGGCCGGAACTGCCCGCATGGCTGGCTGGAAGAGGGCGCCGCAGTTGCCGCCCCCGTGGTCTGTTGCCACGTTTTCCGCTACCTGCGTATGGTTGTCAGGGCAGCATGCCAGCCACCGGACATTGGGTAAATGGGGCGCATGGATTAATCGATCGGATCTGCCGATCAATGGCATCCGGCGCTCGTTCGATTGCGTGCGACTCAGTGTTTTCCCGTATCGATACGTGCCAGCAGCGCTGCCGCGCGTGCCATGGCGTCGTCGTCGATTTGCGCCCGGATGCCGTCGAAACCCGGCCCGCGCGTGGCGTCGAGCCCCATCCGCGACGTGGTGCCCACGCCCGATGCCGAAGGGTCCAGCGCACTGCCGGGCAGGCCATCGACCACCACCACATCGAGATGCGGCTGCAGATGCGTGGCAATGGCCCACAGCACCTGTTCGTCGCGCGTGATGTCGACATCGTGGTCCACGGCCACCACCGTCTTCAGGTAAGGGTCCCAGCCGAGCAGCCCCAGCATGACCTGGCGCGCCTCGCCGGGCCGCGACTGGCGCAGCGCCACGTAGGCATGGAAATGCGTACCGGAAGAGGGGTAGTGCACGGCGGTGACCGACGGAAAGCGTTCCATCAGCTTTTCCACCATCTCCGATTCGCGTGGAATGCGGCCCAGGTTCAGGTGCTCCGCCGAATTGCCGCCAACCACATCGACCAGCCAGGCATCGGTGCGCCGCATCACGGTTTCCACGCGCAACAGGTTGTTGGTCGATCGGTCGGACGAATATCCCGTGAACTCACCGAAAGGACCTTCCTCCACGCGCGCGGTGGGGTCGAGCACGCCTTCCAGCACCATCTCCGCATGCGCGGGTACTGCAATGCCGTAGCGCGGCGTGCGTACGACTTCAAGCGGCGCGCCGAACAGGCCGCTGGCCACGTGACGCTCGTCCACGCCATACGGCAGGCGCGCCGCGCCGGCCAGCATGAACAGCGGATGCGCGCCGATTACCATGGCCACGGGCAGCGGCCTGCCTTGTTCGACGGCACGCTGGTACATGCGCCACAGATGGCCGCGCGAATGCAGGCTGGTGGCAATCTCGTTCGGCGAGTGCAGCATCGAACGGTGATAACTGGCATTGCCGAAGCCGAGTTCGCGGTCTTCGGCAATCAGGATCGCGTTGGTGATATACGGCCCGCGATCGGTGGCAAAGTGCCGGATCGCCGGCAACGTGGTCAGGTCCACCTGTTCCTGCACGATGCCGGTGACAGCGCCGGATTCCAATACGCGCGGCGCCATCCGCCGGCGGCTGCGTGCCTGATACTCGGCGTGGATGCCTGCAGGCGCCACGCCACCAAGCATGCGGCCCACACGTTCGCGCGACGCAAACAGGTTGGTAACCAGCGGCGCGCCCAGGCCGGCTACGTCGTCGAATACCAGTACCGGATGGCGGTTTTGCGCGGCCAGCGTCCAGACCAGCGCGGTGGGTTCCTGGTTGGCTGTGACGGGCTCGCGCACGGTCAGTACATCGTCGGGAAACGCCGCGCGATACGCGGCAAGAAAGACGTGGAAGTCCTGCGATGTGTCGTCAAACGCCGGCAGGCTTGCAGATGAGGCAGTCATGGCATGGCTCCGCTTGGGTGATGCCAACGGGATACCGTTGCCGCGCACGGACGCGCCGCCGGTAGCGGCGGGGTCCGTGCGTGACCAGACGGGAACGGTGCTGCGGCGCGCGAATCAGCGCGTGCTGGCGTACGTATCCTTCAGACGCGCCTGGGCCTCTTCGTGGGTCTTGGGCGGCGCCGTGGTTTCAATACCGACCAGACGGGCGATGTTGTTGCCCATGTAGTCTTCCAGGCCGTCCTCATCCAGATCCATGCCCTGCGGCGCGGGGCCGCACAGCATTTCCAGCTCGCGCAGCCACATGCCCGGTTCATTGGGCGGCGTATCGGTACCGAACACGATCTTGTCGCGCGGCAACTGGCGCGCGAACTCGACAATCCGCGACTGAAAACACCAACCCGATTCGCAGTACACGTTCGGCGTATCCATGGCCATCCAGAACGCCTCGAACGAGTAGTTGCCGCCGGTCTGGATGCCGAAGTGGCCAATGATGAAATTGACCATCGGGAACTCGCGGATCACCGGATAGAACATCGTCGGAATCGTGTATGGACCATCGCCGGTATGGATCAGCACCACGATGTTGTACTTGGCGCAGACCTTCATCGCCGGACGCAACCAGTCCAGCGCGCGGTCGGGCCGGTAGCCGTGCATGTTGGCGTGCAGCTTCAACATCTTGAAGCCATACTCCTTCACGTGGAATTCCAGTTCCTGCGCGCCTTCTTCCGGACCCCAGCGCGGATTGAACGTGAAGTTGCCGATAAAGCGGTCCGGATACTTCTGGCACAGGCTGGCCACGTAGGCCATATAGTCGCGGATGCCTTCGCGGCCACGCCGGTTGCCATCGCGATAGCCGGTATTGCCCGGTGGCGGCTGGATAAAGCCCATGTCGATACGGCGCGGCTTGCCGTTGATCATGTAGGGGCCGTCCATCATCTTGAGCAGGCGTTCGCCAGTGAAGGGCTCGCCCGTGTGCCGCCAGGCCTCGTCGACGAGGTTGGTGGGGTGCAGGTGGGTATCGATAATCATGTTGGTATGCTCCGTCTGAATCTCGTTGATCGGGCCGTGCTCATGCCGCCAGGCGCGCCTTCGCTTCTTCGAGCGTGCGCGGCACCGGCGTCGGTTCGAGGCCGATCATGCGGGCGACGTTATTGCCGAGGTAGTCCTCCAGCGTGTCTTCATCGAGATTGAGGCCTTGCGGCGGTTCGAAGCAGAGCACCTCCAGCAGGCGCAGCCACATGCCGGGCTCGTTGGGCGGTGTATCGGAACCGAACAGGATCTTGTGTTTCGGCAGCACCTTCGCAAATTCGACGATGCGCGACTGCAGGCACCAGCCCGATTCGCAATAGACATTGGGCATGTCCATGGCCATCTGGAACGGCTCGAAGCAATAGACGCCACCGGTCTGCACCCCGAAATGCGCCATGATGAAGTTCACCGTCGGGAACTCCTTGATCATCGGCACCCATTCGGTGGGAATGCTGTACGGACCATCGCCGGTATGCAGCTTGACCATGACGCCGAGCTCCGCGCACTTCTGCAGCGCGGGGCGCAGCCAGTCAAGCGCACGGTCCGGACGGTACGCATGCATGTTGGCCTGGAACTGAACCATCTTGAAGCCCAGCCGCTTCACGTAGTGCTCGATCGCGTTGACGCCGTTTTCCACGCCACAGCGCGGGTTGTAGACAAAGCAGCCGATAAAGCGGTCCGGATGCTTTTCCACCATCTCGCGCGTGTACGCCATGTAGGCGTCGATCGACTCCGACCCGGAACGTACGCCATCGGTGTACGTATAGATCGTGTTGCCTTGCGGGGGCTGGATGAATGCCTTGTCGATGCGGCGCGGCTTGCCATTGATCGTGAACGGCCCGTCCATCATCTGGATCAGGCGCTCGCCGGTAAACGGATCGCCGTCGTGCCGCCAGGCCAGGTCGACCAGGTTGGTCGGATAACAACTGGTGTCGATGATCATTGAGATCCCCTAACGATGACTCTGGTGAAAGACTTGGAGTCGTGTCAGGGAAGTGGGACCGGTCTGGTCATGACATCACTGACAGGAACTCCGTCAGTGAGCAATCTCCAGATGAACCTCGCGGCATTGCGCCGCTGCTGTTCAATCGACCGCTTCTACCCACGCGTTGTTTATATAGCGTCGCGTTCGTGCGCGTCAAGCGCGACTTGTGGTGCGGTGCAAGAAACCGCCGGCGGCCCGGGACCGATAATTACGATAACTTTCGCCATGGTGAGCCTTTGTCTGATTGGCAGCAATTCAAGCTGACAATGTAGCGGGCTGGAGGGGAGGGGGACTAGCCGATAGAATCATCACATCGTCTTGAACTGGTTTCATGAATGCCGCGTGAGAATTTCAATGAGCTGCTGGCCTTTATTGCCGTCGCGCGTGAGCGGAACTTCACGCGGGCAGCGGGGCAGTTGGGGGTCTCGCAGTCTGCGCTGAGCCATTCGATCCGGTCGCTTGAATCGAGGCTCGGGGTACGGTTGCTGACCCGTACCACACGCAGCGTATCGACCACGGGGGCTGGTGAGCGGCTGCTGCAGTCGGTTGCGCCGCAGTTCGAGGAGATCGAGGCCGAGTTGTCGAGTGTGGGGGAACTGCGCGATAAGCCGGCCGGCACGCTGCGCATTACCGCGACAGAGCATGCGGCCAATCTGGTGTTGTGGCCGAAGCTGGTCGACGTGCTGCCACGTTACCCCGATATCCAGCTCGAAGTGTGTATCGACTATGGACTGACTGACATTGTCGAGAACCGTTTTGATGCCGGCATCCGTCTCGGTGACCAAGTCGCCCGAGATATGGCGGCGGTGCGTATCGGGCCGGATATGCCGATGGCAGTCGTGGCGGCCCCGGGCTACTTCGCTACACGGCCGCCACCGAGTGTGCCCCAGGATCTTACTGGGCACTGCTGCATCAATTTGCGCCTGCCCACCCAGGGTGGCCGGTATGCGTGGGAGTTCAGGAAGGGGCGGCGGTCGTTGCAGGTGCGGGTGACCGGCCAGCTCGTACTCGACAGTATTTCCCAGATCGTAACGACTTGCGTGGCCGGGTTCGGGATTGGCTATGTGCCGTTGAGCATCGTCGAAGCCGCCATCGACAACGGTACGCTGATCCGCGTACTGCACGACTGGTCGCCAGTTTTTCCCGGGTATCACCTCTACTACCCCAGTGACCGACATGCCTCGCGCGCGCTTGCGGTGCTCGTGGATGCGCTGCGCGAGGACGTGTGAACGACCGGCAGCAGATCGGCCGTTCACACCTGTCGCCCCCGGCGCCGGGCTAAACCTCCGTGGACGCCATTCCTGCCATGACCTTGTCGAGCGTGATCGGATAGTCCCGGACCCTGGCTCCCGTGGCGTTGTACACCGCATTGGCAATTGCCGCGCCCACGCCACAAAGCCCTAGTTCTCCAACGCCTTTTGCTTTCATCGGGGATGAATAGGGGTCGACTTCGTCAAGGAAGACGACATCCTGCTTCGGAATATCCGCGTGCACGGGCACCTCGTACCCGGCGAGATCATGATTGACGAAGAATCCGCGGCGTTTGTCGACGGCGAGTTCCTCCATGAGCGCAGCGCCGACACCCATGGTCATTGCACCGATGACCTGGCTGCGTGCCGACTTGGGATTCAGGATCCGACCGGCCGAGCAAACCGCAAGCATACGGCGGACGCGCGTCTCGCAGGTATGGACATCCACCGCGACTTCAACGAAGTGCGCACCAAAGGTCGATTGCTGGAAGCGCCGTGTGAGGTCGCCGAATTCGATCTGGTCTTCTGTGACGATGCCGTCCTTGCCGGCCAGCGACGCCAAGGACCGGCTGCGTCCGTTCGAGCGAACGGCGCCATTGGCAAAGGTGGCATCGGCAACGCTGAAGCCCGCTTTTTCTGCGACGGCCTCGCGCAACTTGACGCATGCGGCATAGACGCCAGCGGAGGAACTGTTGGCGCCCCATTGGCCGCCAGAGCCTGCCGAGACAGGGAAGTCCGAGTCGCCAAGCCGGACGACGATCTTGTCCAGCGGCAATCCCAGCATCTCCGCAGCCGTCTGGGCAATGATGGTGTAGCTGCCTGTACCAATGTCGGTCATGTCGGTCTCGACGGTCAGTACGCCACGGCTATCCAGCCGGACGCGTGCCGCCGACTTTGTGACCTGGTTGTTCCGGAACGCAGCCGCTACACCCATTCCAACCCAGACGTTGCCTTCGCGCCGGCTGGCGGGCTTGGCGCTGCGCGTGCTCCAGCCGAACTTCTCGGCGCCGGTACGCAGGCATTCCGCGAGCCGACGCGAAGAGAACGGCCGTTCCGGATGCTCGGGGTCCACCTGCGTGTCATTGAGAATGCGGAATGCCACCGGGTCCATGCCCAGCTTCTCTGCCAGTTCGTCAATGGCGATTTCCAGCGCCATCAGACCGGGGGCCTCGCCCGGCGCGCGCATCGCATTACCTTCGGCAAGATCGAGCGCAGCCACCCGCAAGGCGGTCATGCGATGCTCGCCCGCATAGAGCAGGCGCGTCTGTTGGACGGCGTTCTCGGGCTTGACGCCATTGACGTCACCAGACCAGCTTTCATGCCCGATGGCGGTGATCCTGCCTGCGGCCGTCGTGCCGATGCGCAGGCGCTGGATCGTGGCCGGCCGGTGCGTGGTGTTGTTGAAAATGAGTGGCCGGGGCAGGGCGACCTTCACCGGCCGGTTCGCGGCGCGCGCGCCCAACGCAGCCAGAATCGCATCGGCGCGTATGAAGAGTTTGCCGCCGAATCCTCCGCCGATGAATGGCGAGACGAGCCGGACGTTCTCCTTGGGTATGCCAAGCGTCTGTGCCACATCGCCGCGACTCCAGTCGATCATCTGGTTCGACGTCCAGAGCGTCAGCTTTTCTCCTTGCCATGCAGCCAGCGTCGCATGAGGCTCCATCATCGCGTGGGCCTGGTCGGGTGTGGTGTAGATGGCATCGAACTGGACCGCGGCGCCGGCAAATGCCGATGCGAAATCGCCAACCGCGGAACCCGGGATACCGGACTTTGGTGGCACCGCGGCATCGCGGACGCTCGCGAGATCATAGGCACCTTGCGTGGGGGCGTAGCGCACGCGTACCAATGACGCAGCGGCACGTGCCTGTTCGAAGGTTTCGGCCACTACCAGCGCGACCGCCTGGTGATAGTGCTGGACTTCGGGGCCGGCCAGAAGACGGGCATTGTTGAACCGCCCCTTGCCGAGCGTTCCGGCGTTCTCCGCCGTGACGATGGTCACCACGCCCGGTGAGCGCCGGGCCGCCGCCGTATCGATACCCAGGATGCGCCCTTTGGCGATGGCGGCGCCGACGACATACCCGTAGGCAACGTTCGGCAAGTCGTGCCATTCGTAGGCGTAGGGCGCAGTCCCGGTTGTCTTGCGCGCGCCATCGATCCGATCGACGGCTTTGCCGACCACACGCAACGAATCGATGGGATTGGTCGTGGCAGGGGAATCAAAGCGCATGATGGCCTCCCTTGGCCTGGCTCAGTGCGGCATCGATGGTCCGCTGCACAAGCTGCAGCTTGAATGCGTTGTCATGGGTGGGTGTCGCGCCGGCGAGCAGTTTCGCCGCCACGCCTGTTCCGCCGCGAGGTAGTTCGGCGTCAGCAGCCTCCGCTCGCCACGGTTTGTGGGCGACTCCGCCCAGCGCTACCCGGCCCGTACCGTCGTTCTGCACGACCAAAGCCACCGAAACCAGTGCGAAGGCATACGAGGCGCGGTCGCGGACTTTGCGGTAGACGTGTGTGCCGCCTAGCGGCGCGGGCAGTGTGACAGCGGTAATCAACTCACCGGGCTCCATCGCGGTTTCAATATGCGGCGAATTTCCGGGCAGGCGATGAAAATCCGCAATCGGGATGACGCGAGATCGTCCATCAGCGCGCACCGTTTCCACATTGGCGTCCAGCAGCCGCATGGCTACCGCCATGTCGCTCGGGTGGGTCGCAATACACGCGTTGCTGCTGCCGATCACCGCGTGCTGGCGACTGACGCCATCGATAGCGCCGCAGCCGCTCCCGGGTTGGCGCTTGTTGCAAGGCTGGTTGGTATCGTAAAAGTAGGGGCAGCGCGTGCGCTGCAGCAGGTTGCCCGCAGTGGTGGCGCGGTTGCGAAGCTGGCCTGATGCACCGGCCAACAGCGCACGCGACAGCACGGCATAGTTGCGGCGAACACGCATGTCCGCAGCCAGATCGGTATTCCGCACCAGGGCGCCAATGCGCAGCCCGCCCTCGGTGGTCTGTTCGATTCGGTCAAGCTTCAGCGCGTTGACATCGATCAGGTTAGCGGGTGTCTCGATGCCGAGCTTCATGAGGTCCAGCAGGTTGGTTCCTCCGGCGATGAAACGGCTGCCGGGGGTCCGCGCCGCGAATGCGGCGGCTTGCGCAGGTGTTGTGGCGCGCTCGTAGGTGAAAGGCATCATGGCTGGCTCCCGGCAACGCTGGCAATGGCTTCGAGGATGTTGGCATACGCGCCGCACCGGCAGATGTTGCCGCTCATGCGTTCGCGAAGCTCGCCGGCTTCCGGCTTTGGCCGCGCGACAAGGTCTGCGCTGACGTGGCTGGGAATACCGGCCTTGATTTCATCGAGGACCGCCACAGCCGAACAGATCTGGCCTGGCGTGCAATACCCGCACTGATAACCATCCCGCTTGACGAATGCGGTCTGCATCGGATGCATCCGCGACGGTGTGCCGAGGCCCTCGATCGTGGTGACCTTGGCACCCTCCTGCATTACGGCAAGTGTCAGGCATGAATTGATGCGCCGGCCGTCCACAATGACGGTACAGGCACCGCATTGGCCGTGATCGCAGCCTTTCTTCGTACCGGTAAGCTGGAGGTGTTCGCGCAACGCATCGAGCAGTGTCGTGCGTGTGTCGAGCGTCAATGTATGCGGACGTCCGTTGACAACCAGCGACACGGTGGCATTCGCGACGGGCCGCATGGATTCCGTTTCCACTACGGCACCATGTTCTTCGCCAGATGCCGTGTCGGGAAGTGCGACAACCGTTGCCGACGCGGCGGTAACCTTCAACAGCCCTCGCCGGGATATCTTTACATCGCCTGCAATTTCCATTTGAACCCTCTTGAGAATGTGTGAACAAAGGAAGCCACCGCTATGGATCGTGCGGCAGGACTGTTACCGCCAATGCGCTAGGTCGGGCAGGCCATGGTCGCCCGTCGTGCCGCCAGGTGTCTGGATAACAGCGACGTGACCAGGCTGCCAATGCCGGCTGCAGCCATGATCCAGGCCATGGTCCAGGGCGTGCCATCTGAAAACCAGCCAACCATGGCCGCACTCAGGATGCCGCTGCCGTAGTGCATGGCGCCGACTACCGATGATGCGGATCCGGCCTTGTGGGGAAACGCCGCGAGCGCGCCAGCAACGGAGTTGGCAACGATCAGGCCGTTCATGGACATGTACACGAAGATCGGCAGGACCAGCCCCGTCAGGCCACCCCAGCCGTAGCGCGCGTCAAGCGCGAGGACGATGCCCGAAACCGCCAGTATCCAGGTACCCAGATGAAACAGACGCTCGCTACCGAGTCGCTTCAACAGACGCGCGTTAAGGAAATTGGCGGCCATCATGCCGACAATGTTCACGCCGAACAGCAGTCCGTAGATGCGCGGGCTGACATGGTAGTAGTCGATATAGGCAAACGGTGTCGCGACAACGAACGTGTACGCGCCAGCGTAGAAAAATCCCCCAGAGAACGCATAGCCGATCAAGCGTGGATCACTGACGAGCGCGACATAGTCCCGTATGACATGGCGCATCGGCGTGGTGGTCCGGCGATCGATTGGCAGTGTTTCGGGTAAAGCGCGAATTGCGATCAACGTCACGAAGCCCACGATAGCCAGGCTCCAGAAGATGGCCTGCCAGGACCACCATGCCAGGATCTGGCTGCCGAGCAATGGGCCCAGAAGCGGCGCCACGCCCATGATCAGGATCAGCGTCGACAACACACGTGCCGCGTCGTCGCGTACGTACAGGTCGCGGACCATTGCCCGTGCCAGCACTGGGCCTACGCAGGCGCCCAGGGCCTGAACCACACGCCATCCCATCATCTGCCAGACGTCCGCCGACATTGCACATCCCACGGATCCGATGATGAACAGGACCAGGCCGACGGCAATGGGCAGCCGCCGGCCATGACGGTCTCCGATCGGGCCCCATACAAGTTGGCCAACGCTGAACCCGATCAGGAACGCGGAGAATGTCAGTTGCAGGCTGGCTGGGTTCGCATGCATGACGCGGCTGATGGTGGGCAGCGCGGGAAGATACATGTCGGTCGAGACAGAGGCGAACGACATCAGCGCACTGAGGATCAGCATCATGCGCAGGGTTGCCTGGGGATTTCCCGCGGGGAGCGGGGTCGGGGATGTCTTGGGGGCGATCATCGGGTGTTTTGCGCGCGCGCGGGTCAGGCGCATCAGCTTCGAAGCCCCCAATGCTACGGACTGTCGACCTTGAGATTAAGCGGTCATTTACGCATGCAGTCTTGAGCTGCATTCATGAATCGCGGCGACGTGGGGCGCCCGGAGGCGTCAGACGAATTGCCTCAGTTCCGGTGACGCAAGACATCGACCACGATGGAGAGCGCGCGCGACGACTCTCGCCGGCTGGGATAGTAAAGATAGTAGCCCGGATAAGGCTGACACCAATCGTCGAGCACACGGATCAGGGTGCCATTTTCGATGTGCGCCAGCGCCATGGCTTCGGGCACATAGCCCAGGCCTTGTCCAGCCAGTGCAGCGCGCAGCATCGGCGAACTGCTATTGAAGGTCCATCGTCCATTCACCCGGGCCTTGATGCTGTGCCTGCCCTTGGCGAACTCCCATTGCAGCAGGCTGCCATACGTTGGCAGCCGCAGATTGACGCAGTCGTGGCTGGACAGATCTTGCGGGTGTCTGGGGACTTTGCGGCTGGAAAAGTAGTCGGGCGAGCCAACCACGGCCATCCGCTGGTCAGGGCTGATGCGTACCGCAATCATGTCCTTGGCCACCTGGTCACCTACGCGAACGCCCGCATCATAGCGCTGGGACACAATATCAGCGAGCGTGTAGTCGACCGTAATCTCGACGTGAATATCGGGATAGTCCTTCAAGCCTTCCGACAACTTCGGCCACAACACGCTATTGGCCGCGTGTTCCGCGCAAGAGATCCGGATCATGCCCGCGGGCTTGTCCCGAAGCTCCCCGATGGCGGACAGCTCGGCATCGATGTTGTCGAATCTTGGTGCGACGTTGGAGAACAATCGCGCGCCGGCTTCGGTCGTCGAGACATTGCGCGTCGTGCTCACCAGCAACTTGACACCGAGCCGTGTTTCGAGACCCCGCACGGCATGGCTCAACGCGGATGCCGTCACGTCCATGCGCGCCGCTGCCCGCGTAAAGCTGCGCTCTCGCGCAACATTGACGAAAGCTAGCAGGTCGTTGATGTCTTCTCTTGCCATGCGGACCTCGGTTTCAGTGCGTCTGCTGCAAGCAGCGTAACAGAAGAGGGCATGATGCCCTCCGCGCCCGGCTCATTCGCACCGACTACGAAGCACTGCCAATCTTGTAAGGGCGGGTCATGACCTCAAGAAGATGGCCGTCAGGATCGTCGAAATACATGCCCCGGCCACCGTTGTGCGAATAGGTTTCGCCGGCACGTTGCTTGCCGGGATCGGCCCAGTATGCAAGCCCTCTGTCACGAATACGGGCGAAGACGCGATCGAACGCTTCCTCGCCGATCAGGAATGCATAGTGCTGCATGGAAATCGCGTCGTTGCTTTCGAAGAAGTCGAGCGAGACGGCGTTGTCCAGTTGGACAACCAGCATCTGGCCGAACGCAACTGGCGTTGAGAGTTCCAGCAACTCCACGAGGAAACTTGCGGATTTCTGCTTGTCGCTGCACCAGACGATGGTGTGGTTTAGCTGTACGCCCATGTTTTGATCCTCGCGAAATGTGGCACTAAAGGCCCCGTATGGCTACATCCATACAGTAGCTCGAAAGTCAGTGGCCTGCATTCCTTGACCATCACGTCAAGTCAACCGCCTGCCACTGGCCTGAGCCTCAATATCGCTACGGGAACGCACATTGGCACGGTTGCGATCCGCAACAACACCGTGACACCATCGATCACGAACACGGCAACCGCGGTGGCCGTGGTGTCTGGCGCTAGCCACGGTACCGCCTCAGCTTCCGGAACGAGCCTGTAGTTACTGCGCGCTAATTCCCGCACGGCGGGCAATGGCGCGCATCTTCGGCAGTTCGGTTTCGATCTGCGCCTCGGCCTGGGCCGGCGTGCCGTAGCGCGGCTCGAAGCCGGCGTCCAGCAGTTGCTTGCGCGTGCCTGCGTCGGACAGCGTATCGGCCAGCGCCTTGGTCAGCTTTTGCTTGACGTCGGCAGGCAGGCCGCGCGGCGCGGCCAGAATCGACCATGCGTCGATATCAACGCCGGCGATACCGGCTTCCGCAGCGGTTGGTACATCCGGCAGTTGCGCGGAGCGGCGCGCGGTAGTCACGGCGATTGCCTTGACCTTGCCAGCCTTGATCTGCGGCGCGGCGGCGGTCACGGTGTCGATGGCCAGCGGAATCTGACCGCCGATCAGATCGTTCATGGCCGGCGCGCTGCCTTTGTATGGCACATGCACGAGCTTGATCCCGGCGTTGTACCAGAGCAATTCGCCCGCGAAATGCGCGGTACTGCCTTCGCCGAACGTGCCATAGCTGTATTTGCCCGGCTCGGCCTTGGCCTTGGCCACCAACTGTTTCAGGTCGTTGATCTGCGCCTTGGGATTGGCGATCAGTACCAGCGGCAGACGCGTGGCAAAGCCAATCGGCTCAAAACTCTTGATCGGGTCGTAGGGCAGGTTGTTCTGCAGTGCCGGGTTGATCGTGAAGGTAGTGGTGCCCGCCGTGAGCAGAAGCGTATAGCCGTCGGGCGCGGCCTTGGCCGCGTAGCTGGCGCCGACTATGGTGCCGGCGCCGGCACGGTTCTCCACGATCACCGGCTGCCCCAGGCGCTCGCCAAGTTGCTTGCCCAGCAGTCGCGCCAGCACATCGGTGGCGCCACCGGGCGGGAACGGCGCCACCAGGCGGATCGGACGGCTGGGATAGGTGTCGGCCGCAGCGCTGCCGGAGCCGGCGACGGCCACCACGCCAAAGGTAAGAGCCAGTGCCACGCGGGATGTAATCGGGAAAGCCATGAAAACGCGCTGAATGCAGTCTAAAAGGGGAGCTAGTCTAACTGCGTGAACGCTGGAACCAAACGACCGATTTGGCATATGGGTATGGAGCGCCCGGGCGAAGCATGCTGCCGAAGGATTTACGGGACTACGCCGCGAGTGACCGCGTCATCCGTCTGGCGATCCAGGGCCCGCAGAGCACCACGGAAAACAGTCTCAGTGTCTGGCTCGCCACCACGAAATTCATGTCGGCGTCCGTGCCAAGCGCGATGGCAACGATTGACTCGACCCCACCTGGGGAGGTTGCAAGGTAGGCGGTCAGGAAGCTGACGCCGCTGATGGCCGAGATCAGCCACGCTGTGGCACAGCACAGCGTCATCATGGCAACGATGGCGGCAAGCATTATCGGCAGTGATGCCACCAGCGGCCGCAACAGGTCGCGCCGAAACTGCAGGCCGATGGTCCAGCCGAGGATCGCAAAGCAGGTGCCAAGCAGAGGGGAGGGCACCACCACAGGGATCGGAACGGCCGTCACCCAGACGGCGCCCAGCGCCATCGGAACCAGGAACGCGCCGGCCAGTATGCGAAAGCGCGTGCCG
>VFQP010002206.1_pt1 | contig 22566 bp, 14 predicted proteins | sample 3512351 | NCBI WGS metagenome assembly VFQP01 (sample SAMN10412372, study PRJNA504923) | tailings metagenome | isolation source: Relicate 1 Philex TSF1 revegetated site | place: Philippines: Tuba, Benguet | collected 2017-08-29
AAACGTGCAAAAGAAAATGATGCGGCCTTTGCTGATCCATCTGGCCCATGGAGTAAAGCTGATTATAGCACTGATACATGGGATGTAATAAAAATGCCTGCCCGTTGGGAAACCACTGAACTCGGCAACATCACCGGTACTGTTTGGTTTAAACGGGATTTTCAAGTACCAGCCTCACTGGAAGGGAAAACAGCGAAGCTGGTGCTGGGTAATATAGTAGAAGCTGATTCTACTTTTATCAACGGAAAATATGTTGGAGGAATGGGATCGCAATACATCCCTCGCAACTATACCGTTCCTGCAGACTTATTGAAAGCTGGTAAGAACTCCATTACTGTCCGCGTTGTTTGTCCATCCGGTCGTGGCGGATTTGTTGGCGACAAACAATACGCGTTGATAGCTGGTGACCAAACAATCGATCTCAGCGGAACCTGGAAATATAAGCTGGGTATAAAAATGGAAAATCTCATCGGACCATCTTTCATTCAATGGAAATCTACTGGTCTTTATAATGCGATGCTTGCTCCCCTCTTTTCATATACCATTAAAGGCGCGTTATGGTACCAGGGAGAATCAAACATCGGGCGCGACGTTCAGCAACGCTCTTTATTCACTACATTGATCAGGTCGTGGCGCGAAAGCTGGCAGCAAGGCGACTTTCCTTTCATCTTTGTTCAGCTTCCCAATTTCAACGCTCCGGTGAAAGAGCCATCAGACGGCGGTTGGGCAAGATTCAGAGAGGCGCAAACAGCAGCTCTTTCTTTACCGAATACCGGCATGGCCGTTGCGATCGATATCGGCGAATGGAATGACATCCATCCATTGAACAAAAAAGATCTTGGCCACAGGCTCTCGCTTGTTGCCCAGAGAATAGCGTATGCTGATAACAAGATACTTGACGCTGGTCCGGTTTATCAATCAAAGAAGACCGAAGGAAATAAGATCATTCTTTCTTTTAAAAATACAGGAACGGGTTTAATCGCAAAAGGCGACAGCCTTCGGTATTTCGCCATCGCGGGTCCTGATAAAAAGTTCCAATGGGCAAACGCTATCATCCGGAATAATCAGATCATCGTATGGTCGGACAAGATCCAACAGCCTATAGCGGTGCGCTATGCATGGGCGGATGATCCCGAAGGAGCAAACCTGTATAACAAAGAAGGATTACCAGCAGCGCCGTTCAGAACGGACACATATTGAGGAGAATTTCAAGATTTCAAAGTTTAATAGTTTAAAAGTTTCAGGACAAAAACAGTTTAGACCGAATTCAAACGACAACCATTAATTGTAAAAAATATGAAATACTGTAGTCTTCTACTGGGCATTGCATTTGCTACGTCAGTCAATGCACAAAACCCAATCATTACCGGGATATTTACAGCAGATCCCGCACCGATCGTTTATCGTGATACGCTATTCCTGTATGCTGGTCATGATACTGCTTCAGAACAAGCAACCAATTACAAAATGCCCGACTGGTATGTTTTCTCTACCACAGATATGAAGAACTGGACAAATCATGGAGCACTTCTCTCACCCAAAACATTTTCCTGGGCAACGGGAGATGCGTATGCAGCGCAATGCATTGAACGAAATGGAAAGTTCTATTGGTTTGTATCAACTTTTCATAAGAAAGATAGTAACAGTGGCGGTGGTGCAGCGATCGGCGTAGCCGTTTCCGACAGACCGACTGGTCCCTTTGTAGATGCGATCGGAAAAGCACTCGTCACCAACGAAATGACGACCGATATGAAACATGGTTGGGATGATATCGACCCAACCGTATTTGTGGATGATGATGGACAGGCCTATATGTACTGGGGAAACGGCAGTTGCAAATACGTTAAGTTGAAATCAAACATGATCGAACTCGCTGATAGCATCAGAACTTTTAAACCTGAACATTACATAGAAGGTCCATGGCTCTATAAACGTAATGGCATCTATTACCTGCTTTATGCAGGTGCAGGAACAAAACCGGAGATGATAGAATACTGTACCGCACCAAGCGCTACCGGCCCATGGACATACCGCGGCATCATCCAGGAGAATTCGCCCAATAGTTTCACCACCCACCCTGGCGTGATCGACTATAAAGGAAAGTCTTATTATTTCTATCACAACGGAGCTTTACCAACCGGCGGAAGCTACAGGAGATCTATCTGCGTTGAATACATGCATTACAATGAAGATGGCACCATCCAGAAGATCGTGCAAACCACTCAAGGTGTTGATAAGATAAAGTAGTTCATCATCTCACAATCATCTGTCATGAAGAAAACAATATATTCAATCATTACATCTGTTGCATTAATAGCGGGAAGCGATGTGAATGCACAAAATCCATTGATCAGGGATCAGTTCACCGCAGACCCGACTGCACGCGTATTCGGTGACCGCATCTATGTATTCCCCTCGCATGATATACTCGCGAAGGAAGGAAAAGGAAGACCAGGCTGGTTCTGCATGGAAGACTACCATGTGTTCTCTTCTGAAAACCTCACTGACTGGACGGATCACGGTATGATCGTTACGCAAAATAAAGTGCCCTGGGTCAGAGAGAACAGTTACAGCATGTGGGCACCCGACTGCATCTATCGGAATGGTAAGTATTATTTTTATTTCCCCACCGCCGCGAAGGACACGGCGACTTACGGGCGGGGATTCGCCATCGGCGTTGCTATTGCCAATACTCCCGAAGGACCTTACACGCCGCAGGATCAGCCGATCAAAGGTGTGAAAGGAATAGACCCAAACGTGTTTATCGATAAAGACGGACAGGCATACCTCTACTGGTCGCAGGGAGATATATTCGGAGCAAAACTGAAAGAAAACATGCTTGAGCTCGACGGCGAAGTAAAGACATTAGGTGAGTTACCAACAAAAGGATTGAAAGAAGGACCGTTCTTATTCGAACGTAATGGCATTTACTACATGACTTATCCGCATGTGGAAAATAAAACAGAAAGACTCGAGTACGCCATCGGCAATAACCCGCTGGGACCATTCAAATTTGCCGGAGTGATCATGGATGAATCGCCTACAGCCTGCTGGACGAACCATCACTCCATTCTTCCTTTCAAAGATCAATGGTACCTGTTCTATCACCACAATGACTACTCTCCTTCATTTGATAAAGCCAGATCGATCCGTGCCGATAGTCTTTCATTTAATGAAGACGGCACGATCCGAAAAGTAATGCCAACCCTCCGCGGGATCGGCGTTACGAACTCAAAGAGCCAGATCCAGATCGACCGGTATAGTGAGAAAAGTGCGGAAGGCGCAACTATCGCTTTTCTTGACACCACTGATAAATTCAAAGGATGGATGGCCGTACTGGATCAGCGCAATGCCTGGTTCAAGTACAATACCGTTCAATTTGAAAAGCCTGCAAAAAAGGTAATCGTGAGAGCAAAGGCCGAAACAGCAGAAACGCTTATCATTCGCTCAGGCAGCGCAACCGGCCCGGTGATCGCGGAAATCAATATTCCTGCAGGAAATGATTTTAATGAGTTCACTAAAACAGTTTCGAAATCGCCTTCCGGAATTCAGCATCTCGTCATACAATTGAAAGGTACAGGCAAGGTGGCAGCCGACTGGATAAAATTTGACTAAATCAACCAATTTCAAAATATCTTATTTCACATTTAGACCAACACCATGATAACATTCAATACTATTCTCAAGCTCCCTCTGATTGCGCTTGTGGCTTCCTGTACAGCCAGCAAAACAAACACTGTTGCCGACACAACATCACCATCAAACAAAGTCGTATCACTAAAAGAAGTTTTCAAAAAAGATTTCGGTATCGGTACCGCCATGAATACACCGCAGATCGAAGAGCGCGATCCGAAAGTGAATGCACTCATCAAAGAACAGTTCAACATGGTCACGCCAGAAAATATCATGAAAGCCGAAGAACTTCATCCGCAATGGGACGTATATAACTTCGCACTGGCTGATAAACTCGTCGAGTACGGCAAAAAGAACAACATCAAGATCAATGCCCATACCCTGATCTGGCATAGTCAACTGCCAGCATTTGCACGCCGCATACAGGATGTTGATTCATTCAAAACATTCTTCCGCAACCATATCAACACCGTTGCATCCCGTTACGAAGGAAAAGTATTTTCCTGGGATGTTGTGAACGAAGCATTGAATGAAGATGGCACCATGCGTAAATCTGTCTTCCTCTCAAAAATGGGAGATGATTTTGTAACAGAGGCATTCAGGCTTGCACAGAAAGCCAGTCCAACCGCAGAATTGTATTATAATGACTACAACAATGAACAACCAAAGAAAAGAGCTGGTTGTATCGCATTGGTAAAAAAGGTACAGGATGCCGGCGTTAGGATCGATGGTGTGGGCATACAGGGACACTGGCATGTTGGGAAAGTTCCGTTCAAGGAGATCGAAGAAAGCATTCTGCAATATTCTGCATTAGGGTTGAAAGTGATGTTCACGGAATTGGACATAGAAGTACTGCCACGCAATTTTTCGGGAGCGGATGTTAATCAGCGAATGAAAGAAGACCCTTCCTTGAATCCTTATGTAAATGGTCTGCCGGATAGTATACAGCAACAACTGGCGAGTGACTACGAGCAACTGTTCAAACTTTTCCTGAAACATAAAGACAAAGTAACAAGGGTTACGTTCTGGGGAGTACATGACGGGCAAAGCTGGCTGAATGGCTGGCCGGTGAGAGGCAGAACGAACTATCCGTTGCTGTTCGATCGTCAGCTTCAACCGAAACCGGCGTTCTATAGCGTTATTGGACTTAAACAGGCAAAGAAATGATTTGCAAAAAGTCTTAAGATCGATTGGCGTAGTCTCCCGCAGATTACGCAGATTTGATCTCCGAAAGTTGAAAAGCAATTTAACCACCGGGATGGCCTTTATTTGTTGCGCAGATTTCGCAGATGAATTCCTTTACCAGAGATTATCTGCGAAATCTGCGCAACGATAGAAGAAATGCCATTTGGCTTAAAACGATTACTCAAAAGGAAATCCAAATCTGCGTAATCTGCGGGAACCTACGCAAGGCATACTTAAAACCTCATATAATGAAATTAAAAGCAGTCCCTTTTCTCGCCCTGATCATTTTCCTGGCCAGTTGCGCCGGAAAAGAGAGCACAAACACGGTCACCATCAACGTAGCCGAAGCAAAAGACACGATCAACCGAAACATCTACGGTCATTTCTCCGAACACCTCGGCAGATGCATCTATGATGGCCTCTATATCGGCGATACCAATACAACCATCCCCAATAAAAACGGCATCCGGCTCGATGTGCTCGCCGCGCTCAAAAAAATGAAAGTGCCGGTACTGAGATGGCCCGGTGGATGTTTCGCCGATACGTATCACTGGAAAGACGGTGTCGGCCCAAAAGCAGACCGTCCAAGCATGCTGAACGTTTGGTGGGGAAATACAAAAGAAGATAACAGCTTCGGCACAAACGAATTCCTGAATCTCTGCGAAGAACTCGGTGCAGAAGCTTATCTCAGCGGAAATGTCGGTAGCGGAACTCCGGGAGAACTCAGCGACTGGATCAAATACACCACGCATCCCAATGGCAGCAGCCCCATGACTGATCTGCGCCAGGCAAGCGGACGTACCACACCCTGGAAAGTCGGCTTCTGGGGATTAGGCAATGAAGCCTGGGGTTGCGGTGGGAACATGACCGCTGAACATTATGCGAATATTTATCGCCAATACGCCACCTTTATGACCGACTGGAACAACAGCGATAAACTCTATCGCATTGCCAGCGGTGCGAGTGACGATGATTATCACTGGACGGAAGTGCTGATGAAAAATCTGCCTGCTTCTATGTTTGATGCCCTGGGTCTGCATCATTACAGTGTGATCAATTGGGATAAAAAAGGCTCTGCAACAGGCTTCAGTGAAAAAGACTATTTCATCACCATGCAACGCGCCTTACTGATGGAAGAACTGATTACTAAGCACAGCGCTGTAATGGACAAGTATGATCCGGAAAAGAAAAAAGCATTGGCAGTGGACGAATGGGGCGGATGGTATGACGTGGAACCAGGAACAAATCCCGCATTCCTGTACCAGCAGAACACCATGCGCGATGCGATGATCGCCGGCAGCAACCTGAACATCTTCAACAATCATGCAGACCGCGTAAAAATGGCCAACCTCGCACAGATCATCAATGTATTGCAGGCGGTGATATTGACAGAAGTAGATAAAATGATCGTCACTCCTACTTATCATGTAATGGAAATGTACAATGTGCATCATGATGCATTGATGCTCCCGCTGACAGTAACCAGCGACGACTATGTGCATGAAAAGGAAAAACTCAAAGCGATCAATGCATCTGCATCGAGAGATAAGAACGGCGTTACACATATCTCATTGGTGAACATTGATCCGAATAAAGAGCATTCCATTACGATCAATATAAATGGTGCATCTTATAAAAGCGTAACGGGACGCGTTCTGAAATCGGCGAAGATGCAGGACTATAACAGCTTTGATAATCCGGAAAAGATCAAACCGGTGGATTACCAGGATGCTAAACTGTCTGGCAGCAGCGTCACTGTAAAGTTGCCGCCGACAAGTGTTGTAGTGTTGGCGCTTCAGTAATTGATTGGCGTTGGTTCCCGCAGATGAACGCAGATCAAGGCGCAGATACGCAGATGATCTTGCTTAATTTGTTTCCATCTGCGTATCTGCGGTTCTTAATCTGCGTTCATCTGCGGGAACCCTACGCCAATCAACTAGAAGAACCCCTACAAACTGCAATAGGGCATCATGTTTGAGGGAATCTCTCTGCAAAAATCATTTAACCAACCGATAAGTTTGCCGATATGAAAAAACAACCAACATCATCCCGCCGCCAGTTCCTCTATAATTTCGGAATGGCTGGCATGGGCATTCATCTTCTCGGCCTATCCAACACTACGGATCAAATGACAGACTCATTCAAAACTTCCAAAAAAGAAGGGAAACTAGGGATCGCACTCGTAGGACTGGGAGGTTATGCCACCGGCCAACTTGGTCCCGCACTGCTACAAACAGAACACTGCTATCTCGCCGGCATCGTCACCGGTTCGCCCGATAAGATCCCGGTATGGAAGGAAAAGTACCAGATCCCTGACAAGAATATCTATTCGTATGATAATTACGACAGCATAAAAAACAACCCGGACATTGACATCGTGTATGTGGTATTGCCGAACAACATGCATGCTGAATACAGCATCCGCGCCTTCCAGGCAGGCAAGCATGTTGTTTCAGAGAAACCAATGGCGATCACGGTGGCTGATTGTGATCGGATGATTGCTGCAGCCAAGAAAGCAGACCGGCAGTTATCGGTTGGATATCGTTTGCATTTCGATCCATTCAATAAGGAAATGATGCGGCTGGGAACGCAAAAAGTATATGGTGATCTCCAAAAGATCAGGGGAGGCTTTGGTTTCAAAGCCGAAGCCGGGCAATGGCGTCTTAGCAAAGAACACGCAGGCGGCGGCCCGCTGATGGATGTTGGCATTTATGTTGTGCAGGGCATGTGTTACACATCGGGAATGCAGCCTATCGCCGTTACGGCTGTTGAAGGACAGAAAACAGATCCTGCCCGGTTCAAAGACGTAGAGCAGTCATTAAGCTGGAAATTTGATTTTCCGGGTGGAATTATTGGTGAAGGAGAAGCTACTTATGATGGACATATAAACTATCTCACTGCCATTGCGGAAAAAGGAGAATTTGAATTGAAACCTGCTTACAACTACGGAGGACAGAAAGGAACAACGCCTGATGGCACGATGAATTTTACTGCCGTGAATCAGCAGGCAAAACAGATGGACGCATTCGCGTTGTCGATCAAAAACAAAACGAAGAGCATTGTGCCGGGAGAAATGGGAAAGCGGGATGTGAAATATTTGCAGGCGATCTATGAGGCGATGAGAACGGGGAAGAAGGTTTCTATTAAGTGAGTGCCTCCTTCATAATGCGTGGCGTAGGGTTCCCGCAGATGAACGCAGATACATGCGCAGATACGCAGATTAACGTCTGAAATAAGACAGTCATCTGCGTATCTGCGCATATTTTATCTGCGTTTATCTGCGGGAACCCTACGCCAGACGATTTAAACCCTCACTCAAAAAACGGCACTCCCTTCACCGCATACTTCTTCATCGCCTCCACATTCATATCCACACCAATCCCCGGTTTCTCAGATAAAGTAATAAAACTATCCTTTACCCATTCCCCTTCATACGTCACGATCTCTTTGAACATCGGATCCGTATGAAAATATGATTGCCATTCCAGTATTAAAAAATTCGGTACAGACGCACATACATGACAGGAAGCCATACAACCTAAGAACGATGCCACCATATGCGGTGCAAATGGCGTATAATATAAATTGGCGAGGTTCGCGATCCGCTGCCCCTCTCCTAACCCACCTGCTTTCTGCAGATCCGGCATAATGATATCCACCGCACCGATCTCCATCATTTCCCTGAACCCATAAGCGAGATACTGATTTTCACCCGCAGCAATAGGCGTGCTCGACGAATCCTTGATTGATTTGTATGCCTGCACATTCTCCGCAGGTGTCGGCTCTTCCAGCCACAATAAATTCAATGGCTCCATCCGCTTCGCTACAGCATGACCACTGAATGCATCATAACGCCCGTGCATATCAACGAGGATATCTGTATTGGGTCCCACCGCTTCCCTGGCCGCTGCAATCTGATCGTACATGCGTTGCAATTCGCCCGGACTAACCGTCCAGTTATACCGATCATATTTATTCGGATCATTCCACTGATCCAGATCAAACTTGATCGCATTAAATCCCATACTCTTTGACTTTTTCGCCGCGTCCGCGAAATCCTTTGGCTGTGGCAGATTGCGCTGATATAAAGCGGTATCGCAATACACACGGATCTTATCGCGGAATTTACCACCCAGCAAACGGTATACAGGCACATTCAATGCCTTTCCCGCGATATCCCATAATGCCGTCTCAATCGCCGACAAAACTGCTACATACATACCAGCCTGTGCCCCCTGGAAGAATCCACCCTTGCGTATGTCTTCAAACAAGCGGTTCACGTCAAGAGGATTTCTTCCTTTCAAACGGGTTTCGAAATTCTTTACCAGGTGGTATGTTCCCATTACTGCGTCAACTCCCTCACCCCAACCATAGATATCCTGGTTGGTAAGCACTTTTACAAACAGACTGCCTTTGATATAACAACATTTGATCTCCGTGATCTTCAGATCAGCAGGAGCAGACGGTTTTGAATATTTATCAACCGCTTCTTCATATCCATTGCCAAATGAAGTAAGCGACACAAACGGCGCCATCGCTGAGGCAATGGCTGCTTTGCTTAAAAAAGATCTTCTAGAATTTTTATTGGTCATACGGCTTTGCTTTAATATTGTTAAAGATGATTTTGTTTACCAGGTACGGTCTTTCAGGAATTGCTGAATCTGTTCTTTCGCCACTGGGAGTTCATTAATATGATCATTCAGCCATTTGGAAAAATCTTTTTCGATCTCATCAGACCATCTTGCATCGATCTGCCCAGCAGTATATTTCCCTTCACGCAAACGTTCATGACCAAACAGATCACGAAGGCGAACGATCTCTGAGGTGGTCACCACTTTCTCCGCAAGGTGTGGTGGAATAAAAACCACTACTCCCAATTTACCTAATACCACATCACCGGGCATCACGGTTACTGTCCTGATACGGGTTGGCTGATTGATCCCGACGATCATCGTGGTAAGATCCCCCGGAGGATTATGATACGAAGGATCATAACTTGTATAGTATGAAGTAAAACCACCGATCTCTTTCAAACCCTCCACATCACGCAAAGCACCATCGTACACAATTCCATTACCGGTCTTTGCATAGATCGCATTGCCGACGTTATCACCGATCGTTGGCCCATTTCGTTTGGCTCCAAACTGATCGGCGACGTATACATCGCCTTTTACCAGGATATCCACCGGCCAGGAATTCTGTCCTTTCTTCCCCTGTTTTTTACCGAAAGAATCGATTGCTTTCCATACATCCGGGCGACCAGGCATAAAGTTGGCCGTAACGGCTCTTCCTACCAGTACGCTATCAGGATTGATGATCTCCCAGCCTTCTGCAACCTGGTATCCATAGCCGGCGTTCTTCATGACCGCCCAGGCTTCTTCGACGCTGACAGCTTTCATTCGTTTTAATAATGCATCAGGCACTTTTGGCCTGCCATCGGCAAAGCGTTCACCTTTCCATTCGGGAGTAAGGGCAACCAATTGTTCTTTGCTGATCTGCACCTGCTGTGCGAATAGCTGGCAACCGGAGAAGAACAGCATCGCTGTGATGATAAGTTTTCGTTTGATCATATGGTTTGATATTTTTTGATACTGTATTTGATTTGCGTAAGGTTCCCGCAGATGAACGCAGAATTAGGACGCAGATACGCAGATAACATTCTGACAACAGACTTACATCTGCGTATCTGCGCTTCAATCTGCGAAATCTGCGGGAACCTTACGCCACGCATATCTAAACGTCATCTCCTTCCGGATCCCGGTTATGCCACCAACTCGCCAGCGAAGAGCCTGTCACATTCATCATCGTTCCGAAGATCACAGACGCTAGTCCCACCGTCGCAATCTTCCCCATCGCCTTCGCCAATGCAGAAGCCAATCCTGCATTCTGCATACCCACTTCCAACGCAATCGTCCTGCAATCTTTCTCAGGAAACTTCATCACACGTGCAGACCAGTATCCAAGAGAATAACCGGCGATGTTATGAATAAATGTCGCCACGATGAGCAGCCCGCCAACCTTCAGCAGATTATCTCTGCCTGCCGCAGTGATCACCAGCAGCACCAATGCAATGCCTACCATCGACACCACTGGCATCGCTTTATCGATCCACTTCACACGGCCGCGAACCACATAGTGGAAGATCAACCCAGCCGCAATCGGCAGAATTACGATCTTGGTGATATCCCACACCATGTCCCAGAAATCAATTTGTATATAATCACCACCCAGCAGTTTCATGAGCAGCGGTGTTAAGAGCGGTGCTACAAGCGTTGAAACAGTTGTGACAGATACAGACAGTGCCAGATTCGCTTTCGCGAGATAACACATCACGTTCGAAGCAAGACCACTCGGACAACAGCCGATCAGGATAATTCCCGCAGCGATCTCACCAGGAAAATTAAACAGATGCGCTACCGCGAATCCCACCATCGGCATGATCGTATAATGACAAACTACGCCAACGATCACACCTTTTGGCATGCGCAATACCTGCGCAAAATCTTTCAGGCTTAATTCCGTTCCCATACCAAACATGATCGCCTGTAATAAGATCGGAATAAAAAAAGAAGCATCTTTTGATCCGACGGTACGGAAGTATCCGGGAAAAAACATGGCCATCGTTGCAACGGCAAGGATCAGCACACTGTACCAGTATCCTTTTAATGGCTTCGTTCCCCTGAAGGCAATGGCCAAAGAAATAAAAAACAATGTGAGGAATAAACCGGTAAGATCAGGCTTGCCTGTCAACCAGCAAACTGCCGCTGCTAACAAAAGGGCAATAGAAAAACCGTACGCCGGTTTAGCGTAGAATAATAAGGGCATAACAATCGTATTAATCTATAAAAACAATTTCAACTCAATGCTGCAAAGCAGCAATCGCAGCAAACTCACCTGCTAACTTTGTACTGAGCCTCGCAAAGACCTTATAATATTTCTGATAAGTAAGATGAGCCTGTTTATCTGGAATGACCATATCAACCAGCGAAACTGTTTTCGCGGCATCATCCAGTGTTGTATGAAGCCCCATCTCCGTTGCAGCAAGCAGGTAAGAACCATAACTCACGCTATGATAATTCTGCCGGAGACGAACAGGTTTATTATATATGTCGGCAACCATTTGTGTTACGAATGGAAGACTTCCGAAACTCCCGTTGATACATAATGTATCTATCTTCCGGTGTTCCTCCAATGTTTTCCCAATGCTGTAAATCCCATAAAGTATTCCTTCGATAGTGCTGCGGACAAAGTGTGCTTTCTCATGCTTGATGTTTACGCCGAAATAAACACCACGGGCATTTGCATTCCAGATCGGCGCACGCTCTCCAAGGAGATAAGGAAGAAAAAGCAATCCATCAGAACCAGGTGTAACGCCTGACGCTTCATTGATCAGCTCACGCATGCTATGTTCAATATCAAAAGGATTTTTAAAATCACCGAACTGACGGGTGAACCATTCAAAAATGTTTCCACCATTATTGGTCGGACCGCCAGATACATATCGATTTTCTGTCAACAGGTAATTAAAGAACCGGTGCTGATCATCCTGCAATACTTTATCTCCCATGACGCGCACTGCTCCGCTGTCTTCTATCGTGATGGTAGCAGCTCCTTCGCCATTCACACCATCGCCCAGAATCGCCATACATCCATCGCTGGAACCTACAAGAATCTTGGTACCGGCAGGTAACCCTAATGATGTTTGATAAGCCTTGTTCAGCTTACCCGCACGGGTGAATACAGGAACCAGTTCGGGCAGCATAGACGTATTGATACCTGCAAATTTCAATGCATCCGCATCCCAGTTGATCTTATGAATATTCAGCAATCCTGTGGCCGATGCAATGCTGTAATCGATCTTATATTCACCGGTCAGCTGCTGCAGGATATAGGTCTTTATTGAAAGAAATTTGCTAACCTGTTTGAATTTCTCCTTTTCGTTATTCTTGATCCACGCGATTTTGGTCAGCGGAGACATTGGATGCAAAGGTGTTCCTGTTGCCTTGTAGATTTTATCTCCCAGCGCTGTTTGTTTTAAATCCGCTGCTTCTTTGATCGCCCGGTTATCCGCCCACGTAATTGCCTTGCCCATAGGATTACCGCGCTTGTCTACCGCGAGCACACTATGCATCGACGAGCTGAAGCAGATACTCGCGACCTTATACTTATTGGGATGGATCTTTTCCGTTAAAAGATTCTTTAACACATACAGCATGGTAATAAATACCTGGTCAGGATCCTGCTCGCTATAATCAGGCTCACTATGGAACGTCGGGCAATAACCTTTAAGTGACCCGATGATGTTTCCCTGCAGATCAAATGCATACACCCTCACGGCATTTGTCCCCAACTCGATGGTGATGATACATTCCATAAACAATTATTTATCCTTTAAATGGTTTTTTCGGAACTGGCTGGGCGTGTAACCCGTCAGTTTTTTGAACGTGGTCGAGAAATGTTGTGATGAATAAAAGCCTGTATCGAGCGCGATATCCGTCAGACTGATCCCGGGATCTTTCAGCAACTTGATCGCTTCCGATATCCTGATATTGATCAGGTAACTCAAAGGCGAAAATCCTGAATAGCTTTTCACTCTTTCATTAAACAAGGTTGTCCCCATGCCAATCAATGCAGCCATCTCCTCCACTGTCCATTGATGCGAAAGATTTTTCCTCAACTGCTGTTCAAATTCCATGAACGTCTTCGGAAAATCTCTCCCGGGATTAGTAACTTTCGTGAACTGCCTGGCTATATTTATCAGGAGATCATCGAGAAGACCATTCACTTTCGTACAGTATCCAATCGCTTGCGATGATAACTCAGCTTGTATTGTTTTAAATATATTGCCGACTTCATTGAATTTCTGCAGTACCCGCGGTTGACCGGCGCGGATGATGTTTCCTACCTGTTCGCGCTCCTCTTTTGTCAACCGGCTCCACTCTCCCGGTGTCCATCCTCTCTGATTGATATTATCTTCCTTTATTTTGATCCATGAAAAACTTCCGATCTCTAATACTCCATTCGGGTTACCGAATGATGAGCCGGGCAGTAATATCACCACATCACCAGGGTATACAAAAAAGACATCACCATCTATACACCACTCAAACTTTCCATCCTGGACATAATAAATTACGGAATCGGTTGCGGAAGCATAAGGGAGACCATCCAGGCGTATGGAGGAATTTTTGATCACGCCGATCTCCTTTATATGGGGGAACATCCGGAGATACTGGTCATCGTTTCTACTATGATCAAGTACAAACTGGTTCATAAGCAATGTCAAACAACTTCATGGGTTGTTTGCAGCAATCATTGGTGTTAACTGAGAAGTAAAGAAAGTGAAAAATATCATACAGCTTTTACAAATTCCACCGAAGTTTTTTATTGGAAGTCTCCATCTGTCAGTGTGGATACTTTAGCGGCAGATTGCCAAAATCATGGATCAGCCAGATTACTGGTCTACTCATTTAACACAAACGACTTGCTTTATGAATGTACATGTTCGTCGCAATTCCAATCTTTATGTATTGCGGCTTGTCCTTCCTCTCTTTTTCTCGCTCTTCATTTCTGCTGCTTATGCACAAACAATTACAGGAACGATCCTGGATGAAGACAAAAAACCTGTTAGCGGAGCAACAGTAACCGTAAAGGGTACGCAGACAGCAACCATGTCCGATGAATCGGGCAATTTCAGGGTCAACGCACCTGGCAACAGCGTTCTTGTTATCTCATACATTGGTTTTCTTCAGCAGGATGTTGCACTGAATGGCAGGACCTCTGTTAATATAACAATGTTCAGATCAGAAGGAACTGACCTGAGCACCGTGGTTGTAACCGCACTCGGAATCAAACGTGAATCAAAAAAACTGGGATACTCTGCGGAGACCGTACGGCTCAATGAGATCCAGCAGAACCGCACGGTGAACGTAATGGGCTCACTGGAAGGTAAAGTTGCAGGGCTTGATATCTCCCCGCCCTCCTCTGGTGCCGGTGCGAGTACCAAGATCCGCTTGCGCGGACAATCCGCATTCAATGGTGCCAACAACTCTCCGCTGATTGTCATCAACGGCCTTCCGATGGACCAGGGCGCCAGAGGCGCAGCGGGAAACAATTCCCTTGACCTCGGTGATAACATGCAACAGATCAACCCGGATGATATCGAAACAATGACCGTGTTAAAAGGTGCAACGGCAGCCGCATTATACGGTTCAAGAGCCGCCAATGGCGCGATCATCATCACCACAAAGACCGGCTCTAAAAACAGCGGCATCGGTATCGAATATACTTCGAACTATACTTCAGACCAGGTGCTTGACCTATCCGACTTTCAGATGGAATACGGACAGGGACAAGGTGGTCTCCGACCTACGTCGCAAGGTAACGCGATCAGCACCGGGCAATTCGGCTGGGGCGCAAAACTTGATGGCGCTCCAACTTTTCAGTTTGATGGCGTTCAAAGACCTTATGTGGCACATCCAAACCGGATAAAAGATTTTTACAGAACCGGTAGCTCTTTCACCAATACGCTGGCGTTTTCAGGAGGCAATGCAAAAACAAGCTTCCGCGCAGCGTATTCACACCAGGACGCAAAAGGGATCTCTCCGAACAATGATTATCACAAACGTATTTTCAACCTCGGCGTGCATCATAACCTGACTGATGCTCTGTCTGTACAGGTAAATGTGAATTATACCAATGAGGTAAACAATAACCCACCACAGGTAGGCGTACAAGGCGCCGGCTCTGCCAACTTTCTTTACAGGATAGCTAATTCAATCGGCCTCGATGTATTGAAAGAAAAAGCGGCAACAGCTACCGGCACCGAAACACCCACATCCGGTTTTCAGACGACATTGCTGAACCCTTACTTCCTCATGCCAAGACAATTTATCATCAACAAACGCGACAGGATCCTGGGAACAGCAACCGTGCGTTACAATGTTGCTAAATGGCTGTACCTGCAAGCAAGGATGAACATGGATTACGGAGTGTCTTTCCTCGAACAAAACTATCCGACAGGCGTAGGAACATCCACACCATTGAACCAGGCACAGACCGGTTACAATGGGAATTATGCCGTAAATGAAGGAACGGGCAGACAGATCAACGCAGATTTCCTCGCGGGAAGTAACCATCGCATTGGTGACTTTTCCTTTGACCTTAGCGTTGGTGGAAATATCTACACGAATTATAGCCGCACATCAAACATGAGTGTTCTTGATTTCGTGGTAAGAGATCTTTACTCTTTCGAAAATGGCCTGGCTAAGTCAAACCCGGATAACCCTACTAACTTTACGGTATATCGCGAAAGAGTTAATTCTCTTTATGGCTTTGCGGAAATCGGCTATAAGAACCTCGTGTTCCTGAACGTAGCTGCCCGTAATGATTGGTTCTCCGTACTGAACCCGGCTAATAACAGCTATCTCTATCCATCATTCAGTGGTAGTTTCATCTTCTCTGAACTGCTCAAACAGATTTCCTGGTTGAACTATGGTAAACTGAGAGCTTCTTATGCAGACGTAGGCAGTGCGAACGGAATTAATGCGTTCAGCGGCATCCTGACTTATGGCATTTTGCCGAACCAGTTTGGCAATCTTCCATTGGGAACGATCCCAAGCGGTGCAAGCCCCAATCCGCTGCTGCGTCCATTCAGCGTGAAAGAAAAAGAGATCGGCATCGAACTGAAAATGTTTGGCAGCCGTGTTAACCTGGATATCGCGGCATATGATAAACAAACCCGTGATCAGATACTCACTGTAGAGATCTCAAACGCCTCCGGCTATACCGGCACTCCGCTGAACCTTGGCTCGTTGCAGAACCGTGGTTTGGAATTCCTCCTAGATGTAACACCCATCAAAACGCAGGACTTTACGTGGATCAGTTCATTCAACACAGCCATCAACACAACGAAAGTACTGGCGCTGGCTCCGGGCACTGACCGTCTGATCGTAACAACGTTCGGCGGTAACGAGTTCCTCGGATCTCTCGTGTATGAAGTAGGTAAACCACTGAACCAGCTCGCGGGAAAAACATACCGCAGAGATGACAAAGGCAACATTATTGTTGGCAACAACGGACAGCTACTACCCAACAACGGTGGTGATGTTCTTTTCGGCAGCGCACTGCCTAAATTTACCGGTGGCTGGAACAACGTATTCCGTTACAAGAAGCTGAGCCTCCTGGTTCACCTGGACTATAAAGCAGGCGGAAAAGTAATCTCTTCTACGGCATTGAACGGACTTCGCCAGGGACATACCAAAGCCTCTCTTGTCGGTCGCGAAGGCGGCGTGATATTCCCTGCGCTTAACGAAAGCGGCACCCCCAATACAACAGCTGTTGATCCGCAAACATTCTACACCGGCTATCGCAACGCGCAGATCGTAGATCCTTTCCTTTTTAAATCAGATTTTGTCAAGCTCAGAAACATCACACTATCTTATGACTTCACTGAACTGGTAGGATCCAAACTCAAGTTTGTAAAAGGAATCAGTCTCGCCGTTACCTGCCGCAATGTGGCAATCCTGAAAAAATACATCGACGACCTGGATCCGGAAGCTTTTGCCTCATCCGGCGACAGCCGTGTTGGCTACGAGCAAACAACCCTGCCAACCACACGTAACTATGGCGTGAACCTGAACATTAAATTCTAAACAACGAGTTATGAAAAAATTGAACCGATATATATTACTTCCGTTAGCTGCGCTTGCTTTGGCAAGTTGCAATAAAGATCTTGAGGAGGTCAATACAAACCCTTACGCACTCACCACGATCAACCCTGCATTGCTCTTCACCAGTGCGCAAAGAACCACCTTCCCGGGCTCATGGGAAGGAGAACAGACCATTGTACAGCAATTTCTGAATGCGTATAATACGGGTGCAACCGCCGGGTTCAACCTGAATACAGATGACAATATTTTTAACGTACCACGCTGGAATGAGAACTATCCGAATGGCATTAAACTGATGGAGCAGATCATCAGCCTGATAAAAAATGATCCGACACGCAATAATCTTTACCAGCAGGTCAGACTATGGAAGTCTTATGTATTCATGACCCTCGTAGACACATACGGCGATGTTCCTTACTCAGAAGCAGGAAAGGCTTTCCTCGAAGCAAAGTTTTATCCTAAATATGACAAGTCTCAGGCCATCTACGAAAATCTTTACACAGAGATCAAAGCTGCAACGGTAGCGTTGGATAATACCAAAGACCTCGTGAGAGAAGATCTTTTATACGGAACCTCTGCTGATGCTGCTACACAGGTCGGCCTTTGGAAAAAATTCGGTAATTCATTGCTGCTTCGCCTTGGTATGCGTTATTCAAAGCTCGATGCAGCAAAAGCAAGAAGCATTGTTATCGAAGCCTACAATGGCGGCGTGATGCAAAGCAACAGCGACAATGCCATGATCAGGTACACCGCGATCTATACAAATCAATTGAACAACGGACCTCGTGCAACGAACCCTTACTTCTATTACATGGCAGAACCGTTCGTTAACAGATTAAAAGCGACAAGCGATCCACGACTGAAATACATTTCAGGAAAGTATGCCGATCCGAACCAGGCACTCGCTCTCGTGCCCGACACAACCATGGCAAATCAATACGGTTTCCCTGTGGGATATAGCCAACTCACTGTTGGCAATTATCCAGGTTACAGAGGCACGAATGGCGCAGGACAGAACTATTCACAACTGAACTTCCTCGTATTTGGCAGCGCTACAGCGCCGGTTTTCTATATCACAAACGCGCAAACAAAACTGTTACTCGCAGAAGCGGCTTTCAGAGGCTGGCTGACCGGCTTGGCTGGCGCACAAACTGCTCAACAGTATTATGAAGCAGGTGTCAGAGCATCAATGGACGAGTACAGCGTATTTCCGAATACGCCAAGTCCTGCGATTCCTACTGCTTTACAGAACAGCTACCTCACTGTTCCTGGTGTTGCCTATTCCGATGCAAACGCATTGAACCTGATCAACACACAATACTGGATCGTTTCCCTGGCGAATGGAGCTGAAAGCTTCGCCAATTTCAGAAGAAGCGGATTCCCTACATTAAGTCCCAATAACTATAACAACAACCTGCAGGGTGGATTTGTAAGACGTTTCGCTTATCCCAATGAAGAAAACTCACGCAACAATGCAAATTACCAGGAAGCAGTGGCAAGCATGGGTGGAAACGACAACCTGACTGCGCGTGTATTCTGGGACATTCCATAAGAACAATCGTGGATGAAAAAATAAACTCCTATCAACGTTTTTTGACAATCATCGTTTGCGCTACATTAGCAGCAGTTACATAGGCATAAGACCTGTTGTTTCTACATCAGGTCTTTCCCTTTCTTAAACAAATACAAATCCAATGAAATGACAGAAGAAAAACAAATAATCGGGTTTTCATTTTCTGCAGAAGGAACGGAGAAGTTTTCTTCTTATAATCCTTCTTCAGGAGAAGACAATCCTTTTTCCTTTTACAAAGCAACGAAACAGGAAGCAGACCTTGCAGCAGAAAAAGCCGCGGCTGCTTTTCAGCTTTATTATAAGAAAACAGGGGAAGAAAAAGCGACATTCCTTGATGCGATCGCAGCAGAAATTCTTGAAGCTGGTGGAGCGCTGATAGAAACCTGTCACCAGGAAACCGGTCTCCCTCAGGAAAGACTGATCGGTGAGCGCGGCAGAACGGTAAATCAATTGAAGATGTTTGCGGATCTGCTACGCGAAGGTTCATGGGTGGATGCACGGATTGAAACGGCTATACCTGACCGCACGCCTGTTCCAAAACCGGACCTGCGTTTTATGCATATTGCTATCGGCCCCGTTGTGGTATTTGGCGCAAGCAATTTCCCGTTGGCATTTTCTGTTGCGGGTGGTGATACCGCTTCTGCATTAGCGGCCGGTTGTCCCGTGATCGTAAAAGCACATGGCGCACATCCGGCTACTTCAGCCATTGTAGGAAAAGCTATTCAAACTGCTGCAAAAAAAACAGGTATGCCCGATGGCGTTTTTTCTCTTTTATTTGGAGATGGACAAACAACCGGTATACAACTCGTCAAACATCCGGCGATAAAAGCAGTCGGCTTCACCGGTTCCTATAAAGCGGGGAAAGCTTTATTCGATGCTGCTGCAGCCAGACCAGAACCTATCCCTGTTTACGCGGAAATGGGGAGTACCAATCCTGTATTCATTCTTCCCGAAGCAATGAAAGAACGCGGACGACAGATCGCTTCCGGATATGCAGCCTCCGTAACAATGGGAGTCGGACAGTTTTGTACCAATCCCGGAATGCTTTTTTATCAGCAAGATGAGCAGCCAGCCTTTAAGGACTGGCTGAAAGAGTCTTTCGAAAATACCTCCGGAGCTGTAATGCTTACACCCGCCATCGCTGACGCGTACGTACGTGGAGTGAATAAACAATCCGGCGTTAAAGGAGTGGTGGTATTAGCAAAAGGAAATTCATCCAACAATGAAAGTGGAAATACAGCTACACCATTTCTTTCTTTCACCGATAGCAACACATTTAATAGCAATTTGGATTTGAGTGAAGAAGTATTCGGCCCGGCAAGCCTGGCCGTTGCAACAAACTCAAAAAAAGATATGCTTGATATTGCCAGAAACTTATCCGGACATCTCACCGCTACCGTACATGGAACGGAAAGCGAATTGGCACAATACGGTGAATTGATCCGCCTACTGGAACAAAAAGTTGGCCGTGTAGTGATCAACGGATTTCCAACAGGAGTGGAAGTATGTGCCGCCATGGTTCATGGAGGACCTTTCCCGGCAACAACAGACAGCAGAAGCACATCTGTCGGAACCGCTGCCATCTATCGGTTTACCCGCCCTGTTTCCTACCAACAAATGCCACAACCATTGTTACCGGAAGAATTGCGAAACAATAATTCATTACAGATCCTCCGGCTGGTGAACGGCAAAAGAACTATTGATAATATAGAGTAGATTAGTCCAACAACATTCGTTACCAATTATAATACCATGAGCAAAAGTTTAAGAAGCAGAGATTGGTTTGGCAGAAAAGATAAAGATGGAATTATATACCGAAGCTGGATGAAGAACCAGGGTATGCCGACCGATATGTTCGACGGCAGACCGGTGATCGGTATCTGCAATACGTTCAGTGAACTCACGCCCTGTAATGCACACTTCCATAGTCATGCTGAAGCCGTAAAACGCGGTGTGCTCGAAGCAGGCGGTTTTCCTGTAGAATTCCCAATCATGAGCCTTGGTGAAACACTACTAAAACCAACAGCCATGCTGTTCCGGAATTTGGCCAGCATGGATGCAGAAGAATCGATCAGAGGCAACCCATTGGATGGCGTCGTACTGCTGACTGGTTGTGATAAAACAACGCCGTCAACAGTAATGGGCGCTGCCAGCGTAGGATTGCCGACGATCGTTGTTCCCGGCGGACCAATGCTGAACGGTCGTTATAAAGGGCAAACTATCGGCAGTGGTACGCATGTCTGGAAATTTGATGAAGACATGAAGACCGGTTTGATGACGCAGGAAGAATGCGAAGTTGCCGAAAGCTGCATGAGCCGAAGCATCGGCCATTGCATGACGATGGGTACGGCGTCTACGATGGCGTGTATGGTGGAAGCATTGGGCCTCACATTGAGCGGCGCAGCAGCCATCCCAGCCGCAGACTCCAGGAAAAAAGTAATGGCGCAGCTTAGCGGCAGAAGAATTGTAGAAATGGTCAAAGAAGATCTGACCATTGATAAGATACTGACACGTGAAGCATTCGAAAACGCAATCAAAGTAAATGCAGCCGTCGGCGGATCATCCAACTTCATCATTCACCTGATGGCGATCGCCGGGAGGATCGGCGTAGACATCAGCCTGGAAGACTTCGATAATCTCGGAAGTAAAATACCATTGCTGTTAAATCTCATGCCATCCGGTAAATTTCTGATGGAAGACTTTTTCTATGCAGGTGGATTACCGGTGATTCTTGAGCAATTGAAAGAAGAACTGCACAAGAATGTGATAACCGTTACCGGCAAAAATCATCATGAAAACATCATAGGAAATACAGACTGCTATAATAGCGAAGTGATCGCTTCTATTGATGCACCATTCATACCTGAAGCTGGTTGTGTAGTGGTAAAAGGAAATCTCGCTTTGAACGGAGCCGTGATCAAACCTTCCGCCGCAACACCTGCACTCATGAAACATACAGGTCGTGCGGTGGTATTCGAAAGCATCGAAGACTACAATGCACGAATAGATGATCCCGAGCTTGACATAGATGAAACTTGTGTAATGGTATTGAAATATGTTGGCCCCGTCGGCTACCCCGGTATGCCTGAAGTTGGCAACATGGCTTTACCAAAAAAAATTCTGCAGAAAGGCATCAAGGATATGGTACGCATCAGCGATGGTCGAATGAGTGGCACTGCTTATGGCACAGCCGTGCTGCACGTATCCCCGGAAAGTGCTATCGGGGGAAATCTTGCGTTCGTTCAGAATGGAGATCTGATAGAGCTGGATGTGAAACAGCGGAAGCTGCATTTGCATGTAAGCGACGAAGAACTGGAGAAAAGAAAAGCAGCATGGATCAAACCAGCTCCGGCAGCAGACCGGGGCTATGTAAGCCTCTATGTACAAACAGTAATGGGAGCCGACAAGGGAGCTGATCTCAATTTCCTTCGCGGCAGCAGCGGAAGCAAGGTGACAAGAGACTCACATTAACTATTGAGAGGTTTCAATTGGTTTTAGAGGTTT
>VFQP010002207.1_pt1 | contig 22558 bp, 30 predicted proteins | sample 3512351 | NCBI WGS metagenome assembly VFQP01 (sample SAMN10412372, study PRJNA504923) | tailings metagenome | isolation source: Relicate 1 Philex TSF1 revegetated site | place: Philippines: Tuba, Benguet | collected 2017-08-29
TCGTCACTTTCTTGCTCTGTGGTGCGCGATTCGACCCGCCCGCCACGCGCGCCCTTGAGCCCTGGCCAGGCGATCAGATCGCAACGCAGAACGATCCAAGGGGTGGCGTTCCAGGTGCACTCTGGATGTCCTTGCCGCCGTCTCTAGCGCTCTTGTGCCCCAAGAAACAGGATTGGTGGCAGCGCCGTGAAGAACTCCGCCACCAGTCCGCAGCCCCCGAAGCCTCATCCAGGGACCTTTACAACGCCACCTCACAGCCTCCATCCACTGCACGTCAGTTTAGCCTCTCATCAAGACACCGTCCCCGGCGGGTCGCAGCAGTCCCACCAGTCCACCTGGCCGTGAAAGTACGAGAAAGACATGCCGGCAAACTCAGAGGTGTCCACGCCACGGCACGCCACCTTGCTCGGTGGGCAGCACAGCCCCTGCCCGTGGCGCGCCGAGCTGTAGCACGTGTGGTGCGCGGGGCAGGTGGTGGTGCCGCAGGGCCGCGCCGAGCGGGGCACGCACTTTGCTGCGATGAACGGCCCCTCCATGCACCACTCGTCAGGGGAGCAGCACCCGCTCGAGCCACAAGGGATGGAGCCGTCAGGGCAGCAGGTGGACCCGTCGGTGCACACCTGCTGCCCACCCATTTTTGCGTCGCAGCAGTTGGTGGACGTGGGCGAGCAGGGCGCCTGCCCGTCGGGACAACAGAGAGTAATCAAGGCGCCCTGCTCACCCGGAGGGGGGCCATTCAGCCAGCACGACTCGCGCCAGAACGAGCAATTGCGCGGGTCGCGTGCGTTGGTGTTGCACGCCACAAGCGCGTCGCCGCCTGAAAGCAGGCACGCCAGGTCGCTGGGTGGGCAGCACCTGAGCCCGTCCGCGCTGCACGGCTGCCCCGCCGCGCAGCACGTGCCCCCGCACGGCGCGCGGCCCGCCGCGCACAGCACGGGTTGGCACACGCCTTGCTCCTGCCCCGTGGCGGCGTCCTCGGTGACGGTGCACTTGAAGCGGGTGTCGCAGCACGTGCCGCCGCAGCACTGCTGGCTGTCAGGTGAGCAGCAGGTCGAGCCACATGCCTTCAACGCTCCCCAGCAGCGCGGCTTGGGCACGCACGTGTTGTTGACGCACTTGCCCCACGTGCCGCAGCAGGCGCCGCCGCACGGTTTGTCCCACGGGCGGCAGCACGTCTCGTAGCGCGGTGGCTGAGCCGTGCGCGCGCACACGTGGCCCTTGTCGCAGCACATGTCGCCGCAAACCGTCCTGCCCTTGGGGCAACACTGGCCCAGGCCGCCGCGCCGCTCGGGCCAGCACACGTCACCGTACGCCGCCCAGCACGTGGCCTCCTGGCCGCAGGGCGAGGTGCCCGCCGGCATGCAGGTCGGTGAGCTGCCGCGGGTGTCGCACCTGCGGACACGTGCGGAGCCCGTTCTCCATCAGCTGGCAGACTCTCTCCTCCTGCTGGAACGCACGCCGGGGCGTCTGGCACGGGGCAATGCGCTACCTGCGCCCCACCAACCATCAATCCTTTCCCCAAATGCACGCACCTGTGGCCCGCCTCGCAGCACTTCCTGCCGCACGCCACGGTGCCCTTGGCGCAGCAGACGGACGCGTTGCGTGCGGGGGAGAAGGTGGGCGTCAGTCCAAGCTCGCAGCACAGGCCGCGGCCTTGGTTCGCCGTTGGGAAGCACGTCCCGGCAGCGGGGTCGCAGCAAGTTGTGGAGCCGCACGGCAGGCCCGTGCCGGAGCAGCAGGTGCCTGCTGGCGTGCACTGGTCTGGTCGGCAGGGCTGCTTGCTTGGGCCGCAAGGGCGCGCCGCGTTTTTCTTGAGCACGCACTCCTTGTAGCCGCCGCCGTGGTCCACGCACGTCTCGAATCTGTTGGAGCAGCAGGAGTTGAGGCCGCAGGGGGTGGTGCCTGGGGCGCAGCACCTGTGGCAGCAAAAGGCAGGGCAGCCGGTGAGCAGCGGCCGACCCTCCAATGCGCACCTCGTGCGTGTTCCCGAGATCGCTCGCACACACCTGGCAGAGGGAGGCCGTGACGTTGAGGCGTAGAGCTGCTCCTGCTGCCTGAGTGTGAGCGTGCACGTGCTGCCAGGCGCGCAGCACTGCCACGGCTGGCCCTTGACCCAGGCGCCCACCTGAGGAGAAGACACACGCGCATGATCAAGCTCTGACAGTCCTGTCAGAGAGAAGCGCAGGCCCTTTGCGGATTCGCCCACCCCCACACTGTGGCACGCCTACCTTGTCGCTGACGCACGGCGTGAAGTTTCCGCTTGGGCAGCACCTGCCCATGCCCCGCTGTACCGTGGGGAAGCACGTTTCGCCGGCAAAGCAGCACGCCGTGAAGCCGCAGGGCTTGCTGCCCTTGGAGCAGCACCTGCAAACGGTCCCGGAGGCAACGCACGGCGGATAGGCTCTGGACCCGCTGAGGTGTGAGAACAACGACCTCTGCAATGAAGCCGAGCGCACCTGGCGGGGTCCATTGCCGCAGAAATCGGGTCGCCCGGAGTGCACTCCTCCCCCGCGTTGCAGCACAGGCCGGCGAAGCCGCACGACGTGGTGCCGTTGGGGCAGCAGGCTCCCCAGCCGCTGGCATCAGTGCACGTGTCATGAGGGCCGCAGCAGCGCTTCGCGCCGCAAGCGTTCCAGCCCGTCCCGCACCTGTGTGCACGGGTACCCACACCGGTGGAAGTTTGCGGGGGCACGCCTCCTTTGTCACGTGGTGCCGCAATCCCAAACTGCGCATGCGTGATTGCCATCCGGCCAGGTGGTGCACCTGCCCAACACCGGTGCAGGTGTGGTGCCGCTGCTGTTGCTCTTCATGCACGAGGGGCGCACGCCTGCCGGCGGCACCGGAGTAAAGATGGCCACGCGGCTGCTGAGCTGCGTGCAGGTGCGGTTGAAGGTGCCCGCGGGCTGCGTGCGGTTGCCCAGGCTCAGCTGCATGCCCTTGGAGGTGCAGCGGAGCACGGCCAGGGTGCCGACGGGCAGCGTATAGTTGTGCGTGCTGGCGCTCCAGACGGGAAGGATGGGCGTTTGGAAAGGCTCCCAAAAGCTTGATGGTAGCGCGTAGTACGCCAACCGCACTCCCTTGGGAGGTGCCTCAAGGGCTGGACTGCGCACAGCGGGTGGTGGAGAGGCGCGTGCAAGCCAAAACGGCGGGCGGATCTTTTGCGCGCGCTCCGTGTCGGAGATCTCGTTGTCCGTGGTCACGCGCTCACCACTCGGGCGCAGCGTGTGCTGATGAAGCACAAGCGTGCGCAAGGACGAGCGCCAGCAGGACTGTGGCTGATGCGCAGTCGTTGCGTCTCGACGCTGCTGTCTGGCGCGGCATGAGTAGGTGGCGGGCAAAGCTGAGTGGGTTGCGTGCGCGAGTGTTCGTGTCGGCGCCGATTGCATTCTCCTATTGGCGACCGTGTGCGCAATTCGATCCGCCCGCCACGCGCGCCCTCGAGCCCTGGCCATGCGATCAAGATGACATGCTAACCCCACACTCTGCATGTCCAGTGCGCCACAGTGGACACAGTGGATTCCACAGTTCCACTCTGGCAGGCAATGGAACGTCAGCGCTAGCGAACGCCAGGGTCGCAGCAGTGCCGCCAGTCCACGTCGGCAGAGCCAACGGTCCAGCCCTCTGGCCGGAACGTGCCCCGGCACAGCGCCTTTCCCGGCGGGCAGCACAGTCCCTGACCACGGCGCGCCGAGCTGTAGCACACTTGGCCGGCCAGGCACGTCACGTGCCCGCACGGCCTCACCGTCGAGTTGCGGGGCTCGCACCTGGCCGAGGCAAACGGCTCGATCCACGCCAGGCACCTCTCGTCCGGCCCGCAGCACCGCCGCGCGCACTGCGCGCTGCCGTTGGGGCAGCAGAGCGTGTAGTCGTCGTCGCAGACTTGCATGGGAGGCGGCCGGCAGCACCGCGGCGTGGTGGCCGAGCACGGCACCCTGCCGTCCGGGCAGCACAGCCCGCCCACAGAGCCCGAGCTAAACCTGTTTAGGTGGCACGACTGGCCCCAAAACGAGCAGTTGGCGGGAGAAGAGGAGCCCGTGCCGCACGCCACGTGCGGCGCCGGCGCGGCGCCGCCCAGCTGCAGCAGGCACGCCGCGTCGTCCGCCGAGCAACACACCAGCCCGTCGGCGCTGCACAGCTGCCCCTCGGCGCAGCACTGACCGCCGCACACCGCGCGGCCCGCACCGCACCGCACCAGCTCGCACAGGCCCCCCGCGCACTTGAGCTTGGCGTCGCAGCAGCTGCAGGAAAAGCAATCTCAGGGACAGAGGTGGTGGACGCCAGCAGCAGGGCGGCAGGCTGTCGGATGCATCACCCGACGGCCTCACCTGCCGCCGCAGCACTGCTCGCCGCGCCGACAGCACATGCCGCCGCACGGCACCGGCGCGTCTGCGTAGCCGCACTTGCCGATCGTGCACGTGCCGTTCCGGCACGTCTGCCCGGCGGAGCAGCACGTGCCGCCGCACAGCGCCTGCCCCGGGCGGCAGCACGTGCCGTCTGGCCTGTCCTCGGTCGTCACGCATGTCTCGCCCTTGTCGCAGCAGAAGGGGCCACAGGGAGGCTGGCCCTCGCGGCAGCACGTGCCCTTGCCGTCGCGCGCCTTGGGCCAGCACACTTCCTCGTTCCAGCACATGGCCTGGCTTCCACACGGCGTCGTGTCCCTTGGCACGCAGACTGGCGGGGCGGATCTGACGTCGCACCTGCAAAGTGGTGGGGGAAACGCAAGCCGTCAGGAAGCGTCACCAGCACGCGTTCTCACACCAGAGTGCGCATCTCACCATTGCCCCTGGAGGCAGCAGGTGGATCCACACGCCACGGTGCCCTTGGTGCAGCAGATGGACGCGTTGAGGGACGAGGAAAACACCGGCTGCTGGCCAGGGGGGCAGCACAGTCCCTGCCCGCCGTTGGCCTTTGGAAAGCACTGGCTATCGCTGGGGTCGCAGCAGGCAGAGGAGCCGCAGGGCAGGTCCGCGCCGGAGCAGCACGTGCCCCCGGGGGTGCACTTTCCAGGCAAGCAGGGCCGCTTGCTGGGGCCGCACGGCTGCCCGGCGCCGGGCTTGAGCACGCACTCCCTCAGGCCGCCGCCGTGGTCCACACACGTCTCAGAATCGTCAGAGCAGCAGGACGTCATGCCGCACGGCGTGGTGCCCTGGCCGCAGCACCTGTTCACGTTGCACGTGATGCAGGTGGCGGCAAAGGTCCGCGCCGTCAGTGCCGCCGCGCACGACAGTTCCACGAGTGACGACCGTGGAACCCGCCTCTGAATGAAAGTTTGCCCCAAGAGAGGACGCCGTCACCTTGCAGAGGCCGGCTGCAGGCTCAGTGCACTGTAGAGCTGCGCCTGCTGCCTGAGCGTGAGCGTGCATGTGCTGCCAGGCGCGCAGCACTGCCAGGGCTGCCCCTTGACCCATGCGCCCACCTGCGTAGAAGGACGCGCACGGGACAATTTGTCATAGAGGAGCGCAGGCCCTTTGCGAATTCGCCCACCCCCACACACGTACCTTGTCGCTGACGCACGGCGTGTAGTTGCCGCTGGGGCAGCACAGACCCTGCCCCTTGCGGACGCCGGGGTAGCACGTCTCCCCGGCAAAGCAGCACGTCGACCGGCCGCAGGGCGTGCTGCCCTTGGAGCAGCACATGCGGTGGCTGCACGTCTCCCCGGGGTTGCAGCAGATGTAGCCGCATGGCTTGGTGCCGTGGGGGCAGCAAAGGCCCTCCTTGGCTGGGCCGGGGCTGCACGTCTCGCCGGGGGCACAGCACCTCTTTGTGCCGCACGGCTGCCATCCGGCCTTGGTCCCGCACCTGCACGACAGGTAAGCGCTGTACAGATTTCATGGGCGTGCCGCTGGCATGGGCGACCAGTGGCAAGGACGTGCGGAAGGCACACCTGCCCAGGCGGGGCGGGGGAGCAGGGGTGTTGTCCTTCGTGCACGATGGAAGCGCCTCGGCTGGGGGCGTGGGCAAAAAGACTGCCACGCGGCTGCTGAGCTGCGTGCAGGTGCGGTTGAAGGTGCCCGTGGGCTGCGTGCGGTTGCCCAAGCTCAGGTGCATGCCCTTGGAGCTGCAGCTGAGCACGGCTAAAGAGCCGACAGGGAGCGTGGACGCCGTGGCGTTCCGGGTGGGGTGGATTGTGACCGTGTAGGCCTGCCCGTGGCGCGCTGGCATGGCGTAGTATGTCAGCCGCACGCCTTTGGGTGGCGTCTCTAGGGCTGAACTGCGCACGCGGACGAGGTGCGCGTGCGAGCGAGATGGCGGGCTGATCTTCGGCTCGCCGGGGTCGTGTCGGAGATCTGCTTTCCGCTCACCACTCGGGCGCAGCGTGTGCTGAAGAAGCACAAGCGAGCGCCAGGGCGAGCGCCAGCAGGGCTGCGGCTAAGGTGACGCCGTTGCGGTTGGCCTTTCCTCTCGACGCTGCTGCCCGGCTCGGCATCCTCCGGCTGAGTTGCTGGCAAGCACAGCAATCCTGTGCGGCGAGTGCTTGTTCAATTCGTGAGACCTTTGTGTCCGCGCCGAGTGCATTCGTCTTTGTCCTGCTCTGCGGTGACCGTGCGCGCGCGATTTGATCCGCCCGCCACCCGCGCCCTGGCCATGCGATCCAGATCTCCCTTGAGCCGCCAACGCAACAGAGAAGAGCAAGTGATGCCACTCTAGGTGCACTTTGCACTCATCTCCCTGCTGCCCTTGCTGCCTGCTCTTGCGCTGCAGCACACGGAACGTGCCGCTCGCGCTGCGGAGATGCTGCGGACGCTGCGCTCAGGAAAAGGCAGGAACCCACTGCTTCTCTTACAGCCAGGCCTTTGCACGAGTACAGCGTCTGTATCCCTCAAGAATTGAGTGCCCCATCAGGACACCTCGCCCGGCGGGTCGCAGCAGTCCCACCAGTCCACGGCCGCAGAGGTGGGAAAGTGGTCATCCACGGGTCCCAAGCCCCGGCACGCCACCTTGCCGGGCGGGCAGCACAGCCCCTGCCCATGCCGCGCCGCGCTGTAGCACATGTGGTTGGCCGGGCAGGTGGTGAAGCCGCAGGGCCGCAGGGAGCGGGGCACGCACTTGCTCGGCGCGTTGGAGCGGCACCACTCGTCCGGCCCGCAGCAGTGCCCCCCGCACGGGATGCTGCTGTCGGGGCAGCACGTGTAGTGGTCGTCGCACACGCGCTCTTTGGACTCAGGGCTACAGCACTCGGTGGACGTGGGCGAGCACGGCGCCGTGCCGTCGCCGCAGCAGAGCGGCCTCAGCTGCCCCGCCCTGGGGGCGGTGAAGAAGCACGTCTGCCCCCAGAACGAGCACGAATACTTGCCGCACGTCACGCGCGGCACGATGCCGGACAGCAGGCACGTGGCGTCGGTCGGCGAGCAGCAGGCACGGCCGTCGGCGCTGCACACCTGCCCGGCGGCGCAGCACGCGCCGCCGCACCACGCCTGGCCCTCGGCGCAGCGCGGTGCCTTGCACAGGCCGCGTGGACTGCCCGCGCCGTCGAGCGAGTACTGCGTGCAGTTGAGCTTGGCGTCGCAGCACCTGTGCAGGTGGCCGGCCAGGGAGGAACAGCGAGGCAGATCATCGCGTTAGAGCCGCACGCTCATGGGCGCCCTGAAGCTTTGAGCCTCCATGGACCATGGTGCGCTGAAATGTCTGGCGTGATGATGCACCGCCTCATCAAGTCGCGCGGTCCCCGAAATGCGAGAGCAGGACTTGGAGTCGTGCAGCGCCCGTAACAGCCCTGGCAAACGCGGCGCGCTCTGCACGCTTGCTATAGCCCACACGGCCTCACTTGTCGAAGCAGCACTGCAGGCCGGGTCGGCAGCAGATCGCCAGGCTGGGCCCGCACGGCGTCTCCCCCGCCGAGCACCGGCCCGGGTAGACGCACGTGCCGTTGCGGCAGACGCCGCTGTAGCAGCACACGTCGCCGCACGGCTTCTCCCCCGGGCGGCAGCATACGCCCAGCGGGTTGCCCTTGGTGGCCACGCACGAGTCGCCCACGTCGCAGCAAAACATGTCGCCGCAGGCGACGGTGCCGTTGCGGCAGCACGCGCCCACGCCGCCCCACGCGTCGGGCCAGCACACGTCAGAGTAGTAGCTGTAGCAGACGGCCTGCTTGTTGCCGCAGGGCCGCCCGTAGGGCGGCAGGCAGACGGGCGGGTCGCGGCGCGTGTCGCACCTGGACGTGTGGAGCAGCGGGCCAGCAGCTCTCCGGTCACCGTGGGATGCAATCATTTGTGTGCGGCAGAAATGCACGGCCTCACCTTTGGGCCGCCGGGCAGCAGGCCTTGCCGCACGCCCTGCTGCCCCTGCCGCAGCAGATGGAGGCGCGCAGCGTGGACGAGTACGTGGGCTCCTGCCCGGGCTTGCAGCACAGGCCCCTCCCCAGGTTGGCCATGGGGAAGCACTGGCCGTCGCCGGGGTCACAGCAGGTGGCTGTGCCGCAGGGCGCATCAAGCCCGGTCCTCGAGCAGCACTTGCCCGCGGGCGCGCACTGGTTGGGCCTGCAGGGCTGCTTGCTGGGGCCGCACGGGCGCGCCGCGCCCTTCTTGCGCACGCACTCCCTGACGCCACCGCCGCGGTCCACGCATGTTTCCAGTGCGTCGGAGCAGCAGGAGGTCGCGCCACACGGCGTGGCGCCCCGGCCGCAGCACCTGCGGTGTGTTGTGCGGCCGGGTGTGCATGCTCTGGCCTGGGCTGGCGCCGGATCGTGATCTTCCTTGCTGCTGACCCTTGCTGCGTGACGCGGTCGGTGGCTCGTTCCGTCAATGCAAGCTGCTCACACACACACATCTGCGCAGACTCTTGGAGGCAATCGCGCCCTGCACCAATCGCGCCCTGGACCCTTTGCTGGCTTTGGCCAGAGGGCGCACCTTGCGGAGACGGAAATCCCGCCAAAGGCCGAGAGCTGCTCCTGCTGCCTGAGCTTGAGCGTGCACGTGCTCCCCGGGGCGCAGCACTGCCATGGTTGGCCTTGGACCCATGCGCCCACCTGCACGGAGTGAAGGCCAGAGAGGCACGAGCTCCCGTCGCCAAAGCGCGCGCCCCAGCTTTGCATGCGCCCGTCCCTTCCCGCCGCTGCTTCACCTTATTGCTTGCGCACGGCGTGTAGTTGCCGCTGGGGCAGCACAGGCCTTGCCCGATCGAGGCGTAGCACGTCTCGTTGGTGAAGCAGCACGCCGACCGGCCGCAGAGCCTGGTGCCCTTGGAGCAGCACCTAAAGCACGTCCTCGCAAAGGTGAGGGAGTATTGTCGCCCTGCGCCCCGCGCAGCGCTATCACTGCGTCGGCCTGGAAGCGCCTCACTTTGCGTCGCCGCCCCAGCTCCCAGGCTTGCCCGTGCACGTCTCCCCGGCGTTGCAGCACAACCCGTTGGGGCCGCAGGGCGTGGACCCGACGGGGCAGCAGATGCCGTCCTTGCAGACGTCGTGCGCCCCGCAGCAGCGCTGCTGGCCGCACGGCTTCCACCCTGTCCCGCACCTGCGCACGTGCGTGCCCGCGGACTGTCACTTGGCGCTTGAGAGGTGCCAGTGTTGGTGAAATCATCAAGTCATAAACATCATCGCACCTGCCCAGCAGCTTGGTGGGCGTTGAGAGGTTCTGTTTGGTGCACAACGGTCGGGCTTCCGCAGGCGGCACCGGGGTAAAGACGGCCAGGCGGCTGTTGAGCTGCGTGCAGGTGCGGTTGAAGGTGCCCGTGGGCTGCGTGCGGTTGCCCAGGCTCAGCTGCATGCCCTTGCCACAGCTGAGCACGGCCAGAACGCCGACGGGGAGCGTGGAGGCGTGCCAGGTGGGCTGGATGACCGTCGTGTATGGGTCCCAGAAGTTTGCTGGGGCCGCGTAGTACGTCAGCCACACGCCCTTGGGTGGAACTTGCACGGGTTCGCTGCGCGGGTGGAGGTGCGTGCGTGTGTGCGAGCGAGTGGCGGGCTGATCTTTGGCGCGCTGTGTCGGAGATCGCTTTGTTCGCCCGGCGCTCACCACTCGGGCGCGGCGTGTGCTGATGAAGCAGCGTGAGCCAGGATGAGCGCCAGGAGAATTGCGGCTAAGGTGGGCCCGCTGGGTCCGCCTCGCAATGCTGTTGCCGTCTCGCGCGGCATGAGTTGCTGGCGAATGAAGCTATCCTGAGCGACGAGTGCTTGTGCAGTGCGTGAGTCCTTTGTGTCGGCGCCGAGCACTCCTGCTCTGTGGTGGCTGAGCGCGCGGTTCGCGAATTCGACCCGCCCGCCACGCGCGCCCTCGAGCGCTGGCCATGCGATCCCCATCATGTCTGCGCCGCCGACGCAAGAGGGAGAGCACGGGGTGGCACTCTAGGTGCACTCTGCACTCATTCTCCCTGCTGCCCTTGCATGCCTTTCTCATGCGCAACAGCACATGGAACGGCGCTCTGCGGCGGTGCTGCGGACGCTGCGCACAGCAAAACGCAGGATGCCTCACAGCCACAGCAGCCACAGCCAGACGTTTGCATGAGCCAGCACCGGTCTTCCACGCATAGGCCGAAGGCAAAGAAGGCCTCATCAGGACACCTTGCCCGGCGGGTCGCAGCAGTTCCACCAGTCCACCTCGCCGGTGGAGGCCATCGGGGGCATGGCAGGCGCATCAGAGGTTTCCACGCCGCGGCACGCCACCCTGCCCGGCGGGCAACAGAGCCCCTGGCCGTGCCGCGCCGAACTAAAGCACGTGTGTTCAGCAGGGCACGTGCTCGCACGGCCGCAGGGCCGCGCTGAGCGGGGCACGCACTTTGCCATGCCACCAGTGGCAGGACCAGTGGCCTCCATGCACCACTCGTCACGAGTGCAGCAGGAATGCATGCTGCCGCAAGGAATGGAGCCGTCCGGGCAGCACGTGAACATGTCGCTGCACACTGGGGGCGGCTCAGGCTGGCCCTTGCCCTCCAGCTGGCCCATGCAGCACTGGTTGGGCGTGGACACGCACGGCGCCTGCCCATCGGGGCAACAGAGAGGCATCAAATTGGAAGAACCTGGAGGGAAGCGAGCCAGCCAGCAAGACTCGCTCCAGAACGAGCAGTTCCACGCTCGGGGGTTGCGTGAGTCGGTGTGGCACGCCACCTGCGCCGCGCTGCTGGGAAAGAGGCAGGCCAGGTCGCTGGGCGAGCAGCACATGAGCCCGTCTGCGCTGCAGGACTGCCCCGCCGCGCAGCACTTGCCCCCGCACGGCGCGCGGCCAACACCGCACCGCAACGCCTCGCACAAGGCCCGCTCCTGCCACGTGTTGGAGTCCCTGGCGACGGTGCACTTGTCCCTGGCGTCGCAGCAGCCGCCGCCGCAGCACTGCTGCCCGCCTGGGCAGCACATCCGGCCGCACGCCGCCTGCCCTGCCTGGCAGTCCGGCTGCACCACGCACGTGCTGTTGACGCACGCCAGACCCACGCCGCAGCACTCCCCGCCGCAAGGCTTCTGCCCTGGTCGGCAGCACGTGCCAAGTGGTGACTCCTTGGTCACCACGCACGTGTCCCCCTTGTCGCAACAGGAGGAGTCGCCGCACGGGGGCTGGCCCTTGGGGCAGCACTGGCCCTTGCCGCCGCGCGCCTTGGGCCAGCACACGTCGATGAAAGCCGCCCAGCACTGGGCCTCCTGGCCGCAGGGCGAGGCGCCCTCTGCCATGCAGACGGGCAAGGCGCCGCGGGCGTCGCACCTGCGGGCGCCAGGAGCCCGGTGAGCGCTTCGCTTTTTGGTCCGACCCCCTCCCGCAAGCATCCTGGTGCATCTGGCAGGCGTCAGCGCACCACCTGGGACCATCACTGGTCCGAATCCGGTCGGTCACCGGTTACTCCTCACTTACTCCCTTTCCCCTGCCTTTCCTCCCTTTCTGCTCCGGGCGGGGGTGCGCTGCAGCTTTGTTGTTCCGCCGCTCGCGGCTTGCAGTCGGGTGACGCAAAGGCCTGGGCTGGTGCCTAATCTGCCTCCCTGCTGATCTTTCCTGCGTGACGCGGGCAGTGGCCCGTTCCGTTGATGCAAGACGCACACACACACACCTGGGCGCCTGCGAACCACTCGCCCTCGTTAACGCCTCTCCTCCAGCCAAACGCACCTGCGGCCCGCCTCGCAGCAGCTCTTGCCGCACACCACGGTGCCCGGGGCGCAGCAGATGGACGCGTTGAGCAAGGGAGAAAACACGGCTTCCTGGCCGGGCTGGCAGCACAATCCTTGACCTTGGTTGGCCTTTGGAAAGCACTGGCCGTCGCCGGGGTCGCAGCAGGTAGAGGAACCGCAGGGCAGGTCCGCGCCGGAGCAGCAAGTGCCCCCAGCGGTGCATTTGCCTGGGAGGCAGGGCTGCTTGCTGGGGCCGCAAGGACGCGCTGTGCCCTTCTTGAGCACGCACTCCTTGAAGCCGCCGCCGTGGTCCACGCACGTCTCGTACTCGTTGGAGCAGCAGGAGCTGAGGCCGCAGGGAGTGGTTCCCTGGCCGCAGCACCTGTGGACGGAAGATACGGTGATGCTGGTGAGCAGCTGGCGACGTCAACCGCACAGTGCCCGCTCGCACGCACCGTGCGGAGGCAGCCCGCTGGCCCGGTTCATCGTAGAGCTGCTCCTGCTGCCTGGCTGTGAGCGTGCACGTGCTGCCAGGCGAGCAGCAGTGCCAGGGCTGCCCCTTGACCCATGCGCCCACCTGCGCACAACGGGCGTGCGCCGGCGGGACCATGTTGTCACTCTAGAGGATTTGCGAATTCCCCCGCCCCCACACGCCTACCTTGTCGCTGACGCACGGCGTGTAGTTGCCGCTAGGGCAGCACATGCCCATGCCGCGCTGTACCGTGGGAAAGCACGTCTCATCACCAAAGCAGCACGCCGTCAGGCCGCAGGGCTTGCTGCCCTTGGAGCAGCACCTGCAAACGGTCCCGCAGGCAACACACAGCGCATAGGCTCTGGCCCCACTGAGGTGCGAGAAAACATGGTACGTGCATCCGCGCGCACCTGGCGGCGTCCACAGGGCTAAAGATCGGGTTGCCAGGTGTGCACTCCTCCCCCGCGTTGCAGCACAGGCCAGCGGAGCCACACGGCGTGGTGCCGTTGGGGCAGCAGGCTCCCCAGCCGCCGGCATCAGTGCACGTGTCGTGCGGGCCGCAGCAGCGCCTCGTTCCGCAGGCCTTCCATCCGGTGCCGCACCTGCACACAGTGGCCATGATTGGTCACTTTGGGCTCCCCGCTTAAGGCGTCAGTGCTGCTTGGACCATCACATCACGGAAAGCGCACCTGCCCAGCGGCTTGGTGGGGAGGGTCGAGTGGTTCTGTTTGATGCAAGAGGGACGCGCCTCCAACGGCGGCACCGGGATGAAGACGGCCACGTGGCTGCTGAGCTGCGTGCAGGTGCGGTTGAAGGTGTTGGTGGGCTGCGTGCGGTTGCCCAGGCTCAGCTGCATGCCCTTGCCGCAGCTGAGGACGGCCAAAGAGCCGACGGGGAGCGTGGACGTGCGCGTGGTGGCGCGCCACTTTGGGCGGATGACCGTCGTGTGCGGATCCCAGTCATTTGCTGGGGCCGCGTAGTACGCCAGCCGCACGCCCTTGGGTGGCTCTTGTAGAGGTGCGCTGCGCGGGTGGAGCTGTGCAAGCGAATGGCGGGCCGATCTGGTGGGGGCGTGTCGGAGATCTCCTTGCGGCCAGCCACGCCGCGCTCACCACTCGGGCGCGGCGTGCACTGATGAAGCACAAGCGTGCGCAAGGGCGAGCGCCAGCAGGACTGCGGCCGAGGTGCCACCGTTGGCCTTTCCTCTCGACGCTGCTGCCCGGCTCGGCATCCTCCGGCCGAGTTGCTGGCGAGCAAAGCGATCTCGTGCGGCGAGTGAATGCGTGTGTGAGACCTCTGTGTCGGAGCGGACTGCATTCGTCTTTGCCCTGCTGGTTGGTGGCCGTGCGCGCGCGATTCGACCCGCCCGCCACGCGCGCCCTGGAGCCCTGGCCATGCGAGCCAGACAACGCAATCCCTTTGCGCCGCCAACGCAAGAGAGAGAGAGCAAGGGATGCCACTCTAGGTGCACTTTGCACTCATCTCCCTGCTGCCCTTGCTGCCTTGTCTTGCGTTGCAGCACACGGAACGGGCCGCTTGTTCTGCGGCTGCGGACGCTGCGCTCGGCTGCGGACGCTACGCGGAAGCCGCTGCTTCCTCACAGCCACGGCAGCCTCAGCTAGGCGTTTGCACCCCGCACCCCAAGACAAGCCACTTGAGGGCAGAGCACAGCTCTCCATCAAGACACCTTGCCCGGCGGGTCGCAGCAGTTCCACCAGTCCACCTCGCCCGTGGAGCCCATGGGAGGCATCGAGAACGCATCAGAGGTGTCCACACCACGGCACACCACTTTGCCCGGCGGGCAGCAGAGCCCTTGGCCCCCCCGTGCCGAGCTGTAGCACGTGTGGCCGGCGGGGCAGGTGGTGCGGCCGCAGGGCGGCACGGACCGGGGCACGCACCTTGCCGTCGCGAACGGCCACGTCATGCAGTACTCGTCGGGTGTGCAGCACACGCGCGGGCCGCCGCAAGGAATGGAGCCATCAGGGCAGCATGCAGACATGGATTGGTCGCACACCTGGGGCTCCCGGTCAGGCTGGCCCTCGCAGCACTGGTTGGACACGGGGGAGCACGGCGCCTTGCCATCGGGGCAACAGAGCGGTATGAGCGATGGCACGAACCGACTGAGCCAGCAAGACTCGCTCCAGAGCGAGCAGTTCCACGCTCGGGGGTTGCGTGAGTCGGTGTGGCACGCCACCTGCGCCGCGCTGCTGGGAAAGAGGCAGGCCAGGTCGCTTGGCGAGCAGCACTTGTGCCCGTCTCCGCTGCACAGCTGCCCCGCCGCGCAGCACTTGCCCCCGCATGCTTCACGGCCCGCCGCGCACTCCAACGCCTCGCACATGCCATACTCCTGCCCCGTGGTGGCGTCCCTGGCGATGGTGCACTTGAACTTGGAATCGCAGCAGCCGCCGCCGCAGCAGTGCTGGTTGCCTTGGCAGCACATCCGCCCGCATGCCGTCTGCCCTGACAGGCAGGTCGGCTGCGCCACGCACGTGCCGTTGAGGCACGCCGTGCCCACGCCGCAGCACTCCCCGCCGCAAGGCTTCTGACCCGGCCGGCAGCACGTGCCGAGCGGAGACTCCTTGGTCACCACGCACGTGTCCCCCTTGTCGCAGCAGTACGAGTCACCGCACGCGGGCTGGTCCTTGGGGCAGCACGCCCCTTTGCCGCCCCGCGCCTTGGGCCAGCAAACGTCGTTGTTTGGCGCCCAACACTGGGCCTCCTGGCCGCAGGGCGAGGCGCCCTCTGCCATGCAGACGGGCAAGGCGCCGCGGGCGTCGCACCTGCGGGCACGTGCAGGATCGTGACCATGCCAGGATTGCCGGGGCGCTCGTTCTTGTGCCGCTGTCTCAACGCGCCTCCGTGCGGCAAAGCACACTGTCGCATCGGGCAAGTGCTTGTCAGCGCGACACCTCCTCTCCCCCAAACAGGCGCACCTGCGGCCCGCTTCGCAGCAGCTCTTGCCACACACCACGGTGCCCGGGGCGCAGCAGATGGACGCGTTGAGCGAGGGGGAAAAGACGGGCTCCTGGCCGGGCTTGCAGCACAGGCCCTGGCCCTGGTTGGCCTTTGGGAAGCACTGGCCGCTGCCCGGGTCGCAGCAGGTAGCCGAGCCGCAGGACAGGTCCGCGCCGGAGCAGCACGCGCCATCCGCTGTGCACTGGTCTGGCCGGCAGGGCTGCTTGCTGCGACCGCAAGGGCGCGCCGCGCCCTTCTTGAGCACGCACTCCTTGAAGCCGCCCCCGCGGTCCACGCACGTCTCGTACTTGTCGGTGCAGCAGGTGTTGAGGCCGCACGGCGTGGTGCCCTTCCCGCAGCACCTGCGAAATGTCGCGCTTGTGCTTCCAAAGTGAGTCAGAGCCGCGTCAGAGCTCCGGATGGAAACACACGCACCGCACCACGCACCTGGCGGAGGGGGGCCGCATGCCACCGTACAGCTGCTCCTGCTGCCTGAGCGTGAGCGTGCACATGCTGCCTGGCGCGCAGCACTGCCAGGGCTGCCCCTTGACCCATGCGCCCACCTGCGCACAACATTGGCAGGCGCGCGGGACTTGTTCGAGACGAAGCCGCTGCACCTCTGCATCCCGCCACCTCCCATCTGCACACACGTACCTTGTCGCTGACGCACGGCGTGTAGTTGCCGCTGGGGCAGCACATGCCCATGCCGCGCCGCACGTTGGGGTAGCACGTCTCGCCGGGGAAGCAGCACGACGCCGTCCCGCACGCCTTGCTGCCCTTGGAGCAGCACCTGAAGCAGGGCAAGCGAGCAGAATGAGGGAGCACTGCAGGTGATGAGGCGTGCGTGGGCTTGTTGCGGATTTGAGAAGGGTGAGTGCATTCTCCGCATTCCACCTTTGCCGGTGTGCCAGGCAGCGATGCAGCAAGCTCGGCAGCATGCGCACCTGGCAGCTCCAGGTAGTGGGCCAGTGTTGGTGGTACACTCCTCGCCGGCGTTGCAGCACAGGTCGGCGTCGCCACATGGCGTGGTGCCGATGGGGCAGCAGATGCCCTGGCCGTTGACCCCAGCGCTCGCGGCGGCGCAGGTGTCGTGCGGGCCGCAGCACCGGGCGCTGCCGCAGGGCCTCCAACCGTTGCGGCTGCCGCACCTGCACGCGAACCGCCGGGGGGCTCACACACGCAAGTGCTTGTCAGTTGCGATGGTCAACATTCACTGCATCTCTTAATCACCGTACCTGCCCAGCACCGGCGCAGGTGTGGTGCTGCGGTTGCTCTTCTTGCACGAGGGGCGCACGCCGGCCGGCACCATTGGGGTGAAGACGGCCAGGCGGCTGCTGAGCTGCGTGCAGGTGCGGTTGAAGGTGTTGGTGGGCTGCGTGCGGTTGCCCAGGCTCAGCTGCATGCCCTTGGAGCTGCAGCTCAGCACGGCCAGGGCGCCGACGGGGAGCGTGGAGGCGCGCGTGGTGGCATGCCACGTTGGGCGGATGATCGTCGTGTACGGGCCCCAGGGGTTTGATGGGGGCGCGTAGTAGGTCAGCCTCACGCCCTTGGGTGGAACTTGCAGAGGTGCGCTGCGGGGTGGGAGGTGCGTGCGTGTGTGCAAGCGAATGGCGGGCTGATCTTGGGGGAGAGCGTGTCGGAGATCTCCTTGCGGGGCATCCACGCCGCGCGCACCACTCGGGCCCGGCGGCGACGGAAGCAGTGTGCACCAGGACCACTGCCAGCGCCACCAGCAGAGCGCCGCCGGCGCGGGGGATGCAGTTCCGCCGGCCCGTTCCGTTGCCACGCAGCGCCGTGTCGCGCGCCATATCAATCGAGAATGAAGAAGTGCAGCGCTCAATGCTGATTTGTGTGTTCGTTTCGTGAGCGATTCGTGCGTGCGTGTCTTCGTGTCGTGTGCTTCTTCGCGCGCGAATCGCGCCCGCCATCCGCCCACCCATGCACCGCCACCACAGCTCTTGCAGAAACGTCAAGCAGACGAGCTCTCCTGTTGAGCAGCTCTCGTGTTGAGGATTGAGTCGTGCGCCCCGCCCGCCGCCGTGATCATGAGCGGCGGGAGCTGCCCCACCGCGTCGAACTTGCCCTCGTGCTTGGGGTGCCACCCCGGCGGCGGCCGGGGCAGCGGCAGGCCCTTGCTCAGGAAGCGCTCCGGCTGCGCAAGCAGTGCACAGCAGCAGCGGCACGCACCGGTGAGTTTGCGCCTTGGCCTCTGCCACCGCACAGCACGAGTCGCCGCCCGCCACGTGCGCACTCACGTGCATGAGGGCCCTGAGCCCGTCGGCGGTGTAGTAGACGCGCGTGACGGACCCGCCCGCCGCCTCGATTGCCTCCCGAGCGGACGGCTCGCAAGCCGTCACCTGCGCGCAACGCCGCCAGCAAGGAAGAAGAGGGTTCTCTTTCTTTGCTGGTGCGAGCCATGCTGACCGAACCGCCCCACAACGCTGGCTGGCAGGCTGGTGTGCGGCTGCTTTGGCGTGCACACAGGAACGGGTCTGCGGCGCCTCGCCGGCACAGCTCTGAGCAGAAAGGAACGGCACGGAGCGCACCTGTATGTGGATGGGGAAGCCCAGGTCCTCGGGCGCCTGCGGCGCGGAACAAGCCAGGCAGCGCCCAACGACTGATCATCGTGCCCTGCACTTCCAAAGCGAGGCTCACGCTTGCCCGCGCGCCACCTGGCGGCGACGGCGGCCCGGTCAGGCAGGCGTGCGAGGCGGCTCACCTTGCCGTAGAGCTGCACGCCGTACTGCACGTCGTCCGGCACGCACCCAGAGTCCCACAGGTCCTGCGAGCGCACGGCGCGGGTTTGTCGTCGCTGTCGTGTCGCGTTCGCACTCGCCTCTCGTGGCGCTCGGCAGGCCACGTCAAGTGTCTTCGCAAAGTCGTGCGGCGGAAGCTGAGGGCGCGGGATGGTGCACCGGCCATCAGAGGCACACAGTGCGAGGCAACGCCACGCCTGACAAGGTGCTGCTGCGCACTCAGTGGTCCCAAGTCTGCAACGGTGCGGCTTCACCCGCTAGGAAGCAACAGTGCAGCCGGGCGCACCTTCATGGTGATGGGGCGCGTGTGGTCGAGCAGGCCCAGCTGGATCCACTCGATGAGCCGCCCCACGCCCAGCTGGTTGTACAGCACCTCGTACCTGCGCCAGGTCATGTCAGGCGAGATGTTGATGTTGCCTTCAGCTGTTCGGGGTTGGGCGACAGAGCACGTAGACAGTCAGGCAAGACGGCGTGTGGACGCCGCGACCCCCGTCGCAGCGGGTCCCAGGACCGACAGCGCAACGTGCCAAGCCTGCCGTGCCCTGGTGCTTCCGCCCCGCTGCGGTGCGCGCCCTCGGGTGATGAGCATGTCAGGCGGGAGGCAGGGCAGGGAGGAAGCGAGTGGCCCACTCACGGGGGCCGCTCGCGCGTGACGGGGAACTTGATGAGGCCCAGCTGCCCGCCGTCGTACAGGATGTGCGACCGCCCGCCTGCGCTCACACCCCGTCGCAGTCCCCACGGCGGCCGTCGTTTCCTCATGCGCCACTGCCCTGCTGGGCGGGTGCTTGCTGCATCACGGCGCACAGAAAGCAGGCGCCCATCCCGCACCCAGGGCCTGCACTCACGCGCTTTCTTGCCCTTCATGCCGCGGCCCGCATAGTTGCCGCGCCGCGCGCTGTCGCCGCGCCCCACGCGAATGTGCTGCGAGCGCGCCCGTGCACACACGCCACGGACCTCACTCAACACGCCCATCATTCCCACCACCGAAGTTGCAGCTGCAGCCCTCATATCGCACTCACGGGCCGCGTGGCTCCTGGGTTGTCGCGCAGGTTGTGCAGGCCCACGGCGTACTCTGGCGCGTGCAGCGCCGGCCCCACGCGCCGGGTTGATGACGCGGCTGGTGATGGTGACGGCATCATGTGCGCCGCGCTGCCGCAGAAGCTGGCGCTGGCGGACGTGCTGAGAGCGCGGAGTAGCATCCACGCGTGCGGCTGCGGCCCGAGATTGGCCGCTGCGGCGCCAGTGGGGCCGCCAGTGGCGGAGGAGCAGGAGGCTGATTGCCCAGAGCTGATCCTCGAGGCGTCCTCAGGATCATGCGTTGCTGCGGGCGCCGCGCCCGGCAGCGAGCCCTGCAGGTGCCACCCCAGCCGCGCCACCGAAGCCAAGGAGCCTGCACCTCTGGAGGCGACCAGCGACAACATTCCTGCTGCACAAATCCCCAGGGGAGCTGCACGGTGAAGGCCACATGGAACCTGAGGGCTTGCGGCGGTGCAGCGAACACCGCGAACCAGCACCAGCAAGCAGGCCAGAGAGACGCCAGAGAGCTTGCGCGCTGTACCTCCACCACCTGCAGCGAGTCCAGCTCTGGCAGCGGCGACAGCGGGTACGACAGCCCCAGGCGCGGAGAAAGGAGGAGGGCAGCAGCAGTAGGAGCGCTAACAGCAAGAGCAGGAGCTCTCGGTGGGCTTCGGCGCCATGGCGCCCAAGAAGAAGGCTTCGGCCAAGAAGGCGAGCAGCGCAGACTCCTCCGAAGTGAAGGGAAGCGGGGCGCTGCAACGCAGGCGCTCGACAACAATGCTCAGCTGTGCCTCTACGCATTGGCACGCGCAGGACAAGAAGAAGGATGGGGCTCCTCCCGCCGGGGACGTCGAGGGCGCGTCGATCGAGGAGCTCAACCAGAAGATCGGGACGCTCGAGAAGGAGAAGAACAAGGAGGAGGAGTATCGCAACTACATGCAGCTCGAGCGCGTGAGTCGGTGGTGCCTCCGCCGTGCAGCTCCCTGCCGTGCGCTCATGCAGCACCCGGGCCAGCGGCGCGCACAGCGGCGTGCCTGGCGCAGCAGCAGCACCAGCACCACCAGCGGGGTGTGTTTCGCGGGTGGCAGCGCTCCCAGGGCCGTTGCGTGCGTGTGGAAGGCGTGCGCCGACCTCCCGCGTCGACGCATGACCCCAACTCGGCACCGCACAGGCTTCCTGGGTGCGTGCCCGTGCACGTTCTCTCTTGCAGCCTGGTGGTGACCTGATTCCTTGTGCGGCGGTGGTGCTGTGGTGGGGGGGGGGCGTGCGATGCGCAGGACAAGATCAATGCCTTCTGGGAGATCACCAAGAAGGACCTTGAGGACCGCCGGGCAGAGCTGCGCAACAAGGACAGGGAGATGGAGGAGATGGAGGAGCGGCACCAGGTGCGTGCGTGGGGTTGCGGCGTATGGGGCTAGCCGCGGGGCCTCGCACATCCGCGTGCAGCTCGGATGGCGCACCGTCGCCGTTCTGGGCGCAAGGCCACTACCACCCGGTCCGCTGCGCCCCGCCGACGTGCAGGTGGAGATCAAGGTGTACAAGCAAAAGGTCAAGCACTTGCTTTACGAGCACCAGAACAACATCACGACGCTCAAGGCCGACGGCGAGCTGGCGCTCAAGCTGCAGCAGGACGAGTTCCGCAAGCGGGAGCAGGACCTGGGCAAGGACAAGCGCAACCTCAAGCTGGTGCTCAAGGAGCAGGTGCTTGGTGGTTTGGGGTGGGGCGGGGCGCTGCGGGGCGCTGCGGGCCTCCGTGGTGGCACCACCGATGGCGGTGTCAGGGCTGCACAGGGTGGCGCGTGCCGGCGGGGTGGAAAGGAAAATCATCTTCAACTTCTGCAGGGCGCCCTCCCTCAGGGCGAATGTTCTGCTCAGCATGAGGTTGCAGCGTCGTCAGCGCGTCTCTGCCGTCACACTGTGGCCGCAGGAGCTGGCCAACCAGGACATCATCAGGCAGCTCAAGCTGGAGCACGCCAAGGAGATCACCAAGCTTCGGCAGGAGTTCGAGCTGCAGGTGAGCCTCCTGTCCTTCCACCATGACGGCCTGGTGGCTGCGGCAGAGGCAGCCGCCATCAGTTTGGGCCATGGCGCTCACGCGTGCTGCCGACCCAGCCCCAGCCACAACCCAGCCACGCTTCGCCCCTCATGCGTGCAGGCGCGGGAGCTGCAGCAAAAGTACGAGAAGAAGATGAAGATGTTGCGTGACGACCTCGAGCTCCGGTGAGTGCGCGGAGCAAGCAACGCACTGCTCGCGCGCTTCCCATCTTGAGTGCGCTTCCACAGGGCGCAGCATGCTGAGCATGTGTGCGCACGTGCGCACTGCGCGTGTGCTGTTCTTTGTGCGTGCGGTGCAGGCGCAAGCAGGAGATTCACGAGATTGAGGAGCGCAAGAACAGCCACATCAACGAGCTCATGAAGAAGCATGAGCGCGCCTTTGCCGGTGCGCCGCCGCATGCGGCCGCAGCGGCCAGCAGCGGGGCCAGCAACTGCGTTCCGTGATGCAGGGGGCGGTGCGCAGTCTTGTGGTGGGCAGAGAGCGACGCCCGGCGCTGGTGATGCGTCGACGATGGGCGCAGAGATCAAGAACTACTACAACGACATCACGCACAACAACCTGGACCTGATCAAGACGCTCAAGGAGGACGTGGCCGAGATGAAGAAGCGCGAGGCGCAGGTGCGGTGGGGTGGGCGAGGGTTGTGGCCAGGGTTGGGAGCTGGGCGCATGCCCTGGGTGCAGCGCAAGGAGTAGATGAGGAACATGGGCTTGAGAACGAGACCTTAGGAGGGAGGGCGAGCCTTGCATCGGCATCTCATCGTCAGGAGGTGGCTGTGCCGGGTCCTCCCGCCCCGCCTCGTGCATTCCTGCAGAACAGGCCGCTCACGCACGCTCACACAGGCTACTTGTCGCACCTGCGTCCAGAACGAACACTGTTCGTGCTGCGTTCTGCTGCGCCGCCTGCCCTTTCCTCCGCAGAACGAGAAGCTCATGTACGAGATCGCCCAGGAGAACAAGCGCCTGAGCGAGCCTCTGAGCAAGGCGCTCAAGGAGGTGGAGGCGCTGAGGCAGGCGCTGGCCAACTACGACAAGGACAAGCAGAGTCTGGCACAGACCAAGGTGAGGCGACGTGTACAGGGAGCGGGGTGTGTGTTGAGCTTTACATCTGGTGGAGCCATCTCTGGCAAGCAGATGATCATATCACAAACCGCATTTCTGCGCACGCGGCACGGGTGCGGTGCCTCACTCGGCGAGACCGCCACACTGGCACCCCCAGCCACCGCAACGCCCATACGGGCGGTGGGGTGTAATGCTGGGCAAGGGCTGCCCCCCAGCCA
>VFQP010002208.1_pt1 | contig 22557 bp, 27 predicted proteins | sample 3512351 | NCBI WGS metagenome assembly VFQP01 (sample SAMN10412372, study PRJNA504923) | tailings metagenome | isolation source: Relicate 1 Philex TSF1 revegetated site | place: Philippines: Tuba, Benguet | collected 2017-08-29
TCGATCAAGCCGAGAACGATCAGCATGATCTGCTGCTCGCCGAAGTCCGTGTCGTGGGCGATGAGGTGCACAAGCTCCTTCATAAATAAGAAAACGTAGACGCACTGCGCCACGATGAGGCCGAGGTAGAGCGGCACCTGCAGCCAGCGCGACCCGAAGATCAGCGATGCGAGAGCGCGAAGTGGCGAACGGTCGAAAGGCGTGGGTGTCGTCGAGGTCGATGTGCGAGACATGGAATCCCTATGCGATGGCGCTCGCTCCTGAACACGAGCGGCGCTCGCTTAGCATTGCGTTAGGGCGTTCTGAATGCGGCACGCACGGCTTTTCGTACGCAGGTATTTTCACGGAAGGAGCGAGAACGCTACGGACTAGAACCGTGGCTATGGCGGCTTGCTCTATTGTATTGGCGGGGGTTGCAGCTCATCTAAAGTTCACGGCGCCGTGCGTTTCACACGTGAAATGGCGCTTGGCCGCCCTATGGCGCCGCGAGTGCCCAAGCGTAAGCTTGGAGGATCGACCATGGCGAATTTGGTCTCCGGCACGGGCTCGCGCGTGCCTCATGAGTCTGGCGTCGAACTGAGCTGGCCGGCAGCAGCCATATGGCGGCCGGGTGAACCCGCTATTCGAAAGATCGGTTTCTCTGATCTCAGGGATGCAATCGCGGAAGGCATTTCCGATTTCAATGCCGTTCCGACCCATGCGCTCTTTCTCTGCCTCATTTACCCAATCGTCGGCTTGGTCATCTTTCGCATCGCGTTCGGTTATCACCTGCTGCCGCTCGTCTACCCGCTCATTGCGGGCTTTGCGCTCATCGGTCCGTTCGTGGCCGTGGGCCTTTACGAATTGAGCCGCCGTCGCGAACAAGGCCTCGACGTATCGGCATGGCACGTGATCGAAGTCTACCGGTCGCCGTCGATGGGTGCCATTGTCCGTCTTGGGCTCGTGTTGCTCGCTATCTTTTTCGCTTGGATGTGGTTGGCGCATGCCCTCTACACGCAAAGCTTCGGCGATGCGCGCCCAGACTCGGTCTCCCAATTCGTCAACGATATCTGGACGACCCACGCCGGCCGCCAAGTGATTGTATCCGGCAACTTGATTGGTTTGGTCTTCGCGACGCTGGTGCTCGTCTTGAGCGTCGTATCGTTTCCGATGCTGCTTGACCGCAACGTCAGTGTTGGCACTGCGGTGCGCGCCTCTGTGCGTTCGGCATTCGTAAATCCGCTTCAAATCTCGGCATGGGGTCTTTTAGTTGCTCTCGGGCTCGTGCTTGGAGCGTTGCCTCTGTTCTTTGGCCTGGCAATCGTGTTCCCCATTCTCGGCCATTCAACGTGGCACCTCTACCGCAAGCTGGTCAGCAGGGACGAGGTCATCTAGCTGGATGGGCCAGCGAACCCACGGGGTGTCGAAGCACTCGCTTAATCAAAGCTGCGGGATCCCTCCCGCTTGAGCGCTTGGCGTGGTAGACCATCCTTGGTCTGAGCATGGCGCAAGGCGGGCCCCCATGGTTTCGTCCGCGGACATAGACGTCGCGAAGTTGGGCGCCGACATGCTGCAATTCGCAAGCAGCGTTGACCAACTCGAGACGCCCGAAAACGTCCTGGAACAGCTGCACGAGGTGTGCGTCGACACCGCCCGGATAAGCGTGCTCGGCGCGGCGCAATTTCCTTTGCGATGGGGCGACTTCACGGGAATGGAGCTGGGGAAGACGGTGTTCCTGCACAAAAGCGCCCCGGAAGGCTGGTGGGAGGAGCACCTCGAACTCAGCCGGGCTCGACCGGGCTGCGGCCTGATGTTCTCTCAGCTGGCATTGGCTCCGTTCACGATGTCCGAACTCATGCGGATAATTGAGCCGCTTGCGGCGGAACGTTGGCCGTTCGAACTCGCCCTCAAATACGGAATACGCGACCGCCTGAACTGTCCCGTGGGCGGCCGCTGGGTGGTTAGCTACTGGTCGAAGACCGTTCTCACGCCACGAATGTCCGAAAAGGCCCGGGCGATCCTGTTTATGGGCGGTACGTTTGCGGCCATCCGCCTGCAAAAGCTGGTGCGTCTCAGTCCGGGCGCATTGGCGATGGGGTCGTTCTGACCGCGCGCGAACTCTCGGTGCTGCGCCTCATGTCGCTCGGCCACCAGCTCAAGGAAACGGCCGAACTGCTGGACCTTGGCGAGGAGACCGTGCGCAGCCATCTCAAGAAGGCGCAAGCGAAACTCGGCGTCAGGTCGCGCACGCACGCCGTTGCGCAAGCCATACGCCGCCAGCTGATCCCGTAACGAATACCCCTGCTGAGATCTCCCCCGAACTGGGGATGGCGCGCCGAGGTGAAGTCGACCACTGTCTGGCGCGCGGCAGTCCGGCCCGAGAGCAAAGTTGCGATCGGAAACTCACCGGAATGTCCGCAATGAGCGCGAGGGGCCCGCTCGTCCCTCGCGCCGAATACGCTGAACCCGTGGGGGAAAGGGCGTCGTAACAACAAACACGGGGGGAGGCGCCGAAAGCGCCTGCGACTGCCCAGCCGCTCGGGCCGGACATCGCGTCGATCGGGCATGACCCACGATCTGTCGTCGTGTCCGGCCCTGGCGGAGCCGCTCCTGGTGGCGTTCTGTTAGCTCTTAAGCTCTGGGATCGGTTGGTGGTTCTTCAGCGCCGACTTGCAGCCGGCGCGGAACTTCACGCGATCCTTGCCGTGCAGCCCTCTGGTATCGGCCTCCTTCGAGCACTGAATCGATTCCGGTGAGCGCATCGTCGTCGTGTGCTTTACGGTCGGCGCGGGCTTTGCGGTCGACGTCGAGCCGGCCGTATTCGCCGGCGGAGTCGAGGAATAGTTCGCGGCCATTGCGCCGCTGCCGCCAATCAACAGCATGGATGCGGCGAGGACCGAAGCGAGTTTAAGGGCCTTCATGGGGGGTTCCTTTTCTATCAAGGGCGTGGGGAGTGGCGTGATCTCCTGCACCCAGCCGTATTGATGGGAGCGCATCGGCGGCTTCGCCAGCCGAGCAGCGCATACAAATTCGTAAAGCGGTCGCCCGGTCGGGAAGGCCGGCCAGCTCGCATGCGCGTCAAGTTGCGCCAGAGCCGCGCAAATGAGAGAGTGTGGTTATTCGGGTAGGCGGCGTTCGATCCCAGTCGGAGGACATCCTGTCCACATCGCGGAGGCACACGTGACCCGGCCAGTCCTCGCACTCGCGGCAGTTTTTTTCGGGATGGCGGCTGTTTTTTCATCCGCGGCACAAGCCTGCGTCTCCTGCGAATACGTTCCCGAAGTCGCCAAGAAGGCGAATGAAAAGCCTTCCCCCAAGCGCGCCGAGCGCAAGCGCACGCCCGCCGTTGCGAAGGAACGCGCTGCACGCCCACAAAAACGCATCGTGAAGACGCCAGCCCCCGCGAAGGAGGACACGCCCGCACAGGAGGAAGCTTCCAAGACGGTGCCCGCCGATAACCCGCCCGAGAGCGAGACGTCAGACGCTTCGACGGCCGCATTGGCGGACCACGACCAGGCGCCGGCAGCAGAGGCGCCGCCTAAGCCGGAAGGGGCGCGCGAATGCAAGAGGTTCTCCGCGACCGCCGGAACGACGATCACGGTCCCCTGCGATTAGAGGCCCGCCCGCCTCATCCCTTAACCGTCCCCGCTGCCAAAACGCGGTGAAGCTTGCGCCGTAGCCGATGCCGGATTACGAAGCCGACGAGATGACGCGAGCACGGAGTTACCACCATGACGGACAACAACAATGCGCAGGCCGAGATCGAGCAGCTGAAGCACGAAGTGGCTGAGCTTTCAGGTCTTGCCCTCGCAACCGGCGTGCTCCTCACGCAACTGCTGCAATCCAACCTTAAGCGCGAACTCAATCCGTGGAACGCAGCCACGAAGATGATGAACGAAGCGCGCAGCGCCATCGAGGGTTTCTCGCCCGAGACGAGCGGCGAGCGCGACCCGGCCATGAAGCAGCGCGCTCTGGAAGCGCTGACACAGTACGAGACGCAGTTGCGCTCGGTCCTTCCAACGTAAAGCGGCGCGCCGGGCTCTCCGGCATCCCTTCCCCCTCCGAACGACCAAGTGGCCGGAAACAAACTGGTCGACTGAGCGTTTGCGCGAAGTCAGGAGAAGGAGACAAGGCCATGCACATAAAAACGGCCGCCATCGCGCTGGCGGGCACGATCGCTTTGTTCAGCACCTCCGCTTCAGCAGCGGTGGTCTGCAACGAAGAGGGAGATTGCTGGCGCGTAAAGGAAAAATACGAATACCGGCCCGAATTCCGGCTCAAGGTCTATGACGACGATTGGCGTTGGCCGGAAGCGGAGCGCGAGCGGTACAGATGGCGGGAAGGCCGCGGACGCGGCTACTGGCGCAATGGCGTCTGGATCGAGTTCTAGGCTCCTGCCGAACTCACAAAAAAGCACCTGCGTGGCAAACGCCCCCGCAGGTGCCGAAGTTCTGGAGCTGTTTTAACCCCGGTAGGCAATACGCGTCTTGGCGTATTGCTTGGTCGCCGAGTAATCCCTGTCCCGGCGTTTCTGGACGTAGCGCTTCTTTCCGTAGACCTTATTGCCTGAATACTTCTTGGCGACGCGCTTCTCGGCGTAGTGCTTCTTGCCATGAGACGTCGCGTATTTCTTCGCAGCCGGTTTCGCGGCTGCATAGTTCTTCTTGTAGGTCTTGTTGGTGGCAATCTTCGCTTTCTTGATTTCCCCTGCGTCCGCTAAGGCACTGATGCAGCGCTGCGAGAGGCGCGGTCCCACATCCCTCATGCATTTGCGCACGCCGGGGCTTCCCACGGCATGCATGCTGCAATGAGCGAAGTAGTCGTCGCGACACGCGAGCTTGACTGCAAGACTGACGGCGTACGCCTGGTTTCCGAGAAAGACGAGCGCGATGGCTGCAAGGATCGTGGCTTTCATGCGGACCTCCGTGGCACGTCAGTAGTGCAACAGATTCTCGCCTTCTTAGCCAAGGTTTAGTGCTGAAAAATACATCATCGGCGGGCGCGAATTCTTGGGCGTAACGAAAGTTACCTTCGCGCCCGCAACATCTCTTGACGGATTGTCAGGTCACCGCAAATGCGGTGCAATATAAAATCGGCTACGCATTAATAGGGCCACCGCCGACGCTGGTGGACGTAGGCATAAGGCGCACCGTTGTCGTGACGCAGGCTTTCGCAAAACGCGTTCCGCGTTCCGCTCTCGCACCCATAACGTCTGAGAAGCTCGGCATCCTGCGCGCTGATGGGACCACCGGCAAGTGCGTTAGCGCGCGCTTGCTCGACATCGACTTTCGTATCGGCCCGTACACCGCCTGGTGCGAGCGCTGCCGCAAAGGCAGCGCCCAGGATCGTGAACGTCATGTACCGCATGATTGTCACTCCTGTTCCACACCTCCCCACCGAGCGACGTAGGCGAACCAGACCGGCGATCAAGCGCTCCGCTACCTCTTGTCGCCAGCCTGTTCCTTACGGAATAGCTAGGCCCCTGCACGCACGGCAAGAAAGGCGCATCACGTTCACGCGAGACACACCCTTCTGAAAAGGATGCGCGCCATGTTGCTGAACCCTCGCACTCTCACCCTCGCTGCCGCTGGCCTCATCATCTGGGCGGCTCCTTCTCATGCGGCGTCGGATCCCACCGGGATCTGGTTCGATCACAACGGTCGCGGCGCCGTCGAGATCGCGCCATGTGCCAGCGGAAACGGACTCTGTGGTTACGTCGTGCACATCAAGGATCCGAAAAACAACGGCCGCTGCGGAACGCAGATCCTCGGCAACGTCACGCCCGGTGGCGGCGGCTGGATCTACAGTCCCGATCGCGGCAAGAAATACAGCGTCGAACTCACTCGCCTGTCGGATGACAAGCTGCGCGTCGTCGGCAATGCAGGCTCGTTTTTCAGCAAGACCTTCACCTGGAACCGCGCACCCGATGACGTCGCCCGCTGCGGCGAGACGACGGCTGCGGCACCGGCGAAACCCGCTGAAACGAAGACGGCGGCGGCGGAATCAGTAACCGCAACCGATGCTGCACCTGAACCTTCCGCAAAGACTGTCGGCGCATCGAATGCATCGCTCGCGCTGATGGGCGCGCCGAAGAAGCAGAAGCGCGCTGTGGTCCAGACGGCAGCGAAATCGGAAGAGGCTGCTGCGCCTGAACCGGCCGTCGTGAAGGAGCCCGCGCCTGCGAAGACGGCAACCGCTCCGGTCAAGACGGCCGAAGCAAAGGCTCCCGTCGAAGAGGAAAGCTTCGTCCCGGAGCGCAAGTGCAAATTCAAGATCCCCTACGTCGGCCGTGTCATCTCGGTCCCCTGTCGCGACTAGCGTGAGCTGAACACACGCTATAGGCCGGCGAAGCGCGGTGACGATGCGGAGGACCTCCGCTGCATCGTCACCGTTTGCCGCTTTTGAGAACCGTCGCTGCGAGTATCGCGGCGATCACTGCCCCGGCCGCCGATACACCGGATGCCACCTGGAACGCGTATACGAACGCTTCACGCGCCGTGCTGAGCAGCTTCTCTCCCGCTTCCCCTCCAAGCTGGCTGGAAGCCGCGACGGCACCGCCGAGCGTATCTTTCGCTGCTTCGATCGCGTGCTCCGGAATTCCCGACAGCGCCTGGTCCGCCATCGCGCTCCTGTAGATCGCCGTCACGACGCTACCGAGCACCGCAATGCCGAGCGCGCCGCCAAACTCGAAGCTCGTCTCGGAGATGGCTGACGCCGCGCCGGCCCGCTCGGGAGGCGCCTCTGCCATGACGAGGTCCGTCGTGATGGCCCCTAGCGGTGCGAGACCGAGGCAGAAGATCATCATGCCCGTGAAAAAGAGCCACGGCCCGTGCGCCGCGCTCAACTGCGTCAGCAGCGCGAAGCCGAACGCGGAAATGACGAAGCCCCAGGCGATGACGACATGCGCGGGAAATCGGCGCACAAGAAACGGAGCCGCCATCGAGCCTAAAGCGAACACGATGCCCGACGGCGCCGTCCAGAAGCCCGCCTCGAGCGGCCCCATACCCAGCACGAGTTGAAGGTACTGGGCGATGAACAGGAACGTACCGAAAATGATGAAGAGCGCCGCGACGTTGGTCGCGAGCGCCGCGCTGAATCCGGCCCTGCGGAACAGGCCCACATCGATGAGCGGATCTGCCAGCCGCTGCTGCCGCCGGAAAAAGAGGATGCCGACAAAGGCGCCGAGCGCGATTGCGATCGCAGGCTCGAAGCCCCAGCCGTACTCCGCCGCCTTCTTCATCCCGTAGATGACCGCGAGCACAGACACGATCGACTGCGCGGCGCTCAGAATGTCCATGCGGCCCGCGGAGGGATCGCGAAATTCCGGCAGCAGCACCGGTCCGAGAAGCATGAGGATGATCATGATCGGAACATTGACGAGGAACACGGAGCCCCACCAGAATTGAGTGAGCAGCACGCCTCCAACCAGCGGCCCAAGCGCAGCACCGCCCGAGAAGCACGCAAGCCACACGCCGATCGCGAAAGCGCGCTCCTGGTCGTCATGAAACATGTTCCGGATCAACGAGAGCGTCGACGGAGCGAGCGTTGCGGCGGCCAATCCCTGGAGCGCACGCGCTGCGATCAACGCCTCCGCCGTTGGTGCGAACGCGGCGAGGAACGACGTGATCCCGAACACGGCCGCGCCGATGAGAAGCAGCTTCCGCCGCCCGATGCGGTCCCCGAGCGTGCCCATGGTGATGAGGGCGCCGGCCACCATGAACCCGTAGATGTCGACGATCCAAAGCAGCGCCGACGAACTCGGCTTAAGTGCGGCAGCGATCTGCGGCACCGCGAGATGCAGCACCGTGAGATCCATCGAATAGAGGATGCAGGGAAGCGCCAGCACGGCGAGCCCGATCCAGTCGCGCCGCGTCGCCTTCGCGCTCCGGATCTCGGTCGTCTCTGACATGTAAACTGCGCCTCCGCGGGATCGTCTCCCGCTGGCCGCCTTGGTGCTGGGAGGAGTGCGCGTCTTACCCTTGGGGCAAGTCAAAGTCACGGCACACGAGCCACATCAAAGATCAGCGGGCGAACACTAAACCATATGGTTGACAGTCTGTCGCACCCTGCTACATTCAACCAGTGGGTTGACTATTGATCCTATCAATTGGTGGGCTGCTGGCCCGGCCGGACCGGGGGACCAATCGCTATATCCCATGAAATACATCGTCCGTCCGGCGAGGCGTGCGATCGACAAAAACCGGAGAGGAAGCATGCCTTTGGATTCGTCAATTCCTGCTCACCTGCGGTGCCCGCGCACCCGTCATCGTCGCGTCAGCGACACCTGGAAACCGCCTTATCCTGCCTTCTCTGCGAAGGTCGACCCGGCAGTCGAGCAAGTGGTCATGGCCTACTTTGGCGTGCAGTCGAAGGGCGAGGCCACGCACGGCAAGGCCTGTTCCGCGTTTCGGAAGATCCAGGAGAGCCTGAAGCTCGCCGATGGTCCGGCACGTCACGACCTCGTGCAGTTCGTGGACGCCGAAGGCTTCCTGAACCTGATCGTGGTCGCCTATTGGACAGACCCGAAGGCGCACCAGAATTGGAACAACAGTTCTGAAATCGCAGGCTGGTGGGCCTCTGACGACCGGCTCAACGAGGGCGTCGGCTACTTCCGCGAAATCCTGAGCCCCCGCATGGAGCAGTTCGAGACCATCTTCACGCACGACTACGGTCCCTTCGAAGGCGTGAGCATCCTCTTCGGCAACATGAGCGAGCCGATCTTCGAGCACGGCTACTGGGGTTCGATGCGCGATCGCCTTCCGGTGTCGCAGAACGACACCATGGAGCCATCCGGTCAGCTCGCCGTCGTCAAAGGCCAGCCGCAAGCCGGCGGACGCGTCGTCATCAGCGGCCACCAAAACCTGACGTTGATCCGCTCAGGAGAGGACTGGAGCCGGACGAAGGGCGAAGAGCGCCGCACGTGGTACGAGGATATCGAGCCTGTGCTGCACCAGGGCATGAACTTCCTGCGCGACGACGGCCTCGAAGTCGGCTGCTACGTCAACCGCTACTGCCATCACATCGACGAGAACGGCAATGCGCTGGAGAAGGGGTTCGGCGTCAGCCTCTGGAACTCGCTCGCCCATCTCGAGCATTGGGGCGAGTCACACCCGACGCATCTGCAGATTTTCGTAACGTTCATGCGCAACGTGCACAAGTTCACGGACCTCACGCTCTATCACGAGGTCTCGGTGTTCGATGCCTCGAACCAGTATTTCGAATACATCAACTGCCATCCCCAGACGGGCCTCCTGCGGGCCGTCTAGTCTCTCGCCGTGGCGGCTATGCCGCCACGGCGCATCGATCGCAAATTGACAAATCCGCCGACGAATGAAACACTCAATCGAATGGTTGAGCATCGGAACGAGCACCTGGATCAGGTTTTTCACGCGCTTGCGAGTGTGACGCGGCGCGAGATCGTGAGCCTGCTCGCCCAGCGCCCCCACAACATCAGCGAGCTCGTCCCGCGGTTCGACATGTCGCTCGCTGCCGTATCGAAGCACATCAAGTCTTTGGAGCGGGCAGGTCTGATCCATCGCGAAGTGGTCGGGCGCAATCACATCTGCAGCCTCAACGCCGACGCGTTGAGCGAAGCCTATAGATGGCTCGGCGCCTACGAGAAATTCTGGCACGAGCGCCTTGATGCGCTGGTGAAGGTGCTTGCCGAAACCAAGGGTGGACGCAGTGGCGGCGCGAAACGGAAATAAAAGTGTATCCGTCGCAATGGTGCGCAAGCTCAACGCGCCCGCGCGCGCGGTCTACAATGCCTGGACGGATCCGACCATTTTGGCGAAATGGCTCGCGCCCGGTGCCGACACGGTGACGTCTGTAACGATGGATCTGCGCAAGGGCGGCCGCTACCGCTTGGAGGGCGTGAATGGCGATGGCAAGCCATACGCCTTCTCCGGCACGTACATCGACATCGTCGAGGACAGCCGGATCGCAATGTCGTGGGTCTACGATGGCCCGGTGCCGGCACTGCGTACGGGAAGCTCCATCGTTGTGGCCGACATCAAACAGGTGAGGCCCGATATCACCGAGTTGACGCTGACTCACGAAAAGCTCACGGCCCGAGACGAAGCCGAGATCTATCGCGTGAGCTGGACCGAGTGCATGGGCAAGCTCGAATGCGTGGCCGGAACGGCTCCGGCGCCGAGCGAGCCAGTGCTTGGAGAGCGCCACACGGACTTTTATTCTGACAGCCAACGGCAAGTTCAGGATCGCTTCGAGACACGCAAGCTCGCCGATCGCCTCGAGGCTGTCTTGATCCACGATCACCTGAGCGCGGTGGATGCTGCGTTCATCGCGCATCAGAACATGTTTTTCCTCGCGACCGCCGATGCCTACGGCCAGCCAAACTGCTCCTACAAGGGCGGATCACGCGGCTTCGTCACGGTCGTTGACGAACGCACGTTGGCGTTCCCCGACTTCAACGGCAACGGCATGCATCTCTCGGTCGGCAACATCAACGAGACGAGCAAGGTCGGTCTTCTCTTCGTCGATTTCGAACGCCAGGCGCGCATGCGTGTGCTCGGCTGCGCCCGCGTCGAGGAGAACGACCCGCTGCTCGAGCGCTATCACGGCGCACAGATGATCGTGCGCGTCAGCATCGAATCCGTATTCACGAATTGCCCGCGGTACGTCCACAAGATGCAGCTTCTTGAAGAGTCTACTTTCGTACCGAAGGCCGACGTGGAGACGCCCTCCCCGTCTTGGAAGCGTCTCGGCACAGTGGCGGACGTGCTCCCGGAAGAGGACTGGCACCTCCGAGGCACCGACACCGACCTCAACAAGACGCTCAACAAGGATTGAGCCGATTACCGGTAGACGTAGGTGATCGTGAACGTCCGGTCCGCCAGCGTCGCGTTGTAGGGCGGCAGCGGAAAATAGCTCTGCTTCGCCGCGAACATGACGCTCTGGTCGAGGCTCGTTCCCGAAGTGTCGAGAAGCTGCAGCTCTGCGACATCTCCGTTCTGGTTCAGGATGATCCGGATCGTGACGCGGCCATAAATTCCGCGCGGCGGAGGCATCGTCGCACGCAAGGCCCGGATGACGCCGCGCCCGAAATCATCGTTCTCGCCGGAGCGCGTAATCCCAGGCGGCCGCATTGCGCCGGCGGAGCGCCCGGGCGGCGCGCTTGAAAGGTCCTGAGGCGTAGGCTCTGCGCGGGCTTGCTTCTGCGGCTGCTTCTTCTTGGCCAGCTCCTTCCTTTCGGCCGGCTTCGGCGCCTCGGCCGCTTTGTCCTCGGCTTTGGTTTGCTCCGGGGGCTTTTCCGCGTTCTCGGTCGGCTGCGGCATCGTCGCGAGATTGGGCAGCAACGACTCGAAGTCGGGCAGCGCGGCCTGCTCCTTCTCCTTCGCCGGCTCCTTCTGTTCGGGAGGCTGCTCCTTCGGCTTCTCCTCGGCCGGAGCAACGGGCGCCGGCTCTGCCGCCTTGGGTTGGGGCTCTGGCTCCGGTTGAGGCTCGGCCTGCGGCTGAGGCTCCGGCTGCGGAGGTTCCTGCTTGGGTTCGGGCTCCGGTGGTTGCGGAGTCACGGGCGGTGCCGGCGCTCCAGCGGGGGGCATCGCAACGGATTCGCGGCTCTTCAGATCCGCTGATGTCACGATTTCGACGGCGATGGCATCGTCGGCACCGGAACGGTCCCCGAGCGAGCGCTGAGGCGCGCGCCGACCCACATCGATGAAGAGCGCCGCATGGAGGACGAACGCGACCGCAAGCGCGATCCGGAACGCACGCTCGCGCCGGTCCATGGGCGGCACCAACCGCTCCGGCAGCGCAATGATGTCGTCCGCTGTCTCCATTGAGCTCGCTATCTCGACGCCCCCGATCCGGCTCGCATTGGCCGTCAGTCAATCCCGGCACAGGCGCGAAAGTACGACCCGCACGAACAAAGTACTACCGGTTTCGCGCCGTCATGCACACGTGGCAATTTCAGCGCCACACACCGAAATGCAGCCTATAGTGCCGAAAAACGGAGTGTTCTCATGAGCGAGCGCGGAACGATCAGGGCCGGAATCGGCGGCTGGACTTTCGAACCCTGGCGCGGCGTTTTCTATCCCGAGAAGCTTCCGCAAGCAAAAGAGCTCGAATTCGCGAGCCGATCGCTGAACACGATCGAGATCAACGGCACCTACTACCGCTCACAAACACCGGCCACATTCGCGAAATGGGCGCGCGAAGTCCCGGACGGATTTGTCTTCTCCGTAAAAGGTCCGCGATTCGCCACCAACCGCCGCGTGCTCGCCGAGGCCGGGGACTCGATCAAGCGCTTTCTCGACTCCGGCCCCACGATGATGAAGGACAGGCTCGGACCCATGCTCTGGCAATTTGCTCCAACGAAGAAATTCGACGCGGAAGATTTCGGCGCCTTCCTCGACTTGCTGCCGAAGCGATTCGACGGCCTCAAGCTGCGCCACACGGTGGAGGTCCGCCACCCCTCGTTCCAATGCGCCGAATTCATCGACCTGATCCGCGGCTTCGAGACCCCTGTCGTCTACGCCGATCATCCGACCTATCCCGCGATAGCGGATCCGGTCGGCAGCTTCGTCTACGCGCGGCTTCAAAAGGGAGAAGATGACGTCCCGACCGGCTATCCCCCCAAGAAGATCGCCACGTGGGCCGCCGCCGCCAAGACGTGGTCCGAGGGCGGGGTGCCGAAAGATCTCGAAAGCTGCATCTTTGCGAAACCTCGCAAGGAAGACCGCCGGGTGCGCGACGTCTTCGTCTACTTCATCCACGGCGGAAAAGTGCGCGCGCCGGCTGCGGCAATGGCTTTCAACTCTGCAGCCGGCATCACGCTTGCGCCTGCGGAAGAGCAGGCAGAACCTGCAAAATCGAAAAAGCCCAAGGTGAAAAAATAGCGCCGAAAGCGCCTACGATGCCTTGCCCTCGACGACCGTCTTGAGATTCGCCAGCCCCTTCTCGAACTGATCGCCGATCATTTTTTCGCCGTTCATGAACACGCACATCGCCTTCTCGAAGAAGCGGTGCTCACCCGACATGGTCCACGTTACGATCGTGCGCGGCCCGTCGGATTTGAACGTGAATTCGCTTGCGCTTGTAGCGGCCCACGGCTTGACGAAATCGGTCCGGATGCGGATGCGCTCGTCGGGGCGGCTCTCGACCAGCGTCATGCTGCCTTCGCCGACGTTCTCGTTTCCGGCCCAGCGCAAAACCGCGCCCTCACCCGCCTGCGGCCCTTCGAACGTCGCTTTCGCGGCGGGATCGAGCTTCGCCCACGGCGACCACGCATCCCAATTGTGGAAGTCGTTGACCTCGGCGAATGCCTGCGGCGTCGGCGCGACGATAATGGTCGAACGCTCGACGCGGAATGCGGAAGGCTGCAGCGCGACGTAGACGCAAAAGACAGCGACGACTGCGACAAGCGCAAGCAAGATTTTCTTGATCATTCGGCTCACATCCTCCCTACAAAACCCGCGTGGCATATCATCCGTGCGCGTGCTTCGCCAGCTTGCGGCTTCCTCTTGACATGGTGATGTCCAAGACGCTTGCCTAAACCTTCGCGGGCGGCGGCAAGCCGTCGCGCCGAAACGGGGAGAACGAACAAAATGCGCAACACGACAACAACACTCTCACTCGGATTTGCTGCTCTCTTAGCAACGATCTCCACCGCAGGCGCGGCTGACCCATCCTACGTCGGCACCTGGGCGACGGACCTCGCTCAATGCAAGGTCGAGCAAGACCGCCAGGAAGCCCCGCTCGTCCTTTCGAAGGACGGCTATGATCAGCACGAGACCCACTGCAAGTTCAAAAGCGTCGACGGCGCTGAAGGCGATTTCAAGGTCAAATCGGATTGCACGGTCGAGGGCGACGCCCAGCCCTATGATTTCACCCTCACCGTTTCCGGAGACACACTCACGGTCACCGACGACACGGGCTCCCGGGATCTGCTTCGCTGCAAATAGCCCGATCGCCGCGGCGGCTCGCGCACCACACCCCCACAGCAATCTTACGTCAGGTCACCCTTGCGCCACATTTCAACCGCGGCCGGGGCGCAGCGTCCGCGAGCCCGACCTTGACGAGCAGGGGTGTCGAGGCCGGCAGCAAATTTATGGAGGATAGGATGAACCGCATTGCAAGACTTGCAGCCCTTATGCTCGCGGCAGGCACGATCGCAGCAGCGACGACACCGGCCGGCGCAGCCTGCAAGCAGATCGGCGCCGTCGGCACGGGGGTCACGACCGACTTGGCCAAGTTCATGGCCGACGCTGCGCTGAAGAACATCCGCGAAGCGCAGGGTTTTTCAAAGGCCTCCGGCTCGACGACCTACAAGTGCGAAACCGGCATGATCGCAACGGATTGCCACGCGCGCCAGAAGGCCTGCCAGTAGGCGGCTCGGCTTTGTAAGCGAAGAGGCGCGACGGAAGTCCGCGCCTCTCCCGTTCCTTCTTCAAGACGGCGCACCCGGAACCCTCGCCGGGAATGGGCAAGGCCCGCGCCGATCAAGCAAGGAGAACGGACATATGACTAGCAGAAGGAAGTACATTCTGGCCGGCCTCGTCGCCGCCACGGTTGGCCTCGCGGCAGCCGGCGCAATTGCTCAGCGCGCACATTGGGAAGGCCACAAGGGACGCCACTTTGGCCACGGCGCGTCCATGGGCGTCCTCGGGCTCGGCTTCGGCGGCCCGCATGGCCGCATCTGCCGCGCTGACAGCGGCGAGTTTGCCGACATCATGCTCGTGCGCCTCGAGCACCGCATCAAGCCGACCGATGCCCAGAAAGGCGTGTTCGACGATTTCAAGGTCGCAACCCGTGCTGCAGCGCAAAAGCTCAGCGAAGGCTGCCCGAAGCGCCCCGAGGCGAAGGATGGCGAACCGCGCCCGAAGCGCACGCTGATCGAGCGTCTCGACCAGACGCAGACGGGGCTCGAGGCTTCTCTCGACGCACTTAAAACCTACCGCCCCGCAGCAGAGAAGCTCTACGCCTCTCTCTCCGACGAGCAGAAGAACAAGCTGACGGAGGGTCGTGGAGGCGGCGGCAAGCGCCACTGGGATCGTGGCCCGCGTGATCGCGGCGAACGTGGTCCCGGCCCCGGTGATAGCGGTCCCGCACCCGACAACAAGGGCTGATGACGACGAGAGGCGCGAAGCGGGTTAACCCTCCGCGCCTCTTTCACTCCGGTGCACCCGGAGAATCCTAGGCCAAAGCCTTGATAACTCCGCGAACCTGGATCATCGTAGCGCCTTCGGACAATACCAGAGGGCGAGGTGGCAATGCTGGTGCGCGTTGCACTTATTGTGCTTTTGTTATCGGGCCTTTTCGTCGCCGGACATTTCGGCATGAGCCTGCCGTGGGATCTCGCGGCCACCACGCCCGATACGGCACATGAGGACGTAGCCTCCAAGGAGCGCGATGCGCAGACGTCGCCCGACGGGTCGAAAAATACGTCCACACCCCAATCGGCAATCGAGGAGACGACCGCCGCATTGACCGGGCAGCCCGGCAGCGAGCCGCCGAAGGGTAGCGTAGCGATCGATATCTCCCGCATCTCGCCGGATGGAATGTCCGTCATCGCCGGGCGCGCCGAACCCGACAGCTACGTGACAGTCCTCGAAAGCGGCAAGCCGGCGGCCACCGTCAAGACCGACGAGAACGGCGAGTTCAGCATCGCCACCGAGCACAAGTTTGCGAGCAATGATCCGCAACTGTCCTACGAGGTGAGCAAGACGCCGCCTGCTATGCCCGAGCCCGCAAAGCCGGAGCCGAAAGTCGCACGCGCCGAGCCCGCAAAGCCATCTGCCGCGGCCGTCGCCAGCGAGGTGATGCGCAAATTCGAGAACCTCGTCTCACAGGCGCGCGAGGAAGCAGCAAAGAAAACCGACGAAGCAAAGAACGCAGACGACGAGCCGGCAGTGGCCGCGAAAGAGCCGGAGCTGAAGGTCGAGCCGGATTCGAAGACGGCCAGCAACGAAAGCGCGGCATCCACGGTGAGCCCCAGCGCGTCGTCGCAGACTGCGCCCGAGGCGACTGCGGATGAACCCAGCCGATCGACGAGCGCGCCGCCCGCGACTGCCCATGCCGATGCCGGCAAATCCGCGTCGCAAGCAAGCTCGGCTACAGCGTCCAGGCCCGACACGGCGACTGCGGCTGCGGCGCCGGTCGCATCATCGCGCACCGACGTGATCCCCGTTCCGATCATGTTCGTTTACAACGAAGCCACGCTGACATCGGAAGGCCGCCGCGCCGCAGATTTGCTGCTCGAGTATCTGACGCTCAAGCATCTCAAGGTTATCGAATTGACCGGGCATGCGGATGAGCGCGGCACCAACGAATACAACTACGACCTGTCGCGCGAACGGTTGGAAGCCGTTTCCCAAATCCTGAAGAGCGGCGGCTACACGGGTGAATTGACGCTCACGCCTAAAGGCAAGACCGAACCTTACATGGGTGTTGACCGCTCCGCTTATACGGGCGAAGCGCTTTACCAGCTCGATCGCCGCGTCGAGCTTCGCGTCAAACGTTGATCCCAACGCACAAAAAAATGGCCCCGGCGGCAAAGCGGGGGCCAGGAGTGGGACTGGGAGGAAGGGAAGCGAGTGCTACTGACAGGTCTGGAGCAGCTCCCAGACCTTCTTGCATTTGCCGGCCGCGCAGACGGTCTTCGGCGTCTTGACGTACGAGCAATGATAGGCGCCCGAGAAACCTTCATAGCCGTTCATCGGCCGATTGAACTGGTAGGTCTGGGCGTAATAGTCCTTGCCGCCCTTGGCCTGCGCGCCATCGATGGCGAGAAAGGGCGTAAGCGCCGCGATTGAAGCGAAAGCGGAGAAAGCGGCAATGCGAAGCGAACGGGTCATGTGAGCCTCCTACATGCAGCCGGCTTGGCCACAATGAATGTATGACCTGCCTATATGCTCCTCCATACTACTCCGCTGTTCCGGGCGTGACTCGCCCCGCACGATAAAATTCATTCAGGCGACAACCCGCCGTCGCACACTCTCGAGGATCCAATGCGGGACAACCCGGCTCTGAGGCCAGGACTAAAGGGCAGTGCCAGCGTCGTTGTCACAGACGCGCTGACCGCACCTGCTGTCGGTAGCGGCTCCGTCGCCGTCTATGCCACCCCGAGCATGGTCGCGCTGATGGAAGCAGCGGCGGTCGACTGCGTCGAGCGCCATCTCGGTTCTGGCCTGGCCAGCCTCGGCGTGCATCTCGACGTCAGCCACACCGCTGGAACACCGGCCGGCTTCGGCGTGTCTGCGACGGCAACGCTGACCGCCGTCGACGGCCGCAAGCTGACGTTCTCAATTGAAGCCCGGGACAGCGTCGAAACCATAGGGAAGGCCACCCACACGCGGATCATCGTCGATGCCGAGCGATTCCGGGCGAAGGTCGCAAGCAAACGCCCCCCGCCTTAGCCGCCCGGCTGTGGCCCAATACCTACGCTGGGCGTCTAATATCCCCGCTTATCCCCAATCTCTTCTTAAGCACGCTCGCAGGCCTCCCCGGCGCCGGTATTTGTTGGTACAAGAAGCCAATCATCCGGGGAGGAATCATAATGCGCTCAACGCTTGCGACGCTGCTCGTTCTGATTGCCACTGCGGCCACCGCCGGCGACGCGACCAAAGCTCCCGTCAATCCGCCCCCCGCTGCTCCCCCCGCTGCCAAGGCCACACCTGCGCCCCCGCCGGAAACTGCGGCGCTTCCGGACGCCAAAGGCAAGTGCTCGAACCCGAATGCGCTCGGCGTAGCGCGCACCGTGGAGATCGACACCACCGGCGGCCCGGGTTTCGGCTTCGACCACTACAAGGCCTACGACTTCCTGCAGGACAAGGAAGTCGTCCTCACCTTTGACGACGGCCCTCAGGTGAACACCACCCGCGCCATCCTCGATGCGCTCGATGCCGAGTGCACGAAAGCAATCTTCTTCAGCCTCGGCAAAATGGCGATCGGCCTTCCGGAAATCATCCGTGACGTGGCTCATCGCGGACACACCGTCGGCACGCATACCTGGTCGCATCAGGACATGCGTAAGAAAACCGACCAGGAAGCCAAAGACGAGATCGAGAAGGGCATCAGCGGCGTGCGCCGCGCAGTCGGAGGCCCGATCTCTCCGTTCTTCCGTTATCCCTACCTTCGCGATTCCCAGGCGACGCTCGCGCATCTCGCGAGCCGTAATATTGCGATGTTTTCGACCGACGTGGACAGCTTCGACTTCAAGCGCCAGACACCTGAGCAGCTTGTCGACGCAACAATGAAGCGGCTCGATAAAAAGGGCAAAGGCATCATTCTGATGCACGACATCCAGCCTCACACGGCCAAGGCTTTGCCCGCGCTTCTCGCCAAGCTGAAGGAAGGCGGCTACAAGGTCGTGCAGATGAAGGCCAAGGACGAACTGAAGACGCTGGCCGAGTACGACGCCATGATCGAGAAGGATGTTAAGGGCTTGCCGGCGGTCGGCGCCGAACGCCCCCTGTCCAGCGTCGTGAAAACAGTACCTACGGCGAAATAGGCGTTAAATCAGCCAGTTAGGGCGCTGTCATAAAAAAGAAGCCGCGAAAGGCTTGGCATCATCGGTAAACTCCCTAAAAACGCCCCAACTGGGCGAGAGAGAGTTTTGATGAGCTTGAGAAGAAGACTAGGCATCAGGCTGGTGGCCCTCGCGACGGCGCTTGCTCCCATGCAGACGCTCTACGCGGCTGCGGAGACCTGCTCCGTCGAAAGCTTCGGCGATGCCGTCGACACGTCCGCTGCCGAGCTGCGCGCGTTCAGCGCCGAGACGCAACCCAAGCTCAAGCAAAAACTCGCCGCTCTACGCGATGCCAAGAAGTGGACGGAGCCTGACTTCGAAGCCAAGGGCCTCGCCCTCGTCCATGACCCCAAGCTCGACACCTTCGACGCCCAGGCAGGCGAGCTTCTGAGCAAGATCGACAGCCTCGGCAGCCCCGAGCCGACAGACGGCGTTGCCAACACCAGCTGCGCCAACCTTGCCGAGCTAAAGGCGGCATCCAGCGAGCTAATGGCCGTCATGCGCGCCAAGTCGGCGTATCTCATTACCAGGATCGACCGCGAGATCGGGGCCGCACCGGCTGCGGCACCTCAGCAGGTGGCCAAGACCGAAGTCATCACGCCGCCGCCAGCTGCGTCGGCCGCGACGTCCGGGCAGCCGGACAGCACTCCGTTGCTCTCGCCGATCCGCAAGAGTGAGACACCGCCGACGAAGGAAAACCCGCCGCCGGCAGACCTGGCGGTTCCGGCCCCGGCCCCGCACGTCGAGCCGGACAAGCCGAAGGAAGCCGACCGCTCGTCGAGCTGGAGCACGACGACGGCACAGGCCGTCATCCCGCCGCCTCCGCTTCCGCACGGTCCCCCGCGCGGAGACGTCGAGCCAGGCGTGCCTTACGAGTTGCCACCGCAGGGCGGCCCAGACGAAGAGGGCGCCCAAGCATTCGATGCCACAGGCGGCGGATACAGCATCGATGAAATTCGCGAGGCGACGCGCGGCTTCTTCGGCACCGTCTCGACTTCGCTTGCCAGCGTCATCGAGCATTCATTCCAGAAGGCCGGACGGCCCACCGCATACGTGCTCGGCAACGAGGGAGGCGGCGCGTTCCTGGCCGGCCTCCGTTACGGCGAAGGCACGCTCTACCTGCGCTCAGGAGGCAGTCAGAAAGTCTACTGGCACGGACCTTCGATCGGCTACGACCTCGGCGCCGAGGGCTCGCGAACGCTCTTCCTGATCTACCAGCTCGAGCAGCCCGATGGTCTATTCCGCCGCTTCACCGGCGTGGACGGCTCGGCCTATCTCGTCGGCGGCGTGGGCATGACGCTGCTCAAAGGCGGCCCGGTGATGATGGCTCCGATTCGCTCCGGCATAGGCCTCCGGCTCGGCGCCAGCATCGGCTACGTGCGCTTCACGCCGCGTCCGACCTGGAACCCGTTCTAGCGCCCCGTCCGCTCAGAACCCGTACCCGTACGTGTAGCTGTTGTATAGACCGCGCGGCGGCAGCCTGCGCTGCTGCTGCACCGCGTAGCCTCGACGGCCGCGAGCGGGCGCGTAGTAGGAGTTGCCCTGCGGCGCATAAGCCTGATTTCCGCGCGCATAGTAGCTCGGCGGCAGGTAGCGGTACTGGCTCGATCGCCGCATCGGCACGGTAGCCGAATAGTAATCGTCCGAAGCGATCCGCTCACCCGAATGATCCGGCGTCCCGTGCACGACGATCTGCGTGCGGTCCTTGCCGTGGCTGCTGACGAGCTTGTAGAGCGTGGCCGCGTTCTTCGGAGCAACTCGAACGCAACCATGCGACGCCGGGCGTCCGAGCATGCGCGTCGCGTACGTGGCGTGAATCGCGACACCCTGATGGAAGAAGATCGCATGCGGCATCGGCGCATAGTCGTACTGCCGCGAATACCACATCTTCGACATCCAAGTCGGCCGGAACGTTCCGGTCGGCGTCCGGTAGCCGTAACGCGCGGATGAGATAGGCCAGCTGAACTTGTGCTCTCCGTTCTCCGCGACGGTCATGACTTGCTTGGTGAGATCGATGTTGATCGCAAGCGTCGGCTCGGGCGGCAAGGCGGGTGCTTCGGCTTCCGCCGCGGTCGCGGTTTGTGCCGGGGCTACGGGCTGGGCCGGGGACGCAGCTTGAGCAGGCGCATCCGGCGTACCGGGTGATGCAGGCATGCCGGGACGCGAAGGAACACCGGGCGCACCAGGCGTCGCGGGCACCGACGGAGCAGCGGGCGCAGCAGCGGCTGCCGGTTGACCGGGCGATGACGCGCGTGCCGGCGCGTGGGGAGAAACGGTGAGCGTCGGCAGCTCGGGCTCCGCTGCGGCAGTGCTTTCCGCCGCGACCGACTTGTTGATGATGGTGACCGTCGGCGTGCCACTCTGCGAGCTCTCCGCAGCGCGCACGCCCTCAGCCGCGCCGACGCCGGACACAACTGCCGCGACCAGGAACGCGCACAGTTGAACCTTGACCCTCATTACTCTCTCCAACGCAAACACAACTCAAACGGACGAACGAACGGCGTCACCAATCTAGTGACGAATGGAAATGCGGGTGCGGGCGGCACCGTACTGGCGCACGAGCGTGTAAAACTGCGCGGCATGGCTGGGAGCGAGGCGGATGCACCCGTGCGAAGCGGGCGTCCCGAGCCGGCCGACTTCCGTCGTGGCATGGATGGCGTAGCCGCCGCGGTAGAAGACGGCGTTGTGCATCGGAGCGCCGCGATATTTGGTCGAATACCAGCGCTTCTCGAGGCGTTGCGGGCGGAACGTCCCCGATGGAGTTGCATAGGGACCACGGCCGGTCGAAACGGGCCAGCGATAGGACAGCTCGCCGTTCACATAGACGTCCATCGTCTGAGTGCTTTTGCTGATGCGGGCTTGAACGTCTGCCAAGGCAGCGGCAGGCACAACAGCCGACGCGATCGCAGCCGCGATCACGAGATGCAGGGGACGCATTACTTGTACTCCCGACAATACAGAGCAGGCGGTGCGCACCGCCACCCAACAGAGAAGCGCAATTCCGTTAGGATATCGTTGCCTAACGGATCGTCAAAGACGGGAGCGCATCAGGGTTTGCGGGAACAGCCGTTTACCATTTTTTACGCGAGCTTAAGCCTTGAGCGCCGCGAAGGCCGCCAGTGCCTCGCGCCGCGCCTCGCCATGATCCACGATCGGCGCCGGATAAGTTTGTCCGATCACGACGTCCGCCTTCGCCAGTGCGTCGTCCGAAGCCTCCCAAGGCGCATGGATCGCGTTGTTGGGCAATCCCGCGATCTCCGGAACCCACCGCCGCACATAGGCACCTTCCGGGTCGAACTTCTCGCCCTGCGTGATGGGATTGAAAATGCGGAAATAAGGAGCGGCATCCGCGCCCGATCCAGCCACCCATTGCCAGCTTGCGGAGTTGTTCGCGAGATCGGCGTCGACCAGCGTGTCCCAAAACCACGCCTCCCCTTCTTGCCACGGTAGCATCAGGTCCTTGATCAGGAAGGACGCCGCGATCATGCGAACGCGATTGTGCATCCAGCCCGTGTGCCAAAGCTCACGCATACCCGCATCGACGATGGGATAACCGGTTTGTCCGCGCTGCCAGGCCTTGAGCGCGGTCGCATTCTTGCGCCATTTGAAATGTTTGAACTCGGGACGGAACGGCGCGTCAGGCAGGTCGGGCCAGTGATGAAGGAGATGCGCTGAGAATTCGCGCCATGCGAGCTCCTTGAGATATGTCTCGCGACCCTTGTCCGAATGGCCTTTCGCCGCGCGTGTAGCTTCCGCCGCAAACCAGCACTGACGCGGCGTGATCTCGCCGAACGCCAGATGCGGCGACATCCGCGAGGTCCCTTCGTGATCCGGCCGGTTGCGTTCGTCCGCGTAATCGGCAAGCCCATCCTTTAGAAAAGTCGAGAGCCGCGCCCGCGCGCCTTCCTCGCCGGGTGTCCAGGCCTCGCGCAATCCCTTTGCCCAATCCGGCTTCCGTGGGAGCAGCTTCCACGTCGCAAGCGCATCACTCTTGATCTTCTTGGCCGGCGCACGCAAAGACGATGGCGCATTGAGCGGACGAGCGACCTCGACCTCTGCGGAAAGGGCTCGCCAAAACGGCGTGTAGA
>VFQP010002209.1_pt1 | contig 22546 bp, 19 predicted proteins | sample 3512351 | NCBI WGS metagenome assembly VFQP01 (sample SAMN10412372, study PRJNA504923) | tailings metagenome | isolation source: Relicate 1 Philex TSF1 revegetated site | place: Philippines: Tuba, Benguet | collected 2017-08-29
GACCGGATGCAGGAAATTGTGAATGCTTTCAACGGGCAAGATCACTTGCTCCCGGACAATGATTTTTTGCTCAAAGAATTCGTACCTCTGAAAACAGAAATTCCTGAATCGATGGAATTGTATCAACAGCAGCTAGAATTGTCTTCGATTCTTGAACATGCAAAAAATGTCGAAGATGCAATCAGGCTTCTCGATCATTCATCCCTGGCGCATTCTGCCTGGAAAACCGAAAGCTGGTCGCCCTATATGCTGGAAACCGCACTGCGAATTGCACAAAAATGGAAGCATGGCTGGTGATATGTAAAAACCTCGCCTGCAAATACAAACGAGGTTTCCGAACAATCTACTAAACAAAAGGTGGTTTTTTTATTCTTTTACGAATCTTTCCCGGTGAATAACACCTTCGTTGGTCGTAATTTCAATGAGGTAAGCACCCTGGTTCAGTTTCCCGACCCCGAATGTCATTTCATTGAATGTGCGTTCTGATGCTTTCTGCGAAAGAACGAGGTTTCCTTTCATATCATAAACTGATGCACTTTGAATAGTTTCATCCTCCAATGCAACGCTCAGCAAGTCTGTTGCGGGATTCGGAGCCAATACCGCATTCGGAGTAGTCGAATTGTTAACTGCCATTGCGCTAGAAACACTTGAACAAAGTACAATATGTGCTTTCTGTCTGTGTTCATCATAAGGGTTGAATGAATTGGGAGAAATTGGGAGAGGATTGAAATTTCCGACCCCAATAATATTGTGCGGGTTAGTGTATGTATTTACCGGAACGACCTTTTCGCATTCCGATTGCTCGAATAAAGAAGATACATTTAAATCGAAACCGCCGTCGTTGGTATTATGATTAACTAAATAGGTTCTTTTATGAATCGGATTATAAGCAATCATGTCCGGTGTATTGATAAAAACAGAGTTTCCGATTTCTTCGAAATAACTTGGTGAAAGGGGAGAGTTGTTTCCGGATTGATAGATTTTTACTGCCAGGAAATTCAAATTATCCTTCAGAGTCATTTGGAAAGGAGTCAGTTGCCCGGGCTGTGATCCGACCGGAAAACTCAGGTATCCACCGATTACAATCACATTATCCTGAGTTTGTTGCAAGCGGAATCCGTTTTGATCAGCACCGCTCCCAATGATAGATGTGTTAATATAATGGCGAAACCAGGGGGTGATAAAACCTCCGGTATACGGATCACACTGAGCTATCTGGAATTGGTGTATGACGCTGTTATTCGCCATCAAATAAACAACGTTTAAATCCGGATTATACGTGACAGATGACCCAGCCTGGCGGGAATTTGTTTCGTCAATAACGTGTGAAAACAGGATGGATCCGCCATAATCGACTCCCATTGTGAAGAGATTTTGCTCTCCTGAAGGACCTGTGCAAGATCCCGAGATAAAATAGTGTGATCCCGGAATTTCCGTAACGTTTTCCAACATATCGTAATCCACATTAAAGCCCATGGGCATATCCATTTCGATAGGAGTACCAACTACGCTATTGAAGTTGTTGATATCCAGAGCTAATGCGAAACCGAATTTCCTAACGGAAGCAAAATTAGTCGGATCGATAGGTTCCGCAAGTTCAGTACCTACAATCATTACCTGGCTACTGTTGTCCGAAGAGATTACCTGATGAGGAATCATGGAGTACCCATTGTCAGGATACTGCAGTGAACTTTGTACAAGTGCTCCGGTGAGCATGTCCACTTCACTCACAAACATTTTATAAGGCATTGAACCCGGGGGCACATCTAACATTCCTGTGAGAATGATGGTATGTGTAGATTCCCGGATTGTGAAATCCATTAAAATGGCATTATCCTGGTAATTCACATAATAGAGATTAATTGGACTTCCTGTTGGGTCACAAACTTTAAAAGTGGGAGTTAAGAATCCGGTCGAAGGATTTGGTTCTGTAAAACCACTGATAACAAAATCCTCAAAGGTTTCAACAGATAAATTCGGGTAGTCCCAACTTCCGTTGGTTAATTCCAATAAACGTTGTGAGTTGCATAAATGCGAAACGAATAGCAGTACCGCCGTAAATAGTGATGTTTTCATAAAAGTGAATAATAGTTGAGGTCAGGAAGTTAAATCTTTCCTGATCACGAGGCAACTGCCAGCGATCAATTTTTGCGTTTTTGTTATGATAAAACACAGAAGAATGGACTTTGGTTAGATTACAAACTTAAAATTAGTTTTTTGTGAGATTTGAACTGTAATTTGCGGGATTCACTGATTGTTTGGAAGGTTTCTTGGTGTTATGAGCTTGGTAATGAGTCTGAAAAAGCCCCGTTTGCCGGAACAAAACGAGGCTTCTGAAGTGAATAATGATCTGATTGTAAGTTTACTATTCTTTTACAAATCTTTCGCGGTGAATAACGCCTTCGCTGGTCGTAATTTCAATGAGGTAAGCGCCTTGGTTCAGTTTCCCGACTCCGAATGTCATTTCATTGAATGTATTTTCTGCTGCTTTCTGCGAAAGAACCAGGTTTCCTTTCATATCATAAACCGATGCACATTGAATACTTTCATCCTTCAATGTAACGGTCAGCAAATCCGTGGCAGGATTTGGTGCAAGTAATGATAAGCCCGGTCTGATTGAATTGTTGACTGCCATTGCCGGTGCTACTTCCTTGCAAAGAACAATTTTGGTTTTTGCCCGCAGACCTGTATTCGGCAGATAGGTATTGGCATACATCGGAAGCGGGTTGAAATTCCCGGAACCAATGATATTATGAGTCGTATTCACCGTACTAACCGGAACGACTTTCTCGCAGTTTGACGGCTGTAAAACGGATGAAATATTTAAATCAAATCCTCCGGAGAGTGTATTCTGACTAACCAGGTAAGTTCGTTTGTATTTCTTGTTGTAAGCAAGCATGTCGGGTGTATTGATAAAAACAGAGTTCCCGTTTTCTTCAAAATAACTTGGCGACAACGGTGAATTATTCCCCGATTGATAAACCTTTGCTGTCACGAAGGTTAAATCTTCTTTCAGCGTCATCTGGAATGGAGTAAGCAACTCCGGCAAGGCACCGAAAGGAGCGCTCAGGTATCCGCCGACAAGTACCTGCTTGTTCTGTGTTACCTGCAAACGGAAACCGTTTTGATCTACGCCGCTTCCGATTGGAAATGTTGTGATCTGGTAACGGAACCATGGAGTAATAAAACCTCCTGTAGTGGGATCGCATTGTGCAACCTGGAATTGGTGCATGATGCTGTTATTGGCCATCAGGTAAACAACATTCAATCCCGGGTTATAGATTACGGATGATCCTGCATGGCGTGAATTGGTCTTGTCAATCACATATGAAAACGTAATGGTTCCACCGTAATCAACTCCCATGGTAAAGAGGTTTTGTTCTCCGGACGGACCATTACATGATCCTGAAATAAAATAGTTGGAACCCGGAACTTCTGTAATGTTTTCCAACATATCATAATCTGTCAGGAATCCCATAGGCATATCCAGTTCATGAGTAAACAGGATGTTGTTGAAATTGTTGGCATCGAGCGCAAGTACAAACCCGAATTTCGGAACGGTAGCAAAATTGGTCGGATCGAGCGGACCTGCCAATTCGGTTCCCACAATCATGACCTGGTCACTGATGCTTGAATAAATAACCTGGTGAGGAATAGTGGAATTACCGCTGAATGTATATTCCAGTTCGCTCTGTAAAACTCCTCCGGAAAGAAGATCGACTTCGGTTACAAACATTTTGTAAGGCATTGATCCTGGAGGTACGTCCAGCATTCCGGTCAGAATGATGGTTTGAGTAGCTTCCTTAATGGTGAAATCCATTAAAACGGCATTATCCGGGAAATCGATACGATAACTGGCAATCGGGTTTCCAACCTGGTCTGTGATCTTAAACGTTGGAGCCAGCAAACCGGTGGTACTGTTTTCAGTAAAACCACTGACTACAAAATCTTCAAATGTTTCAACGGATAGATTCGGGTAATCCCAGCTCCCGTTGGTTGGCTCCAGGAAGCGCTGTGCGCTGCATAAATGAGACACAAGTACCAGTGCCGCGGTAAATAGTGATGTTTTCATAAAAGTGAATAATAGTTGAGGTAAGGAAGTTAAATCTTTCCTGATCACGAGGCAACTGCCAGCGATCAATTTTTGCGTTTTTGTTATGATAAAACACAGAAGAATGGACTTTGGTTAGATTACAAACTGAAAGTTGTTTTTTTGTGAGATTTGAAATGTAATTTGCGGGATTCACTGATTGTTTGGAAGGTTTCTTTTGTTATGAGCTTGATGATGAGTGTTAAAAAGCCCCGTTTGTCGGAACAAACGAGGCTTCTGAAGTGAATAATGGTCTGATTGTAAGTTTATTATTCTTTTACAAATCTTTCGCGGTGGATAACACCTTCTTTAGTGGTGATTTCAACGATATACGCTCCCTGGTTGAGCTTGTCAACTCCAAGCGTCATTTCATTGGAAGTGCGTTCTGTTGCTTTCTGTGAAAGCACACGATTTCCTTTCATGTCATAAATCAATACGCTTTGAATGGTTTCTTCATCCAGTGTAATGACCAATTTGCTCGTAACAGGATTCGGAGATAATATAGCCTCGTTTGAAGAAGGATTCACCATGATGGAACTTGCAGGAGGATATTGACACAGGATTATGTTTGAACATGCCCGGTTTTTCTCCTGAGGATCATATTGATTGGCATACATCGGAAGCGGGTTGAAGTTTCCGCTACCGATAATGTTATGCGGGTCATTATAAGTTGTCACCTGAACTGCTTTTTCGCATTTCGAAGGCTGAAGCAAAGAAGATACATTTAAATCGAACCCGCCATTATTGGTATTCTGATTAACCAGGTACGTTCTGTTGACAGTCTTATTGTAAGCGATCATATCAGGAGTATTGATGAAAACAGAGTTTCCGTTTTCTTCAAAATAGCTTGGTGATAGCGGTGAGTTGTTACCAGACTGGTAAACTTTTGCAGCGAGGAATGCTAAATTGTCCCGAAGAACCATTTGAAAAGGTGTGAGTTGTTCCGGGAGTACTCCGGTTGGAGCGCTCAGGTAGCCGCCGATCACAATCTGCTTGTTGGGTGTTTGCTGCAAACGGAATCCGTTTTGATCTACGCCGCCTCCGATTGGAAACCCTGTCATCTGGTGACGGAACCACGGAGTTGAGAAAAGCCCGGTTGTCGGACTGCATCTTGCGATCTGGAATTGATGCGAAATGCTGTTGTTGGCCAGCAGGTAAACGGTATTCAGCGGTGCATAGTACATCACGGAAGATCCTGCATTCCGAGAGTTTGTTTTATCGATAATATGTGAAAATAGAATTGCCCCGCCATAATCAACTCCCATGGTAAAGAGGTTTTGTTCTCCGGACGGACCATTGCATGATCCGGAAATAAAATAGTTGGAACCGGTAACTTCCGTAATGTTTTCCAGCATGTCGTAATCCCAGTTACCTGCCGGAGTATCCATTTCATGGGTAAAGATGATGTTATTGAAATTGCCGAGATCCAAAGCGAGTACAAAACCGAATTTCGGAACAAAACCAAAATTGCCCGGATCAATCGGCCCCATGAGTTCCGTCCCCACGATCATTACCTGGTTACTGATGTTTGAATAGATTACCTGGTGCGGAATCATGGAGCTTCCGTTGTAAGTGTACTCCAGTGAACTTTGAATGAGTGTTCCGGTGAGCATGTCCACTTCACTCACAAACATTTTGTAAGGCATCGTTCCCGGAGGTACGTCCAGCATTCCTGTCAGAATAATGGTATGCGTCGCTTCTTTAATGGTAAAATCCATTAAAATAGCTGCATCCTTGTAATTGACATGAAAGCAGTTCATGAGTCCTCCACCTGAGTTAGTGACTTTAAACGTAGGTGTTAACAGTCCTGTTGAGGGATTTGTTTCCGTAAAACCACTGATGACAAAGTCATCAAATGTTTCAACGGATAAGTTCGGGTTATCCCAACTTCCGTTGGTTAATTCCAAAAAACGTTGTGCATTGCACACATACGACACGAATACCAGTGCCACGGTAAATAGCGTTGTTTTCATAAAAAAGTGAATAATAGTTAAGGTTCGGAAGTTAAGTCATTCTGTGTCATGAGACAACTGCTAACCAGCTGATTAAGCGTTTTTGTTAGGAAAAAACACATATGAGCGGTCTTTAGTTATATTGTGAACTTAAAATTAGTATTTTGTGATATTTTAAATGTGGTTTGTGGGTTTCAATGATTATTCTGATAAATGGAGTTTAATAAGGAAGAAATCCCGCAAATCCATAAGTGAAACCGCCTTTTTCATAATCAAAGATTGTTTTGACCGCTGTAATTTAGATTGGTCTGTGTGTTACATGACATTCATTTTAAATATTCATTTATGAAAACAGTGATTCTTACCTTGATCTTTTTTGCTTGTAAAAGTGCACTTTTTGCTCAATGCCCGCAAAGTATGACAAACATTTATGCTTTTACAGCCAACAATGTTCAATATGAAATTGTCCGGGAAAACCTGAATTGGACTTCTGCGGCAGCTTGTGCAGTCTCAAGGGGCGGAAAGCTTGCAGAAATCAATTCGCAACAGGAACAGGATTCCCTTTTTTATCATGTGAATCTTGCCGGTATAACAGCGTCCAATACAGTGGCTCCGGATGGTGGCGGAGCATCTTATCTCTGGCTCGGGGGAAATGACCTTGCCTCAGAAGGAAACTGGGTTTGGAACGGGGATAATGACGCTATTTCCATCCCTTTCTGGACGGGTACGGCTTCCGGCTCACCGGTTGGCGGGTTATATTCGAATTGGGGGAATGAACCCGACAACTGGAACGGACAGGATGGATTGGGTTTTGCTTTTACGAATTGGCCACTGGGGCTTGCGGGTCAATGGAACGATGTATTTGTTTCCAATCAATTGTATTACATCATCGAATATCCGAATACTGCAGAAATGAAGGAGAACAATCAGGATGTGCCGTTTTCCGTCTTCCCGAACCCTGCCCGGAATGAAATCCGGGTGTACCTTCCCGGAAACGAAACGGCAGTTATCCGGATTACCGATTTACAGGGACACTGCATATTATTAACGGATAATCAAAGCGCTATTTCCATTTCGGATCTTCAGGCTGGAGTTTACCTGCTTACGGTGAACTCGGGACAAAGAACATCCACACAGTTTTTCGTTAAAGAGGAATAAGTACGATGAGGCAGAAGACGAATCGGGAGTGTTTCGGAATAGCATCCCGGTTCTTTGTTTCAGTGAATCATTTTCCGTGATCCTCTGCGACAGAAAGAAAAAGCGAACCGCTCTTGCAATCCGCTTTTTCTATTCTGAAATCTATCGATCTAATTTGCTACTGCGATTTGTGAGTTCACATTGATCGGTTCTCCCTGCGGATTGGATTTTGTTGGTCCGTACACATTGAATTGTTTGATTGCTTTCGGTTGAAATACCAGGCATAAGGTGGAACCACCGTAACTGAAATAACCCAGTTCTTCGCCTTTCTTTACACGCTGTCCAACTTTTACCTCAATCGTGATCGACGATATTTCAGTGATTCCGATCGGGATTACACATACTTTGCCGACCGTTTTATCATCGCTTTCAATGATGACCAATCCTCTCGTATTTACGGAGCTTTCATATCCCTGTGAAAGAATTCCGGCATCTTTATCGAATCCTTCTGCATGCAATTCGCTGAACATCAGCCCTTCGATGATCCGGGCTTCAATAATTTTACCGGATATCGGTGCGTTCCAGCGGTGAAAATTGGCACCGCTCAGGAATGACTGAAGGACGTCACCACCCACAAAATCTTTCGCATACGGACTGTTGTCGAGCATGTTCATCAATGAATACGGCTGGCTCTTGATCCAGAAAGTATCAGAGTATTTTACTTTTCTGCTCAGGTTGTAAACCGTTCCGTCATTAGCAGAAACAATGATCTTCGGATTGTTCGGATCTGCAATCGGTCTGTATTGCGGATTGATCAGCCGGTGGAAATAATCGTTGTAAGACTTGAATCCCCAATGCGGTGCGTTCTTATCCAGGATGATAAATTCATTGAGTTGGTTGAGAGCATAAGCAGAAGGCGATAACCATCCGAATTCTCCTGTATTCAATACATTACACGAAGCCGGTGAATCCAGGTAATCACACCAGGCCTGCAGAATTTTCCGGATCGCATTGTTGAACTCAGTCATGGTGAATAGCACTTCACCGGAAGGCGTAAACATCATGTAAACAAAGAGAGTAGACATCGGGAAGGTGTTTCGTTTTGCTGGATTCGGATTGTATTCAGGCGCTCTCTGGATAATGTAATTCAACGTATCCAGCAACTGTTCGGTGCTCTTGATCTTTCTTTGCGCAGCTGGAACTTCATGAATCATTTGAGTGACATACATGCGTACAATCCCGTTGTTCGAAATCAAATCAGAAAGTGCTTGCACGGAAGGTTGAAGGACTGTTTCTCCGTTTTTTTTCTTTTCACTTTCAACAGCAGATACTACCTGCTTGTGCCAGTTCAGGATGAGTTTTTTATCCTGTGGTAAATAACCGGCAATTACTCCGTATTTAGAGGTATACCAATCTTTTTGAGCATTTAATGTTTCTTTTTTTTTCATGATAGGGTCATATAAGTGAATAATGTGTGTTTGGCTGTTCTGAATAGAGTTCAACAACCGGAATAAATATAAAAGGGAGTCAACAAGCAGAGTAGCGTATTGGTAGCCGTTTTCCAATTCACTTAGAAATACCTGGTTTGTAGCAAATAACACCCGGGGAAATTTCACTGTTCCGGATTTAAGTCAAAAAGAAACGGCAAACTTTTGAGTTTGCCGTTGCCATCACATTATTTCCACCAATGATAATAATTGTGTAAACCGTCGTATTCAAATCCGCAGCGCGGGTAAAGCTGATTGCCGATGTCGTTTGTCTTTTCGGTTTCCAGCATCAGGCCGCAGGCTCCGGTTTCATCACACCATTGCTTGCTTCTGTCTATCAAGGCTACGGAAAGACCTTTTCCCCTGTAATCCGGATGGACGAACAAATCGCTGAGTAACCATTGTTTCTGTAGTTTGGTGTAATGAAACAATTTATACAGTTGCACAAAGCCGACAGCTTTTCCATTTACTTCTGCGAGAAAAATATCGGACTCGCTGTTTAAAAACCGTTCTTTTAGAAACGCTTTTCCTTTTTCCACGTCTGATTCCTGGCGGTAGAACACACGGTAAAGATTGAATAATACTGCTGTCTCGTCCAGGTCCTCCAGACTTGCTTTTCTGATGTTGTAATTCATTTGTTTTATTTTAAAAGATGATTCATTAAACCAATGCCGGAACAGGTTTTTCGTTGAGTTGCGAAAGTATTTGTTCCAATTCGAGGATTTCATTGCTCGATAAAGGTTTTAACGGAGTTCTCAAATATCCTCCGTCTTCTCCCAAAAGGTTCAACCCTGCGTTTACTGCCCGTGGTAAACCTTTGGCAACAATAAACTTCAATAAATCCAGTTGCATATAAAACAATTGTTGTGCTTTCGCCAGGTCGTTTTCCCGGATGGCATCATACAATGCAATCGTGAGTTCGGGAATAAGATTAGGAGCCGCCGTGCACCAGCCATCAGCTCCTGCAGAAAATGCAGCCAGCGCAAGAGGATTGGAACCATTGTAAAAAGCGACGTCCGGACCTAATTCTTTTCTCAGGGTATGCATGCGCTGAACATCTCCCGTACTTTCTTTAATCATGGTCACGTTGGGAATTTCCAATAAACGCTTTAATAAAGCAGGAGACATATCCACCCCGCTGGTTGCCGGATTGTTGTAAGCCATGATTGGAATGGAGATTTTAGAAGCTACGGCATCATAATGACTGATGATTTCATCATCTGTCAGTTTCCAATAACTCATCGGGATAATCATCACTGCAGATGCTCCGGCTTTTTCTGCAAATTGAGCATGATAAATGGTTTTCTCCGTCGTAAGATTCGAAACGCCGACCAAGGTGGGAACTCTGCCTGCTACCTGCTGAATAGTCGCTTCTGTAACTGCTTCTTTTTCTTCGTCGGATAAATAGGGCAGGACTCCTGTACTGCCTAACGGAGCAATGGCGTGAGAACCGGAAACGATCAATCGTTCTGTCAGTTTTTTGAACAGGGGAATATCGACCTTTTCGGTGTCACTGAATGGCGTAATGGGGTAAGCGATCACACCTTTAAATAAGTTGTTTTCCATCGGATATTTGTTTTTAATTCATAAAAGAGAAATTGTGCTTATAGATCCCGGCCCTCTTCTTCACGTAATGCAACTCCTAAGTTCTGAAGCTGCGGCGCATTTTCACAGGCAATGTATTTCGCAGGTTCGCGGTCGCTCAGATTTTGATGGCGATGCCAGGCCCAGGATGGAATGTAAACAGCATCGCCTGCTTTCCATTCCACACGTTGATCTTCTACTTCTGTCCAGCCGGTTCCTTCAATGACATACAGGATTGTCTCATACGTGTGGCGGTGGCGGTTTGTCATTTGCGAAGGAAGTAATCCACCGATGGTCATGCTTACATTCTTGCTGGGGAGATCTACAAAAAACACAGGATGTTTTCTTTCCGTGGAGAATTGATCATGCACGCCTGCCTGTTCTACGTTTTTGTGAATCAGGTGAGAGGGTTTAACATATGCCGGTCTTGCAAATGTCTGGTGAAAATCGTTTGAGCTGAATGATTTTTCTGAGGAATGAACAGCTCTTTGATTACTTGTTGTTGTTTCTTCTGATTGCGACATCACTGAAATTATTTATTGTTTTTTGCACTATTGCGAGACAAAAGTATTGTAGCTTTGGACTGCTTAAGTGATACAGTTTTTGTAAAAATAAATAGTCCAGATGTTGAGGGAATGGAACTTTGAAATTCAGTTGGAAGAACAATCGGATAAAGCGATTTACCTGCAAATAGCAGATGCTTTCATCAGGGGAATTCATGCTGGAAGATTAAAACCGGGAGATGCCTTACCTGGAAGCAGGAATATTGCGCAGCGTTTAAAAGTCAACAGGAATACGGGTGTGGAAGCTCTTAACGTCCTGCTCATTGAAGGCTGGCTGGTTTCAAAAGCAAGGCAGGGAACGTTTGTTTCGGATACCTTACCTGATTTGAAAGATGTACCGAAGAACAATGTTGCTGCAGTTGCTATGGAAAATACAACGGGTAAACCGGTTCATTTGCAATTTGACGACGGACATCCCGATAGTAAAATGGCTCCTATTGCTGAACTGGCAAGGGCATATCGTCAGCTATTCAATCAAAAAGCCAGGTGGCAGCTGATGGGATACGGCGATGAGCTGGGAGATCGTGAATTCCGAAAATCCATTGTTCAAATGCTCAATCATCAACGGGGAATGCAGGTTCATGAGCAAAATATTTGCATCACGCGAGGTAGCCAAATGGCCATGTACCTGATGGCTCAATGCTTGTTTGCCAAAAATGATTACGTGATCGTTGAAAACCCGGGATACAAACCTGCATGGAGAGCATTTGAACATGCCGGAGCCAGGCTTTTACCTGCAAGAGTGGACCAGGATGGAATATTGATTGATGATGTTATTTCGTACCTGGTGAATTCCGGAAAAAGAATCAAAGCCATTTACGTTACACCGCATCGCCAATATCCGACTACTGTCACATTGAGTTTGAAAAGAAGGCTGGAACTGATCAACCTTTCCAACGAATACGGTTTTACCATTATCGAAGATGATTACGATAATGAGTTTCACTTTGGTTACCGCCCGGTTTTGCCATTGTCGAGTTTTGCAGAGCTGAAAAACTACGTTTACATCGGAACCATGAGTAAGGTGGTTGCACCGGCTCTCCGCATCGGCTATTTAGTCAGCAATAACAAGGAGTTGATTGAAAGCGCCGGGAATTTGCGGAAAATCATTGATGTACAGGGAGACGGCATTATGGAACGGGCTGTTTTGCATCTGATTAAGGATGGTACCATCAAGAGGCATATCAACAAGGCAACAAATCAGTATAAAGCCAAACGGGATTTCACTGTTTCATTGCTCAAAAAACACCTTGGAAACCAGGCGGTTTTTACTATTCCTGATGGCGGTTTGGCTTTTTGGATCGTTCCCAATAAACCAGTAGATTGGCTGCAGGTTTCCCAAAAACTCGAAAATAAAGGTATTCGTATGATCTCTCCGGATAATTATAGTTTTGACGAAACGGTAAACGGAATCCGCTTAGGCTACGGAGCGCTTTCAGAAAAAGAACTGGAAGAAGGGATCAGTGCCTTGTCTGACGCGTTGTCATTTTTGGTTAAATATAGAACATGATCAAACTTCCTGAAGGCAGACTTTTTCACACTTCAAACCCAAACTCACACTTCGAAAAAGAGAAAGTGTGAGTTGGAGTGTAAAAGCAAAAGAAAATCGCTACTTACGCAGGTACTGGCTGGTTGTCGAAACCTGCTTGACATAAATCTTCGCATTTTCTTTGATAACGAATTCGCTCATCCCGACGTGTGTGCGGTTTCCTGGATTCCAGTCATAAGTATATCCGAGTTGCGTCCATGGATACTGGTCGTAGAGCTGACAAGCGTAATACCGGCTGATGCGGCTTTCATTGAACCAGGTGACATAATCCGGAGATACATTGCCCGGAAAGCAAGTAGAGCAGGATTTGTCAGTAATCTCATTGTCCGGGCAGGGGCGGAAAAGATCCGCAGGACGCACCCAAAACTCCACGAAATACTTGTAATTCGCTCCGACCGGAGGTAATCCCAATAATTGCTTGAGTCGTAAATTCGTGTCCGCCACATTCTGTTGATGAAACCATTTTTTCAGAAGTGGAGCTGCAGTAACCCAAATTGCATAAGGTCCGGTGTTGTAGAGTGAATCACCACCGTTCGGATAGTAAGAGGCACTTTTCCAGGTGACAACCAGTACATAAGGTTCACCGTTGAAGTTCTTCCAGATGAGGTCCGGATTCTGGCGCGTGATTGCTACCAGGTTGTTGTAAATTTTGGATGAATCAGGATAAACTGCTGTGCGCATGGCATCACGGTAGAGTGTTCTGAGATCCTGGGCGTTTACGACATTGATAAACAGGAAGCTTGCAAACAGCAGCAAGCTGAATAGTGGAACTTTTTTCATGTGAATAGTGTTTGTGTTGATTTAAAGATATTTAATTTTTGATGCGAACGACTGCATTTGTCGGGAAATATTTTGCTTTCTGCTCCACTGAATCTGCCTTTTCAAAAGTGCAAAAAACCTATCCTGCGGTCAATTATTTGCGTGTGCCTTGCTTAGTTTTGACAAAAAATAATCACTATGAAAAACAGAATGACAGGTCCGGCGGTTTGCCTGACCCATTGGCTGGCTGAATTAAGATCACAGTCCTTTTTTTATCTCCCCGAGGAATTGCAGCATTGCAAGCTCATCCGAAACTGTCGGTCAACAATTAATCCCAATGAAACGTTATGGCAAAGATCACTTTTGTAGCCAGCGACAGTACGATTGGTGACGGGCAAAATCCGCATACAATGGATTATTTTATGGGTGTTCAATATCCCTGGTTATCGTTGGTGATTCCTGAATTGAGAAAGCGAACCGGTAAAACCATCGAAGTAGTGAATTTCCTGGATACAACTGTTGAATGGCATAAAAAAGAATGCCTGATCCTGGGACCTGTTTGGGGATATTCGAAACAGCAGCAGGATTTTGACAATTGGTTGAGGAGAATAGAACGGTTGAATGTGCCCATCCAGAATTCGGTGAAATTTATCCGGTGGAACTTTCAAAAAACCTATTTAACTGATCTGCAGTCAGGTGGTTTACCAGTTGTTCCGACACTTATTGCCACCCGTGAAAGTAATTATCATGAAATGATGATACAGGCAGCTGAAACATTCGGTACCAGTGACCTTGTTATAAAGGGTGTGGTGGATGCTGCTGCATTGGGCTACCGGCGTATCAAACCGGGAGATAATGTTTCGGAACATTTTTACGGGCTGCTCAAACACAACAAAGGAGCAGTAATTCAGCCGTTCCTGGAAGAAGTAAGTCAAAAAGGAGAGTTAAGTTTCGTTTTTTTCGGCGGAAAGTATCGCCACTGTTTTGTGAAGGTTCCGGTGAAACATGAAGAACGCGTTCAGCCTTTTTATGGCGGAAAATCCTTTCACATTTGCGATACGGACATCGAAGGATCGTTGGCTAAAATCAGGGAGAGTTTCCGGCCCGATTTACAAATCCGGGAATGGGAATTGGTGTCGGGTAGGGAACAGGCACAGCTGATCTCGGAGTCGCTTGCCGTCTTTCTGCAAAAAAAGAACATCGAAAACCCGACCTATAAACGAATCGATGGCGTGATGGTAAACGGAAAATTCCTCATTATGGAAATTGAAGGCCTGGAACCGTACATGGAAATGAAAGAGGCGCGCGAGATAGATCCGGATAAAAACCCTGCCTCAAGCTATGTGCAGGCAATTCTAAACAACCTGGAAAAAAAAACAGGCATAAAATGATTTGAGAAAGATGAATAATATGATTAAACAACAGCTGATTTTTCCGGTTGGCTACGGAAGTTTACAGGCTGGAAATAACCCGGATCAGTTGGAAAAAATCTTGAGAGGATTGGGTAAACTGGCAAGCGATTCAAATGGGAAAAAGGTTTTTCTGGATACGGCCCGTGCCTATGGAGACGGTGAATCAAACATCGGTCGTTTTTTTCAGCGATACCCGGAAATGAGGAAGCATTTTTTTATTTGTACCAAAGTCGGAATTACATTCGATCCGGCGTGCCCGTATATTTCTGATCCTTCTGTCATTCGTGAGCAATGTGACGAATCATTGGACCGGTTGAACCTCGATAAAATTGATGTGATTTTGTTGCACCGCGTCGATCCCGGTTTGAGCCCGGAAGCGGCTTCGTTGCTTTACGGAGAATTGGCCAGGTTTCAACAGGACGGAAAAACCCGTTTCATCGGCGTATCCGAATGCAGGGCAGATTTGCTTGACTTCCTGGCTGAAAAACACGGTGTTCAGTATTTTGAATGTGCTTACAGTCCGTTTTCCAGGCGGGCAGCATTCAATGGAATTATTGATGTTGTGAAAAAGCAAGCGATACAACTTGTAGCATATTCTTCCATTCTGCGCGGTTTTTTAAATCCAATGCTGCCAGAACTTACGGATGTCGATCAACTGTCGGATTACGAATTGCGTGAACGGGTTTTTGAATTACTGAATCTGAACGAATTTGAGCAATCCGTAGGTTATTACGACCCGGATAAGATTCGCCGGAATCTGAGTTGCGTGATTGGTTTTATGTCTCTGGCAAATAAACTCGGCATGTCTCCCGTGGATTTATCGTTGGCTTATGTCGTAACGAAAGGTTTTATCCCGATTCCCGGTAGTATGAATCCTTCCAGGGCTGTTGGTAATGTGATAACTCCCAGGTTATTGGATCAGCAAACGATGGAACTGATAGACTCCGTTACCGAAGGATTCAGTGGTAATCCGAATCCGGCTTTATTGGATTTCCTGGATGATAAGGTGTTGTGAGTATTGAAGATCCGGGAATAAATAACGAAAGCGGATTGTTGAGGCAATTCGCTTTTGTTTTATGCAGGAAAATTTAAAGATCAACCCGGAATAAATGTTCAGAATGAAATGGTGGTTTCCAAAAAAAGAATTCGATCTTTATCCCCGTGAGATAGGGTGTGTATAAGGGGTTTACTTTTCTGTTTTTCTTTGTATTATCTACGTGCCTGTTTATTACCAGATTCGGCGTAATTACAGTAATCTCAAGGAGCTTGCTGCTCAAATGGATTTAGATGACAATCCTGAGAACAAAGATGTCTACAAATCTGTTTTTGGAGATGTCAAATTCGAAGGTTCATTACTGGATCATGTTAAACTGGGTATTACCATATTAGCTCCGCTGATTACGAACTTATTGCCGGATGGAACGAAATGGTTTTAATGGGTTAACCGGTAAAATGCGTGATTAGACCGGAACCACCATAAAAACAAAAGACCACCCTTTACAGAATGGTCTTCGTTTTTTTCATCAAAGTTCTTACAAACTATTCAGATACGCTGTCAATGCGGCCAAAGTAGTCGGCATCATGACAGGGATGTTTGTTGTCATGCTTGGAGTAACAATGGTCGTCGCATTTCCGTAGTAAAGCTGGTTGTTATAATTCGTAATGGCCACGTAAGTCACCTGGTATCCAATCGGAAGTTTTGCATTCGGATTCGCGAACCACCATCTTGGTGAAGCATTGTACATGTCAAGGCTGAAAATGATTTTCTGTCCCTGCTGCGTACAAGGTTCCAATACAACATAAATCTGCGTATTCGTGCGATTGAAAGCCGCAGATGCCGAGATAGTCACCTTGTGATCAGTTAACTGTAATCCAGGACACAGGTTTTGCATGTCGATGTTGTAATTGGCATTCCGGCTCCAGTTGAAATTATAAGACTGCCCGTTTGCCCCTGGTGTTAAAGGATCGGATACTCTTACCCAAACGTTATCACGCGGTTGGTTGACAGAAGGTGTACCAATCCAGAGTGACATTTGAGGATTAAATTCCTGTGTGGCAACACTCACCACAACACCACCGTTTTGAGCTTGTAGCGGTTCTCCTTGCGCGTTAAACATCTCGATGCGCATCGAACCGGCTGTAATGATTCCGCCGCCGAGGCCTTGCTGTGAGTTAAAAGCACTTTGCGTCGGCATACCGCCAAGCGCATTGTCCGCAAGCCGGTTTGCAACAAACATACTGATAGTTACCTGTCCCGTTTCAAGAGTTCCGTCCAGGCGGGTCAATGAGGATGCTGCGATTGTTACACTGACATTGCCTTCAGAATTGACGAGTTCTCCACCATCCGACGCATTGAATTGAGCGGATACCGTGTTTTGGTTTACGTAACTTCTGAAAAGATTACTGATAGGGTCATCCGCTTTTTCGGTTTCGGCAGCGGGTACCGGTTTTTTACTTGATGGAGAAAGCTTTGAATCTTTCTCGCAGGCTACAAACGTCATTCCGACGAACAGTGTAGCCACTGCTAGATGTGTTAATTTCATGAATAATGGTTTTAATTGGCTGTAAATTAAGTCGATGAAGATGCTGTAGCAATTAAAAATGAAATATTCACAATTAATTATATTTTAGCGTAAAATATAACAAATTACACTTTTAGTTATTAAAATTAACTATAATAATAGGTGAAAAACCAGTGAATGATAGTTCATTCTCCAGATACAAGTAAAGACTTCGCCGGAAATTCCGGTGGATTTGAAGGAGACTTGGACAGAGTTGGAATCAGTTTTATAATTCAAACTCTGTTTTCCAATATTCTAAAAGTGAATTTGTGAAAAAAGTCTCCGGTCAATTTATCCGAAATACGCGTGTTTCAATGATGAATTGAAGCTTTTATTGCTTTACGACCCTTTGGATTACAGTGCCATTTGTAGTTTGTAATTGAAACAAATAAACTCCGGATTCCCAGGTTGCGAGCGGAATTTGAGCGCCGGACGTTATTGTTTGTGCCAGTACCTGCTTGCCTTGTGCGTCCCGGACTGTCAGAAGTGCAGTCTCACCGGTGAATTGCAGGATAACCTGATCATTTGCCGGATTCGGTGCAATTTGCAGATCAATAAAATGTTGTTCACTCAAACCGACAAAAGCAACTGTGAAACAGGTGCTTGTATCCTGGCACATGCTTAGAGTATTCTCAAGGATTGCGGCATAGCTGCCGTTCATGGAAGGTGTGAAAGTACTTTGTCCTTGCTGTCCCGGAATCGCTTGACCGGTAGCACAATCGATCCATCCGGTCACTTCGGCAATCGTATTCACTGAAAGGGTTCCCTGTCCGTTATGAACGATACTTCCTTGCGGTAATTGATTAACAAGCAGTAAAAGAGTCACTACCGAGTCGCAGCCTGCTGCATTCGGAATGGTATCCTGGTAGAAGCCGCTGAAGCTGTATGTTAGTCCGTTTTGTTCCCAATAATAAGGACCGCAGGAAGTAACCGAGATAGAAGATGCGGATGGTTCCACGATAGTCAGGTCAAGTGTAATGACCGAGTCACAGCCGGCCGCATTCGGAATGGTGTCATAGTAAAGTCCGCTGGAAGTGTAAATTTGCCCGTTTTGTGCCCATTCGTAGGATACACAGCTGTTCACTGACCAGGTGGATGCGGATGGTTCGAGGATGGTCAGATCGAGTGTGATAACCGAATCACAGCCCGCTGCATTCGGAATCGTATCGTGATAAAAACCACTTACGGTATAGAGGTTTCCGGTCTGTGACCAGGTAAAAGATCCGCAGGTTTCGACCTGAACGGAAGAAGCAGAATGCTGCCCGATCGTCAGGTTGAGAGACAAAATGGAATCACAACCGTAGCTGCTCGTCAGGGTATCCGTATAGATTCCGCTGGTGAAATATGTTTGCCCGGTTTGTGGCCAAAAATAAGAAGAACAGGCTTCCTGGATTAACGGTGGTGTATGCAGGGCATGTACGGTCAGCTGAAGAGTCACCAGGCTGTCGCAACCTTCTGCGCTGGTAAAGGTTTCCTCGTAAACTCCCGATGTTGTCAGGTTTTGCGCGCCGAAAGCATAAGAATCCCCTTCACAGATCGCAGCTGTTTCGGTGGTCTCATAGGCATTCTGTGCACCTGTTGCCGAAAGTGGAGCAGCTGACGATATCCAATTGGACGTCGCGCCGTTTAAGGTAAAATTCATCAATGTACCTGGATTGCTGCCTACCAGGTCAGGCAGAGAAGTAAATGCGGGATTGTTTCCTCCGGCTGTACCGCGGTTAAAATTGTAATAATGGATCAGGTCTGCTTCGTTGCCGGCAGGAACACTGTACATCATGCTTCTGATTTCACATTCTTTGCGGGTGGTATTCCAGATGCGAACTTCATCGATTTCCCCGTTGAATAGCTGCGCACCGTCGGTACGGCTTCCGATCGTCATGGTGTTGTTGGTACCAAAACTGGATGCTCCGCCAGAGCTGCCGGTTTGCCGCACCCCATTCACATAAATGGAAGGGAACTGAATGGAAGCATCCCAGGCTGCAGCCACGTGAATCCATTGTCCTTGCGGTAGCATGGGAATACTTTGAGTGTATGTAATATTTGAAACTTTGACATAAAATAGTAGCGCATTGGACAGGAGTAGGGTTGCAAAGTTGCTGCCGTCTTGCTGGGCATAAAATATGCGGGCCGGAGACGAACCCTGGATTTTGATCCAGGCCTCGAAGGTAAAATCATTGTTGGCTAAATTCGTAAAGATTGTTGGCAGGGTACAGGATACATAATCGTTAGTACCGTCAAACGAAAGGCTGTTCTGCTGGGGTTGCGCGAAGGTAAACAAGGCCGGACAAGCAATCACCAGCAAGAATAGAACATGTTTCATAGTGTTTATTTGGAGGCGCAAATATAGGGAAGTGCTGCAAATGAGCAATGCTCTGTTCGAAGCGATTTAACGACAACTTTCTGATCCGATGATCGTAGGGGCAATTGCGAAAGCTAATTGTTCCGTCATACCGATAAAAGTATCTAAATTGAAAGAGAAAAAGCTGAATTGTAATAGAACTCCGGCTTTTTTTAAGGATTGAAAATGCAAAAAAGCCGGAAAAATACTATATTCGCAGTCATTAAAGTATAACTGCGCATGTGGTGATCCCGATAGCTATCGGGATGTTAGACACTCGCAAAGGTAAAACAAACATAACTGCGCATGTGGTGAAATTGGTAGACACGCCATCTTGAGGGGGTGGTTTCCTACGGATGTGCTGGTTCGAGTCCAGTCATGCGCACTTCATAAAAAGTGTTAAAATCCTTCCGGAGTTTCTGGAGGGATTTTTTCTTACTGACTTTATTAGACAACTGTGTTTTATCGGAATTTCTTACCGTATTTAAGATCTACTTTAAAGGCATTGACAGCTTCATTAAAACGATACTCAAGTGTTTCAAGGTCACCCTCAGGGTCTATTAAAATGTCTAACTCCTGATTAGAAAGCGCATTCAACATCTTAATCCGAGAGGTATTATCAGGCTCTTGTAGTTCAGTGATTTCAATAGCTTTCTTTACGAGATAAACTAACTCTGCAATTCCTTCTGGGGTCGCTTGGAGATAAGGAATGGTGTCCTCTATTTGCTTTATTGTATTTAGGTCTCCTTTATACATCTATTTTATTCATTTCTCTTAAATTAGTAATTATCATTGACAAACAATTAGGCATCTCATACAATTAAATAAAAAAACTGCTGACTAATCCTAAATCAATTATCCTCATGGACTGGAAAAAATTTAAAAAACGATCAGAGAAAAAATTCAGGAAGATGCCGCTTTATTCCAATTGTTATGGGTTTCAGATTCAGCCCGGAACAAAATGGAATCCTGGATTAAATGAATTTGAAATCGAATCGCTGGAAGAATTGTTCGGATTTGAATTTCCTGATGACTATAAATCCATGCTCAGGGTAATGAATGGTTTTGACCGAGATGAGATTTCCATTGATCCTGACGAAGAATTGGAAGATGAATTTGGTCGTATGTTATACAAGTATCCGGAAGATTATGAAAGAACAAAATGGATGGTTGATGAGCTCTTTGAATTCATGAATTATGCAAAGGAGCCTCTGTTAAAATCAGGTTTTAATGTCGAACAGATCATTGGTTTTATACCCTTATATACTAATCGCCATCTGGTTGTTTTTCAGGATAAATCGTTAAGTCCTGTAATTTCGGCTCACCAGGGAACGGATGTCATTCTTTATGGAAAATCACTTTTAGAATATTGGGAAAAAGAATTCGAATTATAAACATCGATTATGTAGTAGATGTTTTTTATTCGTTATTTTCGTTTTCAATACACCACTATTTTGACATGAGATCACATATTGATACAATTATGTTTTGTCGTTATCTTTATTTAGATAGTAATGATTATATATCATTTTCGGAAACCCAAATTCAAACTGCTAATCAACAAGAATTATTTGAAATATTTCTCGCCATCCAAAGCGAAAACCAGAAGATTAGTACTTTGTCTTTTCATGAGAACTACCATTATTGGCAAGGATTGAGATTGCCATATTTAGTGTGGTCTTCATTTACAGGTATATATAATGTGCTTGGAGCTTTTTCTCATGCCTCCCAAAAAGATACTGACTATACAAATTGGGAGATGGATATTCCAATTTTAAATATTTACTCACAAAAACATTATATCTCTGGTGAAATCGATAATCTAGAAATCGATCATTCCAATAATACAGGAATTAGTTTGTCAATAATTGATTTGCTGGAAGCGGCAACTAGTATCGCAGAATATCAAGTGTCTGTTTCACATGCGGAAAGAACCAATCCCATAACCTTTTCAAGGTGGTGTAAAAAAAATCCCGCTTATATCAATGTTTTCAGATTCGTTTCGAAATTACTTTGTGATGAAGAATTGACTCTAAGATTATTGATACCCTTTGTTAACGGAGCCTTTTCTACTAATCAACCGGTCAGAGCATTTATCTATCTAATTAAAGACTTCAAGTTATGGCAGATGAACGATCCAATTTCAATTAAATTTTTAGCTCAAAAGGAACCTTGTAAATGGGATGTGCTGGTGGAAGAATTACTTGAAAAATTACCTTATACTGACAAAGAAAATAGTTCTATGGATCCAACCAATGAAAAGTTCTTTAAACTGACGATTGAAAACTGGGTCGATTCGTATTTTTCTTTTTCTGGTAATCAGAAACTTTACCACCCATTTGTACACGAACAAGCTTCTAAATGGTTAGAATTATCCTATGTAGATGCAGGATTCAAGTCCGTTCTTAACTATCCGGGTTATCTTAATAGTCAAATAGTAGAATATGTATCAAAACACTTTAATCCAGTTGTTACGTTTGTTAAATTTACGTTGAATTCAGGGAGTAGCAAAGTTGTCGCTTTCGGACAATTAGGTAATGAAATAAAATATGACTGGCCAATACCAATGTTAGACTTATATACAATATACAGTACAATAAAAAAGGCCGCTAAAGTTCAGTTTTTTGAAAAACACAGAATGTGTGGACACAATGATTGTAGTTTTTTTGAAGATAACTATTGCAATAGTTATCCTTCAATTCCTAATAATATGAACGATTGTGGTTTTCCAAATCGAATTAATAATTTAATAAACTTGTTTCATGAAAGAACATAGAATTCTAATCGACAATGGAGAAAATACAGAAGAAGTACTTCAGTATATTTTTAATGAGCTCTCCGATGCAGAAATTGATTTGCTAACGGTTGAAAGAAGCTATCAAGAAGAAACCTCTGGTTATCTGGGTGAGCCACTCACTACAGCAGCATTATTAAGCTTATCGGGAGCTGCTTTAATTGGTGTTATTAGAATAATTGAACGATGGCTAGAACACAAAAAGCAAGAGAAGCAAATGCATCTTGTTCTTGAAGGATTTAAGCAATCCGACGATGCTGGTAGAGCATTGGCCGAGCTTGCAAAAAATAACAATCTGATATCAATTGAATATAAGTTGT
>VFQP010002210.1_pt1 | contig 22530 bp, 21 predicted proteins | sample 3512351 | NCBI WGS metagenome assembly VFQP01 (sample SAMN10412372, study PRJNA504923) | tailings metagenome | isolation source: Relicate 1 Philex TSF1 revegetated site | place: Philippines: Tuba, Benguet | collected 2017-08-29
ATCGAACGGTTCCACCGCAAGCGCCTGCAGCCGATCGACACACTGGACGGACTGATTGCCTACCTGTGCTCTGACGCTGCCAACGGAATGACTGGCGCGGTGATCGACATCGACGATGGGCAGTCGCTTTAGGCTGTCCCACTGCGCCAAAGCCTCCCAGTTCCTTGCGCCCCCACGGCTGCGAACACTAAAATTCGATACGTCGCGTAGCCAGTTCGTTTAGATGATAGGGATTCGAACACGGGGTAGTTTTGGGGGTAGTTCTGTGGAAAAATAAAAAACTATCGTTATAAATCAGATTTATAATCTTCAATATCCAATCCCTCCTCCGCTACCAAGGTCTTGGATTCGGATGAAGTCGGTTCCGGCGCTGCACAACACCGTTTGGTTCACTCAGGCTGCCCTGGAATGGCTCTGCCCTCAACCTTGCAGCCCATCCAAATGCGCCAGACAGGCTGTATCGAAATAGTCCTGCCATCGCAGGATCTTTCCGTCCTCATTGATCTCGAACACGCCAGCGGCCGGGACCTCGACTTCTTGTCCTCCGGCAAAAACGAAGCGATCGCGTCGCTCGGTAAAGACAGTGCGCCCAGCTTGCGCGATGCCGATGATGTCCCAGTCGACTACCTCGGCGGCCAGGAATGGCTCGCTCAGGGCCATCGCCTCTTCCACACCGTTTGCGGTCGGATAGGATGCACCGGTGCACGATATGTCCGGGTGGAACATGGCCCTAATCGTGGCGCGATCGCGCCGGTTCCACGCATCGATAAACGCTCGGACGGTTGCGATGGGATCAGCCGACACGTTCATATGCTCGCCACGATCTTGCCGAAATGTCGGCCTGACAACTGATAGCGAAAGGCCTGGCCCAGTTCCTCCAGCGGAAAGCCGCGGTCGATGACAGGGCGCAGGTCATGCCGTTCGCTGAAGGAAGCGAAGTCGCTAAGCTGGGCCAGATTGCCGACCGCCATGCCCTGGACGCGCAGATGCCGCATGACGATATCGCGCAGGGGCAGGGGCGGCACGCCGTTGCCGGTACTCCCGACGACGACGATGCGGCCATGATCGCGCACAGCCTTGACGGATTGCTCGAACGAGGACGCACCGCCGATCTCGAGCACTGCGTCGGCGCCTCTTCCGCCTGTCGCGGCGCGCACGGCGCTGCTCCACTCAGGGCATGACCGATAGTTGATGCCTGCGTCGGCGCCGAGTGCGCGCAGACGCTCCAGCTTGCCATCGTCGGACGAGGTGACGATGGCGCGTATGCCCAGCCTGGTCGCGATCTGTAGGCAGAATACCGAGAGCCCCCCCGAGCCGGGCAGGACCACGCAGTCGCCTTCGCCCAGGGCGGCTTCGATCGTGAGCGCGCGCCATGCCGTCAGCCCCGCACATGGCAGGCAGGCGGCTTCCTCGAAACTCCAGCCGGTCGGCATGGGAACCAGCGAACCAATGGGCACGATTACATGATCGGCGGCGAAGCCGTCGATTGTCTCGCCGGAAACCGCGGCGCATGCTGTCGCCGTGGGCGGGCCGTCATGCCAGTCGGGAAAGAACGAGCCCAGCACCTTGTCGCCGATCGCGAAAGGACCGCCGGTATTACCCAACGCGACGACGACTCCGGCGCCGTCGGACATCGGGATGCGCCCTTCGGGCTGGGGAATGTGCCCCGCGACGACCAGGTAGTCGTGATAGTTGAGCGAGCTGGCATGGATTCTGACCAGCGCCTCGCCGGGGCCGGGGGTTGGCATCGGCTCGTTGGACAGGGCAAGGCTGTCCAGCGTCGGGCTGGATGGCAGGCGCAGCACGCGACGATGGCTGGGCAGCATCAGGTTGCCGCCTTTAGTCGGACCACGGTCGCCTCGCCGATGCCCGACGCGCCGCTGGTCACGATAGCGCGCTTGCCTGCGAGCCGTCTGCATACTGTGGAGGTCATCGCGCGGTGTAACCCCCGTCGACCGTGACCATCGCACCATTGATGAAACCTGCCCGGTCGCTGAGCAGCCAGCAGGCGGCCTCCGCCACGTCTTCGGGCTTGCCGAACCGGCCGATGGAGTGACGCTCCGCCATCGGCGCGACCTGCGCTTCGAAAGCAGGGTTCGCGAACAGCCGATCCTCGACCATCGGCGTCAGGATCAGCCCGGGAAGCACGGCGTTGACGCGCACGCCGGTGTAGCGGGCTTCGCAGGCAGCAGCGCGGGTCAGCCCGACAACGCCATGTTTCGAGGCGACATAGTCGGCGGCGTAGGGCTGGCCGATCACGCCGTCCCCCGATGACATATTGACGATTGCGCCGCCGTGCCGAGCCATCGCCCGGGCTTGATGCTTCATGCAGTTGAACACGCCCGTAAGGTTGACGCCGATAACGCGCTGCCATTCCCGCGCGGACAAGTCCGTGACGAGTTTGTTTGCCATTTCGATCCCGGCATTGTTGAAGGCGCCGTCGAGCCTGCCGCAGCGGGCGATCGTGTCGGCAATGGCTTGCTCGACAGCCTGTTCGTCCGCGACATCGACGGTGAAGCACTCCGCAGCGAGCCCCTCGGCGCCGATCATCGCGCGAGTTTGCTCATTGGCATCGGTGTCGATGTCGAACAGGCAGACGCGCGCTCCTTCGCGCGCGAATAGCAGCGACGACGCGCGGCCGATGCCGGATCCTGCGCCGGTTACGATGACGACCTTCGCGTCCAGAAGGCCCGATCTCGCCACGCTGTCGGTGGTCATGCCGCGCTCCCGCTAGCGTGCGATCGAGCCGATCGCGTCATGTGCGCATACATGCGCTACATGGCGGTCGAGCATCGTGAGGAACATCCGGTCGCCGCGCTCGGTGCGCTGGACCAGCATGGCGGCGCCCACCGCGACATTGATCCCGGCGAAGGTGAAGTGCCGGTAATCGTGCGCGAACTGCTCGTCCGAACAGTTCTCGACCCCCTGACGCCGCAGTTCGGCGAGATAGGAGGCCAAGAGGTGCGCTTCGATCGCCTCCCGCTCGGTCGGTTCGTACGAGCCGCCGATCAGGTAGGCGATGTCGACTGCTGCCGAGCCCAGCGCGACCGACTGCCAATCGACCACGCACAGCCTGCCGGGCCCGATGATCATGTTGTCGGGCCGGAAATCGTTGTGGGTGATGCAGCGCACGCCTTCACGCGGCCGATCGTAGCTGTCGTAATGCTCGCAGAGCGCCTCGCACACTTCCAGATGGCGCCGCTCGAGATGATCGCCATACCGGTCGCGAAAGCGCGGCCAGGTATCCCGGAAAATCGCGGGTTCGTAGAACGGTTGCGCGCCCGCATCGGTATCGAGCCAGGCAAACTCCGGATCCTCGCCGCATTCCCAGAATGACGCATGGAGGCGGGCCGCTTCGATTACGGCCAGCTCGGCATCGGCGGGAGAAAGTCCCTTGAACTGATCACCAGGGCACGCCGGAGCGAGATCTTCAAGCAGCAGCGCGAAACCGCCCGACTGATCGAGTGCGGCCCCGTAGCACCGCGGCGTGTCGATCGTGCACCGGTTCGCCAGCGTGCGATAAAACCCGACTTCGCGCTCGTACAGCGACCACTGGCTGGCCACGGCCAGGCTCGTCGGGTCGGTGGAGGCGAATTTGCCGACCAGCGTCTCCGGTCCGGCTCCTCCGGCATAGGCGATGCGGAAGCGAACGGTTTCGCCGATCTGCCCGGCGCCGATCTGCTCGCACGTGAGCGATTTGACGCGCACGTCGAGGCCGGATGTCGCAAGGAGGGCCTCCATCGCCGGAGGATCGATATCTTGCGGACGCGCTATGGAATCTTCGGTCAGTTCGGCGATGTCTGCCTGCATTTGATTGCCTCTCCCGCTCCGGGATTTCTGCACCCGAATGCCTTGGCTGGCTCGGAGTGGTGCGCAGCGAGAGCCGGATTGTCCAATAGGGGTTTGAGTGACTTGGATAGGCAGGCCCGATAAATCGCCCGACGATTTCGATTTGAGATTATCAGCTTTTTCGCGTTAATCTGCTGCGCCCCGCGAGAGGGATCGGTGAAGGCAGGGATCAACCAATGGACAGACGTGCGCGCGTACTCGCAATTCTCGACCAGGTGGCGACGGGTCGGGTGGAAGCGGCCCACTTCACACCGGATGCGCGCTGGTGGTCGAATGGTGGCGCCGCGTTCGCGATCCCGGATTTCAACGGTTTGCTGTGGGAACTTCACGGCCGGACCGAAGCCGGCATCAAGGTGTCCGCGGAAGCGGTATTCGAGCACCCCGACGCGGTGATCGTGCAGGCGACATCGCTGGCCAAATTGCGCAACGGGGGCGAATATGCCAACCGCTACGCGTTCATCACGCGCTTCGACGGTGAACTCGTCTCGGAAATGCGCGAATACAGCGACACGGCTCATGTCGCCTCGGCGTTCGATCTGGATCTCGCCGGTGAAAGCTAATGCAGCGCCTTGCCGATTTCCTGCCGGGTGCCGAGGCTGACGCAGCGCGCTGGGCCCGCGGTTTCGATTCCAGTCGCGCGCTCGTTCTGCCATGCGGTGGCGAACTGAAAGAAGCGCCGAGCCGCCTTGTTGGGGTTCGCCCCAAGCACCACTGACAGATCGAAGTAGAAATCCATTCCCTCCACTTGGCGCCAGACCATTCCCTCGGGTGTAGGGAACCAGCCAATGCCGATAGCGCAGCACTGGTTGCGCTGGGCGTATCGTTCTATCGCGAGAGCATTTCCTTCGGCAACGGTGACAGGAACGGCCCCTAGGCCAAGCACGAAGCTCGCCATCGGATCGACGACTTCGTTGCCGTGCTCGCCGCTCAGCATCACGATTCTGTGGCCCTCCAGCGCCCTGGCCGGAATGATATCCTCGTAAGCGAATGCGCTCGTTTCGGGGACCAGCAATCCGACCCTGCGGCGGCGCAGCACCAGACGTTCGAGCGTCGACGGTATCTGGCTCTCGTTGACGATATTCCCCGAAGGTATGGCGCGCATGAAGGCTTCGACCGGCTGTTCCACCGCGATCCCGAAATGAAGCGCGGCATCGAGCTTTCCGCTCAGCAGGTCGCGCACCTGGTCCGATTGCAGGCGATTGTCGATGGTGAAATGCAGGTTCGGCCAGCCGTCGTTGAACGCTTCGAGAAGTTCGATGCGGTCGCGAAAATCCATCGTGTACATCGCCGCACCCAGCTTGAAGCTGCGCTTGGACGCTTCCTGCATCGCATAGGCTTCCTGACGTACTTCCTCGGCGCTTTGCAGCAATGCCTGGACCAGCGGCAGCAACCGCTTGCCTTGCTCGCTCAAGGCGATGCGGCGCGATGTCCGATGGAACAGGAGGTAGCCCAGGACCTGCTCCAGTTCCTTCAATTGCCCGGATACAGTCGGCTGGGTGAGATTGAGCCTGCCTGCAGCCCTTGTGACCGATCGCTCCTCCGCCACAGCAGCGAAGCTGCGTAGCAATTTGAGGTCGAGGTGGTGCAAGGCTTCTCTCCACGAAAGCAGTTCTTCGACTGCATGGTGCGATTTTAGCACATTGATTGGCAGGGTCTATGATTGTCGAACGATTGCCGATTGGACCTGGCCTCCGGGCCAGGTCTAGCCATGCGTGGGAGAGGAGACATTCATGGCCACCCAACTGGCAGCCGGAATCGACGAGATCATCACCGATCCGGCGACTTATGCGGACGAGGCGAAATATCACGAGACCTTCGCCCTGCTGCGCCGGACCGATCCGGTCCACTGGTGCGAACCGCGCGATTTCCGCCCGTTCTGGGCCATTACGCGATATGCCGAGCTGACCGAGGTCGAGCTCAATCCGGCGAACTTCCTCAATGCGCCGCGCCAGTTCCTGGTTACCAAAGCGGACGAGAAGCTGCTGGAAGGCCAGTCGGGCGGAATGTTCGCGCGCAACCTCGTGGCGATGGATAACCCCGATCACCGCGCCTTCCGCGCGCTGACTGCCGCCCACTTCACTGCCAAGAGCGTGCGCGAACTGGAAGGCAAGATTGCCGATCTCGCGCGCGAAACGGTCGACCGCATGATCGCGCATGGGGGCCGCTGCGACTTCGTGTCCGACATCGCCGCCTGGTATCCCTTGCGCACGATCATGATCGTCCTGGGGGTGCCGCAGGAGGACGAGCCGCTGATGCTGCAACTTTCGCAGAAGATCTTCGGCAATACCGACGAGGATGCGGGCGGCGGGCAGGGCATGACCTCGATGCTGGAGGCTTTCGAGGACTTCAAACGCTATTTCGCCGACGTCATCGCGGACCGCCGCGTCAACCCGCGCGACGATGTCTCGACCTTGCTGGCGAACGCTGAGGTCGGTGGCCAGCCGATCGGCGATGCCGAACGCGACGCCTATTTCCTGATTATCGCGGCGGCTGGCCACGATACGACAAGTTCGTCGATCTCGGGCGGATTGCTGGCGTTGATCCAGAACCCGGACCAGATGGAAAAGCTGCGGGCCGACCTGTCGCTCATCCCGAAGGCGGTGGACGAATTCATCCGCTGGACTTCCCCGGTGAAGCACTTTTTCCGGACCGCGGTGGACGACTGCGAGGTCGGAGGGAAATCGATCAGGGCGGGGGACAGCCTGATGATGTGCTACCCCTCGGCCAATCGCGACGAGGCGGTGTTCGAGGACCCCTTCGCCTTTCGGATCGATCGTTCTCCCAACCGGCACGTCGCCTTCGGATACGGGCCGCACGTCTGCCTTGGCCAATTTCTGGCCAAGCTCGAAATCCGTCTCCTGTTCGAGGAACTGCTCGCGCGGGTCGACGATATCGCCCTCGACGGGGAGCCCGCCTGGGTAAAAGCCAACTTCGTGTCGGGGCTCAAGCGCCTGCCGATCCGGTTCCGCTCGCGCACCCGGTAATGGTTATGCGCAACCGCTGTGACGAGTATCCGTCACGATTATCGAGCCGGGCATTGGGTTAATTCACTCGGGTAACGCCGTTACTCATCCGGTTTGCCGATGGATGTCCGGCGCTTTCCAATTGGACTGCGTGAGCGATCGCACAAACAATATCGCCCTACGAAAAGTCCGAGAAGCGGGTGCAAAACCCGGCCAGAGGAGGGAAGGATGAGGGTGTTTAGATCACTCAAGGTTTCGCTGCTTGCGGGCGCATCGGTCATGGCGCTGCCGGCGGTTGCCCAAGACGCGTCATCACAGGGCAGCCCGGTGCCGCCAGGCGACCAGCAACAGGCCGATCGCGGCACCGGAATCGCAGAAATTGTCGTGACCGCGCAACGACGCGCGGAATCTCTGATGGACGTGCCGGTGGCCGTTTCGGCGCTAACCACCGGCGATCTCGACCGGCAAGGCATCACATCTTCGCTTGCGCTGTCGGGAGCCGTTCCTTCCTTGCAGGTGACCAGCGCGTTCGGCGATGCCCAACCCAACTTCACGATGCGCGGGATCGGGGTCGGCAATGAATATGGCGCCAACCAGGTCTCGCCGGTCGGCATTTACACCGACGACAATTATCTCAGCGCGCGCACCATGCACGGCCTGCAACTCTACGATCTCGAACGCGTGGAAGCGGTGCGCGGGCCACAAGGGACGCTCTACGGCCGCAACACCACCGGCGGGGCGATCAACTTCATCTCGGTAAAGCCGAGCCTCGACGCCGGAACGACCGGGTATGTCGAAGTCGGATATGGCCGTTTCAACGAGGTTCGCGGGCAGGGCGCGATCGAAGGGACGCTGATCGACGGTGTGCTCGGTTTTCGTGCCTCGGCAAACTATGTCGAGGCCGATGGCTGGGTGAACAACATCTTCCCGGGCCAGCCGGACGCAAACTCCAAGGATTCGATCGCCGGTCGTCTCATTATCCGCGCCACTCCAACCGACCGACTGGACATGTTCCTGAAGTTCACCGGGTCCAAGGGCAAGCCGACCCAGGCGGCAGCCTTCCACCTCAACGACGGGAGCGGGATCTCCAACTATTTCCGAGACGACGACAATCTGGGCTTCTTCGAGACAAACCAGCCCGATCTCGGCTTCAACCAGGTCAAGAATGCGGGCGTCCAGTTCGTCGCCAGCTACGAGTTGTCCGACACGCTGTCGGTCCAGAGCCTATCGGCTTACGATTGGTCGGAACAGGAACTCACCCAGGAAGGATCGGGTACGCCGGTCATCGGGTTCCTGCAGACCTTCTACGGAGACGTGTACAAACAGTTCAACCAGGAACTGAAGTTCATGTATTCGACCGACCGTACCAATCTCCAGGCTGGTGTCTATTACGGCTGGGACAAGATAGACAACAACGACAAGTATCGCCTTGTCAGCACGCTGTACTTCTTCCAGCGCTACAAGCAGGAACGCAATTCCTATGCCGCGTTCGCGCAGATCGACCAGGACATTACCGACAATCTCGGGCTGACGCTCGGCCTGCGCTACACCAAGGATACCAACCGGCACTACGATGCCTATTCGTTCCTGACGGTCTTCGCCGATCCGGCGACGTCGCCCGCCTTTTCGACCTATCCGTTCGATCCGCAGGATCCCGCGGCCGCGGCCATCGTCTTCACCAACGGCGCGATTCAGCCAGACGGCACGATCGTTGGGCTGGACCAAGGGAAGCGGAGCAGCAGCCGTCTGACCGGGAAAGCCGGGCTGGATTACACGTTCGACGGCGGGACGATGATCTATGGCCATTTCAGCCGCGGTTATCGGGCCGGATCGTTCAGCAGCCAATTCTATGCTGGCAATCCGATCGACTTCGTTCCCCCGGAAAAGGTCGATGCCTATGAAATCGGCGCGAAGGTGCCGCTATTGGATGGACGCGCCAATCTCACTACGGCCGCGTTCCTGACCAAGTACAAGAACCAGCAGCTCAACGAAGTGATCGGCACGACCGGTTTCATCCGCTCGGCGCCAGGGTCGACGATCAAAGGGGTGGAAGTTGAGCTGGCGGCGCGTCCGGTCCCCCAACTGGAAGCCAGCCTTAGCTTCACTTACCTCGATGCGACGTATGACGAACTGACCTTGTCTGGCGTCAACCTGGATGGGAACACGCTGCCCAATGCGCCCAAGGTCACGATCAATTTCGGCTTCGACTGGACGCTCGGAACCGTGGGCACCGGGGACATCGTGTTCTCGCCCAACGCGATCTTCACGAGCAAGCAGTACTTTTCCCCGTTCAACGACGAGGCGGGCAACCAGAACCTCAACGCGCCGGACAACGTGATGCTCGACGCCTCGCTCGGCTGGGAAAGCGACCAGTTGTCGATACGGTTGTGGGGGACCAACCTGCTCAACAAGAAGATCTTCATGTACGGCCTGAACCTGCGCGATGCGTTCGGTTACGACTACATGCTGCACGCGCCGCCCCGCAGTTACGGCATAACCGCACGTTACAGTTTCTGAGCGCGCGGGCGAGCGATGAAGACAATCGCAGCCGTCGCCCGCGCGCCGGGAGTCGAGTTCAGTCTCGAGGAACTGGAGATCGACGGTCCGCGGGCGGGGGAGGTGCTGGTCGAGATCGCGGGCGTCGGCCTGTGCCATACCGACCTGGTGTTTCGCGATCAGTTCGTGCCCTATCCCCTCCCGGCGGTCCTGGGCCATGAAGGCGCGGGTACGGTGCGGGCAGTCGGGCCGGGCATCGACCACCTGCAACCCGGCGACGCCGTGGTCATCGGCTTCAGCAGTTGCGGCGAATGCGGTAACTGCAAGGCCAGCCTGCCCAGCTATTGCCGGGAATTTCCCGCCCGCAATTACGCGGGCGCGCGCGGAGATGGGTCGACCGCCTACACGCGCGGTAACGAAAGCGTGGCGTCGCACTTTTTCGGCCAGTCGTCCTTTGCCCGGTTCGCTATCGCGCTGCAGCGCAATGTCGTGAAGGTCGATGCCGACGGGCTCGATCTGCAGATACTGGGCACGCTTGGCTGCGGGTTCCAGACCGGCGCCGGGAGCGTGATGCGATCGTTCGACTGCCAGCCTTTGGATTCGCTCGTCGTCATCGGTGCCGGACCGGTCGGCCTGGCGGCAGTGATGGCGGCCGCTTATCGCCGCTGCGCCCCGATTATCGTGGTCGAGCCATTTGCTGTCCGCCGCGCCATCGCGCTGGAAATGGGCGCCACCCACGTGATCGATCCGGCCGCGGGCGAGCCGGACGAGCAAGTGCGCGCAATCTGCGCGGACGGCGTCGACTTCGTGCTGGAGGCCAGCGGCAACGAGGCCGCCATCGCGTCAGGCATGCGGATGCTGGCGAGCCACGCGACGCTCGGCCTCGTTGGCGTTCCCAAGAGTGCCGAGACGGTGCTTCCGGTCAATGTCGCGGGCATGATCACCTTCGGGCACAAGGTGGTCGGCATAATCGAGGGCGACAGCGACCTCTACACGTTCATTCCGGAACTGCTGCGTATGCATCGGGCCGGTGCTTTTCCGTTCGACCGGCTGGTGACGACGTTTCCGCTTGCAGAGATAAATCGCGCCATCGCGGCCCAAGCCGATGGGGCCTGTATCAAGGCTGTCCTGATTCCCTGAGGTTCCGCGCGCCGGAATGACCGGGCTAACCCAGCGGCACCTGCGTCGGCTGACCGGTCGAGGCGTTCACGCCGCCATCGGCGACCACGATCGATCCATGCATGTAGCTGGCCTCGTCGGAGGCGAGAAAGGCCACGATCGAGGCCATTTCTTCCGGCCGGCCCGGGCGTTGCGCCGGGATGCCGCGGAACCAGTCGTCGAGCAGGCCGGGTATCGCATTGAAGGCATCGGTCGCCGGCGTCTGCACGAAGCCGGGGCACAGCGCGTTGATGCGCACGCCTTCGCGGGCGTGATAGACCGCCATCGCCTTGGTCAGATTGATCACGGCGCCTTTCTGCGCGCAGTAGGATGGGTAGGCACCGTCTCCCGCAAGGCCCGATATCGAGGCGATATTGATGATCGTCCCGGACTGCCGCTTGAGGTGGGGCATGGCGGCGCGCGAGGCGAAGAACACCGAGTCGAGATTGACCGCGGTGCTGCGTCGCCAGTCCTCCGTGCTGTGCTCGGGGATCAGCGACACGGCGGCCTTGGCGGCGTTGTTCACCAGGATGTCGAGCTTGCCGAACAGATCGACGGTGTGCGCCACTAGGCCTTCGACCTGACCCTCCTCGCCGACATCGGCTGACAGGAAATGGGCGTTGGGATGCGCGATCCGGGCCAGTTCGCGTGCGCCGGTCTCCGCATTGCGGCCGCAGAACAGGACGTGCGCCCCTTCGGTAAGAAATCGCTCCACGATGGCAAGCCCGATCCCTTCGGACCCGCCCGTAACGATCGCAGCCTTGCCGGTCAGCCTGGTCATGGCGTCAGTCCTTGTCCCAGCGCGTTATGTCCATCGTGCTCTCGATCCCCAGCGGTCGATAGGCGCCCAGGATCGCCTGCTCGAAAGTGCCGACCGTTTCTTCGACATTCCCGTCCGGTTCAGTCAGCGTGACGTGGGACAGGCGCTGCACGTGGAAGTTCTCCATGTGCATGGGATCGAGGTCCTCGACGCGGAAATCCTCGCGCTCCACTTTCAGGGGGCCGTGGTAATTCCCGTGGAACCAGACCGGGTGGAAATATCCGATCCCCTTCATCTGCATCCGGTGAAACGGCTTGAATTCGAGAACGTATGGCCCGGTCCCATAGTCCACCGTCAGCCTTCCCGAAGCGGGCCACAGCGTGCCGTCGACCAACTCGGTCTCCATCTCGGCATTCTCGGTTTCGAGGAAACCCTCCGGCCCTGCACCATCGGGGCAGAGGACGGACCGCTTGTTCCAGACGTGGCCGCTCGGCTCGGCCGCGATATGGAAGAAGAAGCTCTTGTCCCGGAAATTGATCGGCGTCCATTGCCAGAAGTATCCCTGCTCGCCCGCAAGCGGATTGGGCTGCGGGTCGGACATGCCGATCGGGCGGGTTCCCCACGACCGGTCTCGCGTGCCGGTGCAGCGCGGCGAGACCTCGATCCTGCGTCCGTCGATGCTGACCCAGCCTTCCCAGTGGCCGTTCTGCGTCAGGCGGGTGTAATCGAGGAACCCCTTGGTGCCGACGCGGCGCATGAAGCGGGGCTCCTCGATCGGGAATGCGCGCCCCGTTATGGTCAGGTCGGCCGCGATCCCGTCATGCTCATCGACCACGATCCGCAGCTTCTGCAACGGCTCGACGATCTCGATACGGATCGGCCCGGCGCTGGTGTCCATGCGGTCTTCAAGCAGCTTGCTCGCGCGCAAGCAGTGCTGCACGCCATCCACCTGGATCGAGATGCCGCAGTCGATTACGTTGAGGTGCGGGTAGATGCCCATTCCCACGAGGAAAAACAGCGAGCCGTCGGGCTCGTACCCGTTGAACCAGTAGCGATCGTAGAAATTGCGATCGGTCCCCGCGTAGGCGATCGGTTCCGGGGTCTGGTGGATGGGATAGTCGTCGGCCTTGGTCAGCATGACAGTCTCCGGATAGGCGTGAACGGGATCAGAAATTGGCCGAGGAAATGCGCTGGCGAGCAACGGACTCGGCCAGGAACCGCCAGATCCGGTCATCGAGTTCGGCCGCCTCCGGGGCAGCTGACGTTTCCAGCGCAGCGTGGAGTTCCGTCAGCCTCACGCGCATCGCATCGTTGAGGTGGGTAAGCGTCGAAATGCGCAGGCTGGGATCGTGCGGCGAAATATCCGCAGCGATGCCGAGGCAGGCGGCGCACTCCTCGATCAATGGGCGCAGCGCGGCGTTCTCCGTCGCAAGGCGCTCGGCCTCACCGTCCCAGCGGTCGGCGATCATGTCGATCATCGCCGCTGTCATACCAGCATTGCCGGCACGAAATCCGGTCAGCGCGGGCGCGATGTCGTCGCGCAGGCGGCTGGCCAGGAACCGGGTTGCCTCGGGCACTTCGGGCTTCATAGCTTCCCCATCAGTTCGAGCGTGGCGCGGTCCTGCGCATTGCGCAGCCACCAGGCCGCGTAGGCGTGGATCACCGTCGGATCGTCGACGGTCGACCAGGCATGAGCGCACGAATCCCAGATCGCCTGGCCTTTCACGCACATCATCAGTTCCCACCAATGGAGCGCCTGCGGGTCGGCGGTGAGGCCGCTTGCCTGTTCCCAGATCGCGATGGCGTCTTCGCGGAGGGCAAGTCCGCTGCGGCGGTCGTCCTTGGCGAAGGAAAACACCCGCGCCATGCTCCACGCCAGATCCTCGAGCGGATCGCCAAGGTGCGCCATTTCCCAGTCGAGGACGGCAATCAGCCTGCCATCGTCGTCGTAAAGGAAGTTGCCGGCGCGAAAGTCCCCATGAACCAACGCGAGTTTCTGTGCAGGGGGTGGGAGATTGCGCCGCAACCAGCGGATCGCGGCGCGCGTTATGGGTTGTGGCCCCACGTCGTTCGCGTCGAGCTGACCCTCCCAGTAATCCAGTTCCTGCATGGCCGTGCTCTCGGCAGTCGCCGGGACCATGAAGGACAAGTCCAGCCTGTCGCAGGGAACGGCCGCCAACGTGCCCATCGCGCCCCACATTTCCTGCGCTATGCGGCCCAGCTTGCCCGACCAGGCTGGGTCCTGAAACTGGTACTCGCTGTTATGGTAGCCGCGCAGGTCTTCCGCCAGGGAGATCGCGCCGCCGAAATGCGACGCGTCTTCTTCCAGCAGCACCATGCGGGGGACCGGAACGCCGTGCCCGTGGATCGCCTGGTAGGACAGGAACTCATGCCGCCGGTCGCTATCGACGTTGCTGACTGGCGGATCGCGGCGCAGGATCAGCTTGTCCGCGTGCGGACCTGCGGCATCCTCGTAGGTGAGATCGAAGCGGAAGGTTTCGCGCGATGCGCCCAATGGCAGCCGCTCGACATTGGCGACCGCGATGTTGCGCCAGTCGGGAAACCTGTCCGAAAGGTAAAGCGCCAGCGTTTCTGCGGTGATCGGTTTCATGGCAACCCCGGTCGGCATCGTCATGTCGGAGTGACGAGCAGCTTGACGTGCCCGTCGCCCGAGGTGAGCGCGGCAAAGGCCTGGTCGACATCCTCGAGGCCGACCGTTCCGGTCACCAGCGGGGCAAGCCGATCGGGGTCCTGGCAGATCATCGCGAATGCATCGGCGAAGTCGCCCGGCGAATAGGCGAACACGAACCGTAGTTGCAGAGCCTTCTGGAGCAGGAAGGCGGGCTCGATCGCATCGGGCTCCATGCAGGTGCCGACCACGACGATGGTCGCACCGACCGGGGCCGCGCGGGCAATCGCCATTGTCATGCCGGGCTTGCCCACGCAATCGAACAGGATCGCGCGGGTTCTGGTCTTCGGTTCGGCCGCGCGGGCCATCGTATCGGTCAGGCCGATCGGCAGCCCCAGCGCATCGAACCAGCCGCCTGCTTGCTGCTCGTCGGGGGCCATTACCCGATCCGCCCCCATCTTTTCGGCCACGGCACGCCGCGCCGGATTGGGCTCGACCGCCAGAACCGGGCCGAGGCCGAGCGCGTTCAGGCGCGTGATGACGAACAACCCGACAGGCCCGCAACCGAACACCGCGAAGGCGCAGTCGGTCCCCGCGCCACTTTCCGAAACGGCATGAACGGCCACGGACAGCGGCTCGGTCAGGGCGGCGATGGGGGTGGGGACCCGATCCGGGACAAGCATCGCGGAGTCGGTTTGCAACAGCATCAATTCGGCGAAGGCGCCGTTGTAGCGGTTGGAGTAGCCGATCAGTTCGACGCCCGTCGGGCCGGCGATGAAGGGCATGGCGACCACCCTTTGACCCGCCGCGAACGACCCCGACGGCTCGATGACCTCGCAGCAGAACTCGTGCCCCATGACGACAGGCCTGTGCGGGTCCATGAAGCCCTTGAAGCCAGCGCGGTGCAACAGGTCGCACAGGTGATCGGCGTGGTCTTTCGCATGGAGATCGCTGCCACACACTCCGCAAGCCAGCGGACGCGTCAGCAACTGCCCGTCCGACGGTTCGGGGTCGTCGACCTGCGCCAACGTGAATTGCCCTTGTTCCAGCATCATGGCACGCATCGACGGGCCGATCCTTGTTTGCGCTGCCTGCGAGCAGCGTGTCCGAATCAACCTATGTCCGCGACGCAAACTGGCCAGTGACGGGTTTCGGTTATTGGAAAGTCGGTTGGAGCAGCAGCGCCGTCATTGCGGTGCGATTGTGGACCTCGAGCTTGCGATAAATCCGGCGCAGGTGGTTCTCCACGGTGAATTCGGAAATCCCGACCAGGTAGGCGATCTGCTTGTTCTGCTTGCCTTCCCCGACCAGTCTCGCAATCTCCTGCTCGCGGGGCGAGAGGGAATCCATGAGGTCCTTGGCGCTCGATTGCTCTTGTCCAAGAGCGCGGTTCAGGGCCTGGGTTCCAGCACATTCGACGACGCTTCCCAGCAGCTCACCCATCACCATCTGGGAAATCCCGGATGCTTCCCGCTCGAGCAAGGGCATCGATACGTTGGTTCGACGATGGCCGCCCGGCCGGCAATGCGCACCGATGACCAAGAAGAAATCGGGCAGGACCTGCTGCACCCAGGCGCCGACCACATCGACACCGTGGCAGTTGATGAAACTGCGATAGCTGGGCGCCGTATCGGCATGCCGCGCGAGCCGCTGCTCGCCCCAATGGACCAGTCGACCCATGCGGTCGTTGGCCTCGAAATCCCGCGTGAACGGATCGTCCTGAAACACGCGCCCGTGGTGATAGGCGTGCTTCGCTTCGTCGGAAACGCCGTGATGGAACAGATAGGTGAGGCCCGCGATGTCGCACGTCGAACGGTTGCGGAAGAAGATCGAGAGGGTGTCCAGCCCGCAACGCGAAACGAGGTCGGTCGATCGCTCGGCGATGTCTCGCGAAATCAGCATGTGCGGTCCTCTCACCTGGCGCGCTCGCGTGTCGAACTGATCAGATCACGGGAGCCGATCTCATTTCGTGTGCCATCCGGGGTGGCCCATGCGGCAGCATTTGTTGCACGAGATCGTCGAACAATCTACACGTGACGGGTAAGGTCTGGCAAGCAACTTTTCGGCAGGCCCTGGCAGCGCTAGGCCATGTGCCCGCCGCAGTTGGCGTAGAGCGTCTGGCCGGTGATGACCGACGCGCGGGGGGAGGCGAGGAACAGGATTGCCTCGGCGATCTCCTCCACCGTTGCCATGCGGCCTAGCGGCAGGTTGGCGGTAACAGCGGCGACGGCACCCGTGGTGTCACTCTCGACCAATGCGGAGACGGTTTCGGTCAGCGTCGGGCCGGCGGCGACGGCGTTGACGCGGACGCGTGGCGCCATCTCCGCCGCAAAGCTGCGGGTGAAAGCCTCGACCGCGGCCTTGCTGGCGCTGTAGGCGGCGAGGCCCGGGGTGGGGAAGCGTGCGGCGGTGGAGGACATGTTGACCACCGCTCCGCCGCTGTCCTGCAAGGCGCCCGCCGCCGCCCGGCACATCGCGAAAGTCGCGCCGAGGTTGGCGTCGATCGTCTGGCGGAAATCGCCGTCGCCGGTGTCGGCAACCAGCGCGGTGGGATACCAGCCCGCGATGTTCAGGAGCAGGTCGAGCCGACCGAACGCGTCGAGCGCGGTCGCCACCGCGCGCTCGGCAATATCGCCTTGGGAGGCGTCGCCTGCGATCGTCCGGTGAGCGGACCCGGAGAGCGTCGATGACGCACGATCCAGGCGAGCCTCGTCGCGTGCGACCAGCACCAAGGACGCACCGCGCGCCGCCAGCATCTGTGCCGTCGCAAGCCCGATCCCGCGCGAGGCGCCGGTGACGATGGCGACCTTGCCGGCGAATTCCTGCTCCATCGCGGCGTGGGTCAGAGCGCGCCCGCCTGCGCTCCGCCGTCGTTCAGCACGATCCTGATGCGCTGGTTGTCGCCCTCGGCTCCGCAGACATCGGCATAGACGACGTGCTGCCCGCTGAGGCGCGACATCCCCTGATCGGCGATTTCCGCGATGTGGGCGCCGTGGTCGAAATAGAGCCAGCTTCCCACCGCGCCGACCTCCAGCGCGATGGCGAGCGCGAAGGCGGCGCGCACTTTCGGGCGGCGCAGCCAGGCGGCCATGCGGGTAAAGACCGTCTCGACCTCGACGCCTTCGGGAATCGCGACCACGCCCCAGAACATGCCCCAGCGCCGCAGCATCGCCACGAACTGGGCGAGCAGGAAAGCCGCGATAAGGCAGCAAGCCACGTTAGGCGACCGGCACGACGTCGAGTTCGGTCCGCCCGGCCAGATGGACGTCGAACGCGTGCTTTCCGTCGCTGCCCGCGATGAACCGCTCGTCGCCCTGAACCACGCGGTAGCCGCGGCCTGGCACGAGGCGAGCGAGGCCGAGCCGGGTCTTGACCGGCTCGCCGCCGGGATGCAGCACGAGATTGAGCGCGTCGCCATCGGTCACCGCGCGAGCGACGATCGCCTCGGGATAGGTCGCCTCTGCCAGGATGGGGCCTTTCGCCCACGCCGCAGGCAGCCCCTTGTTGACCATATCGCGCACCGTGTTGCGGCGGCTCCAGGTCATCGAGTCGGCGATACCGTCGCCATAGCGCGTGTCGATCTCGGCCCGGGTGGCGGCGATCACTTCCTCGTCGCCCATCTCCAGCGCGGCCCACAGGACCATGATCAGCGGGTTCAGCTCGGGCCATTGCTCGGACGAGAAATTGGCCGGCTTGCGCGTGTCCCAGCCAAGCGGCAGCAGGCGGAAGTCGAGCGAGCCGTCGGGCCGGACCTTGATGAAGTCGTGCTTCAGGATCTGCCACAGCCGCTCGGCCTGCTCGGGGGCGTGCGGGGTGAGGAAGCGGATGCCCCAAGTCTCTCCGAACAGGCCCGACAGGCTCGGCACGGTGAAGCCGAAGGGGGTCGAGGTACAAACTTTGATGCGCCCGTCGGCATACATCATCTCGTCCTGCATCGTCTCCTCGAACCGGTTGCCGATCGTTTCGATGTAGCGCGTGCCGTGACGCGCATCGTGCAGCGCGAGGCTGGTTCGCCCGACCAGGTTGCACATCGAATAGATCCAGCGCGGTTCGCACGGGAACCAGCCGAGATCGTAGCGCTGGTAGTTCTTGACCACTTCCTGCAACAGCGTGGAATGGCTGTAGGGGAAGGCGGTATCCTTGTCCCAGCGGAAGGTCAGCGAGCCCTGTTCGCGAAACGGCGAGGTGCCGCTGGCAGTTTCGAACAACCCGAGCGACACGCCGAGGAAGCCCGACAGCATGATATTGTCGGTCTGGACCGGGTTCTTCTCGAACTTGAAGTTACCCCACAGGCTCTCCCACACCCAGTAGTTCCAGGTCTTGCGGTCGATGTGCTTGCGGATGAGGTTTTCCTGTGCCTGGTTGAGATAGCCGTGGAAGGCGGGAAGCTGGGTGTACTGGCCCAGCGAAAGGTTCCAGCTCATCGTGCAGATCTGATAGCGTAGCGCGCCGTCCTGCCAGGTGTCGTCGGTCGAGAAACCGGTCCAGCTGTCGACCGGCTGGAGCGCGAGGTCGAGCATCCGGCGGAACTCGCCGATCTGGCTTGCGGGCATCTCCTCTGCGGCCGTCACCGGATAGTCGCGCAGGATCGGTTCGGTCCGTGCGAGAATTGGATTGAGCTCTACCGCGCGGGCCTGCGCCTCGGCGAACTTGCGCCGTCGGCGTAGCGCTGACCAGCCAAAGAGGCCGATCACGCCAGCGGGGATTACATATTCCATCCACCCGATGCCCGGCGAACCTTCGATCCACGCGGCGGAAAGAAGCGCGGTCCCGACCAGCACGCCGGGCGGGCCGAGAATGACCCCGCGCGCCCACCAGATGAACATGATCACCGCGAAGGCGGCAAGCGACATCAGCGCGAAGGCCACGCCCGCGATGCCGCCGGCATAGAGGAATCCGCCGCCCGGGAAGATCAGCCCGAGCCCGAACGCCTTCCACTGCGCGCTCATACCCAGCAAGACGGGCGCCAGCCCGAGCAGGAACACCGCCCCGATCATCGCGTAGAACCGGTGAAGGCGATAGGCCGTCAGCGGTCCGTGCATCCGGGTGATCTTCGGAATCTCCGGTATTCGGTCGATCAGGCGCGGCGCTTGTGTCGCTGCCGGGGCGAATTCCATGTGCTGCGTGGCCATCTCAGCTCCTTGTCGCAGTGTGCCGGGGACTCGCGTCCGGCTTCAGCATCGTATGACGATTCCGTTGGACGAACAACCCCGCCGCCCCGACGGCGGGATTGTCGCCGCGAAATCAGTAGCGCCAGTTCACCTGCACACCCCAGGTCCGGGGCATCCCCGCGAAGCGAGTAATCGAGGCGAGGCTGTCCTGGACGTTGGTCCAGTAATACTCGTTCGTCAGGTTGCGCACGAACACGCCCGCGCGCAGGTTGCTGTCGGCGAGATCGACCCCGGCACGCAGGTCGATGAGGGTGTAGGCCGTCATATCGAACCTGGCATCGCGCACGATCGTATCGGTGTTGGTGTTTGCCAGCGTGGACGAGGTCTTGCTGTTGTGCGTCATCGATCCGCCGAGATAGGCGCTGACATTGCTGCCGACCGGGAACTCGTACTCGACATCGGCGACCGCCGTCAGCTTGGGCGCGAAGGGGAATTTCTGGCCCTGGAAATCATTGGTGGTCGCGTCGGGCAGGAACCCGATGTATTCCTTGATCTTGGTATCGATATAGGTAGCGCCTAGGCTAATTCGCAGACCGTCGACGGGCCGCGCGAGGAGCGAGAACTCCGCGCCGTAGATGCGGCTTTCCGGGATCTGGACCAGCCCGTCGAGCGTACCGAAGACGGGATCGGGCTTGCGCCCGCGCAGCTGCTTGTCCTTGTAATCGTAGTAGAATACCGCCGCGGACAGATCGACCGTACGATCGGCCAGCGGTGCCTTGAAGCCGAGTTCGTAGGCGGTGACCGATTCCTGCGTCACCGGTTCGTAACCGGTATGGCTGGCCACCGATGCGGTCGGGAAGCTGCCCGACTTATAGCCGCGGCTGACGCGGGCATAGAGCAGGGTATCGCCCGGCGTCTCGTAGTTGATCCCGACGTTCCACGAGACGTTGTCCTCGTTGAGCTGATCGAACTTCGCGGGATCGTAAGGCGTGAAGCTCGGATCGAACGTCAGGCACTCGTTCGGCTGGACGTTGGTGCCGAAGATCGCGTTCCACCAGAACGCGGTGCCGCCCTGGTAATCGTTGGTGCAGCCCTTGAAATCGCGGTCGGTCTTGGTATAGCGGGCACCGCCGAGCAGGGTTACGCCATCGGCAACCTCGAACTCGACATTGCCGAAGACGGCGAAGGCCTCGATGTCCTGATCCGAGTAGTTGAAGGTTAGTTGCCCTTTGGGTGCGCCCGGGATTGTGAACAGCGGATCGGACGATGGCCCCTGGCTGAAGTTGTAGAATAGCCGGTCGAAAGTCGATGCCTTGTTGTAATTCCCGCCGACGGTGATGTTGACCCGGTCGAGATCGGCGAACACCCGCAGTTCCTGCGAGAAATCTCGGATGTAGCCGCTCGTATTGGTGTCAACCGAAGCGAGGACCGTGCCGTCGAAATCCTGCACCGAATCGGTGTCGTAGTCCGAGTAGGCCGTTATCGAAGTAAGCGTGATTACATCGCTCAGGTCGATGTCCGCCCTGAGGCTGAGCTGGTAGAACCGGTCGTCGCGCCTAGGCTGGCGACCGAACTGGCCCCGCTCGGTATAGTCGAACTGGCTGTAGTCGGTGGTCGCGTTGAAGTCGTTGAAACCGTTGCGGTAGATGCCGTAGCCCCAATCGGCGGCGCGGGCGTTCTGCGGCGCCTGCGGATAGTTGGCGAAGGCGATGCCGGCCGGGCTGCCGCAAGTCGGCGCGACGGTGACGGCGCAGGTATCGCTCTGCAATTGCGCCGCCTGGGTGTCGCCCTTGTCCATCCATCCGTTGGCGTTGAACAGCAATCGCACAGTATCGGTCGGTTCCCACGCCAGCAGGAAACGGCCCTGGAACTGATCCTGCCTGCCCAGTTCGTCGTCGCGGGTGTAGCTCTGCTGCCACGGCCCGCTTTGGACCGTCCGCAGTGCGATGCGTGCCTTGAGAGTGTCGCTCAGCGGACCGCTTACGAAACCTTGCACATCGAACGTTTCGAACCGGCCGAAGCTGGCATCAACCCCGGCCTGGAACGTGTCGGTCGGCTTGTTGACGACGTAGTTGATCGCGCCGCCGGTGGTGTTCTGGCCAAACAGTGTTCCCTGTGGGCCCTTGAGCACCTCCACGCGCTCGATGTCGAAGGTGGCACCGCGCGTGGTCGCGCTGAAAGGCAGCTGGACTTCGTCGGTGTAGACCGCGACCGTCGGGGCGGCCGACAGGGTCGTCTCGTAGAATCCGATGCCGCGCAGGGTATATACAGGCGTGTTGAAGGGCGACGGCTGGACGGTGAGGCCCGGCACGATCTTGCCCAGGTCGGTCGCCGAGCTTATCCCGCGCGAGATCAGCGCATCACCGCTTTCCGCCGTGATCGAAAGGCCAACGTCGTTGATCGCCTGTTCGCGCTTGTTCGCGGTGACGACGATCTCGTTGGTTCGCTGTTCGGTGGGCGCATCCTGTGCCGTGGCAGGGACCGCGAGCAGCGCGATGGCCGATGTGCCGGCGAGCATTGTCGAATACCTGTTCATCCATTCCTCCCTCGGGCCTGTGTCACCCAGCGGGTGCAGGTCGATCGGGACGGGTATTCGGCGATACGGCCGGGCCTGTCCTGACATTCCTGCCCCAGTACCAGCCGCCATCGAGTCGTGGCCGCTTGGATGACCGGCAAATTGCAGCGGTCGCGAATCATTGTCAAGATTGTCGGACGATTTAATCAGGCAATCCCGTCAGTCGTTTGTGTTGCCGCGCGTGTTGTGCTTTCCATGCCGGGAACAGTTCGGCCCAGATTCAGGGCAAGCGAAATGGAGCGATCATGGCGAGTACAGGTGCAGCGACCACCGGTTTGCCGGAGACGGAAACGGCAACCGCGTCGGGCGCGAGCGAACGGGTTGTCGATGCGGTAATCGACGGTATCCGGCTGGGCCTGTTCGTTCCCGGGCAGCGTCTGTCCGAGCCCGATCTTGCGCAGCGCTGGAACGTCAGCCGCAGCTCCGTCCGCGAGGCGCTGCGTCACCTGGAGGCGGCGGGGATGATAACGCTGAACCGCTTCCGCGGAGCCTATGTCAGCGAACTCGACCGCCAGGCCGCGCTCGACCTGCTCGACGTGATCGAGGCACTGGTGAAGCTCGCCGCGCGCCTCGCGGCGCAAAACCCCGACCTCGCCAGGCGATCGACCCTCGTGCAAGCCGCCGAAGCAATCGCCGATGCCGCCAGCGGCGACAACAGCCACCACTTCCTCGATCGCCGCCGCGACTTCTATGCAGTGCTGATCGCGGTGGGCGGAAACGACGAACTGCGCCGCGCGATCCCGCTATCGCGCACGAACCTCTTCCGCGCCCGGCTGGAGAAGGAGCAAGGCGCGACCCAGCGGCTGGCGCGAGCGGGCGACTATTCCCGGATCGCTGCGGCCGTGGTCGCCGGTGACGCAACCGAAGCGGAGCGGGCGGTTGCCGCACATGTCGAGCGAACGCGCACCATGATCCGCGATTATCGCGAAGATCGCCGAGGTTGAACCAATTGCGGCGCTAGTTGCGCTGCATTTCCGCCCATTCACGCT
>VFQP010002211.1_pt1 | contig 22509 bp, 19 predicted proteins | sample 3512351 | NCBI WGS metagenome assembly VFQP01 (sample SAMN10412372, study PRJNA504923) | tailings metagenome | isolation source: Relicate 1 Philex TSF1 revegetated site | place: Philippines: Tuba, Benguet | collected 2017-08-29
GCCCAGCAGGTCGGTCATCACGGGGCCGCCGCCCTTGTAAGGCACGTGCACGCCGGTGGTGCCGGTCTGCTGCCAGTAGAGCTCGGCGGTCAGGTGGTCGCTGCTGCCGTTGCCGGAGGAGGCAAAGGTCATCTTGCCGGGGTTGGCCTTCTGGAACGCGAGCACGTCGGCCATGGTCTTGTGCGCCGACGCGGCGGGCACCACCAGCACGTTGGGTGCCTGCACGGCGACCGAGATGAAGTCGAAGTCCTTGGGCGCGTCGTAGCTCACCTTGAACAGGTGGGGCGCGATCACGAACGGACCGAGAGAGGAGACGAACAGGGTATGGCCATCGGGCGCGGAGCGCACCACCTGGGTGGCGCCGATGGTGCCGGTGGCGCCGGGCTTGTTGTCGACCACGAAGGTGCCGCCGAATTTTTCCTGCAGCTTGGGCTGCAGGGTGCGGGCGATGAGGTCGGTGGAACCGCCGGGCGGGAAGGGCACCACGATGGTGACGGGTTTGTCGGGCCAGGCCATGGCCGCGGTGAGGGTCATGGCAGCGCCGAGCGCGCACAGCAGTTGCTTCATGGGATCTGTCTCCTGTCGTTGGGGTATGTGTGGCGGCGTGGCTTCTTCTGGTACCGGTACCAATTGAAGTTGGGGCGAATGGTACCGGTACCAAATGGGTGCGTCAATGGTTTTTTCTGGCGGCCGCTTCTTCGGGCTCGTGAGCACATGGCGCTCTGTTCCGCGAATGTCCCCCGGCGGCGGGAGGCCGCCTCCTCCTTTATTTCGCTCCACAGAGCGCCATGCGCTCACGAGCTGTGAGACGGTTTGCGCGCTACGACAGGCACGCCACTAGGTGGTTGCTCAGTGGGTGGGCAGCGCAGCGAAATAAAGGAGGAGAGGCGGCGAAGCCGACTCGGGGGACATTCGCGGAGCTGCCCACCCACTGAGCAACCACCGCTCTACGCCAGAAGAAAGACTCAGGTCGTATCCCGCTCGACGATCGAAAACCCCACGTCCACGACCCGCTGCGCCACTTCCCGCCCTTCGGCCCGATCGATCAGGCAGCGCCCCGCCATGCGGCCGATGTCGGCGCCATTGATGTGCACGGTGCTCAGCGACGGCACCATGTCGGCCACGAAGGGCACATCGCCAAAACCCACGATGGCCAGTTTTCCCGGGATGTCGATGCCGCGCACGCGCGCCTCCGTCACCACACCAGAGGCCAGCAGGTCTGAACTGCAGAACACGGCATCCACGTCGGGGTGCAGTGCCAGCAGCCGGCCCAGCGCCTCGCGACCACTCTTGATGGTGCGCGACGAGCCGACATCCACCACCTCCACGTGCGGGTCTGCCAGGCCGCTGCGCGCCACCTCGGCGGCGTACGCTTTGGCTCGCCGGTCTGCACGCTCGTCGTTGGCGCGGATCATGGCCAGGCGTCGGCGTCCCTTGCCGATCAGGAATGCAGCCACCTCGCGGCCGATGTCTTCGTGCGAGAAACCCACCAGCATGTCGATGGGTGCTGGCGTGAGATCCCAGGTTTCCACCACCGGAATGCCCGATGCCAGCAGCCGCGTGCGGCCCTTGCCCGATTGCAGGATGCCGGTGAGGAAGATGCCGTCCGGCCGGCGGCCGATGATGGCCTCGAGCAGCGATTCTTCGCGGCTGGCCGAGTAGCTCGACTGGCCCAGCATCAACTGGTAGCCCGCATCGAACAGCGTGCCGTTGAGCGATTCGATGGTTTCCATGAACACCGACATCACCGTGCTCGGCACCACCGCGGCAATCAGCCGGCTGCGCGAAGAGGCGAGGGCGCCGGCCATGCGGTTGGGCACGTAACCGGTCTTCTGCACCGCCTCCAGCACCTTCCGCCGCACGTCGACGGACACCTGCTCGGGCGTGTTGAGCACGCGCGAGGCGGTGATGGGCGCCACGCCGGCCAGCCGGGCCACATCGCGCAGGGTGATGGCCCCGCTGCCACGGCGCGCGCGCCGGGTGTTGTCGGAATCTTTCATTTGCGGCTTAAAATGGTACCGGTACCAAATGGATGACGATCGTAGCCGGAAACGGCTCCCGTGCGCGCTGGTCGTGCGCTGAATCATAGGAGATGCGGATGTCGGAAACCCTGGCCAAGCTCACGGCGGCAACGCCGCTGACCATCCGCATGCACGAGCGGGACAACGTGGCCATCGTCGCCAACGACGGTGGATTGCCCGCCGGCACGACCCTGCCCGGCGGCCTGGTGCTGCGCGACAAGGTGCCGCAGGGCCACAAGGTGGCGCTGGTGGACCTGCCGCGCGACGGCACGGTGCTGCGCTACGGCGTGCCGATCGGGTTTGCGCTCGACGACATTCCCGCGGGAAGCTGGGTGCATGAACGCCTGCTGAAGATGCCCGAGGCCCGCGGGCTGGACAACCTGCCCATGGCCACTTTCAAGCCCGAACCGCTGCCGCCGCTGGAAGGCTATACCTTCGAGGGCTACCGCAACCCGGATGGCTCGGTGGGCACGCGCAACATCCTGGCCATCACACAGACCGTGCAGTGCGTGGCAGGTGTCACCGACTTCGCCGTGCAGCGCATCAAGAGCGAGCTGCTGCCGAAGTACCCGAACGTGGACGACGTGGTGGCGCTGGAGCACGGCTACGGCTGCGGCGTCGCCATCGACGCGCCCGACGCCGTCATCCCCATCCGCACGCTGCGCCACATCAGCCTGAACCCCAACTTCGGCGGCGAGGTGATGGTGGTCAGCCTCGGCTGCGAGAAGCTGCAGCCCGAGCGCCTGCTGCCGCCGGGTTCGATTCCGCTGGTGGACGAGCGCAACGTGGCCGACGTGGGCACCAGCGCCGAGACGCGGCTGGACGTGGTCTGTCTTCAGGACGATGCGCACGTGGGCTTCATGTCCATGGTCGACTCCATCCTGCGCCAGGCCGAGGAACACCTGGAACGCCTGAACGCGCGCCGCCGCGTGACCGTGCCCGCCAGCGAACTGGTGGTGGGCGTGCAGTGCGGCGGCAGCGACGCGTTCTCCGGCGTCACCGCCAACCCGGCGGTGGGCTTCTGCACCGACCTGCTGGTGCGCGCGGGCGCCAGCGTGATGTTCTCCGAGACCACCGAGGTGCGCGACGGCATCGCCCAGCTCACCGCGCGCGCCACCACGCCCGAGGTGGCGCAGGCCATGGTGCGCGAGATGGCCTGGTACGACGCCTACCTGAAGCGCGGCAGCGTGGACCGCAGCGCCAACACCACGCCGGGCAACAAGAAGGGCGGGCTGTCGAACATCGTCGAGAAGGCCATGGGCTCGATCGTGAAGTCGGGCAGCGCGCCGATCGGCAACGTGCTCTCGCCCGGCGAGAAGCTCAGGCACAAGGGCCTGACCTACGCGGCCACGCCCGCGAGCGATTTCATCTGCGGCACGCTGCAGCTGGCCGCCGGCATGAACCTGCACGTGTTCACCACCGGCCGTGGCACGCCCTACGGCCTGGCACCGGTGCCGGTCATCAAGGTGGCCACGCGCAGCGACCTCGCGCGCCGCTGGCACGACCTCATGGACCTCAACGCCGGCACCATCGCCGATGGCACCGCCAGCATCGAGGACGTGGGGTGGGAGCTGTTCCACCTCATGCTCGAGGTGGCCAGCGGCCGCAAGCAGACCTGGGCCGAGCGCTGGAAGCTGCACAACGCGCTGGTGCTGTTCAACCCGGCGCCCGTGACCTGAGGTCCAGCCTTACTGGCGCGGCGGCATCGGCGGTGCCGGGATCTGCGTGGTGAGTTCGCGGATCACGCCGCCGCTCTCCACGGAGCCGGAGGTGTTGCCGTCGCCACGCGCCATGCGCTCGCAGGTGGCCTGGTCCTCGGCCGTCTTGTGCGCCTGGCACCGTTGCAGCGCATTGCGTTCGAGTTGATCGCGCGAGGTGGTGGACGTGCCCTGGCGCAGCGCCTGCGCGCGCGCGGCACCCGCGTCCCGCAGGCAGTTGGTGCGGTCTTCCTTCACGGAGATGCTCTGGCAGGTCGTGCGTGCGGCCTGGTAGTTGGCTTCGATGGAAGCCTTGTCGGCGCCACTGGCGGCCCAGGTCGGCAGGGTCATGACGATGGCAGCGGTCGCCAGGCAGGCCCGAATGGGATGGCGTGTCGAAGTTTTCATGGTGTGTCCTTTCCGAATGGCGGAACGACGACGGGTCGTCGCCCAGGAACTCCATGCTCGGACCACGCGTCGGTGTGGTCTGTAGTCTTTGTCTGATGAAAGGGTCGGGCAAATGCCCCACCCTGGTGCGCGGCGTGTCAGCGGCGCTGGCCGCGCTGATAGGCCTGCAGTTGCGTCTTGGCGATGTTGCCTTCGAACAGCGGCGTCAGGTCGGAAACAGCCTGCAACGCACTGGTTTCGTCGCGCTGCAGGCAGAGCGCCTGGGCCAGGTCGGCGCGCAGGAACCACAAGGCCTCAATGCTGGCCGCGTAACGGATGCGGTGTTCGAGATCGGGGTTCTGCTCGGCCCCGCGCAAACCCAGCAGTCGAAGCATGGACTTCTGGATCAACAGCATGGCATGCGGGTCGGCCTTCGGCGTCGAGTCCCCGTTGCTTGACGTCAGGATCGACGTCAGGCTGCTGAGAAAGGTCTTGACGCTCTGCATGCGAAGGTTCCTATGGCGGACAAGCCAGGGGGTTGGGACATTCAACCCACTTCGGGCAGCGCATTTTATACCCTACGGGGGATGGGGGAGATTCGCGCCCCACGGAAACTTATGTGCTCTGCTTTTCCATCGCCTTGGCCATGGTCTTGCCCAGTTCCACGCCCCACTGGTCGTAGGCGTTGATGCGCCAGATGGCGGCCTGGGTGAAGACCTTGTGCTCGTAAAGGGCGATGAGCGCGCCCAGGCGTTGCGGATCGAGCCGGTCGAGCCACAGCACGTGGCTGGGGATGTTGCCTTCGAAAGTGCGGTGCGGCGCCATGGCAGCGGCCTGCGCGGCGCTCATGCCTTCCTTTTCCAGCAGGGTCTGCGTGTCCTGCAGGCTGCGCCCGCGCGCCATGGCCTCGGCCTGGCCGCGCAGGTTGAGGTTCACCACCGCATGGTGGGTGGCCGCCAGGGGCAGGGGCGTGTCTTCGTTGGCCACGCCGATGAAGTCCACCGGCACGGTGTGGCGGCCCTGGTGGATCAGCTGGAAGTAGGCGTGCTGGCCGTCGATGCCCAGGCCGCCCCAGACGATGGGGCCGGTGTCCACCGTGGCCGGTGTGCCGTCGATGTGGGTGCGCTTGCCGTTGGACTCCATGTCCATCTGCTGCACGAAGGGCGTGAAGCGGGCCAGCCGCGAGGCATAGGGCACGATGAGGTGGGTGGGCAGGCGCAGGAAGTTGCGGTTCCACACCCCGTTCAGGGCCATCAGCACGGGGATGTTCTGCGCCAGCGGGGCTTCGGTGAAGTGCCGGTCCATCTCGCGCGCGCCGGCGAGGAAATCGCGGAAATTCGCGGCGCCGATGGCCAGGGCCAGGGGCAGGCCAAGGGCCGACCAGACCGAGTAGCGCCCGCCCACCCAGTCCCAGAACAGGAAGGTGCGTTCGGCGGGGTAACCCAGTTTCGCGGACTGCTGCGGGCTGGCGGTGATGGCCACCAGGTGCTTCTGCAGTCCGGCCTGGGGGCAACCGTGGTCGGTCAGCCAGCGCTGCGCGCTGGCGGCGTTGGTCAACGTTTCCTGCGTGGTGAAGGTCTTGCTGGAGACCACGAGCATCGTGCGCGCGGCGTCCAGCCCGCGCAGCACGCTGTGCAGGGCCCAGGCATCGGGGTTGGAGACGAAGTGCACGCGCGGGCCGGGCACCGCGGGATGGGCGAGGTGGGCGAGTGCCTCCACGGCCATGCGCGGACCCAGGTCCGAACCCCCGATGCCGATGTTGACCACGTCCGTGATGGCTTCGCCGGTGTGGCCGCGCACCGCACCGCTCGACAGGGCTTCTGCGAAATCGCAAACCCGGTTGATCTCGCGCTGCACCTCGGTCTGCACCTGCTGGCCCCACGGGCCGGTGTGCAGCGGGTCGCCACGCAGGGCCACGTGCAGCACCGGTCGTCCCTCGGTGAGGTTGATCGCATCGCCCCGGAACATCGCCTCGCGCTGTGCCGCCAACTCCGACTGCTGCGCCAGCTCCAGCAGCGCGCGCTCGATGTCGGGCGTGAGGCGCTGGCGGCTGGCATCGAGCGTGATGCCGGCGGCGCTGTGGGTGAAGCGGGTGGCGCGCCCCGGCTCGGCGAGCAGGTCGCGTAGGTGGGGAGTGGGTGCGGCGGCCAGGGTCTGCAGGCGGCTCCAGGCGGGCAGGGTGTCGGGCAGGTTCATTCGGCTTGTGAGAGTTGGGTGGCTTCGCGGGCCAGTTGGGTGATGCGATTCCAGTCGCCTTGCCGCAGCGCATCGGCCGGCGTGAGCCAGGAACCGCCCACCATGGCCACATTGTGCAGGGCCAGCAGCTCGCGCAGATTGTCGGTGCTCACGCCGCCGGTGGGGCAGAAGCGCACGTCGGACAGGGGCGAGCCGAGGGCCTTGAGCATGCCGATGCCACCGGCCTGCGCGGCCGGGAACAGCTTCATGAGGTTGAAGCCGTGGTCGCGCGCGCGCATCACCTCGCCGGGCGTCATCACGCCCGGAATGAAGGGCAGGTTCGCGGTTTTCACGGCGTCGACCAGCGCGTCGGTGCAGCCGGGCGAGAGCGCGAAGGTGGCGCCGGCGTTCATCACCTGCGGCACCTCGGCCACCCGCGTCACGGTGCCGGCGCCCAGGTGCATCTGCGGCACCGCGCGCGCCACCGCCTCGATGGCCATCAGTGCCACGTCCGAACGCAGGGTGATCTCCATCACGTCGATGCCGCCTTCGAGCAGCGCATGCGCCAGCGGCACGGCTTGCGCCGCATCGGTGAGCACGATCACGGGCACCACGCGGGAGGTGAAGGTCGGGGGCGTGAAACAGGTCGTCATGGCAAGGTCACTGGAAACGTGGGTCATGGAAACAGCGGTGAAGCGCCGCGTTCGGCGGCGCTGGCCTGCTGGCGGAACAGGCCGAACAGCTCGCGGCCACTGCCGTGCTGGTTGCCGCGCAGGTCGGGGTGCTTCACGCGGCGCTTGGCGAGCGTGGCGGCGTCCACCTCCAGTTCGAGCACGCCGCGCTCGCAGTCCAGCGTGATCCAGTCGCCGTCGCGCACGCGGGCGATCGGCCCGCCAGCGAGCGATTCAGGGCTGAGGTGGATGGCCGAGGGCACCTTGCCCGACGCGCCCGACATGCGGCCATCGGTGACCAGCGCCACCTTGAAGCCCTTGTCCTGCAGCACCGCCAGGGGGGGCGTGAGCTTGTGCAGCTCGGGCATGCCGTTGGCACGCGGGCCCTGGTAGCGCACCACGGCCACCAGGTCGCGCTCGAGCTTGCCGGCGTTGAAGAGATCCAGCAGGTCGTGCTGGTCGTTCACCACCACGGCCTGCGCGCGCACCACGCGGTGCTCGGGCTTCACCGCCGAGACCTTCACCACGCTGCGGCCCAGGTTGCCCTGCAGCAGGCGCAGGCCGCCGTCGGCGCTGAAAGGTTCGGCCACCGGGCGCAGCACGGCAGTGTCGCCGCTGCGCTCGGGCACGGGGCGCCAGGCGAGCTGGCCGTTGTCCAGCCAGGGCTCGCGGATGAAGTCGGCCAGGCCCGCGCCCATCACGGTGTTCACGTCGGCGTGCAGCAGGCCGGCGTTCAGCAGTTCCTGCATGAGGAAGCCCATGCCGCCCGCAGCATGGAAATGGTTCACGTCGGCGCTGCCGTTGGGGTAGACGCGCGCCAGCAGCGGAATCACGTGCGAGAGTTCAGCGAAATCGTCCCAGTCCACCAGCACGCCGGCGGCGCGCGCCATGGCCACCAGGTGCAGCGTGTGATTGGTCGATCCGCCCGTGGCCAGCAGGCCCACGATGCCGTTGACCAGGGTCTTCTCGGTGACGATGTCGGCCAGGCAGATGGCGGGCTCGCCGGTGCGGCCGGTGTTGGCCACGGCGCGCTTGACGGCGCCGCGCGTGAGCGCCTCGCGCAACGGCGTGCCGGGATTCACGAACGAGGCGCCCGGCAGGTGCAGGCCCATGATCTCCATGAGCATCTGGTTGCTGTTGGCCGTGCCGTAGAAGGTGCAGGTGCCGGGGCTGTGGTAGGCCTGGGCTTCCGATTCGAGCAGCGCGTCGCGCCCCACCAGGCCCTGCGCGTACTGCTGGCGCACCTTGGCCTTGGCGTCGTTCGACAGGCCCGAGGTCATGGGGCCGGCCGGTACGAAGGCCACGCTCAGGTGACCGAACTGCAACGAGCCCATGAACAGGCCGGGCACGATCTTGTCGCAGATGCCGAGCATGAGCGCGGCGTCGAACACGTTGTGCGAGAGTGCCACGGCGGTGCCGAGCGCGATCACGTCGCGCGAGAACAGCGAGAGCTCCATGCCGGCCGCGCCCTGGGTGACGCCGTCGCACATCGCAGGCACGCCACCGGCGACCTGCGCGGTCGCGCCCAGTGCGTGCGCGTGGTCGCGGATCTTCTGCGGGTAGGTCTCGTACGGCTGGTGCGCGGAGAGCATGTCGTTGTACGCGGTGACGATGCCCACATGCGGCGCGCGCTCGGCGTGGATCTTGAGCTTGTCGGCGGCGGGCAGCGCGGCCGTGGTGTGGGCCATGTTGGCGCAGCCCATGCCGGTGCGCTGCGTGCCGCTCTTGCGCTGCGCGGCCATGGCCGCCAGGTACTTGGCGCGGCTCTCGGCGCTGCGCTCGATGATGCGCCGGGTGACGCGGTCGAGGGTGGGATGGAGGGGGGCGTTGGTGGTCATCGTGAGGTGTCTTGTGTTCAGGCGAGCCAGACGCTCACGGGCGTCTGGTACTGGTTCAGGACCAGCGAGACCGGCAAGGCCTCGTCGGCGCCAAGGCGCGCTTGTTGGTAGGTAGCCAGCTTGCCCGCGCCGGTGATGGACAGCGCCACTTCGCGCGTGGCCAGCAGGGCAGGCAAGGTGAGGGTCAGGCGGGCGTGGGGCGCAGCGATCGGGCGCAGCCAGGTCATCGGCCCACTGCCGCGCAGCGCCTGCGGCAGGCGCGGCGCACCGGGAAACAGCGAGGCGGTGTGGCCGTCTTCGCCCATGCCGAGCACCACCAGGTCCATGGGCCAGGGGTGGGCGGCCAGCCGCTGGTTGGCGGCGTCGGCCAGGCCGTTGAGCGCCGCGTCGCTGAGCGAGGCGGGAAGGGTGTCGAAGAAGGGCACGAAAGTGGCCACTGCGGCAGCGCCCTGCAGCAGGTGCTGGCGCACCAGGGCGGTGTTGCTCTCCGGGTGGTCGTGTGGCACACAGCGCTCGTCGACCAGCGCCACCGTCACGCGTGCCCATTCCAGCGGTTGTTCGCGCAACTGCTCGAACATCGCCACCGGCGACCTGCCACCCGAGACCGCCAGCACCGCGTGGCCGCGCACCGTGATGGCCTCGCGCAGGCGGCGGGCGATGTGGCGCGCGAGCTGCTGCGCCTGCTCGGCCGCGCTGCCGGCGGGGTGCACCTGCAGCGTGGTCGGCGGGATCGGCTCGTCGTCCTTCATGGTGTCACACCTCTTCCGCCCACGCCGAGCCTTCACGCGCCATCAGGGCGGACGATGCAGCGGGGCCCCAACTGCCGGCGGCGTAGGGCCGGGGCTTTTCATTCAGGTTCTTCCAGCCGTCGAGGATGGGTTCGACCCAGCTCCACGCGGCCTCGAGTTCGTCGCGCCGCATGAAGTGCGTGAGGCGGCCCTTGATCACGTCCATCAGCAGGCGTTCGTAGGCTTCGGCACGGCGCGCGCTGAAGGCGGACTCGAGATCGAGGTTCAGGCTCACCGGCCGCAGGCGCATGCCGCTGCCGGGCTCCTTGGCCATCATCTGCAGCTGCACGTGTTCCTCGGGTTGCAGGCGGATCATCAGCCGGTTGACCGGCTGGCGCGGTGCGTCGGGGAAGATGGTGTAGGGCAGGTCGGCGAACTCGATGACGATTTCCGAGCGGCGCTCGGCCATGCGTTTGCCGGTGCGCAGGAAGATCGGCACGTTGGCCCAGCGCCAGTTGTTGATGTGCGCGCGCAGCGCCACAAAGGTTTCGGTGGTGCTGTCGGCCGGCACGTTGGCTTCCTGCAGGTAGCCCGCGGCCCTGTCGCCGTTCGATGCACCGGCGGTGTACTGGCCGCGCACCGTGTCTCGCGCCACGTCGGTCTCGGTCATGGGGCGCAGCGAGCGCAGCACCTTGAGCTTCTCGTCGCGCACGGCGTCGGGGTCGAGCGAGACGGGCGGTTCCATGGCCACGATGCACAGCAGCTGCAGCAGGTGGTTCTGCACCATGTCGCGCAGCGCGCCGGTGCCGTCGTAGAAGCCGGCGCGGCTGCCCACGCCCACCGACTCGGCCACGGTGATCTGCACGCTCTTGATGCTGGGGCTGCGCCACAGCGGCTCGAAGATGGCGTTGCCGAAGCGCAGCACCATGAGGTTCTGCACCGTCTCCTTGCCCAGGTAGTGGTCGATGCGGAAGGTCTGCGACTCGCTGAAGTGGCGGCCGACCTCGTCGTTGATGGCGCGTGCCGAGGCCAGGTCGTGGCCGAGCGGTTTTTCCAGCACCACGCGCGAACGGTGATCGATCAGGCCGGCGCCGGCCAGGTTCGCGCAGATGCCGGTGAACAGCGTGGGCGCGGTGGCCAGGTAGTACACGCGGTCCGAGCCTTCCTGCAGGGCCGCGCCGAGCCGCGCGAAGTCGGTGGGTTCGGTGGCGTCGATGCAGACGTAGGTGAGCCGTTCGACGAAGGCGGTCCAGGCCTGGGCGTCCAGCGCCTCGGGATCGATGAAACCGCGCACCTTCTCGTCCACGAAGGCGGTGAACGCCGCGCGGTCCCAGGGCTGGCGGCCCAGCGCAAGGATGCGCGTGGACGGCGGCAGGTTGTGGTGCAGGTGCGCCATGTACAGCGCGGGCAGCAGCTTGCGCACGGAGAGGTCGCCGGCGCCACCGAAAATGACCAGGTCCAGAGGTGCTGCGGGAGCGACGGGAGCGGCAGAGGTGACCATGCTTCTAATTAAGTTACGTGATTGTTTGAATTCTAGTGTAATCAAGTTACATGCCGGGTTCTTCTTGCGCGGCAAGCCCTGACCTTAACGCGATGCACCGCGCCTTGCACGCGGAAAAAGTGTCAGAGGGTGTGCACGCGGGGCGGCGCGATGCGCAGCCGCTCGGCCACCTGGGCCGAGTCGGGTGGGGTGCAGCCGGTCTGCATCACGCACAGGCTGGCGCTGGCAACGGCGTGGGAAAGGACGTACCGCACATCCTCGTCGAGGCTCATCAGGTCCGCCACATGCCGGGTGGATGGTGAGGCGGGGCGCGAGAGCAGGCCGGCCAGCAGGCCGGCGAGAAAACAGTCGCCGGCACCCACCGTGTCCACCACGGCCACCGGCGTCGTCTCGCAAGCCTGCCAGGCGCGGCCATCGCGGTGGAGCAGCACGGCGCCTCGCGCGCCCAGTGTCAGGGCCAGCCAGTGCGCCGCGGTCTCGGCCAGCAGTGCACGCGCGTCGGCCAGGGGATCTGCGCTGTCGCGGCCGAGGGTCACCAGGTCGTCGTCGCTCACCTTGATCAGGTGGGCCTGCTGCAAGGCGGCCATCACGCTCGCCCGGTACGCCGTCATGTCCGGCACGAGCGCCGGCCGCAGGTTGGCGTCCACCACCACCAGGTGGCCCGCGGTGCGCTGGGCCTGCAGCCAGGGCAACATCTTGTCGCGGTCCTCAGCCACCAACGCGAGGCAGCCGGTGGCCACCACCTGCAGCGTGGGCGCGGCGTTGCAGGCCGCATTCAAGCTGGCGGCATCCACCTGCCGGTCGGCCACGCCATCGCGGTAGAAGCTGTAGCTGGCCTTGCCCTGTGCGTCGAGCCCGACCACCGCGAGCGAGGTCGGCTGGTGCACCGGCTCGGGCCGTGCCAGCGCCACGCCCGCCTGGGTCAGGCCCTGTGCAAGCTGGCGGCCGAAGCGGTCGCGCGACAGCGGGTTCAGGTACAGCGTGCCCACGCCCTGAAGGCCGAGCGCGCGCGTGAGGTTGTAGACCGCGCCGCCTGCGCAGGGAGCCAGCTTGCCGTCGGCATCCTCGATGAGATCGATCAACGCTTCACCCGCCGTGGCGACCTGGAGTTGTGGCTTAGGGAAAACCATAATTAAATCCACTTGATTTATTAATACGCCCCGAAATATAGTTCAACCACCGTGCGGCGACCTTCGTGAAAACCCCAAGATTTCCGCGCTGTGCCCACTGGCCCTGGCCCGCTTTTTCTTCCATGCTTCAGGAGACACACTTTGAACACCCATGCACCCCTCATCGTCGCGTCTGCAATGGCCCTGGCTGCCAGTGTGGCCGCTGCCCAACCCGTGATCGGACTGATCACGAAGACCGAATCCAACCCCTTCTTCGTGAAAATGAAAGAGGGCGCTGACGCGGAGGCGAAGAAGCTGGGCGCCCGATTGCTGTCGGCCTCGGGCAAGACCGATGGTGACAACGCCGGCCAGGTGACGGCCATGGAAAACATGATTGCCGCTGGCGCCAAGACCATCCTGCTCACCCCCAGCGACGCCAAAGCCATCATCCCTGCGGTGAAGCGCGCACAGGCCCAGGGGGTGATGGTGATCGCACTCGACAGCCCGACGGATCCGGTGAATGCCGTCGATGGCCTGTTTGCCACCGACAACTACAAGGCCGGGGTGTTGATCGGACAGTATGCCAAGGCGGCGCTGGGCGGCAAGGCACCGGTGATCGCCATGCTGGACCTGTTTCCCGGCCACCCTGTTGGCGCACAACGGCACAACGGGTTTCTGCAGGGCTATGGCCTGAAATCGCTGGATGCAAAGAGCATCGAGTTGGCCAGGCCGACCGAGGTGGTGTGCATGGCCGACAGCTTTGGTGATGCCGCGAAAGGCCAGACCGGCATGGAGAACTGTCTGCAGAAGAATCCCGGCATCAACGTGGTCTACACCATCAATGAACCAGCCGCCGCAGGTGCTCACAAAGCACTCAAGGCGGCTGGCAAGGAAAAGGACGTGGTCATCGTTTCCGTCGATGGCGGTTGCGCGGGCATCAGGGACGTGAACGCGGGCGTGATCGCTGCGACCTCGCAGCAATACCCGTTGCGCATGGCTGCCATGGGCGTGGCGGCCGGCGTGGAATACGCGAAAACCGGCAAGAAGGTCAGCGGCTACACCGACACCGGCGTGACCCTGATCGCCGCCCGGCCGGTGGCTGGCGTGGAAAGCAAGGATGTGAAGACCGGCATGGACCTGTGCTGGGGCAACAAGTGACGGCAGAGGGGAGAAAATGAAAGCCACCTTGCCGCCGATGGGCACGCTCGGGCCCTTCATGGCCTTGCTGCTGGCCTGCGCCTTTTTTGCCACGCAGAGCGACCGCTTCCTCACCCTGCAGAACTTCTCGCTGATCCTGCAGCAGGTGATGGTGGTCGGCACGATCGCCATCGGTCAGACGCTGATCATCCTGACCGCAGGCATCGACCTCTCATGCGGGATGATCATGGCGCTGGGCAGCATCGTGATGACCAAGATGGCTGCCGACTTCGGCCTCTCGGCTCCGCTGGCGATCACCGTGGGCATCGCTGCGACGGCGCTGTTCGGGCTGGTCAACGGCCTGCTGGTGACCAAAGCCAAGCTGCCACCTTTCATTGTCACGCTGGGCACGCTGAACATCGCTTTTGCCATCACCCAGCTCTACAGTGGTTCGCAGACCATCACCGACATTCCCGAGGGCATGAGCTGGCTGGGTCAGTCATTCCGCATCGGCGGGGCGAACGTGCTCTACGGCGTGGTGCTGATGCTGGTGCTTTATCTCCTGACCTGGCTCGCGCTGCGCGAAACCGCGCCCGGGCGCCACATCTACGCGGTCGGGAACAGTCCCGAAGCCACGCGCCTGACCGGCATCTCCACCGACAAGGTGCTGCTGGGCGTGTATGTGGCTGCTGGCGTGTTCTATGGCATCGCGTCGATGCTGAGCGTGGCGCGCATCGGTGCGGGTGATCCCAATGCCGGCCAGACCGAGAACCTGGATGCCATTACCGCCGTGGTGTTGGGTGGTACCAGCTTGTTCGGCGGGCGCGGCATCATCCTGGGCACGTTGGTCGGCGCTCTTATTGTGGGGGTGTTCCGCAATGGCCTCACACTCATGGGCGTGTCCTCTGTCTATCAAATCCTCGTCACTGGCATTCTGGTCATTCTTGCCGTCGCGACCGACCAGATGTCTCGCAAAGGAGTTCGCTGATGAATCCGAATGCCCAACCCCTCGTGATCGAGGCTCGGGGCCTGATCAAACGCTACGGCCAGGTCACGGCGCTCGACGGCGCCGACTTCGAACTGCGTGCCGGCGAGATACTGGCGGTGATCGGCGACAACGGCGCCGGCAAGTCCTCGCTGATCAAGGCGCTCTCGGGTGCCACCATTCCCGATGGGGGGGAGATCTTCCTCGATGGCCAACCCATTCATTTCAAAAGCCCGATCGACGCACGCCGTGCGGGTATCGAAACCGTCTACCAGGACCTCGCTGTCGCACCTGCCATGACCATTGCGGAGAACCTGTTCCTGGGTCGCGAGATTCGCCGTCCCGGGTTTCTCGGCCGTTTCCTGCGCGTCCTCGACAAGAGGAAGATGCTGTCCGAGAGCATTGCTCGCATGAACGACCTCAAGGTCGGCATCCGTTCAATGACGCAGGCCGTGGAGACGCTCTCTGGCGGTCAGCGACAGTGTGTGGCGGTGGCGCGCGCCGCCGCATTCGCGCAGCACGTGGTGATCATGGACGAACCCACTGCCGCGCTGGGCGTGAAAGAGGGCAACATGGTCCTCGAACTCATCCGGCGCGTGCGCGACAAAGGTCTTCCGGTGATTCTGATCAGCCACAACATGCCACACGTGTTCGAAATCGCCGATCGCATCCACATTGCTCGCCTGGGCAAGCGCGCAGCCGTTGTCAATCCCAAGGTGATCAGCATGAGCGATACCGTGGCCGTGATGACGGGGGCAAAGTCCGCGACCGAGTTGCCTGCGGAGGCACTGGCCTGAGATGTCCGACAAGACCGATGTGGCCACCGACGAGCAGCCGCGCCTGCGCCCTCGCGGTTCGAACCAGATGGGCATGCGCCAGTTCAATGAGCGCGTGGTGCTGCAGGCGCTGCGCGTGCATGGCAGCCTGGCCAAGGCAGACATCGCGCGCCTGACCGGTCTCACCGCTCAGACCATCGGTCTGATCACGGCGCGGCTTGACGACGATCAGTTGCTGCGCCGCGAAGCGCCCGTGCGCGGGAGGGTCGGCCAGCCCTCGATACCGTTGGGCCTGCATCCGGATGGCGCGTTTGCGATCGGCATCAAGATCGGGCGACGCAGTGCCGACTGGCTGCTGGTGGACTTCACTGGCCAGGTGCGCGAGCGCCTGACGCTGGCTTACGATTTCCCCGACGTCCCTGTGCTTCTGCCGGCGATCAAGTCCAACCTGAACCGTCTGCTGCGCAAACTTGGTCCCTTGCAGGACCGTGTCGTGGGTGTGGGCGTGGCGGCACCTTTCCAGTTGGGTGGCTGGCACCGCATGCTGGGATTGACGGAGGGGCAGGCACAGGCCTGGAACGATATCGATCTGGCGGCCGAGGTGCAGCGGCTGACCGAATTGCCCGTGAGCTTTGCCAAGGACACGTCTGCCGCATGCGTAGCCGAACTGCTGCAGGGGCGTGGGCGCGATCTGCGCAATTTTCTCTACCTGTTCATGGACACCTTCGTGGGTGGTGGACTGGTGCTCAACTCGCAACTGCATCGCGGCATCCATGGCAATGCCGGTGCGGTGGCTTCCTTGCCGCTGCAGGTGGCGCAGGCCGGCGGCATGCCGCCGCAGCTCATCAGCCAGGCTTCACTCTGGGACCTGGAGCAGCGCTACCTCGAGCATGGCCTCGACCCCATGGCGGCTTACGACGAGCGCGCGTTGCAGCAACCCTGGTTGCAGCACAGCCAGGAGTGGATCGGGCACGCCGCGCTGGCGCTGGCGCAGTGTGTGGTGTCGGGAACGGCTTTTCTCGATGTGGAGGCGGTGGTGATGGATGGAGCGATCGCATCCGATCTGCTGAGTTCACTGTGCGAACAGACCCGCAACGCACTGTCCGCTTACGACTGGGAGGGCCTGCATCGGCCTCGGCTGGAATTGAGTGGCATCGGTTCCGATGCGCGCGCGCTGGGTGGCGCGCTGCTGCCGCTGCACGCGTGCTTCGCGCCCGACCACGATACGTTTCTCAAAGCCTGACGCCGGCACCCTCTAGGCAGCCTGCAGGCCGTTCGCGGTGAGGTGCAGTACGCGCCGGGCGCGCGAGGCGGCCGTGGTGGAGTGCGTGACGAGCACCAGCGCGGCCCCGCTGTCCTCGGCCTGCCGTTGCAGCACGTCCATGACCTGCGCCGCGGTGGTGGGGTCGAGGTTGCCGGTGGGTTCGTCGGCGAGCAGCAGGCCGGGGCGATGCACCAGGGCGCGCGCGATCGCCACCCGCTGCAACTGGCCGCCCGAGAGCTCGGCGGGCAGCCGCGCGCCGAGTTCGCCCAGGCCCACGGCGTCGAGCATCTCCTGCACGCGCGCCGCGTCGGGCCGGCCCAGCAGCAACAGCGGCAGGCCCACGTTCTGCGCCACGTCCAGGTGCGGCAGCACGTGGAAGGCCTGGAACACGAAGCCGAGGTGCGCGCGGCGCCAGTGGGCGCGCTCGGTTTCGCCCAGCGTGCCGAGGTCCACGCCATCGTGGTGGATGCTGCCCTCGCTCCAGTCGTCCAGCGCGGCCAGGCAGTTCAGCAGGCTGGACTTGCCCACGCCCGACTCGCCGACGATGGCCACGAATTCGCCCGGCTCCACGCGCAGACTCACGTGGCTGAACACCGGCGTGCTGCCGTAGCGCTTGCCGAGCTGGTCGACGATCAGCGTCATGCTGCGCGCCCCAGCCGCTGCTCGACGGCGTGCATGACCTGCGCCTCTGCATCGGGCGCGTCGCAGGCGATCACCTGGCGCACGGGCATCGAGCGCAGCCAGGTGAGCTGGCGCTTGGCCAGTTGGCGCGTGGCGAAGATGCCCAGGTCGCGCAGTTCGGCCTGTTGCGCGGCGGGCAACTGCTCGCCGTGCACGTCCATCAGTTCCCAGGTCTGGCGGTAACCCACGCAGCGCATGGAAGGCAGCGCGGTCGAGAGATCGCCGCGCGCGCGCAGGCGGCGGACCTCGTCGAGGAAGCCGTCGGCGAGCATCGCGTCGAAGCGCTGTGCGATGCGCGCGTGCAGCCAGCCCCGCTCCGCCGGCTCCAGCGAGATCAGATCTTGCGGTGCGAGTGGGCTCTGCGGGTTGCACCCGCGGCCGCTCTGGAAACTGGCGATGGGCCGACCCGACACCTCGAACACTTCGAGCGCGCGCTGGATGCGCTGGGCATCGGTGGGCGGCAGGCGCGCGGCGGTCACCGGGTCCACCCGCGCGAGTTCGGCATGCAGCGCGGGCCAGCCGAGTTCGCGGGCGCGCGCGTCGATGGCGTCGCGCACCCCCGCATCGGCCGGTGGCATCTCGTCGAGCCCGGCCAGCAGCGCCTTGAAGTACATCATGGTGCCGCCCACCAGCAGCGCGGTGCGTCCGCGCTTGGCGATCTGCTCCACGAGCGCCGTGGAGTCGCGCACGAACTCGGCGGCGCTGTAGCTGTGCAGGGGATCGAGGATGTCGATGAGGTGGTGAGGCACCTTGGCGAGCTCGGCGGCGCCGGGCTTGGCGGTGCCGATGTCCATGCCCCGGAAGACCAGCGCCGAGTCCACGCTGACGATCTCCACCGGCCAGCGTTGCGCGATCGCCATCGAAACCGCGCTCTTGCCGCTCGCCGTGGGGCCGGCGAGCGCGATGCAGCGGGGCGCGTCCGGTTTCATGTCATGCGCACGGGGGCTTGTCTCGGTTCGCCGTGGCGCTGCACCAGCGTCCAGGCGGTGGCGGCAATCAGCACGCTCCAGAACCAGATGCCGTTGGTGAGCGGCAGCACCGAGCCGGTGCCTTCGGCAATGCCGGCCAGGCTGCGGCCGAGCCAGCCGCCCATGAAGAAGGCCGCCACCATCATGAGAAAGCCACTGAGCGCCGAGGCCGCGCCGGCTGCCTGCGGAAACGGTCCCACCGCGCCGGTCTGGCTCACGGGCTGGTGCACGCCATGGGCCAGCATGAATACGTAGAACGGCACCATGATGGCCCAGGGGCTCTGCACGCCCGCCCAGGCGAGCAGGCCCATGCTGGTGCCGGCAGCCAGCGTCATGCCGCCGGCAATGGCCTCGGTGCGGCGGATGCCGAAACGGGGAATCAGTTGCCGGCAGAGGAAGGTGCCGAGGATGTAGCTCAGCGACATGCTGAACATCACCATGCCGTACTGCGTCTTGCTCAGTCCGAGCACCTGGATGAACACGAAGGACGAGCCCGCCAGGAAGGTGAACAGGCCGCCATAGGAAGCGGTGGCCAGCAGGGCAAAGGACCAGAAGGTGGGGTGGCGCGCGATCAGCGCCCAGGTGGCCAGCAACTTGCCCGGGTGCAGGGCGTCGGGGTTCTTGCGCGGTAGCGTTTCCTGAAAGCGCCAGGCCAGCACCGCCAGCGTGGCGGCGCCGAACACCGCCAGGGCGAGCATGGAAACGCGCCATCCGAAAAGATCGGAGAGCAGGCCACCCACCGGCGCGCTGGCGCAGGCGATCACGCCCAGGCCGGTGAGGCCCTTGGACATCACGCGGGCACCGTCGACCGGTGCGTAGAGGTCGCGCACGATCGCGCGCGCGCACATCACGCCCGCGCCCATGGCCACGCCTTGCACGACGCGCCAGGCGATGAGCTGCTCCATCGAAGGCGCGAACGCGCTGCCCACCGACGCCGCGACATAGACCGCCATGCCCACCAGCAGGATGGGCCGGCGCCCGAACCGGTCCGACAGCGGTCCCCACACCAGTTGCGACAGGCCGAACGCCAGCAGCAGGGCCGTGAGGGTGAGCTGGGCTTGCGACATCGGTGCGCCGAAGCCCTGCGTGATCGACGGCAGGGCGGGGAGGTAGAGGTCGGTGGTGACGGGCTGGAGGCCCAGCAGCAGGGCCAGCACCAGCACGATGAGGCCGGGCGGCATGCGGGAGGAAACGGACGGGGAGGGCATCCGGTCGAGGGTAGCAGAAGCGACCCCGCGCACCGGCCCGCAGGAAGCGCCCTAGTTGCGCACCACTTCCACGCCGCCCGTGTCCGGCGTGGCGTCGCCCAGGCCGAACAGGTCGGCCAGCGCCGCGCGGTACTGCGCCTGCCCGACCGAGTTGGTGTTGTGGTGCGAGCCGCCCTCCACCAGCACGAAGGACTTGCGGCCGGCGGCGGCTTCGTAGAGCCGGCGCCCCAGCTCAGGCTGGATCAGCCGGTCCTCACCGCCGTGTACCACCAGCAGCGGCGAGCCGATGGCGGGTACGCGCTTGACCGCTTCGAAGCGCTGCGTGATCAGCAGCGACACCGGCAGCCAGCCCCATTTGAAGGTGCTCACGACGTCGGGGATGGAGGTGAAGGTGCCTTCGACCACGGTGCCGGCCTCGTCGTCCACCTGCGCGGCGAGCTCGATGGCGATGGCCCCGCCCAGCGAGTGACCGAAGATGTAACGCGGGCGCCCGGGGTACTTCTGGCCCAGCCAGTCCCAGGCGGCGCGCGCGTCTTCGTAGGCCCTGGACTCCGAAGGCAGTTCGTTCGTGCTCTTGCCGAAACCCCGGTAGTCGATGGCCAGCACCGAGAAACCGAGTTCTTCCATGCGCCGTGCCCGGAAAGCCGAGCCGACGACGTTGAAGCGCGCCCCATGGAGGTACAGCAGGATGGGCGCGTCCTTGCGCTGGTTGAAGTTCTCGTTCTGTGCCCAGAGTCCGTGCAGTTTCACCGGATGGCCGCTGACCTGGGACGGGAATTCGATCCAGACGTCCTCCATGCCCTGCGCGGCGTACTCGCCCCCGGCCCAGCTCCGGTCGGAGGGCTGGAAGATCCAGCCGCGCTGCTTTTCATCCAGCGTCGCACACCCGGCCAGCATGGCCAGGGCGGCAAACAAGGTGAGGAGCAGTCGCTTCATGGCGGTGATGGAGGCCCTGGCGCATGAAAAAGTTCAGTGCGGCCGTGTCAGGGGTTTTACGCATGGTGCACGTTCCATGCCATCACGGCGCACGGCCGGATCGACCTGACGTGGCCTAGATCACACCTTGCGCCAGCATGGCGTCGGCCACCTTCACGAAGCCGGCGATGTTCGCGCCGTCCACGTAGCTCACCGTGCCGTCGGCGCGGCGGCCGTGCTGCAGGCAGGCCTCGTGGATGCCGCGCATGATGGTGTGCAGGCGCGCATCGACCTCGTCGCGCGGCCAGGACAGGCGCATGGCGTTCTGGCTCATCTCCAGGCCGGAAGTGGCCACGCCACCGGCGTTGCTGGCCTTGCCGGGCGCGTACAGCACGCCCGCGGCTTCGAACTTCTGCACCGCGTCCATGGTGGTCGGCATGTTGGCGCCTTCGGCCACGCAGATCACGCCGTTGCGGATCAGCGTGTCGGCGTCGTCGCCGTTCAGTTCGTTCTGCGTCGCGCAGGGCAGGGCCACGTCCACCGGCACGGCCCAGGGCGTCATGCCGGCTTCGAAGCGCGTCTTGGTGCGCTGCGCATAGTCGCTCACGCGGCCGTACAGGTGGTTCTTCACCTCCATCAGTTCGGCCAGCTTGGCGGGGCTGAAACCGGCCTCGTCGATCACGGTGCCGCTGGAGTCGGACACCGTCACCACCTTGGCGCCGAGCGCCATGGCCTTCTCGACCGCGTACTGCGCCACATTGCCCGAGCCCGAGACGCTCACGCGCATGCCCTGGAAGCTCTTGCCCTGCTGCTTGAGCATTTCCTCGGCGAAATACACGGTGCCGTAGCCGGTGGCCTCGGGGCGGATCAGCGAGCCGCCGAACGACAGGCCCTTGCCGGTGAAGACGCAGTCGGCGCGGTTGCTGAGCTTTTTCATCATGCCGGCCATGAAGCCGACCTCGCGCCCGCCCACGCCGATGTCACCGGCCGGCACGTCGGTGTCGCTGCCCACGTGGCGGAACAGTTCGCTCACCAGGGCCTGGCAGAAGCGCATCACCTCGCCCGGGCTCTTGCCCTTGGGGTCGAAGTCCGACCCGCCCTTGCCGCCGCCCATGGGCAGGGTGGTGAGCGCGTTCTTGAAGGTCTGCTCGAAGGCCAGGAATTTCAGGATCGACAGGTTCACCGAGGGGTGGAAGCGCATGCCACCCTTGTAAGGGCCGATCGCCGAGCTGTGCTGGATGCGGTAGCCGCGGTTCACCTGCACGTCGCCGTGGTCGTTGACCCAGGAGATGCGGAACATCACCACCCGCTCGGGCTCGACCAGGCGATCCAGCAGGCCCTGCTCGGCGTAGCGGGGATGGGCGCTGATGAAGGGCCACAGGCTTTCCATCACCTCGGTGACGGCCTGCAGGAATTCGGGCTGGTGGGGATTGCGTTGGGCGACTTGGTCGAGGAAATGGTGGGCCGAGGGGTATTTCATGGATCTCATGCTTCAAAGTGGTGCATGAGATTATGCGGAATCCGCATTCCGCCACCCAAAACGCCCTGAATTGGTGCTTTTCAGCGCCCGCGCAGGAACAGCGCGTCCAGTTCCTTCATGCCCATCTGGCGCCAGGTGGGGCGGCCGTGGTTGCATTGGTCGGAGCGCTCGGTCACTTCCATCTGCCGCAGCAGCGCGTTCATCTCGTCCAGCGTCAGGCGGCGGTTGGCGCGCACCGCACCGTGGCACGCCATGGTGGCGAGCAACTCGTTGCGGGCGCGCTGCACCACCGTGCTGGCGTCGTGCTGGCCCAGTTCGGCCAGCACGCTGCGCGCGAGTTCCACCGGGTCGCCCTGGGCCAGGGTGGTGGGCACGGCGCGCACCGCGAGGGTCCGGGGCGAGAGCGGGTTCACCTCGAGGCCGAGCGTGGCCAGCACCTCGGCGCAGGACTCGGCGGTGGCGACCTCCTCGGGCGTGGCGGCGAAGGTGGCCGGGATCAGCAGCGGCTGGCTGGCCACCTGCCGGTCGTCGAGCTGCTGCTTGAGGCGTTCGTAGACGATGCGTTCGTGGGCGGCGTGCATGTCCACCACCACCAGGCCGTGGCTGTTCTCGGCCAGGATGTAGACGCCCTGCAGCTGCGCGATGGCGCGGCCCAGGGGCCAGTCGCCCGAGGGCAGGGGCTTCGATGGTTCGGGCGCTTCGACCGGTTCGACCCGCACCGGGGCAGGCGCGGGCGCGCTGGCCCACAGGGCGCCGACATCGCTCACCCGGTAACCCACTTCCGGTTCGCGCGGCGCAAACGCCAGCCCGGTCTGTTGCGCAGGTGGCGTCCACACGGGTGCGGGCTCGGCGCTCACGGCCTCTGCGGTGGTGGTGGACCGTGGCACCGCCAGCGCACCTTCCACCGCCTGCCGCACCGCGTGGTGCACCTCGCGGCTGTCGCGAAAGCGCACCTCGATCTTGGTGGG
>VFQP010002213.1_pt1 | contig 22504 bp, 31 predicted proteins | sample 3512351 | NCBI WGS metagenome assembly VFQP01 (sample SAMN10412372, study PRJNA504923) | tailings metagenome | isolation source: Relicate 1 Philex TSF1 revegetated site | place: Philippines: Tuba, Benguet | collected 2017-08-29
CGCATCGAGCGGGCTGAATGCCAGTTGGGGTGGGTGAGCTGCATCTTGTGCCTGTGCACTGCACAGGCCCTGGTGCCTTGTGCACCAGGGCGTGGTGGTGTGCGGGCGGTCAAAGCGGTCAAAGGGCGAGGCAGAGGAGAGGAGAGGGCGCAGGGCCCAAGCCACAACAGCATCAGGACGGCATCTACAACGCTGAGCCGCCTCTGCGTGAGGCGGACCCCGGGATCTTGTCATGCGGTCCCATCACGCGCCCCGCGCTAAACTGCGCACTCGCCTGGATGCCCGGGCTGGCCGGGCATCCATTCTTTGGGGTGCAGCAGGTGAGCCCAGCAGATCAGAGTCTAGGCGAGCCGCTCGCCCCCCTGTCCACCCGCGCAGAGTCATCGTCTTGCATCTCGCTATGACTCCACACAGCCTGCCATCACACGCACGCACAGCGCAGCGTGCCCAGCACCGCCAGAGACGCCCGCCGCTCAGGCAGAAGCGGCCCGGTAGAGCTGCTGCCTAGTACCGGAGCCAGTAGCTGCGCCGGCGGAAGAAGTTGTAGTCGGGCAGGAACTGCACGTCGCCCGCCGCCGCCACCACCATGTCCTGCGCAGTCAACGGGCAGAGTGTGCGCGTTGAGGGCGGCAAAGGGGCAGCGCAGGGCGCGGACCCATCGCGTGGCGGATGCAGGCGGCGGTGCCGCTCGCCGTGCCGCTGATCGCGAGGGCTGGGCACCCAAACACTAAGCACCCCCCCGCCTGGCCACGCAATCCACCGCACCGCCAACGCACGCTGGCGCCCACGAGCCCTCCTCACCTGGTCGTAGACGAAGCGGTCGGCCACGCCGCGGATGGCCGAGGCGTCCACGGCGTCGATGCGCGCAAAGAGCTCCGCCTTGGGCAGCCGGCGCCCGTAGGCCAGCAGGTCGCGGCCAATGGACTCGGCCACCTCTGCAAGCATGCACGCACATACGCACACACGTTTGAGCGTCGCTGCCCCAGGTGCTGGGAGGAGCGTTTGGCCACGCAGAGAAGTGCGACCTGGAGCACAGAGGAGGGGGTAGGCGGCTGTGCGCCCACCCACAGCAGGGTGGCCACTGCACCGGACTGGTCTCACACACAGGGTGACCTGCTCCTCCAGCAAAGGGACGCGCACCACGCCCCTCTCTCTTCACACGCCAGAGGGTTGTCACTGGAAACCTCCCCCCCCCCCCAGCGCCCCGCGCCACACTCACGCTGCGTCGAGTGCAGCAACATTGCCTCATTGCCCTGCCCCCCTCCCACCTGGCCCCCAAACCCCCACCCCCAACCATGACACTCACGCTGCGTCGAGTCCTGCCCAAACAGCAGCGACGCCTTGAGCGCGTTCTTGGCGCGCGCCACGTCGTCCTCGCCCACCTCGTACACGAGCTTGGTCAGCGCATGCAGCACCGCCCAGGCAAAATCCTCGCAGCGGTCCCGGTCCGTCACGCCGTACACGCCAAAGAGGCCCGTGTCGTGGTAGTTGAGGTTGAAGGCCGAGTACGAGTCGGCCAGCCCCTCGATCGCCACGGTCTGCGTCAGCGCGCTCGTGGCGTGCTTGCCCACCGTGCTGCTCTTGTCCCACGAGCCTGCGAGTGCGTGCGTCGGCGGGCGCGGGCGCGGGCGCGGGCGGGGCTGCGCGTGAGCGGAGGGCTCGGCGGCGGGGCGTTTGGGGGGCGGCGCTGGGCGGCGGCGGGCGGGCGGGCTCCATGCGTGTGTGTGTGCTGTGTGTGTGTGTGTGCTCGTCGTCGTCCCCACGCCGAGGCAGCAAGGCCTCCCCGCACTGGAGCGTGCCCCCTCGAGCGTGCGCCGCAACCCTTCCCCCTCCCCCGCCGCGAGGCCAGGAAAGAAAGGGGCGCGCACCGAGCAGCGACTGCACCACGAGCAGCGGGATGGAGTCGGCGTCCGTCCACGAGGCGCCCTTGAAGCCCACGGCCAGCGCGCACTCGGTGGCGTCGGGGAACCGGTCGTGCACGTACGACCCAGTGTACTTGTACGGGTCCTGCGCAGCGCGCCCAAGGAATGTGCGGGGCCAGGAGGACCTTCGGCGCAAGGTCTCGTCGTGCGCCCGCGGGCCGGCCCAACGGCGCGGTGGAACTCCCCCCCTGGGGGGTCTGAGGGGACGTGCTGCTCTGGCGCACCGCTGCGCGCGTCAGCGGGACCCTGGCAGTGGACGGCGGCGGTGCGCCGCGGCAGCGTTACTCGCACGTCTGCGCGGCGCGCCTCACCCCCGGCTGCGTCGCGGCCGGGCTCGCGCTGGCAGCTCTGCAGCCCAACCGCCGCACCTTGGCGATGAGGGAGCGCAGCGAGGTGCGCATCTCACCGAGCGCATCTGCCCCCTCCCTGCCCCAGCCCCCCAAGTACCGCCCAGCGCGCCGCAAACCCACCTTGGCGATGAGGGAGCGCAGCAAAGGTGCCCCTGACCACCCCCTGCCCTCCCATGCCCTCCCACGCCCCGCCCCGACACCGCCCAAACCTTCTCCCCCACACCGCAAAACCTACCTTGGCGATGAGGGAGCGCAGCGAGGTGCCGGGCTCCTCGTCGGGAACGGCGCCAAACGCCTCGGTGGCCTGCTTCACCAGCTCCTCGTGGTTGACGGCGCCCGCAGCCGCCAGCACCTGCCAACGCACACATACACGAAACACACGGCGCCCTCAAACAAGTTACGGCCCTGCGTCGGCCCGCGGCAGCGTGCCCGCCGCCGCGCTGCCACGCGCTGCCGCTGCGGCCACGCCCGTCCCCGCTGCGCCCGCGGCAGCAGCAGCGATTACTCTCACGATGCGCGGGCCGCGGTAGTTGGCCTTGAGGTAGGACAGCAGCTGCTCGCGGCCCAGAGCCTGGATGTTGGAGACGGGGCCCTGCACCGTGCGGCCCAGCGGGCTGTACTGGAAGGCCGTGGCGTGCAGGTGGTCAAACACCAGCGCCGATGACTGCTTGTTGACCTGCGGCCGCAGCGGCGCCAGGGATGGGCGGGACGAGGGTGAGGGCGCTGCAGCATGCATCGCCGGGCGCCTGGACCCTCAGTGGCGGCCCTGCAACCCAGCTCCAGCTGCGCCTGTCCTGGTGCCGCTGCTGCGAAGACGGTGCTGCAGAGGACCGCCGGCCGCCCGGATCCTGAGGCGCCCACCCCTTGTCGTGACGCAGGCGCTCCAGCCGAGCTGCTGCTGACCTGGTGCTGTCAGTGCTGCTGCTGCTGCCGCCACGCTCCGCACGCTCTCCCCTAGCACCAAAGCTGCGCACCTCCTCGAGCGCGCGCAGCACGGTGGCGCGCTCCTTCTCGATGACCTTCTCGTCGAGGCTGGCGTTGAGCAGCACGTCCGAGAGGATGCTGACCGCCTTGCCCACGTCCTTGCCCAGCACCTGGGCATAGTAGGCCGTCTGCTCGCGGCCCGTGCTGGCGCTGATCCGCCCGCCCAGGTTCTCCACCTCCACCTCCAGGTCCTTCAGCGAGCGCTTCTGCACGTCGTGGTGGCCAACACGGGGAACGCTGTGAGTCCATGCTGGTCCTGCTCGCGCCTTGAGATGGCGTGCGACTGCACCTCCCCGCCGCCCCACATCACAGGCTCCTCACGACGCCGAGAGTGCCGCGCGCGCGTCATCGTCGTGTCGCATCGTCTAGCCGCACACAACTCGCCCGCACCTTGGTGCCCTTGAACAGGACGTGCTCGAGCAGGTTGGCCGCGCCATTCGTCTCGTCCGTCTCAAAGCGAGAGCCCGAGGCGATCCACAGGCCCACCGTGGTGGTCTCCGCAAAGGGGATTTGCTCGGTGGCCACGCGCAGGCCGTTCGGCAGCGTGGTGACCTGCGGCAAGCGCGCCGAGCCCCTCCTCGCGATCGATGGCAGCCCCGCGAGCTTCGCGAGCGGCACATCGAGATGGCGCGCGCGCGCCCGCTCGTCGCCGTGGGGCCCCGCCGCGCCGATGGCGCTGTGCTCGCTGCCCCTGCCGCTCCTGGTGATCGTCGTCGAGCGAGGCCGCGAGCGACCCCACGCACCTGGGTCTCCGGGATGGTGGACAGCAGCGGCGTGTGGTCGATGGCCTTTGGGAAGGGCGTGCTGAAGCGCAGGAAGGGGTTCACCGCCGTGGGCACCACCTCGGTGTGGCCCGAGCGCAGCGAGCCAAACGCGGGCAGCAGCAGCTGGGGCACCTGCTGCTGCAGGCGGCCTTGCCGCAGCAGAGCCGAAACCGCCTGCTGCATCCTGTCAGAGGACTGGTTGCAGCTGAGAGGCGCGGACGCAGGGATCAACGCGCCATGCGCGCCCCGAACGAGAGGTGAACTCATCCTGCGCGCGGCTGCTGCAGCTTCTTGGCCAGCTGCTTCTTGAGGAAGCTCTCCTTGAGCTTGTCCAGCTTGCTGGCCGCCTGCTGCTCCTTGACCTGCTTCTGCTCCGCCGCCTTTTGCCGCTGCTGCTTGGTCTGCTGCGCCAGCTGCATCACCACCTGCAGGTGCGTGTGGAGCAGCAGGGCCGCGAAGGGCTTGTTGTGTAGGGGTGGCGGCGCGCGCTGTGATGGGGGTGCGGCAGAGCAGCCGCGCGCTCCTCCGTTGCGCCCAGGGCTGCCTGCCCCACCACCCGAACCAGGGCAAGCGGGACCCCTGGCGGACAGGAGCCCCGACAAGCAGCTGCCCTTCGCCGCCGCAACCGCGCTCCAGACAGGTCGCCCCCGGCCGCGCCAGGGGCAGCCCAGTCCAGACATGGAGCAAGACGGCGCGCCGGGCCGTGTGCGCGCGATGGAGGGCACGTGCCATCCGTCTGCGTGCGTGGCGGCCTGGCGCTTCGCCGCCACGGGCCGGGGCAGAGGCCACGTGACGCCCCGCCCGACACCCGCTCGGCCACGCGCGGCGCCGAAGCGGCGCCTTGGCACCGCGCGCACACGGACCAGGCGGCAACCTGCGTTAGCACGCCCCCCAGCTGCGGCGCCCCAATCTGACGATCCCTCGCTAGCGGGCTGCAGCCCCTCGCTAATGCCATGCAACCACGACGACACAACGCTGCGCCGGAAGGAGCAGCAGCAAACCACCCCTGGGGCAGCTGAGGTGCGGCAGGCCCCCAAAGCTGTGCAGGGGCCATGTGGGCAGCACGACCACAACCACCCTGGCGCACCTCCTTGTGCTGGCTCCGGCGCTCGGCCTCGGCCAGCTCCTCGGCCGTGTGCACGGGCTGGGGCGGCGCCCGCCTCCGCCCCCCTCTGTCGTCGTCGTCGTCGTCGTCGTCGCTGCGTCTCCCGCCCCATCCGCCACCTGCGGGCCCGGTCGGAACAACCAGCAACCAGCACCATCAAGAGCGCCGAGTGCAAACGTCATCTGCAGGAACCTTTGGGCCGGCAGCGGGCAACGAGAGAGCTCCAGCGCCTCACCTGACGTCCGCGGAGGCGGAGGCGGCAGCGGAGGGGACCGCCGACCGCTGGGCCCCGCCCCCTCCTCCGACTGCCGCCACCGCCGCCGCTGCGCTTGCTCCTCCCCGTCCCCGTAATCGTACTGCCACTCGTGGTGCTGCAGCTGCTGCGCCGGCTGTTGCTGCTCGGCGCCCTTTGCCAAAAAGTCCACCTCAAACCGTTCGTCGTCGTCGTCCAGCACGCCCCGCGCTGCACAGGCACCAAGTCGCAGCACACGGCAGCGACAGCACACTGTCATCACGCGCTGGCGCAGTACGCAAGGCCACGGTGGGGGGGCGCCACGCCAGGCCACGCCACGACGTGCTGCGCGACTCACCCAGCTTGTCGTAGATGGCGGCCTTGCGCTCCAGAGCCGCGTAGGCTTCTGAGATGCGGGTGGCGTCCGTCTGCACATGATGGGGACGCAGCGCGGGGGCGGGAGGGGTGAGCATACGACACGCGAACAAGCATGAGGCGTCCGGGGCGTCCACTCGGCGCAGGCCTGGCCACAAGCTTTCCGTTCACCTTGTGCTGCTGCATGTCCCTGGCGTTGCGCGCGTCCACGCCCGCGTTGCGGCCCTTGAGCGCCTTGCCGCCCTGCAGCTGCAGCGCGCCGCGCCGCACGCGCGCCTCGGCGGCCAGCGGCGCCAGGCCCGCCTCCTGGCGCGCCTTGGCCTCCTCCTGCTGCTGGTAGAGCTGCGCCTGGAGGTCCAGCATCGTGGCAGCGCCCACGCCTGCGCGATGGGGCGCGTGCGCGTCGGTGAGCGCTACTTGAGCCCAACCACCCCCCGGAGCGTGCCTCCTGATGAGCACATCGTGAACGTGGCCACGCACCCTCGATCTCTCTCCGCTTGGACGGCTGGATCGTGCTGCCGGCCAGCCAGCCCAGGTCCAGGCGGTGCTTGTCGCCCGGCCTGCTCGGCCCAGCACCCCCGCCGCCACCGCCGGCATCCTCCGCTGCCATGTTGGAAAACGCGGGAACGCTACTGGACACGGTTCCTGCGCGGACAGCCGCAGCATGGACATCCAGGGCTTGGGCGCGCGCGTGGGCGAACTCTGCGCAGGCTTCAGCGGCCTAGTACCGCATCGATGCGATGGCTCCTCTGTGGGCTCTCAGGCCGTCATCGGCTGCTGCGCACCATCGACCATCAACACCTAGCGCGCGCGACGATGTCGGGCTCCTTCGCGCGCCCCTCGTGTCACCGCGCCGATGCGGAGGCGATCGTGGCCATCGCGTCGTGATGCTCTGCGACCGACGGCGAGCTCCCGTGGACCCTTACGCCGAAAAGGTGAGCGCCGTGCGCGGCATGCACGACAGCATCATCTGCGGGACGGCGATGTGCAAGCACCGGCTGAGCTGGCGTCTCTTGCTTCCGCTTGCAGGTCAAGCGCCTCCGTCAAGAGCAACAGCAGCGCGCCACCAGCACGGCCACGGGGCCTGGCGCAGCAGCGGCGACGGCGGCGGGCGTCCTGTCAAGCGTGCTCCCGGCGCACGCGTCTGGCGGCAGCCCCGTGCCCACCGCTCCCAACGAGCCCAACGACCTGCTCGTGCACGCGCTCGACGCGCTGCTCCGCCCCGCCCACGCCGCCATACCGCCTCCGCCCGCACCCCCGCAACAGCCCGTCGACGCCCAGCCCCTGACCGCCGCCGCCCAGGCCTACGCCGCCGCGGCGCGCGACGCCGTCGACCACGCCGCGCAGGCCCTCGGCGAGCTGGGGCAGGAGGCCAACGCGCTGGAGCACGAGCTGCAGGCGCAGGTGTGGCTGTGGGTGGGATTGGCATCTGCTTGGACGCCTCGGCGGGGCCGGAGCGCAGCGCAGACGGTACGCGAGCAAAGGCACACGTGCAGGTGCACACCCACGCCTCCACTGCAACCGGTGTTTGATCGGCTCGCGCTGTGCGCGGCGCCCGTCGTGCCTCATCCGCGTTGGGGCTGAAACCACCTCGCCCATGCAAACCGTCCACGCAGGCGGGCGAGCTGGTCGACACGCTGGCAGCGGCGCTGCGCGCCGCCTTCGCCGCCCCGCCCGGCGCGCCGCCCTCGGCGCTCATCGCGCTGCCGGGCGTGCAGGCGGTGGCGGGCGTGGCCGTGACGCTGGCCATCCTGCTGCTCCTGCGCGACATGGGCGGCCGGCCGGCGACGTCTGGCGCCGCCGCTGCGGCTGCGCCATCCGCCGGGAAGGCCGCCGCGCCGGCGGCGGCGGTGGCGGCAGAGGCGGGAGGCGCCAGCGCCAGCTGGGGCCTGGCCAGGGCGCCGGCCTTTGCTCGCCCGGGCCGCAAGGCCGACGGCGCTGCAGCCGCTGCGCTGTCGCCGTCGTACGCACGTGGCCAGCCCGGGATGCGCGCGCTGGCGCAGGGCCCGCCGCAGGGGCAGCGGTCGTCCTCCCCGCCCGCCCGCGCCGCCGGCGGCAGCAGCCGAGTGGCAACGCCGCCCGCGGCGCCGCCTGCCGCCGCGCAGCAAGGCCGCGCGGCGGGCGTGGCCCCCTACAACCCCGTACAGGAGGCCTGGCATCTCTACCGCACGCAGCCGCCCGTCACGCGCGCCGCCAGCGTGCCCCCTGCTGCAGCCGCCTCCCCTACTTCGTCGCCGTCGCCCAGGGACACGTCCGCCAAAGCGTCCCCAGGAGGGCAAGCGCTGGGGGGCGAGGCGGGCGTCGGCGGGTTCCGGTGGCCCTGGCAGCAAGCGGAGGCGCAGGGCGGCGGCGGCGGCGGCGGCGCGGCGCGGGCGAGGGAGGGTGGGCAGGCGTACGGCGCGGCGGACGAGCTGCTCGAGGCGGAGGAGGCCGAGGCGCTGTGGGCGCTGCAGGAGCGCGAGCAGCGCCGGCTGATTGAGGAGAAGCTGCGGCTGGTGGCCATGAGCCTGGGGCCGCTGCTGTCGGTGGTGCCGGGCGGCGACGTGGTGCGCAGGCAGGCAGACGCGCTGCTGCAAGAGCTCGAGGCGCTGGCGCCGCCCTGCCCGCCGCTCGACGCCTACCAGGCGCGTCAACGTCGCGGCGCCGTGGACGCGTTCAACGCGTGCACAGCGCAGCAAAGCACACGCTCGAAGGCCTAAATCTTGACACGCTCCTGTGCTCTCTCCGAGCCGCGCTGTGCCGTGCTGTGGAACCTGCGCAGCCTCGCTGGGGCATGGCGGCGTCGGCGCCCGACTGCGACGCGCCACTGGTGGGCACCTGGCGGCTGCTCTACGCCACCTCAAGCGACGCGGCGCAGCAGGGCGCCGGCGGCGGCGCGTTGGCGGGGGCCGGGGCGTGGGCGGGTGCGGGCGGTGGTGCGGGCGACGAGGAGGAGTTTGTCGAGGGGCTGGGCAGCGACGGCGACGAGCTCTTCCCGCCGCCCTCGCTGCTGCCGGCGTGGGCCGACGGCGAGGCGTCGTGGCTGCCGTCGCTCCTGGCGGCGGCGCAGCAGCACGCCGGCGGCGCCGCGCCGCTGGGCGGGTGGAGCAGCGGCGGCGGCGGCGCGGGGGGCGACGTGGTGGCGGCGCTGCTGCACCTGCTGGCCGCGCTGCCGGGCTTTGGGCTCGAGGGGGTGGAGCAGAGGCTGTCGGAGGAGCCGGGGCGGCCGCCGGGCCAAATCTCCATGGCCAACAGCGCGACTTTCAGGTGAGTCCTCCTTGCCCGGCGCTTGCGTTGGAGTGCTCCTTGGCAGCGGAACACGCTGAGCAGGACGGGGCACTTTCTCTGCCGTGCGCGCTGCTGCGTGCATGCAGGCTGGGGCCGTTTGGCGTGTGGCGCGTGTCAGCCAGCGGCGCGTGGGTGGACAACGGCGACGGCCTCTCCGCGCAGGTCAGAGCTAGCGGCCTTCCACACGGGCGTGTCATGAGTCGGCTGTTCAAGCACGAGCGTCGCACAACTGCAAACAACATCCCATGCCAAACTCTGTCCATGTCAACGCGCAGGTGTGGTTCGAGACGCTGTCGCTGCAGCCGCTGCAGCTCCTGGGTCAGGAGGCGCTGGCCGCCGCGCTGCCCGAGGCGGCCGTGGCGCTGCCCGAGGCGCTGCGGCAGCGCGCCGCCTCCACCTGGGAGACCACCTTCCTGGACCACAGCATGCGCGTGAGCCACGCCAACTCGGGCGGCACCGTGCTGCTGTTTGAGCGCGAGCAGGAGGAGGAGCTGGGGGAGGGCCAGCAGGAGGCGGGGTGGCGCTGGAGGCCGGCAGCGGCGGGCGGGGCGCCGCGGGCGGCGCTGGCGCCGTGACGCGTCGCTCGACAGGACCATGATTGATTTGCTCGTTTCGTGCGCGCCGAGCACTGAATGCTGAAATGCTGAGGACTCTGCGGGTCTGCAGTGCTGGAAGCTCTTGCTGGGGTGCAGCGTTTGATGCTGGTGAATGTCCATCACTTGGTGCGCGGTCCGCCACACCTTGCGTTTCCGTCGGCATGCATGGCGACACACACTGAAGGAAGCCTTTGCATTGCAACGATTGCAATTCCACCACGAGACGTCTCAGCGCCGCTTCTTCTTGGGCTTGCCGGTGCTGCCTTGCTGCGGCTGCTGCTGCCGGGGCGCCTGCGCCGCCGCCGGCTGCTTCCGCCCGGCTGCCGCCGCCGCCGCCGTGGGCAGCGCACTCACGAGCCAGAGCTGGAACACAAACTTCTCGCACCCCGGCGCCGCGTCCTCGGCCAGGTGCAGCGTCCTGCGTGCGCCACCACCACCACAGCGCCACACACGACCACGTGCCGTGAGCAGCACCTCTGGGTCGCATCTCACGTGCCTGGGGGCCCGTAGCGATGTCACTGGGGCCTGGGGCGCCAGTGCCAGTGCGGCGCCACTTGAGGCCAACCCACCTGTGCCCAATCGCCCTCACCTGGCGTCGGGCATGCCCCCGGAGAAGCTGGGGAAAAAGATGAGCGCCTTGCCCTTGCGCGGCCGCACGTTGAGGTCCATGAGCTCGAACCGCGTGGCGCCGCCCTCGGGCACGTCGTTGAGGTAGCACAGCACCGTCGCCCGGCGCTGGTACCCCTGCGCAGCGCACGCACGCGGTTCGCCGCACCGCCCACATCACCTGGCACTGGCTGATGAGCACCGCCTGGGCCGGTGCGCCTGCTCTCCCTCGCCGCTGATCCCTGGCCCCCTCGCGTGGCTGCGCCCCGCCCCGGTTCGCAAAACGCGCGCGCAGCCATCCCGTGGGCCCACACGCCGCTGCCCTGTCGTGCCGCAGCGCCCCACCTGTGGCGTCTGCTCGCTTCCGTCTGCGAAGGGATCCAGGCCACCACCTTCCGCCGCTCACCTTTTGCAGCGCGATCTGCCCGGGGAAGGCGTCCTCGTGCGCCAAAAAGTGCTGCCCAGGCAGGTAGTGCGCCACCTGGGGCAGCTCGGGCGCAATCTGCCCGGGCACGGTGGGCCTGGAGAAGAGCGACTTGCGCAGGGACGCTGGGTCCTGCCCCAGTTGCTGCGTGTGCAGGGTCGGGCGGCCTCGGCAGGTTGCAAGCGTGCGCTGCGGCCCCTTGGCTCCCCGCCACCGTGCACTTGTGTGGCCCCATGCACAGTGTACTTGTGTGGCACCCTGAGCCCCTCAAGTCCCCACCTTCAAGTCCACCACGCAGCACGCCGCGCCCAGCAGCGCCTCGAGCGGCGGCCGCAGCGCCGGCACGGCGTCCAGCACCCGCTGCGTCATGGCCAGCGTGCTGCTGGTTCGCACGCTGTCCTTGACGCCCGCGTACGCGCTGCTGGCGCCCGCGCCGACCTCGCCCTCCTGCGGCGGCTGCTGGGGCGGCCCCTGCGGCGCCGCCACGCGCGACGCCTCCATGCGCCCGCTGTCCCTGGCCGCCGCCACCAGCGCGTCGCACACCTGAGAGCGGCGTGCGCCGCAGCACGTGCGCCAGCGGACGGTGTGCTGGAGAGGCTGGGCGTAGGCGGAGCGGCGCGCACCGGGCGGCCCACCACCGCAAGAAGAGGCCCTCTCATGCCTGCGCGCACCTCGTCGGGCACAAAGTTGTCCACCGTGAGCACCGGAGGGTCCACGTTGACGACGCGCAGGCCCGGGTGCGTGAGGTCGACGGGCAGGAAGGCCTGCCGCAGCATCGCCGCGTAGCCTTCTCTCTGCTCCGGGCTCTGCGTGCTGGGGTCCAGGCCTCCCTGCTCGCGGATGGCGGGTGGCAGGCTGACGATGGTCTGCGGAGGGGCGTTGGCGGCCCTCTGGCCCGGCGGCGGCCCGCTCGCGGCGGGCAGTGCTGGCGTGGAGCTCCCAGAGGTGGCTGGCGTGGCCTGTGCTGTACACCGCACTGACTGCGGTGCTCTCCGCATCACGCTGCTGCTGCTGCTGCACGGCGGTGCTCTCCTCGGCGCCTGGCACCCGAGAGCTGGCTGGCCCGCGATCGCCATCATCGTCGCAGGCGCTGCTGCAGCGAGAGCGTCGCGAGCGTCTCCGTGCCTTGCAGAACTCTCTGGCCGCTGAACGTTCGACAACTCGAGAAGAAGCCAACCAACAAGCAAACAGCCAACGAACCCGTCCTGCAAACGGAGGTACAAAAGTACAAGAAGGTAGTACAACGCCTCGGGGGGGCCATCGATCACCGCACTGGGCTGGGGCTGGTGCCACTCGGCGGCTGTGCCACCGCAGCCGCAGCGCCGCTGGCGCTCCCTGCGGCCACCGTGACGGCGGGCTCCCAGCACGTGACGGCGAGCGGCTGCAGCACGTCGTCGGCCGCCGTGCCCACGTACGTGGCCAGCGCCTGCGCCAGCCCCAGCAGCGGCTGCAGCTCCAGCGTGCCGGCCAGCTGGATGCAGAACTTGAGCATCCCGTCGAACGAGTGCACCTTGCTGAGGATGGCGCGGCGGTGGTGCACCAGCAGCGCAGCGGCAAGGTAGAGGTGCATGTGCGGCGTGGCGGGGTTGCTCCACAGCGCCTCCCACAGCCGGAGCACGTCCTCGTACCTGCGCGCAACAGCCACCCCGCAAACCTCAGCAGGGACTCTTCGCAGGCTGCATCGCCACCAGGAGGAGGCTGCATGCTTGACGTGGCAGCGTTTGCGTTTCCTGGGGAGTGAGGGGCGCCCCGCACTTCACTCACTTGAACTCTCGCTTGAAGAGGATGAGCAGCCAGCGGAAGGTGAAAAAGTACGAGAGCGCGTCGATGGACTCGAGGTGCGCGTGCAGCGGCGGGTCCAGCAGCTGCGCGCGGCACGGCCAACCACACAGTGCACACACACACACACACACAATTGATCAGGGCAGCGGCAGCAAGGCGAGGCAAGGGGCTCCCTCCACACCCAAAGCCGCCGGGCCCTCGTCATCCCAACCCTGCAAGTACCGCTGCGGCCGCGAGCTCCGCCTCCACAACCGCCCTCTATGCCAGCAAAAAGCCCTCACCTGGATGAGCCGCTGCAGCGCGCCCAGCTGCGCGTGCACGGCGCCCTGGTCGGCGTCAAAGTTGCCGCCCACGCGCGCCATGAGCGCCTCGAACGCCGCAAAGGCCTCGGACTCGTCGGCCAGCACCACCAGCAGCGGAGCCGCCAAGTCGCTCATCCCCTGGCAGTAGCAGCGCGGCTCCGCCGCCGCCGCCGCCGCCGCCGCCGCCGCCGCGCCGCCCTTGCCCGCCGCCGCCCTGCGCTGCGCCTGCCGCCGCGCCGCGCCGCCCTTGGCGACGGAAGGCGGCGCGGCGGTGGCGGCGGCGGGGTGGTGCGTGATGTAGGAGAGCAGCACGCGGCGGAGCGCCTTGGCGGCGGCGCAGCCCTCCGTGGCGAAGACGGGGTGCGCGCGGTCCGTGCGCCCGACGTCCTTGTCGATGCGCGAGCACGACTCCCACCTGTATACAGATAAAGATTGGGAAAGGAATGGCAAAGCGAAGGCAATCGGAAAAGGAGAGGTGAAGTCGTGAGGACGAGAAGGGAGGGAGGGTGGCCTTGCTGGCATGGTGGGGCGCTCACCACTCGCGGTCGTGCGCCGGCGGCTGCTGCTTGATGCGCGCCTGCCACTGCTGGCAGAGCTCGGCGTACGCCTGCCGCCTGCGCGCACACCGCCAAGCACGACGCACAGCAAGGCACACAGTTGCACCACCACGTCCGCAGCAACACTGGCTTGTGCTGCAGCCCTCTCCGCGTGCAAGAAATGGGGGCGTGGACGGCAGGGACTCTGTGCACACGGAGCTCGCACCTGGCGGCCGCGTTGTTGCGGTGGTCGGCGTCGGTGTGGTGCGGCGCACGCAGGCCCAGCAGCCAGGGCCAGGCCAGGCGCCGCGCCGCCGGCTCCAGCCCCGACTGCCAGCACCGCTCCCGCAGGCTCTGCAGCGACCCCAGCCGCCCCTCTGCACACGCGCACGCGCGGCACACAAACACACGCGCACGCTCTGCGCCGCAGCAAGCCCACAACCGGGCGCATCGTGCATCCTCCTCAAGCAGCGTGCCTGCGTGCGCGAGAATGTGTGGCGATTCGCGCCGCGACAAGACCCTCAGCTTAAGCCCTCACCCGAGTCCTGCATGGCCTGCAGGTCCTCCAGGCTCAGCGGCGGCAGGATAGGCGCCCGCAGGTGCGCCTCCTGCCACGTCTGGATGCTGCGCTCCACCTGCACACGCGACGACAAGAGTTCCGTGTCAGTTCCGTTGACGCCAGCGCGAGCGAACAAAAAGTGCGCCTCCACGCAATGAACTCCACAAGGCAAGGCGCGCACCATTTCGTAGTCCTCCTCCAGGCTGCTCCGCCCCGCCGCCGCCTTGCCGCCGCCCCGCCCGCGCCCCCAGAGCCCCACCCTCCCCGCCGCCTTCCCGCCTGCACCGCCCGCCGCGCCCGCCGTTGCCGCCGCCGCCGGCGCCGGCGCCGCGCCCTTGCCCTCCCCGTCCGCCTTCTCCCCGGCCTCCTCCGCCGGCGCTGGCGACGCCGCCGTCGCCGTGGGCGGCGCCGCCCGCGCGTCGCAGTGCGCGAGCGTCCCCACCGCCAGGCACGCCGCCGCCGCCGCCGCGCTCCGCGCCGCGTGCCCCGCCGCCACGCCGTCCGCCACCTGCCAGCACACCATCCCCTCGTCCCCCGCCGCCCCCTCCTTCCCCTCCCCTCGCCCCTCCCCACCCTCCTCCCCCTCCCCCTCCTCCTCATCCGACTCCACAGGCGCGTACTCCGCCACCAAGCGAGCCAGGCCCGACGATAGCGCCCGCCAGGCCGCGTGCCCCACGCCCAAAAGCCCGCTGGGCCCCCGCCCGCTGCCGCTGGCGTCGCCCGCCGACCGCTGCCCCGCCGGAGACGCAGAGGTGGGGGCGGAGGCGCCGCCGCCGCTGCCGCTGTCCAGCCCGTGCACGTCCCACACGGTGTCCGCCTGGGTGATCCAGGACGCCCACGTGCTGCTCAGCGCGGCCTGCGAGGCGAACAGTGATGGCGCGATTCGACGCGCCAATTCTACATGCAGGCAGTGGAGTCGGAGAGACGCCGAGGGCAGAGCCAAGTGAAACCATCTGGCGACGTACTACCCACCGGCTTGGGCACGGTGGCGGGCGGCGGCGCCGGCGGCGCCCACGTGACGGCCGACGTCAGCGACGTCGCCGTGTAGGACGCCGCCCTCCTCCCCGCCCCCATGCAGGGCTTGCCGGCCCCATGCGCGGCCGCCCTGGGCGTCGTGCCGCTCGCCGGCGACGACGCCGGCTGGAGCGCCGCGCCGCCGCCGCCGGCACCGTGGGCGCGCGGCGGGCCTCCGAGCAGCACGTCGCCGATGTCCAGCGCGGTGAGGGAGCGCTGCAGCGGGTCGGCGACGTCGTTGATGAGCCAGGTGTGGCGGGCGGTGGACGACGCGACCAGCGGCACGTGCTGCGGGGACAGGCAGGGCGGACGGCGCGTGAACGCTGTATACCAGGGCACAAAGGTTTGCCAGGCGGTGCGAGGGTGGGATCGTGGTGGGAGGGAGCGGAGGTGAGGCGAGGGGGTGCCTGGTTGCGCCCGCATGCTTGTTCCTGGGCGTGGCGCGCCATGCAAGTCCCCCGTCATAGGGCGGAGGGAGGAGGGGGTCATTGTCAAGCGGACCTGCTTGATGACGTTGACGAAGGCGTGGATGGCGGGCGCGGGGAGGTGCAGCGGCGCCAGCGTGAGCCCGTCCACCAGCGTGACGTCCAGGCGGCCGGCGGCGCCCACCATGGGCAGGTGCGCGCGCAGCAGCCGCACCTCGGAGAGGGGGATGGGGTGCACCGCGTAGAGCGTGCGGTCCACTGCGCGGGGCGCCGGCGCACGTTTGGGGGAGCGACAAGGTGGACAGGGGCGGGTGAACAGAGGGGAAAGGGGGAGGGGTGCACTGCACCGTGCGGTCCACTGTGCGACGCCGGCGCGCGTTTCGGGGTTTGTGCAAGGATGGGGGGGAGGTGAGCAGGTGGACATGGGCGAACGGGGCATGCACCGGGCCATGCGCGCGACACGGGCGAAGGCGGGGGGGCGAGAGGCGCGCGCACCGGCCGAGGCGCCGGCGCTGTCGGCAGCTGCCTGGAAGCTGCCGTCCTCGTGCAGCACGCCCTGCCCGTACGGCAGCCTGCACAGGCACACCACGCGCGCCCAATTGTTCCACGGTCAGCCCCAGCGGACCCAGAACACAGCCCGCCTGACATGACCCGTGTCGACTCCGCACGTCAGCCGGGGCAGCAGGCAGCGGCGGGAGGGCGCCCCCACCACCCCGCCCGCCCGCACCACGACATGAAGAGCACGCAGTGCTGCTTGATGAGCGAGAGCCGGCCGGGGATGCGCAGCGCGCGCGTGGGCCACACGCACACGTGGTCGCGCACAAACACGACCTGCGGACGGTCAGGCGGCCGCCAGCAAGCCACAACCATCAGGGAAGCTTGCTCGCTTCATCTGTGCGGTTGCCCCGTTTCTTTCCGTTGCGCATGCATGGCGCGCCCCCGCGTCGCCAGCTGCGACTGTCCCCGCCCTGCCTCACCTCGGTGATGCCCACCTCTGTCTCGCCGATGCTCAAGTAGCTCTCCAGCTCGTCCTCAAGCTCGTCCAGCTCCTCCTGGAGCGCCCGCTCGCTGCACAGGTCGCCTGCACAGGACACACACACGCGCGCCACCCCCTCCATCCTTGCTCCGTGAAAGCCGCGCTGCGGGCTGTGCTGTGGGGTCCGCCCACGCGCTGCAACGCCCACCACTGTGTGAGCTCACATGGCGAGCCGACTGGGAGGTCGCTGTGCTCCTGCTGCAGGTCGTCCCCAGCGCCGCCGTCGCCGCTCTGGCGCGCCATTGGTGCGGCCCGTCAGCGCCTGGGTCTGGGTCAGGCCCTGCAGGCATCAAGAGCGCAAGCGTGGTGCTGATGCAGAGGAGAGGCTCTGGAGATTCGCGGCGGCTGGTGGCCATCGGGCGAGGCGTCCTCGTCACCACCACAAGCGCGGCAGGCGCAGCGCACAAGAGGGGGCGGGGGGGGGGGGCAAATCACAGCTGCTCCACTCCAGGTGTGCGCTTGTGATGCAGCTGAGCTGATGCACGCCCTGCTGCCCCCTCCTCTTCTGCGCGCTCCTGCCTGCTGGCACTCGTTCGCCTCACCCCGTCAGCGCGCCGCGTCTCCTCCGAGTGCCAAACGGACTGACGACGCGTCAGGTGATGCGCCGCTGCGAGTGCTGCCCTGGCGCCATCTTGTGTGCGCTCGTGAGGACAAGGGTTCGTCGCCCGCGGCACACGCAGTTCTGGCTGCGCCGCGAGGATCCGCAACTGCTGCTCGTGTGGTGGTGGGTTGCGGGCGCGCTTGGACGCTTGTTGCACGCGTTCGTCTTGATGGAGTGCATGCCGTGGGGCTTGCGCTTGGAGCATCCGGTGAGCAGCAAGGCGGCCAGGAGCGCCCGCTGGATGGCTTTCACGCAGGTGCACGTCCACGGCGTGACGCTCTCCCTGCTGCTGCACTCGGCGGCCGTCAGCCCGCAGGACTGTGATGGGCTGCTCTTCGGTGCGTCTGCAGCAGCAGCTCTCTGGGCAGCAAACGCGCCGCAATCAGTGCAAGCTCTCACGCTTTGCGGTCCCCTGGGCTTTGCGCAGGGCAAGTGCGCTCCAGGGTCCGCTCAGAGTTCCGGGACGACGACGTGGGTGCGTCTGCTCGCTCCGCGCGGTGGTGGTCAGCATGATCGTAGCTCTCAACAGCAGCGGGCACAATCTGGCGCACGGCACGCTGAGCGGCGCAACGCTGGGCCAGGGGGCAGATCTGCATGATCGGCATGCGCGCACACGTGCGCGGCCGCCCTGGCGCTGGTGCAGGTGTGGTGCAAGTCGAGGAGTCGCACGCCTTCATCACCAGCTTCGTGCTCTCCACGGACACCTGCTCCTTCTACGACGCCGTCGGCAACGTCTCAGGTCGGTCCGTGCGCGTCAGGAGGGCAGCGTCACGGGCCCGCCGCCGGGCGTGATCACGCGGCCACCGTTGCGGGCACCGTGTTCACCTGCCATGTCCACCCACGCGCAGAGCAGCAGCTGGCGGCGCTGTCCAAGGGCTCCGTTGAACGGGACCCGCTGATTGGGTGGTGCTCGGTGCGGCCGGCGTACGGGCAGACGGCGCCCTCGCCCACGGTCCGGGAGGCCGCCGTGACGGCGTCGCTGCACAGGCGCGCACGCCTCTTCTGCCGTGCCGGGTGCCTTCTGCGCAGGGCCCTGCCTTGCTGCGTTGCACGAGCAAGGGTGGTCTGCGCCTCGCTGGCGTGGTGGTGCTGCCGCCCAGCGCAGGTTGCTGGACGGCAAGCGCGCGTACGCCAGCCTCCCGCCCAGCCCCGTGCTCATGGCCATCCTCAGCCAGAGAGAGGACCACCACGGCGCCACCCTCACCCTCGGATACAGGTGATCTCCTTGCCGCCACTCCGCTTCGCTTGGCGCTGCAGCTGCCGCGATGATGACTCGTCTTCAGCAGAAGCGGAGAACGCTTGGCAAGGCTTGTCTTGTGAGATGCGCAGGGCTTTCCAGCATGTCACGTCGCCCAACCCCGCCGTCACGCCCTTCACCGCGCCGGTGGAGCTGCACGCGCTCAGCCTCATGCGCCACGCCGCCGCCGCGCCCGCCTCGGGCCCCACGCAGCACCTGGCCGGCGACGCCGTCATGATGGACGCCGCCTGCGGAGTGTGCGGCGCGCTGCACGCGCCCCCGCCGCCGCCAGGCGGTGGCGCCGCCGCCCCGCCGGCGCAGGGGCCGGTGGACCCGGCCGCGACGGCGGTGCTGGCAAACACGGCCGCCGCGTCCATGCAGCAGGTGTGCGAGCGGGCGGCGACGCCCAGCGGAGTTTGCGTGGTGGCGCGATCTGGTGTGCCACGGCAGGGCGCTCGAGCGTCACTGTGAGAGCAGCCTGCCTGTCGGCTGTGTGGCGTGGCGTGGCGCGCAGGTGGCGCAGCTGGAGGAGTTCCACCAGAACCAAGTGCGGGCGCTGCAGGTGGTGTGCCGGCAGGTGTCCGATCAGGCCAGCGTGCTGCGCGCGCTGCAGATAGAGGGCGAGCAGCTGGCGCGCGAGCTGGCCGAGCTGGGCGTGCCTTGACTCGACCTCCCCACCCGTGCAAACCTTTTTGCACCGTGTGAGGCAGTCCACGGTCCGGATTGAGAAGCACCAAACAGGCGGCAAGGAACCGAGTAGTCCTCAGAAAGGAAGTCATCGTCGCAACGGTGGTGGTCAGAGCAGCGAGAAAGGACGGGGACAGCATACGGCTTGCGTCAATCAACCAGGGTCAGGTCCATCGGGCGCCAGCCACGTGTGAGCAGAGGCCCAGTCTCAACAGCAGCCGCACCGCCCCTCGCACAGCCAGGCCGCCAAGAGGCGACAGCGCCCTCACGCTCTCTCCTCTCGCCCCGTCACGCCCCTCCCGGTCAGTGCGCGCCGGCGCCGGCCCAGTTGGCGCGCCGCAGGTTGAAGGCGCCCGCCGCCAGCAGCAGGTTCCGGTGGCTGAAGGTCAACGCGTTGACCGACGTGGACTTGGTGATGGCCGACGCCACCTGGAGGTGCACACAAGGACAGCACACACGCACGAGGCGCCACGCCTCAATCACCAGGCGCTTGCGAAGCGACCGCAGCAGGCGGGGCGCCTGCTGCCTTGTCAGAGGCAGAGCCTGCGCCCGGCCTATGCCTGGCGCACCACCACGAGCTCGACCGCACGGGAGCCTGCCTGCCCAGGAGCTTGCGCTGCGTCATCATCCACACTGCGCGCCGCCTCACCTGGCTCCAGGGCTTGGCGGCGCCAGCTGGCGTGGCGGGCGGTGGCGCGGCGGCGCCGTCCGCCGGCTTTGGCGCCGCCGCGACGCTGTGCGTGCTCCACACGCGGACGGCGTCGTCGGCGCCCCCTGCGCACGCGCCCACCACCCCGACGCACACAGCGCGACGTCTCCTCCTCCTCCTCACCCGGCAGCAAGGTGCTTTCCACCGCAACGGCACCTGAACGGAGCCTGCAAGGGCGGGGGCAGACGGCTCGCCGCGCACGCCGGCGGAGGGGGCAAAGGGAGGCGAGGGGCCGCGCGCGCGCGCACCTGTGGCTAGCAGCGACCCTTGCCCGCGGCTGAAGGCCAGGCTCCACACGGGCCCCTGGTGCGCCTTGAAGCTGGCCAGCCGCTTGGCGCTGCCCAGCTCCCACACCATGACGGCGCCGCGGTCGCAGCCCACCGCCAGCTGCGCACAGCGACGCGTGCGCACGGCGAGAGCGGGCGTGAAACCGCGACGGCACCCCGGCCCGACAGGCCGCTGCCGGCCAGGCCGACGGCGGCACGGCAGCAACTCGTGCGTGAAGTGAGAAGACGAAGACGACAGCGGCAGTGCGGGGCGTTTATGCCTGCCGTCTGGGAGCGTGGTGAGCGTTCATCACTGGCGTCGCGCTTCGTGGCAGGGCAGGGAGGGAGGCCCAGGGGACTAACGAGCTTTCCGTCTGGGTGCACAGGAACCTTGCAACGAGTGCCTTCCCTTGTGCGAACCCCGTGGCACCCCAGGGCACTCACGTGCTTGCCGTCTGGGTGCACAGGAACCTTGCAACGAGTGCCTTCCCTTGTGCAAAGCCCGTGGCACCCCAGCGGACTCACGTGCTTGCCGTCCGGATGCACGGCGAGGCAGGTGGGCGCCGAGGGCAGGCCCGACATGACGCGCACGCAGGCGCCCGTGCCCACGTCCCACAGCCGCGCCGTGCGGTCGGTCGAGGCGGTGGCCACGTACAGCGTGTTGGGGTGCCACCCCACGGCGTCCACGTCCGCCTGGTGCCCTGCGCCGCGCCAGGGTCGCAGTCGGGGCACGGCGTACCGCTGAACAACCCCTCCCCCGCAAGTGCACCGCCCCCAACCTGTGAGGATGCTGAGCATCAGCACCCCGCAAGTGCACCGCCCGGCTCCACCTTGCCCGCCCGCCCAATCCCCGTCCCCGCCCCGCCCCACCAGTGAGGATCCTCAGCATGCGCAGCGTGCCCCACACGCACCCTGCAGCAGGGAACTCCTCCCCCACCGCCCGTCTAAATCCCCGCCCCACCTGTGAGGATCCTCAGCATGCGCAGCGTGTCGGTCGACCACACGCGCGCCGTCTTGTCGGCGCTGCCCGTCACAAAGTGGAAGCCCCACGGCCCCATGGCCACGTCCCACACCGGCAGCACGTGGCCCCGGTACACCGTCAGGCCCGCGCCAAGGTCCGGGCTCCACGCCCGCACCGTGCCGTCCGCCGACCCGCTCAGCAGCAGCCGCGAGTCGTGAGAGAAGCTCAGCGCGTGCACCGGCCCTGCACACGCATGCACCGAGGAGCACGCGCGCAGCAGCAGCAGCGCTCGGCGGCAGTCAGAGGAGGCGAGACGTCGCGGGCAGCCGGGGCGCCCGCGTTTTGGCCTCGCGTTGGCCTCGCGCGCGCCGCGCTGAGACACCTCCCAACCCCGCAAGCGCTCACCTGTCACCACCACCCGCGCCCGCAGACGCAGGCCAAGCACAGACTCCGGCCCCGCGCCACCCACCTGTGTGGCCGTAGAGGTACGTGACGCCAGGGTCGGGGTCCTCCCCGTCGTCCTCCTCCCCCGGCTTTCTCCGCTTGCCCGCCGCCCCCCCGCCGCCGCCGCCGCCGCCGCCCGCCAGCGACGACCGCACCGACAGGTCCCACAGCCGCACGGACGAGTCGGCGAACCCGGCCGCCAGCAGGTGCGCCGGCAGCGAGAAGGCGGCGCAGTTCATGCTCTGCCGCGTGTTGGCGAACGTGAAGAAGCAGCACGACGGCGCGCTCGTCGACGCCGCCGCCGCACCGCCGGCGGTTGCGGCGGTTGGGCCCCCGACGGCGGTTGGCCCGGCGGTTGGCGCCAGGTCGGCGCGCAGCTCGCAGTCCTGCACCCACTGGTTGATGACGGCCTCCGACAGGTGCGGCGTCCAGTGCTGCGTGCGGCGTGGCGGGGCAGGGAGGACGGCAAGCGGATGATCAGGCGCGAAGAAAGCGCGGCGGGGGGAGCGGCGCGCGCGGGCACCGCATGGCCAAGCCCTCACCTGGGGCTCGGCGCGGTCGCCGGGGTGCAGCCGGAACGCCGCGCCCTTCTCCGCCTGCGCCGCCTCGGCCGCCGCGCCCTTGCCCTCCTTCTTGGACTTTTTCGCAGGCGCCGGCGCCGGCGCCGACGCCGCGGCGCCGCCCGCCCCCGCCGCCTCGCCGCCGCCCTCGGGCTTGACGGCGCCGTCGCTGCCACCCTCCTCGCCGCCGGCCGTGTCCTGCTTGTCCTTGCCTGCGCCGCCCGCCTTGCCGCCCCCCGCGTCTAGGTGCCGCTGCTCCAGCACCTCGGCGTATCTGTCCTCGGCGTGCCCCTGACCAGGCAACAAGGGCGGCCGCGACGCCACGGCAGCGCCGTTGGGCGTCTGCGGCCTCCGGCCGAGCGGCCGTCGCATCGTGGTGGCGGCGGCGGCCCGCACACCGCCGCTGTCTCCACAGTGCGCGAGGTGTCGGACACCTGGTGGCGCCTCACGTGCGTTGGTGCCGGCACCCCGGTGCGCGCAGGCGCCTCACCTTCATGAGGCCCAGGTTGACGAGCTGCAGGTTGATGTTGAGCGCCTCGGTGTCGGCCCACTCGCCGCCGCCCACCTCCTCCAGCGCGTCGCCCGGCGCCTGCCCCGCGCCCACCTCGCCAGGCCCGCCCTCGGCCTGCTCCACCACCTGGCAGCACGCAGGCGCACACGTGCACACATACACGAAATCACACGCCAAGGCGTCCCAACACATGCAAACGAACAACGCAGCGATGAGGGCGGCAACGCCCGTGCGGTGCCCCAGGACTCT
>VFQP010002214.1_pt1 | contig 22480 bp, 14 predicted proteins | sample 3512351 | NCBI WGS metagenome assembly VFQP01 (sample SAMN10412372, study PRJNA504923) | tailings metagenome | isolation source: Relicate 1 Philex TSF1 revegetated site | place: Philippines: Tuba, Benguet | collected 2017-08-29
TCTCGGCGCCCACCGCCGTCGACACGTCCCCGCTCGCCTCGGCGAAGAAGCCCACCGCCGTGGCCTCGATGCCGCTGGCCTCGGCCAGCGCACCGCTGGCGAGCGCCCCGTCGCCACTGGCCACTGCCGCCGCGCCGGTCGCGGTGGAGAGTTCGCCGCTGGCTTCGGCGCGCGCGCCCACCGCGACCGCGTCCGCGGACGAGGCCACCGCGTTGAACCCGAGCGCGGTCGCGGTCTCGCCGATGGCGAAGGCGCCGCTGCCGTAGGCCGATGCGCCGGTGCCGAGTGCCTGCGCCGAGGCACCTACCGCGGTCGCGTAGTCGCCGTCGGCCGCCGCACCGGACCCGGCGGCCACCGCGTCGTCGCCGATGACCTCCGCCTCGCCGTCGCCGCTGGCCTGGAAATAGCGGCTGGTCTCCTCGGCCACATCGGCGACGGCGTCGAGCTGGGCCACGTTGACCGCGTCGGTGGCGTTGACGCCGGCGGCGAGATTGGTGATCCGGCGCGTGGCGGGTGCGCCGCCCGCGCCGGTGCCATTCCCGAGCGACACGGTGTCCGCCTCGCTGGCGATCGCGCCGTGACCGATCGCCACCGCATTGGTGGCCGGCGCCTGCACGATGGCCGCGCGTCCGAGCGCCACGCCGCCGGTGGCGAGCGCCTGCGCGGTGAAGCCGACCGCGGTGCTCTGCTGGGCGCCGGCGCGGGCGTTCGACCCCAGCGCCGTCGCGCCGGTCTGCTGGGCGTTGGCGCCGGCGCCGGTCGCCGTGGCATTGGCCGCCGTGGCCCGCGCATTCGCGCCCACTGCGCTGGCGCTGGTCGCGGTCGCCTGCGCCGAGGCGCCCAGGCTCACGGTGTTGGGCGAGGAGGCATTGGCTGCCGCGCCAATGGCGACGGCCTGCGCGCCCGTCGCCCGTGCGTCGGTCCCGATGGCCACCGCATTGACGCCGCTGGCGACCGCGCTGCCGTCGACGGCGCAGCGATCGATCAGCGGCCATCCGGCGACCACGCACGGGCCGCTGTCGCCGATCGCCACCGACTGTGCGAACGCGCCCGGTGCCCCCAGTCCGAACAGCACCACGCCCAGCGCCACCGGCAGGCCGGCCCGCATCTGGCCCGACACCGGTCCGGCACCGGTCGGGGCGCCTGCGCTGTCGCCCGAAGCGAATTCCGACGCGACGACGAGCTGACCGAGTGCCTTGTTCCAGACCTTGCGATAGATGCGATTCATCGAATTCGGTTCCTTGTCTCGAGTGATAAGGCGGCGCACGTGACCGGCAGTGCGGTCCCGGGGTTCGCGGAGTGGACGGGCGCGTGGCGTGCAGCGGATGGCCGGATCGCGACGGTTTTCCGTCGCTTGAAACGTGCGGTTTCACGGAATCCGGCCAAAACTGAACATCCCCCAACTGAAACGCCGTTGGCCGATACTCGGACTGACACGGCGCGTCAGTCAATACCCAAACGCGCGTTCAGGTGAAGATCGCATCACGGCATCATCTGACCTCATTGGTCACGACAATGATGGAGCGCCAGGCGTTTGTCGCGGCGACAGTCGCCTTTCGAAGGTGCTACCGGTCGCAAAGCCGTGGCGTCGGCCGGTGATTCCGGCCGTGCTGTCGATAGATCCTGCCTATTCAAAAGTACGGCACAAAAAAAGGCCCGCACATGGCGGGCCTTGGACACGAAGGCAGGTCGGCGTCAGCCGAGTGCGCGTCTCGCGTTGCGGAACATGCGCATCCACGGGCTGTCGTCCGGCCACGTCGGCGGCGCCCAGCTCAGATTGACCGTGCGCAGTGTGCGCTCGGGATGCGGCATGAGGATCGTCGCCCGGCCATCGGCCGAGGTGAGGCCTGCGATCGCGTCTTCGGACCCGTTGGGATTGGCGGGATACCCGGTCGCCGGCACGCCGTCGCCGTCGATGTAGCGCAGCGCCACCGCCGCCGCGGCGCGATCCGCTGCCGAGTCGAACTGCACCCGGCCCTCGCCGTGTGCGATCGCCACCGGGATCCTCGAGCCCGCCATCCCGGCGAAGAACAGCGAGGGCGAATCGTCCACCTCGAGCAGGCCGAAACGGGCTTCGAACTGCTCGCTGCGGTTGCGCAGCAGACGCGGCCAGTGCTCCGCACCGGGAATGACCGCCCGCAACTGCGACAGCATCTGGCAACCGTTGCACACGCCCAGCGAGAATGTGTCCTCACGGCCGAAGAACGCCGCGAACGCATCGCGCAGCGCCTCGCGTTCCATCACCGACGTGGCCCAGCCGCGGCCCGCTCCCAGCACGTCGCCGTAGCTGAAGCCGCCGCAGGCCACGAAGCCCTGCATCGACGCGAGGTCGGCGCGGCCCTCGATCAGATCGCTCATGTGCACGTCGATCGCCGCGAAGCCGGCGCGGTCGAACGCCGCGGCCATTTCGATCTGGCCGTTGACGCCCTGCTCGCGCAGGATCGCGACCCGCGGACGTGCCCCGGTCGACACGAACGGCGCCGCCACGTCGTCGGCCGGGTCGAAGGTCAACACCGGCTTCAGGCCGGGCGCGGCGAAATCACGCGCGGCGCGTCGTTCTTCCTCGGCGCTCTGCGGGTTGTCGCGCAATGCCTGCATCGCGTGGGTCACCGACCACCAGGCATCGAACAGCGCATCCCACTGCCATTCGGCGAGCCGCTCGTCGCCGTCGTGGACGCGGATGCGCGGCGTGCTCGTCGGCCGCGCGATGCGCTGGGCGCATTCGATCAGGCCGTGACGCGCGACGAGATCGGCGAATTCCGCACGGTCCTCGGCGGCGATCTGCACCACCGCGCCCAGTTCCTCCGAGAACAGGGTGCGCACCGCGTCGCGGCCGCGCTCGTCACCCCAGCCTTCGAGATCGATGTCGAGGCCGAGGTGCGAGCAGAACGCCATCTCGCACAGCGTGGCGAACGCGCCGCCGTCGGAGCGGTCGTGATAGGCGAGCAGCAGGCCGGCCTCGCGGGCATCGCAGATCAGCTCGAAGAACGCCTTGAGCCGGCTGCCGTCGTCGACGTCCGGACATGCGCCGCCGAACGCGCCGAAGCACTGCGCGAGCACCGAGCCGCCGATGCGCTGCTTGCCGGCGCCCAGACCGATCAGCCAGAGCTCGGTATCGGGCTCGCGCGACAGCAGCGGCGTGAGCTGGGCGCGCACGTCCGGCACCGGCGCGAAGGCGCTGATCACCAGCGACACCGGGGACACCACCTTGTGGGCCACGCCGTCAGACTGCCACTGCGCCTGCATCGACAGCGAATCCTTGCCGACCGGAATCGACAGATCCAGCGACGGGCACAGATCCAGCGCGATCGCGCGGACCGCGTCGAACAGCCGCGCTTCCTCGCCGGCATGCCCCGCAGCGGCCATCCAGTTCGCCGACAGCTTCACCCGGTGCAGTGTGTCGACCGGCGCGGCGCACAGGTTGGTGATGGCCTCGCCGACCGCCATGCGCGCGGCGGCGGCCGAGTCGATCAGCGCCAGCGGTGTGCGCTCGCCGATCGCCATGGCTTCACCGGCGAAGCCTTCGAAACCGGACAGCGTGATCGCGCAGTCGGCGACCGGCAGCTGCCACGGACCGACCATCTGGTCGCGCGCGGTCAGGCCGCCGACGCTGCGGTCGCCGATGGTGACCAGGAATGATTTGGACGCCACCGTGGGATGGGCGAGCACGCGCAGGCCGGCCTCGTGCAGATCGATCTCGCGCGTCGCCAGCGTCGGCCAGCGATGCGCGGACAGCCGCTCGGCCTCGCGGTGCATCTTCGGCGGCTTGCCGAACAGCACGTCCATCGGTAGGTCGATCGGGTGCGGCCCGGCGAGCCGCGTCGGGCTGGCGCTCCCGTCGGCCGGGAGCACGCCGTAGCCGACCGTCAGGTGCTCCTCGGCCGTCGCCACGCCGACCACCGCGAACGGGCAGCGCTCGCGCGCGCACAGCGCGGTGAAGTCGTCCACACGGTCCTGCGGAATGCCGAGGACGTAGCGCTCCTGGGATTCGTTGCACCACAGCTGCATCGGCGACAGCGACGGATCGTCGCTGGGCACGCGGCCCAGGTCGATGATGCCGCCGACGCCCGAGTCGTGCAGCAGCTCGGGAATCGCGTTCGACAGACCGCCCGCACCGACGTCGTGGAACCACAGGATCGGATTGCGTTCGCCCAGTGCCACGCACCGGTCGATGACCTCCTGGCAGCGGCGCTCCATCTCCGGGTTGTCGCGCTGCACGGAGGCGAAATCCAGGTCTTCGGCACTCTCGCCCGAGGCCACCGAACTCGCCGCGCCGCCGCCCAGACCGATCAGCATCGCGGGGCCGCCGAGCACGACCACGGCGTCACCCGGCGACAGCGTTTTCTTCTCGACCATCGTGCGATCGATCGCGCCGAGGCCGCCGGCGAGCATGATCGGCTTGTCGTAGCCGCGCACCAGGCCGGCGTCGCCTTCCGGCAGTTCGAAGCTGCGGAAATAGCCGAGCAGATTCGGCCGGCCGAACTCGTTGTTGAACGCGGCGCCGCCGAGCGGGCCGTCGAGCATGATCTCCAGCGCCGGCGCCATGCGCGGGTTTAGCGCGCGCGCGCCCTCCCACGGCTGCGGCAAGGTGGGGATGCGCAGATGCGAGACCGAAAACCCGGTGAGGCCGGCCTTGGGCTTGCCGCCGCGGCCGGTCGCGCCCTCGTCGCGGATCTCGCCGCCGGCACCGGTGGCCGCGCCCGCGAACGGCGAGATCGCCGTCGGATGGTTGTGGGTCTCGACCTTGATGCAGAACGCGCTGTCGACCAGCGGCTCGCTGCGGTATTCGAACGACACCGGATCGGGCCGGAAGCGCCGCGCCGGATAGCCCTCCACCACCGCCGCGTTGTCGCTGTAGGCCGACAGCGTGTGCTCGGGCGTCTGCGCGTGCGTGTGCCGGATCATCCGGAACAGCGACTGCGGCTGCGCTTCGCCGTCGATCGTCCACGAGGCGTTGAAGATCTTGTGCCGGCAGTGCTCGGAATTGGCCTGGGCGAACATCATCAGCTCGACGTCGGCCGGATCGCGGCCGAGCGCGCCGAAGCGCTCGCGCAGGTACGCGATCTCGTCGTCGGCCAGGGCCAGTCCCAGGCGCGCGTTCGCCGCCTCGAGGTCGTCGAGCGCGATGCGCTCGACGTCGCCGCGCGGCGGCACCGCGAACAGGGCATCGGCGTCGGCGACGTCGTCGAGCAGCGACTGGGTCATCGGGTCGTGCAACTGCCGCGCCACGGCACCGGTGATCGCGGGGTCGGTCGGCCAGCCGTGCAGATCGATCCGCAGGCCGCGCTCCACGCGGCGCACCGGCAGGCCTGCACCGCGGAGCAGTTCGGTCGACTTGCTGGCCCAGGGCGAGATCGTGCCCAGACGCGGCGAGACGATGCGCGACACCACGCCTTCGGCCGGCGCGGGGACCGGGCCGGCATCGACCTCGAGAATCCGCCGCAACGTGGCGTCGTCGGGCACCTGCCCGGGCTCGGCCTCGACGAAGTAGACGTGCCAGGCGTCCGCGATCCGGAGACCGGGCGCCACTGCGCGCAGACGCGCTTCGAGCCGTTCGCGGCGGAACGGCGACAGGGCCTGCTGGCCCTCGAGGACGATCATGTCCGGGGAAACCGTATTTCAGGGCCGGCCATTGTAGCCAATGGCCGGCGCCGCCGCCCCGACGGCGGCTGTCTGCGACGCCGCGGGCGCCTCAGCGGCTGCCGCCGCCCTCGGCTTCGAGCCGCTGCAGCGCCGACAACAGCGCATCGGGCGGCATGTAGCCCGGCATCTGGGTGCCGTCCTCGGCCACGATCATCGGCGTGCCGGTCAGGCCGGCGCGCTGGCCCAGCGCGTAATGCGCAGCGACCGGGTTGTCGCAGGTCTTCGGCGGCACGCGGCGGCCGGACTTGGCGTCGGTCAGGGCCTGGCGGCGATCGTCGGCACACCACACCGACTCCATCAGGCGGAAATCCTCGCTGCCCGGGCCCATGCGCGGAAACGCCAGATACTCGACCGCGATGCCGAGCTTGTTGTAGTCGGCGATCTCCTCGTGCAGACGGCGGCAGTAGCCGCATTCCACATCGGTGAACACCGAGACGGTGTACTTGGGATTGGCCGGCGCGAAGATGATGCGCTGGTCCTCAGGCACCTCGGACAGCAGCCGCTTGCGCAACTGCGACAGGCCGGCCTGGCTGAGATCGCGCTTCTCCTCGGCATCGAACAGGCTGCCCTGCAGCACATAGCGGCCGTCGTCGCTGACGTAGAGCACCTGGCCCGAGACGATGACTTCCTGGAAGCCCGGCAACGGAGCATCGGACACGCTTTCGATGTCCACGCGCGGATTGATCGAGAGGATGGCGTTGCGCGCGTTGGCGGCCGGCGAGCCGGGGGATGCCGCCTCGGCCGCGGTGACTGCGCTGGGCGCGGCCTCGGCGCCGGGCGCCGCCGCGTCCGGACTGGTGCCCTGGGCACAGGCGGACAGGCTGAAGGCACTGAACAGCGCGAACACGTATCGCTTCATCGATTCTGGCGACCAACGGCGGAGACAGCTCCGGGGCCGGCAATTCTGGCACGAAGCGGAAAGGGGGACCGGGACGCCCCGCCACAGCCCGGACACCGTTCATGCCGGAGGCGGAGAGCGGCGCTGCCGGCGCCAGGGCGCCGACGGCCGTCCGCGCCTGTGCAGCGGCGCAACGCCGGACAGGCATTCCAGGCGTGCGCCCCGGGGGCAGAGCGGGATCGGCCCGCAGGCTCGGCGGCCACCCGCCTCGCCGGGCGCGCGGACCACCGCACGGACAGGAGGGCATCGAGGTACTGCCGAGCGGTCGACGCCGCGTGTGGCCCTGCGAAGCACGCCGGGCGTTCGCGCGTGCGCGAGCTGGCATCGACCCGACGCCGGTGCGTGGGTGCATCGCCCGCCCGGCCTCGCAAAGCACGCGAGGCGTTCGGCGCACCCGCGGTCGGTATCGACTCTTGTCGACGTATTGATGCATCGCTCGTCCGGCCCGGCGAAGCACGCCGGGCGTTCGCGCGTGCGCGAGCCGGCATCGACCCGACGCCGGTGCGCGGGTGCATCGCCCGCCCGGCCTCGCGAAGCACGCGAGGCGTTCGGCGCACTCGCGGTCGGTATCGACTCTTGTCGAGTATTGATGCATCGCTCGTCCGGCCCGGCGAAGCACGCCGGGCGTTCGCGCGTGCGCGAGCCGATGGCTCGCAAGCCGCACGCGCTCACCCCCTCGGGTGGTGGGTGGTGTGGAGGCGCTTGAGCTGTTCGCGGGCGACGAGGGTGTAGATCTGGGTCGTGGACAGGGAGCTGTGTCCGAGCAGCATCTGCAGCGCGCGCAGGTCCGCGCCGCGGTTGAGCAGATGGGTGGCGAAGCTGTGACGCAGCCCATGCGGACTGATGCGCGCGGCGTCGATGCCGGCGAGTACGGCGTAGCGCTTCACGAGTGCCCAGAACTGTTGCCGGCTCATCGGCGTGCGGCTGGCGGTCACGAACAGCGGGGTCTCGCCCTGCCCACCGCCCGGCAGCGCACGCTTGCCGGTCAGCGCCCCGCGTGCGTCGTCGAGATAGCGCTGCAACCAGTGCTGCGCCTCCTCGCCCAGCGGCACCAGCCGTGTGCGACCGCCCTTGCCGGTCACGCGCAACGCGCCCTGGCGCAGGTTCACGCCATTGGCCGGCAGGCCGGTCAACTCGCTGACGCGCAGGCCGCTGGCGTACATCAGCTCGAGCATGGTGCGGTCGCGCAGGCCCTCGGGCGTGCCGGTATCGGGCGCGTCGAGCAACGCGTCGATCTGCGACTCGCTCAAGGCCTTGGGCAGGGAACGCGGCAGCTTGGGCGGGTCGAGCAATGCGGTGGGATCATCGGTGCGGCCGTGGCGCCGCTGGCGGTCGGCGTAGAACGCGCGCAGTGCCGACAGCAGCCGGGCGTTGCTGCGCGGCGACCAGCCGTGGCGCGTACGCCAGGCCAGATGCTCGAACAGGGCACCGCGATCGGCGTGCGCAATGCCGCCGTCGCGGCCGTCGCGCCAGCGCGCCAGGCCTTCGAGATCGCGGCGGTAGGCGGCGGCCGTCTGGACGGCGATGCCGGTGTCGGCCCAGAACGCGTCGAGGAAGCCCTCGATCGCCGCCCGGTCGTCGTCGCGCAGGGGTGGAAGCGCGGTCGCGAGCGCACGGCGTTCAGCGGGTGTGGTGGCAGTCGACATGCGCCCAAGCTTAGCCGCCGCGCCGCTATCCTTCCGCGATGCCGATGTCTGCCCCCTCTGCCCAAGCGCACCCGCCGTGGATCGGCCGCCGCCTGCTCGCGCTGCTCTACGACCTGTGGCCCGCACTCGCCCTGTGGCTGCTGCTCTCGGCGGTGTTCACCGCGGGCTACACCCTGCTCGGCCGCCACGACCCGCACGAGAACATCGCACCGCTGAGCGGCCTGCAATGGGTGCTGTGGCTGTGCTGCTGGGGCGTGACCGGGCTGTACGCGGTCGTGAGCTGGCGGCACGGCGGCCAGACCCTGGGGATGCGTCCCTGGGGGCTGCGCGTACGCACGTCGGGCGGCGACCGGCCGCACGTCGGCGCCCTGTGGCTGCGCTTCGCCGTCGGCACGGTGTCGCTGGCCGTCGGCGGTCTCGGCTTCTGGTGGGCCTGGTTCGATCGCGACCGGCTGACCTGGCACGACCGGGCGAGCGGCACGCGCGTGCTGCGCGAGGCGACGCGCGGTCGGGATTGACGATGGCGCGCTGCCGCTGCCGGAGTGGTGTCGCGTCCCCCTAGATGCGAGAAGCGTGGGCACGGTCTCCGGGCTGTACGCGTAGCGACATGCGCGCGGCCTGACAGCACGTGGCAGGCCGCCAGGCTCGCGTCGCGACGACGGTCGAACGACGACCGGCCCGACATTCCGGCGCGCGTCCGGCTCGCGAAACGCGTGAGGCGTTCGGCGCCACGCGCGTGGCGGTCGAACGTGCTATCGGCTCTTCACTTCCGCGCGCGTCCGGCCCGGCGAAGCACGCCGGGCGTTCGGCGCACCCGCGCGGCGGCGGTCGAAGCGCCATCGGCTCGCCGTTTCCGCGCGCGTCCGGCCCGGCGAAGCACGCCGGGCGTTCGGCGCACCCGCGCGGCGGCGGTCGAAGCGCCATCGGCTCGCCGTTTCCGCGCGCGTCCGGCCCGGCGAAGCACGCCGGGCGTTCGGCGCACCCGCGCGGCAGTGCCGCGCAAACGGGTGCGCCTCACCCACTCCGCTTCCGGAAGAGGCTCCAGGAGACGATCAGCATGATCGCCGGGGGAATCAGATACGCGAGCCGATAGTCGAGGCGGTACACCGCCGCCAGCTTCACCACCTGGGTCTGCGCGAGCCAGAAGCCCAGCGCGAAGACCACGCCGATGAACAGACGTTTGCCGGCATTGCCGCTGCGCAGGGAGCCGAACGCGAACGGAATCGCGGCCAGGCACAGGGCCAGGACATTGAGCGGATAGAACCAGCGCCCCCAGTAGTGTTCCTCGAACTCGCTGGCGTCGAGCTGGTTGCGCTTGCGGTATTCGATGCCCGCCCGCAGTTCGCTCGACGGCATGTAGCGTGGCCGCCAGATGTTGCTGGCGCTGGCGGCGAGCGTGGACGCATCCAGCTGCGACGCCCACTGCTCTTCCAGGGCTTCGGTGCGGGTGACCGCACGCGGCTCGAACCAGGTGCGCTGCACCTCGAGCAGGCGCCAGCCGTCGGCGCCGTGCTCGGCGGTCTTGGCGTGGGCGACCGATTCCAGACGCCCGTCGGCGGCGAATTCGAACAGACGCACGTCCTGCAGCTGGATCCGGCTGCTGCCACCCTCGCGGATCTCGTTGCCGTTCTGCGCATTGAGGAAGGTGTCGCCCTCGCGCGCCCACAGGCCCGAATAGCGGCCCAGAATCATGTTGTCCGACAACGCGGCTCCGCGCATCGAATCACCGGCGCGCTGGGACGCCGGGCCGACCCACTCGCCGTTGACGACCATCAGGGCGGTCAGGGCGACGAGCGGCAGCGCGACCGAGAGGCTGATCCGCGTCCGCGACAGTCCCACGGCGCGCATGGCGATGAGTTCCGACGTGGCCGCCAGCTGGCCCAGTCCCATCAGCGAACCGATCACCGCCGCGGTGGGGAACATCGTGTAGGCACGGCGCGGAATCGTGTAGATGACGTAGGTCAACGCCTGCATGAAGCCGTACTGGCCCTGGCCGATGTCGTCCATCTCCGGCAGCAGGCCGCTCATCACCGTGTCGAGGCCGGTCAGCACCACCCACGTGGCCAGCACCATCACCGTGATCACCCGGGCGACGTAGAGATCGTGGATGCGCAGCAGCGGACGGATCGTCATGACGCGCGCTTCCAGACCGGCGCCTTGACCCGCCCGTCGCTGACGTACATCCAGATGCAGAACACCAGCAACGGCAACACCAGCCACCACAGGCCGAGCGCGGCCGGCACCTTGCCGTCTTCCACCCAGTCGGTGCCCATGATCATCAGGTTCATGCCGAGCACATACGCCAGAAAGCCCATCATCATGCGGCCGTAGCGCGCCTGCCGCGGCGGGCTGCGCGCCAGTCGCACCGCGAGCAGCGCGAAGGCCAGCGCCAGCAGCGGCGGCGCCATGCGAAAATGCAACTGCGCCTGCGCGGCCGGACGGTCATCACCGAACAGCGCGAGTGTGGGCGCGAGTTCCGGCTCGTCCGAGCGGGATCTCGCCTCGACACTGGGCAGCCGCAACTCGTTGCTGGCGTAGCGCATCAGCCGGTAGTCGAGCCCCGCATCGAGGGGCCCCTCGACGCGGAACCCCTCGTCCAGACGCAGGAAGCGGCCGTCGCCGTCGACCGTCAGTTCGCCGGTCATCGCCGTGGTGACGTCCATGCGCCCCTCGTCCTGGCGGTAGACGAACACCCGGCCGAGCTGGCTGCCGTCATCGGACATCGCGTTGACGTAGATCACCCCGCCACCGCCGGGAAATTCGACGAACCGCCCGGCCTCGAGGCCCGACACCAGCAGACTGCGTTGACCGGCCTCGATCATGCGCTGCGAATAATCACGCGCCCACGGGCCCAGCCACAGCGAACAGGCGCCGATGAACAGCACCATCGGCCCGACCACGAGCATCAGCGGCCGCAGCAGGCGCTTCGGCCCCACGCCGACCGAGGTCAGCACCGGCATTTCGGTATCGCGGTAGAGGCGACCCACGGCCAGCATCAGCCCCAGCATCAGGCCGAGCGGGAGAATCAGCGGCAGATAATTGAGCACCTGCAGGCCCAGCTGGGCCAGCATCAGGCCGGCCGGCACCCGGCCGCGGGCGATGTCGCTGAGCACGTCGGCGAACACGCCACCCAGGCTGACGATCAGCAGCACCACGAGGGCGGCGAAGGTCGACTGGGCGAACTCGCGGAACAGGTAACTGTCGAGCTTCGGCATCGGGTGCAGGGGCTTTGCTTTAGACTTGGGGGTTCGTCCAGCCGCGCCGAACCGGCGCATCCGACCCGGCAAGCCTCTCACTGGCGCCGCGCACTGGACCGTGAAGTGTACCGATCACTCTATGGAATCTGGTTGATGACCCTCGAATTCTCCCTGAACCACGCCGCGCCCGCCGAACTCGCCACCGATTGCCTGGTGGTCGGCGTGTTCGCCGACGGCCCGCTCACCGGAGCCGCCGAAGCGGTCGACGCCGCCAGCGGCGGGCGCCTCGCCGCCCTCGCCCAGCGCGGCGACCTCTCCGGCAAGGCCGGCCGCACCAGCCTGCTGCACGATCTGCCCGGCCTCGCCGCCACGCGCGTACTGGCCGTCGGTCTCGGCGAGCACGCCAAGTTCGGCGCCTCGCAGTACATCAAGGCCGTCGGCGACGCGGTCCGCGCCCTCAAGGACGGCAGCTGCAGCAACGCCACGCTGGCCCTGGCCGACCTCGACGTCGCCGGCCGCGACACCGCCTGGAAGATCCGTCAGGCGGTGATCGCCGCCGACCACGCGGCCTACCGCTATGTCGCCACGCTGGGCGCCCACAACAAGAAGCGCGAACCTTCGACGCTGGCCACGATCACGGTCCACGGCGACGACGCCGACGCCCTCGCCCAGGGCAAGGCGATCGCCGCCGGCGTGAAGTTCGCTCGCGAGCTCGGCAACCTGCCGCCGAACATCTGCAATCCGGCCTACCTCGGCGAACAGGCGCAGGCCTTCGCCGCGCGCTTCGACAAGGCCAGCTGCGAGGTCCTCGACGAGCACCAGATGGAAGCGCTGGGCATGGGCTCGCTGCTCGCGGTCGCGCGCGGTTCGGCCAACCGCCCGCGCCTGGTGGTGCTGAGCTGGAACAACGGCGGCGACGCCAAGCCCTATGTGCTGGTCGGCAAGGGCATCACCTTCGATACCGGCGGTGTCAACCTCAAGACGCAGGGCGGCATCGAGGAAATGAAGTTCGACATGTGCGGCGCGGCGACGGTCATGGGGACCTTCGTGTCGGCGGTCGGCCTCGATCTGCCGATCAATCTGCACGTCGTCGTGCCGGCCGTGGAGAACGGCATCGACGGCAATGCCTATCGGCCGTCGGACGTCATCACCAGCATGTCGGGCAAGACCATCGAGGTCGGCAACACTGACGCCGAAGGCCGCCTGATCCTGTGCGACGCGCTGACCTACGCCGAGCGTTTCGAGCCGGCGGCGCTGGTCGACGTGGCCACGCTGACCGGCGCCTGCATGGTCGCGCTGGGCACGCAGGCCACCGGCCTGATGAGCAAGCACGACGACCTGGCCGACGAGCTGCTGGCCGCCGGCGAGCACGTGTTCGATCGCGCCTGGCGCCTGCCGCTGTGGGACGAGTACCAGTCGATGCTCGATTCCAACTTCGCCGACGTCTACAACATCGGCGGCCGCTGGGGTGGCGCGATCACCGCCGGCTGCTTCCTGTCGCGCTTCACCGAGAAGCAGCGCTGGGCGCATCTCGACATCGCCGGCAGCGCCAGCGGAAGCGGCAAGATGGCCTACGCCACCGGCCGCCCGGTGGGCCTGCTGAGCCAGTGGCTGATGGACCGGGTTGCCTGACCGGTCCGGGCCCGACGGGGATCGCGCGCGACGCCGTGTCCCCGTCCGTGGCCCGACCGCCGACGCCATGGCCCGTGCCGATTTCTATCTGATCGCCAAGCCGCGCTTCCGCGAGGAACCGCTGCGCCTGGTGTGCGAACTGGTCCGCAAGGCCTATGCGGCCGACCTGTGGACGCTGGTGCTCGCCCGCGACGCCGAGCAGGCCGAGGCCCTCGACGACATGCTCTGGGACATGGGCGAGGACGCCTACATCCCGCACCAGATCGCCGGCATGGACGACGAGGACGACGTCACACCGGTGCTCATCGCCACCCCCGACGTCGACATGCCGATGCGCGCGCTGGTGATCAACCTGCGCGACACCGTGGCGCCCGCCGGCTTCGAGCGCGTGCTCGAGGTGGTGCCGGCCGACGACTCGGCCCGCGAACCGCTGCGCGAGCGCTGGAAGCAGTACAAGGCCGCCGGCCTGGACGTCGCGAAGCACGATATGTGAGGCGCGGTGATTCGTGATTGGTGATTGGTGATTCGAAAGAGCACTGGGCCAATCGCTTGATGCCGCTCCGCTCTTCCAATTACGAATCACCAATCACCAATCACGGCTCTTCCCCATGCCCCTCGCCCAAAGCTACGACCCCGGTACCTTCGAAGCCCGCCTGTACGCGGAATGGGAGCAGAGCGGCGTGTTCCAGCCGCAGGGCGACGGGCCGGCGTACACCATCCTGCTGCCGCCGCCGAACGTCACCGGCACGCTGCACATGGGTCACGCCTTCCAGCACACGCTGCAGGACGCGCTGATCCGCTACCACCGCATGCTCGGCCATCGCACGCTGTGGCAGATGGGCACCGACCATGCCGGCATCGCGACCGAGATGGTGGTCTCGCGCAACCTCGCGCTCGAAGGCGCGGGCGAAACCCGTGATTCGCTGGGCCGCGACGGCTTCATCGACAAGGTGTGGGAGTGGAAGGCCAAGTCCGGCGGCACGATCGAGCGCCAGATGCGGCGTCTCGGCACCTCCGGCGACTGGACGCGCAGCGTCTTCACCATGGACGACATGCCGTCGAAAGCGGTTATCGAAGCCTTCGTGCGCCTGCACGAGAAGGGCCTGATCTATCGCGGCAAGCGCCTGGTCAACTGGGATCCGGTGCTCGACACCGCGATCTCCGATCTGGAGGTCGAGAACCGCGAAGTGCCCGGCCACATGTGGCACTTCAAGTATCCGCTGGCCGGCGGCGAGACCTACGAGTACATCGAGCGCGACGCGGACGGCACCATCACCCTGCGCGAGACGCGCGACTACATCTCGATCGCGACCACGCGCCCGGAAACCATGCTCGGCGACGGTGCGGTCGCGGTGCACCCCGACGATGCGCGCTATGCGCCGATCGTCGGCAAGCTGTGCGAGATTCCGGTCGGGCCGAAGGCGCATCGGCGGCTGGTGCCGATCATCACCGACACCTATCCCGACCCGGCGTTCGGCTCGGGCGCGGTCAAGATCACCGGCGCCCACGATTTCAACGACTACCAGGTCGCCGCGCGCAACGGCATTCCGCTGTACGCGCTGATGGACAGCCACGCGCGCATGCGCACCGATGGTCTCTCCTACGAGGAGAGCGCGGAGATCGCAGGCGCGATCGCGCGCGGCGAGCGCGAGGCCGGCGACGTCGGCGCAGTCAATCTTGTGCCCGACGCGCTGCGCGGGCTGGATCGCTACGAGGCGCGCAGGCAGGTCGTGGAGCAGGTCACGGCAGAAGGCCTCGCCATGACCGATGCCGACGGCAATCCGGTCGTGGATTCGAAGCCGATCATGCAGCCCTTCGGTGATCGCACCGGTTCGGTGATCGAGCCGTTCCTGACCGACCAGTGGTTCGTCGCGATGGACGAACTCGGCCGGCGCGGCATGGAACTGGTGGAGAGCGGCGCGGTGAAGTTCGTGCCGCCGAACTGGATCAACACCTACCGTCACTGGATGGAGAACATCCAGGACTGGACGATCAGCCGCCAGCTCTGGTGGGGCCACCGCATTCCCGCCTGGTTCGACGAGGCCGGCAACATCTACGTCGGCCGCGACGAGGCCGAGGCGCGCGCGCGCGGCGGCGTCGGTGAGGACGTCGCCCTGCGCCAGGACAGCGACGTGCTCGAGACCTGGTTCTCGTCGGCGCTGTGGCCCTTCAGCACGCTCGGCTGGCCCGACGCGGACGCAATGCGCGAGCGCGGCTTCGACGACTTCCTGCCGACCAGCGTGCTGGTGACCGGCTTCGACATCATCTTCTTCTGGGTCGCGCGCATGGTCATGCTGACCGACGCGCTGACCGGCCAGGTGGCCTTCAACGACGTCTACATGACCGGCCTGGTCCGCGACAAGGACGGCCAGAAGATGTCGAAGTCGAAGGGCAACATCCTCGACCCGCTCGACATCATCGACGGCATCAGCGCCGACGCACTGGTCGCCAAGCGCACCACCGGTCTGATGAAGCCGACCGACGCGCCGAAGATCGAGAAGGCCACGCGCAAGGAGTTTCCCGACGGCATCGCCGCGCACGGCGCCGACCCGCTGCGCTTCACGATGGCCGCGCTCGCCGGTCCCGGCCGTGACATCAAGTTCGATCTCGGCCGCGCCGAGGGCTACAAGAACTTCTGCAACAAGCTATGGAACGCGACGCGCTTCGTGCTGATGAACACCGAAGGCCTCACCGCCGCAGGCGCGCCCGAGCCGACCACGGACGCCGAGCGCTGGATCCTCGCGCGGCTGGCGATCACCGCCGACGAGGCGCGTGCGCACTTCGGCAGCTACCGCTTCGATCTGCTGGCGCAGACCGTGTACGAGTTCGCATGGAACGATTTCTGCGACTGGTTCGTCGAACTCGCCAAACCGGCGCTGCTCGGTGACGACACGGCCGCCGCGACGAGCACCCGCCAGACCCTGCTGCACGTGCTCGAATCGCTGCTGCGCCTGCTGCACCCGCTGATCCCGTTCGTCACCGAGGAACTGTGGCGCGAGGTCGCACCGCGGATCGGCATCGAGGCCACGACGATTTCGCTGCGGCCCTACCCCGCGGCCGATGCCGCGCTGGTGGCCTCGTATGCGCAGGCGTCCACCGATGTCGAGTGGCTCAAGCAGATGGTCGGCGCGCTGCGCCGCATCCGCAGCGAGCTGGGCGTGTCGCCGTCGAAGCAGGTGCCGCTGCTGGTGCGTGCCGGCGCTGCGAACGACGTCGCGCGCATGCAGCGCTTCGGATCGCAGCTGCGCTTTCTGACGCGCCTGTCGGCCATCGACACGCTCGACGGCGAGCCGCCGCCGGCCGCGTCGGCCCTGGTCGGCGAGCTCGCGCTGTTCGTGCCGCTCGAAGGCCTGGTCGATCTGGATGCCGAGCGCGCGCGCCTCGACAAGGAGCTCGCCCGGATCGGCGCGGAGAAGGACAAGAGCGCCGCCAAGCTCGCGAAGTTCAGCGACAAGGTGCCGGCGGCGGTCGTCGACCAGGAACGCCAGCGCCTCGCCGACTGGACCGCGCAGTACGACGCCCTCGCCGCGCAACGCGCGCGGCTCTGAGACGCACGGCGTCGGCCCGCACGGCCGGCGCGAACGACCGCGCACGGGCGCGCAGGGCCGGCGTCCGCCGAGAATCGCGCCCGCAAGACCGGCGTCGCCGGCGAGCAGCGCGGCAGAGGAGGCGGCGGAACCCGCGGCATCGTATGGCCCCGTCCCGCGCATCACACGCGGACGGGTGCGGTGCCGGCCGGCGGGCTGCTGCGCTCGTCGCGACTCGGTGCGGGTGACGCCGTCTGCACGACGCCGGCGCGCGCGCGGCCCACGCACTGACAGGCTGTTGCAGCGGCGCACCTACAATCGGTCGCCACCTCACAGCGGATCGGTCCATGGCGAATCCCGGTTCTGTTCCCCACGTGGTCATCGTCGGCGGCGGCTTCGCCGGCCTCTGGGCGGCGCGTGCGCTGGCGCGTGACCCGGTGCGGATCACCCTGATCGACCGCGGCAACCACCATCTGTTCCAGCCCCTGCTCTACCAGGTGGCGACGGCCGGGCTTTCGGCGCCGGACATCGCCGCGCCGCTGCGCCATATCCTGCGCAAGCAGGACAACGTGGAAGTGCGCCTGGCGGAGGTCGAAGGCATCGATGCCGATGCGCACACCCTGCGTCTCGACGGCGGCCAGACGCTCGGCTTCGACCGGCTGCTGCTGGCCAGCGGTGCGACCCACGCCTACTTCGGCAACGATCACTGGGCCGCGCACGCGCCCGGGCTGAAGACGCTCGACGACGCCCTGTTGCTGCGTCGCCGTCTGCTGCTCGCGTTCGAGCGCGCCGAAGCCGAATCCGATCCCGAGCAGCGCGCGGCCTGGCTGAGCTTCGCCGTCGTCGGGGGTGGGCCGACCGGTGTCGAGCTCGCCGGCACCCTGGCCGAGATCGCCCGGCACACGCTGCGCAGCGAATTCCGCCACATCGACCCCGCGTCCGCGACGGTGCGTCTGGTCGAAGCCGGGCCACGCGTGCTGGCCTCGTTCCCCGAGGATCTGTCGCAGCGCGCCCAGCGCCAGCTCGAGAAGCTCGGCGTCGACGTGCTGACCGGCACCGCGGTCGAGGACATCGACGCCGAGGGCTTCTGCCTCGGCGGCAGACGGGTCGCGGCGCGCACGGTGATCTGGGCCGCGGGTGTCGCCGCCTCGCCCTTGGGCGCACTGCTCGATGCCCCGCGCGATGGCGCCGGCCGCGTGCGCGTGGCCCAGGACCTCTCCGTGCCGGGGCACCCCGACATCTTCGTGGCCGGTGATCTCGCCGCAGTGGAGAGCGACGGCCGTCCGGTCCCGGGCGTGGCGCCAGCGGCCAAGCAGATGGGCCGGCACGTCGCGGCGAACATCCGCGCCGGCCTGCGCGGCCAGCCCCGCGCGCCGTTCGTGTATCGCGACTTCGGCAACCTGGCGACCATCGGCCGCATGGCTGCCGTGGTCCACGTCGGCAAACTGAAACTCTCGGGCGCCGTCGCCTGGTGGTTCTGGCTGATCGCGCACGTGTTCTTCCTGATCGGCTTCCGCAACCGCGTGGTCGTGCTGCTGAACTGGACGATGGCCTATTGGACCTATCAGCGTGCGGCGCGGATCATCTTCGGCCCAGCGCCCGAGGTCGGCCCGGAGGCCGAGACCGAAGACACGACGCTCGAGGCATCCGCTAGCATGGCGCCGCGCCCATCCGGGCCGGACACGCCGGCCGACTGAGCCGCGTTCTCCCCTCAGCCGGCCACCCCGCATGACCGACATCGCCACCGATCACTTCTGGATCGCCCTCGCCGTCACCACGGCCGCCGGCCTGGCGACCGGGCTCGGCAGCCTGCTGGTGCTCTTCGCCCGGCAGCCCAATGCCCGCCTGCTGGCCTTCGGCCTCGCCTTCGCCGCGGGTGCGATGGTGTACGTGTCGCTGACCGAGATCCTCGACAAATCGATACTCGCCTTCACCAACGCCTACGGCGAGCAGCTCGGCTTCACCTGGGGCACGCTGTCGTTTCTCGGCGGCGTGCTGTTCATCGTCGCGATCGACCGTCTGGTGCCGAATCCGCACGAACGCCTGGAAGTGGACGATCCCTACTTCCGCGAGCACAACGCCAGCTACGTCAAGCGCGTGGGCCTGCTGACGGCCGTGGCCATCACCGCGCACAACTTCCCCGAGGGCCTGGCGACGTTCTTCGCCACGCTGTCGAACCCCGGCGTCGGCATGCCACTCGCCTTCGCAATCGCGATCCACAACATTCCCGAAGGCATCGCGATCGCGGTGCCGGTCTACTTCGCCACCAACAACAAGCTCTACGCGTTTCTCGCCTGCCTGCTGTCAGGCCTGGCGGAACCGGTCGGCGCGTTGATCGGCTACGCGGTGCTGCGCCCGTTCCTGTCCGAACCGGTGTTCGGCGTGGTCTTCGGCCTGATCGCGGGTGTGATGGTGTTCCTCGCCCTCGACGAACTGCTGCCGGCCGCCAAGCGCTACGCCAAGGGCCATGAGACGGTCTACGGCCTGGTGACCGGCATGGCGGCGCTGGCGATCAGTCTGGTGCTGTTCAAGTGGTGACGCGGATTCTCGAATCCTGAGACACATGGGTCGCAACCTTTGCAGCCTCATTGACTTCGACGTCTAGACGTCTATTCTCATCTGCATGGCTGACGGCACCCGTAAACCCGAAGACACCCGGACTATGGAGCGTCCGCGCGGTGCCGTTCGCGATTCCATCATCCGTGCGCTTTCGCTGCACCCGGAGGGCGCAGAGGTTGCCGAGATTACAAAGGCGGTGAATGAATCGCTGGGACCTACACCGGCATCTTCGATCCGCTCCTACCTCAATGGAAACACACCCAAGTGCTTCGTCAGATCGGAGCGAGGGGTCTACCGTCTTCGCGAGGACCTTTTCGAGGCGGCGACGCTCCGGTTTTCCCGGAGCACGGGCATTGCAGAGCGGGCGTCATTCAGTCACGGGCGCGCGACGCTCGTGCTGGCGGACTGCTTCGACTGGTTGCGTGCCCGCGAGGAGGCTTCGCTGCACGCGGTGGTGACAGACCCACCGTATGGACTCATCGAGTACACGGAAGGCGAGCAGGAAAAGCTCCGGAGCGGAAAGGGTGGCGTCTGGCGGGTGCCGCCGTCTTTTGATGGCTCAAAGCGCGCTCCACTGCCGCGCTTTACGGTTCTAACACAACGCGATGTTGTGGCGCTCGAGGAATTCTTCACTCAATGGGGGAAGCTGGTGTGCCGAGCTGTTGTGCCGGGTGCCAATGTTCTGGTCGCCTCCAATCCGCTGCTATCCCACTTGATTTCGTACGCACTCGCCAAAGCAGGCCTTGAACGCCGAGGGGAGATTTCCCGGCTGGTCATGACCATGCGCGGTGGTGATCGGCCAAAAGCAGCGCACGAGACATTTCCCGACGTAAGCGTCATGCCGCGCTCCATGTGGGAACCATGGCTGGTTTTTCGCCGCCCGCTCGAAGGACGTGTTCAGGACAACCTGCGCAAGTGGAAAACAGGCGGATTCCGACGGCCTTCTGCCGACAAGCCATTCGGCGATGTCATTCAATCGGCCCCGACACGACCGAACGAGCGCGCGCTTGCTCCCCATCCGAGCCTGAAGCCGCAGGACTTCATGCGCAAAGTGGTTCGGGCGAGCCTGCCGCTTGGTGAGGGGATCGTGTGTGATCCGTTTGCTGGATCAGGTGCGACGCTCGCGGCCGCAGAAGCGGTGGGCTATAAAAGCATCGGTGTTGAGCGCGATGACCAGTACTTTGCACTTGCGCGCGAGGCAATCCCAAAGCTCGCCGAATTCAAGATCAAGTCCTAGCCAAGTAGATCCAGTTCGAGCGGAGCTTTGCGACGCCATCCTTATGAAGTGTTGCGGTCCGGGTACCGAGCTCTCCACGAGCGTTCTTCCTGAAGTCATCGCGGCCCACCTTGCCTAGGTAAACCTCCTCGAACGACATCGCTCTCCTGTCGACCGCAGGCTCAGTGACGCTATCGATCGAGTACACGAATACACACATCCACTGGTCGCGCGCACCATGCGTATCGACCGCCCCACCCGCCTTGCGGGTCGTCTTGATCTCGATCCCATCCTCTCCAGCCTTGATGGAATCTCCCGGGTAGCGCCCGCGGACAATCAGATCCGGATGGCCATTGAAATACCGGTTCTCGGTCAGAGTGCGTGAATGCTTCGCGAGACTCGCTGTAAGCATGTCGGAAATAAGCCCTGACATGATTGCCGGACGCAGCATGTCATCCAGCCGCTGAAGACCTTTCTTTTGCAGCTCCGAATTCACGTCGTAGAAGAAGTCGTAGATATCTTCTATCGCGACTTCAAAATCCTTCAAACGAAGCTGAAATGGCAGCTCAGCATTTTGGTTGAAATGACCTCTATCAATAGTGTTGCGTTTGATCATGCGTCCCATGCCCCTGCTGAATTCCGAGAGTACCGCCTACGTCTTCGTAGGCAACAAAGATTGCACGAACAGCTATCCACAGAAAAGAACGGCCCGCTTGCGCGGGCCGTTCCGTTTGAAGCGCGAGACGCGGATTAGGCCGCGAACAGCGCCTTCATCTTCTTCAGCGCGTTCGCCTCGACCTGGCGGATGCGCTCGGCCGACACGCCGTACTCGTCCGCCAGTTCCTGCAACGTCACCTTGTTCTCGTCGTCCAGCCAGCGGCGGCGGATGATGTCGCGCGAGCGCGCATCGAGCTTCGACAGGCCTTCGCGCAGCAGGTCGAGCTGGCTGTCGGCGCTGTCGTTGCGCTCGTAGGCCTGGGCGGGGTCCTCGTCCTGGGCCACGAGATAGGCGACCGGCGCCGGCGGGGCGTTGTCGTCGTCCTCGCCCGCAGGCGCGTCGAAGCCGACGTCGCGACCCGAAAGCCGCGACTCCATCTCGAGCACCTCGCGCTCGGAGACGTTGAGATCGGCCGCCACCGCCTTGACCTCGCTCGCGTTGAGCCAGCCCAGGCGGGTCTTGGACTTGCGCAGATTGAAGAACAGCTTGCGCTGGGCCTTGGTCGTGGCGACCTTGACGATGCGCCAGTTCTTCAGGATGAACTCGTGCATCTCCGCGCGGATCCAGTGCACGGCGAAGCTCACCAGGCGCACGCCGACATCGGGGTCGAACCGCTTCACGGCCTTCATCAGACCGATGTTGCCTTCCTGGATGAGGTCACCCAGCGGCAGGCCGTAGCCGTTGTACCCCCGGGCGACGTGCACCACGAAGCGCAGGTGCGAATGCACCAGTTCGCGCGCGGCGTCGAGATCGTCGTTGTCGCGGTAGCGGCGGGCCAGGGTCTGCTCGTCGTCGACCGTCAGCACCGGAATCTGGTGCACGGCGCCGATGTAGGCATCGAGCGACCCCAGCGGGCTGGGAATCGGCAGGCTGTTGGCAACCAGGGCGTGGGTCATCGTCTGCGTGCTCATGAGTGGGGATGTTAGCAGTCGATGGATATGACTGCTAAGGGCAGGAAAAGTTCCGTACGTTCCAAGGGTGGAACGTTCAGCGTCCCCGGCCCAGTTCGACATCGGGATGGTGCATGTCACTTGCAAGGGGTGCCCGGAGGCGGCGCGATCACGTGATCGCCGTCCGCGATCGGGACCTGACGAGTGTGCGATCCGGGCGGGGAACCGGCGATGAAGGCCCGCGTATTCAGGTCCATCCGGTCATGCGACGGATCGTTTCACGCGCGGTGTCGAGGTCGAGGGACGGCGCCATCAGCCGGGGCCGCCGGTCCAGCATGCACTCCACGCCCGCTGCGACGAGTGCCCCGTGAGCGGCCTGCAACGCGTCCCGGTCCGCGGTATCCATCAGACCGGCCTCGACGGCGGCATCGAGCAGCGGCGGCGTCGCCCGCGGCTCGAGCAGCGCCGGCGTGGCGTGGGCGGACTGCAACACCCAGGACTGGACGAGAAACTCGAGGTCGACCAGGCCGCCCTCCCCCTGCTTGAGATCGAAA
>VFQP010002215.1_pt1 | contig 22476 bp, 22 predicted proteins | sample 3512351 | NCBI WGS metagenome assembly VFQP01 (sample SAMN10412372, study PRJNA504923) | tailings metagenome | isolation source: Relicate 1 Philex TSF1 revegetated site | place: Philippines: Tuba, Benguet | collected 2017-08-29
GCTCACCACCCTCCAAAGTCCGCGGCGCCGCCCCCACCACCCGCCGCCTTGCTCTTCCGCGTGCCCTTCCCCTTTGCCTGCTTGCTCGAGTTGCGCGTGACGCGCACAGTCTGCTCGCCCTTGAGCGCCTTTTTGTGCTGCGCCGCCACCACCGCCTGCACCTCCCGCGCCTGCACAGGTCAGCAGCCAAACCAAGCACCAACAAGAGCGTCAGCAATCCCCGTGGCGCCACCAGCACCCTGCATCCCCAGCGCACACACATCCCTCAGCGCAGCAGCGCCGAGCCTCGCATCCCACGTTGACGCACCGCCATGGGCGTGACGACCTTGAGAGTGGCCACCTGCTGGGGCCTGCGTTGCCGCCGCTGGGACCCGCCCTCTTGCTGACCGTCCTCCTCGTCCCCCTCGCCGTCCTCGAGCTCGCTGCCGTCCTCCTCCTGGTCCTCCTCTTCGTCCTCCCCTGTATCCCCCTCCTCCGCCTCCTTGCCCAGGCCGCCCGCTGCTGCCCGCCCGCTGCCGCCGGGCTCCTCCGCAAGGCCCAGGGCTGCTAGCCGGTGCCCCGCCGAACTGCCCTCCTCCTCCTCCTCCTCCGCTGCCTGGCGCTCCCCGCTGGCCTGCCCCTCCTCCGCTGACCGCTGCCTCCCGTCCGCGACCTCGCCCTCCTCCTCGCCGCCCTCCTCGCCCTCCTCCCCGTCGCCCTCCTCCTCCTCGTCGTCGGGCTGCTGCTCGGCGCCAGAGGCGGCCCACTCCTCCAGCGCCGTCTGGTGCTGCCGCTGGAACCCGCTGGCCGCCAGCGCCACGTCCAGCGACTCGTCCACCGCAGCCACTGCAACACCGGCACGCACCACGCCACCACGCACCCACATGGCACTCGAGTCACGCCCCGCTGCGCCTACACCCGGTCCTTGTGCCCCCAGAGCGCGAGAAGAGCTGCTGCCGCGGGCGCAGCCAGTTCAGCCGGGCAGGGCCAAGCCTGCGGCCCCCGTCGCACCTGCGGCGTCGAAGCTGGGCCGGACGTACGGCAGCGCCGGGTCGTTCTCGGGCATGTACCCCACCTTCTTGCTGAAGAACCTGCAGGCGACGCGCCGTGGTAGTGGTAGTAACGGTGGTGGCGCCCAGCAGGCAAAGCATGCGACGCACATGTATGTGTGGAGCGGGGCTTGCCGGGCAACGTCCCGCCTGCCCTGCGGCGTGCAGCTGCAGCGGTCTGGACAGGGCCCAGCAGCCCACCTGACGATGCACTCGACGTCTCGGTCAAAGAGCTCCTGGGCGTTGGCGTGGCTCACCGACACCATCTGGGGAAAGTCAATGATGGTCACCTGCCGAGCACGGTTGGCGGGAACCACGCGACGGAGCACACCACACACGGGTTGGAGGCCGCGCTCCACGTGCGCGAAAGCAGGTGCTCTGCTGTGGCGGTGAAGTGGTGGTGGGCATTCAGCGCACATGCGTCATCTGGCGCACCTCCTCCTCGTCGTTGATGAGCAGGTTGAACTCGTTGAAGTCGCAGTGGATGAGGCCCTTGCCCGCCAGCCGACTGATGAGCTCCATGCACGTCAGGTACACCTGTTCCCCCCAAGGGCAGGCGCCAAGGCGACGACGCATGTGTGCGTGAGCCCGTGATTTTGGGAGCGGGAGCAGCGGCGCACCGTGTGGGGAGCCGTGCTTGACAAAGCAGCGCACAGGCGGGGGACGCACCTGCGCTGGGTGCCTCATCTTCTTGACCTGCACCATGGGCTTGGCGTCCAGCAGCGTCATGAGCACGGCGTGCCGGTTGTTGTCAATCGCCTGCGCACCGACGCTCGCGACGACGTGAACGACGTGTGCAGCCAGACCAGTGCGTGCGACGCTCGGCGCCCGCGCCCGCTGGTGTGCGGCGCCCTCCCCCCCCACACACACACACACACACCTGAGGCACGGGGAAGCCGTGGTCGCCCAGCGCCTTCATGAAGGCAAACTCCTTGAGCGCCGCCAGCCTGCGCCACGACGACGCGCAACCACAGCCAACCGCACGAGAGCCACCACGCCTCACGTCATCATGCTGAGGCCCGCAGGCGGCGCCTGCGGTGATGGCTCAAGGCCAGCGGCGCGCTCGGAAGATGAGCCGACGGCTGCCCTTGCAGGGCGACAACAGTGGTGCACGGCCCGCACCTTGACCCCAACCTCGCTCAGCCCTGGCGCCACCGTCGTCCCACTTCACTCACTGCTGGCATCCAAGGAATGAAGCGGGCGCAAAGGCCTCCTCACCTGCTCAGGTAGAGCCACGAGTACTGTGTGCGCTTGCCCAGGTAGTCGCGCTGGTTCTTGACGGCGCGGAACGAGGTGCGGCCCAGCCGGTGCAGCTTGAGCGCAAACACCTCGCCCTCGTCGTTCATCACCTGGCGGGCACCAACAGCGACGTCGGGGCCCGTAACCTGTTGAAGTCGCGGGGTGTGTGCGTCTGCTCTCCTCGGCTTTTCTTGCACCAGCTGCATGCCACCCACGGTGCAGGTGGGCGCGTGCAAGCCACCCGCGCCTCGGCACCCCTGTCCTTCCCTCCCTCCTGTGGAGCACGCACGCGCGCCAAAGGTCTACAGGCCTCACCTCGTAAATGTCCGACTCCTTGCCCACGCCAATCTGCCTGCCCACGCCGGCGATGTGCCCCCGGGCCGTGAGCGCGCGGATGGCCAAAAAGTCGTACCCCATGTACGTCAGGCGGTACCCGTCGTACCTGCGGCCATCGCCATCACACGATGATGGCAGAGCTGTGTCATGACCCTCCCTCTGGCGCACACAGGCCTCGGGCGCTGCGACTGCGAGGAGCTGCGCTGCGCCGAAGGCACAACTCGCTTTTGGTTCTCGTGGTGCACCAGCTTGTGCTTGAGCAGTGTGCGGATGCAGCGGTAGGCGCCGCCGTGCCTGCGCGTGCGGCCGCCGCGACACCACGTGGTGTGCGCAGCTCTTGAAGCTGAGGCAATGCTGAACGCTGGCAGGCCGAGCGGGGAGGAGGCAGGCCCCGCATTGCCGCCGCGTGCGCGCTCACTTGAGGCCCGATATGCTGTCGATGAGCGGCATGGGCACAATCTCGTGCTGCGCAGCACGCGTGCAGCAGCAAGGAGTCGTCCTGCAATGAGGTGCAGCACTGAGGTGCGCCGAGGGAGGGGGTGCACGCCCACGGGTCCCTCTTTGGCTCACGTTCTTCTGGCCCATCTCCACCGCGGTGAGCACGCGGAAGTCATCCTTGGAGAGGTACCGCAGCACGTTCACGTCGAGCTTCATGCTGCTCCCGCTGCGGCCGGCGGTGCCGACGGCGAGCCCAACGAAGCCTTAAGCACACGGCGTCGCCACCTGTGCCAGCAGGTCAAGCTATCAGCGTGCGTGAAAACGTGCAGCCGGCGCTGAGCTGCTGCTCCCTCTGTTCGCACCGCTTTGAGGGCTTGCAATGTTTTTCGCCCGCCTCACGCTCGCACGAGGCCTCACAGTGAAGATGCTGGCGGCGTGCCCCTTTCTGTCCAAGCGCATCCCCACGACGTCGGACCCGGGGTCCGCGTCGGGCGTGTCGCGCTGCCCCTTCGGCTTTACCTCGCGCGCGGCGGTCACCACCTCGCCGCCCGCGTCGAAAGCCTCTGGCGAGGAGGAGCCTTCCGAGGTCCCAGCAGCCTCCGGCGCTGCGGGCGTCGCACCTGACCGTGGCCCCCAAGCAGCTGACACGGCGCACCTCGAGGGGGATGGCGAGAGCCCGCCAGCAGGTGAGCGCGGGCGCCAAGCGAGCTGAGCACGCACCGTCATCACCCAGGCGCGCAATTGGACGCCCTGAGGAAGGCTGGCGGGCGCGTGGCGCCCCCTCCTGGGGCCCCTGCGCGGCTGGCGTGTGCGCAACACATGCCCACCTGCTCGCGCACCCTCCTCCTCCAATGCGGCGCGCGCGCAGCGGCGGTGTGCCCCTACGGCTTCTCCAGCGCGGCGTCGGTGGGCCCCAAGCTCTCCTCGCTGGACTGCGTCCTGTGCAAGACGTGGATGCACGACGCCCAGCTGCTGCGCCCCTGCCAGCACCGCTTCTGCGCGCTGTGCATCGCGCCCTGGCTCCCGCGCGGCTGCCCCGTGTGCGGCGCAGACGTCGAGTCCACCGAGCCCGACGCAGAGACGCAAGGTGCGCCACCAGCGGCACAACGCGCGCGGCGCATCAACGTGCCCCCCACTGCGTGCACCACAACACACGGCGCGAAGCGCTTCCCACTCAATTGTCAACGCAGGCCTGATCGACAAGCTGCTCACTGTGCACATCCTGGCGGCACCAGCCGACGCCGCCGCCGAGCCTTCGCCCCGTGGCCCGTCCTCCCTCACCTCTGCGTCCCCCTCCACCTCGACCACCTCCTCCTCCGAGCACCAGCACCAGCAGCAGCAGGGCGAGGAGGCCGCCGCCAAGAAGCAGCTGCTGGCGCAGGGCATGGGCGCGCTGGCGCAGCGCATGGAGGCGGCGGCGCAGGCCCTGCCCGGGGGCTTGGCGGCGGCGCCCGGCGGCCCGCCGGCGGGGCCGGCGGCGTCCTTCATGCTGCACATGGCGCTGCAGTCGCTCCGGGGCGGCAACCCAGCCGCCGCGCTGCACAGGTGCGCTGGTGGCAACTCGTGTGTCGTGGGTGGGACGCAACTGCACGGCTCGCAGTGATCGGAGCGGCGCCTGTACTGCGTCCACCAAGTCGTGCGCAGGCTGGAGGCGTGCAAGGGGGAGCTGCTGCGTGCGGCCGGCGCGGCGGCCACAGCGCAGCCGCCGCGCCGCCCAGGCCACCTGAGGCGAATGCTGGACGCGTGTGCGGAGCCCCTGGCGGCTTCGAGCACCGCCCCCGCCGCGTCCCAGCAGCAGCAGCAGCAGCAGCAGCAGCGCAGCGGGCCAGCCGCCTCATCAGAGGCGTTTGAGCTGCCGGCGTGTTGCGGCGACCTGGCCTCCCGCATGGTGCTGGACCCTGAGGGCTTGCAGGGCGCCGGCAGCAGCTCCCAGGTGTGCTGGCTGGCGCGCGAACGGGCAGCGGCCGCTTGGACGCCTCGCCGCGCACGACGCTGCAGGACTGCGCCGCGACCGCAGCGCCGACCCTGTCCCTCTGCGTCGCCCCGTCCTGCTGGCGCAGGTGGCGTCCCTGCTGGGCGCCGTGTTTGGCAGCCAGGGCGACGCCTGCAAGCAGCTGGGCGCGCTGCCGGCGGCCGCCCGCCTCTACACGTGCAGCGCCCGGAGCCTGTGCGACGCCGCCGAGCAGGGAGACGCCGAGGTGCGACGCCGCTGCATGGCGCCCCTGCCGCAACGCTCCTCACACGCATTTGACGAGAGGGGTGCTGTCGCAGGGTCGCGTTGCAGCGAACTGCCTGGCCAGATGCTGTGCGCGGGCGCGTCGAGCACATATCTCCTGCGTGCTCGGTGTGGCTGTGTGTGTGTGTGTGCGTGTGCAGGCGTGCCACGCGTTTTGTGTGTCGGCCAACAAGCTGGGGGACTGTCGGTACCTCCTGGGGGTGAGTGCCGGCCACTGCCGCACTGCCAATGGTCAGCAACCTGGCGCCTCCCCAACAGTGATCGGATCACTGTTCGTCCATCCGCTGCGCAATCTGCATCTCCGCGCCCGTGCGCCCAGCACGAACGCAAGGCCCGCTGCGAGGTGGGCGCCGGCGTGACGAAGCGGTGATCCTCGTGGTGGTGGTGGTGATGGTGCGCAGGCGCTGGGGGCGGCCGAGCGCGCGTACCGCCTGGCGCTGCGCGTGCGGCGGCAGCGCCTGCGGGCGGCGGCGGCCCAGGAGGTTGCCGGTGAGGCGGCGGCGCAGCCGCAGCAGCAGCAGCAGCAGCCACAGGCGGCAAGCCCTGAGGACGAGGACGACGACGACGACGACGAGGGGGCTCTGCTTGACGTGCAGCCGGCGTGCCTGGGCCAGGTGAGCACGCCACGGCACGATAGCTATGGCCTAGTGCGGAGCCGACGCAGCGCCTGCTCTAGGCACGTGTGCGTGATGTGACGGGCGCGTCGGTGGCGGTGCCTGGTGGCGTGCAACAACAGGCGCTGGACTGCGTGGCGTCGCTGATCAAGGTGGCGGACGTGAGGTCGGCGGCGGCGGACGCCGAGGGGTTCGCGGCGGCGTGCGGGCGCGCGGCGCGGGCGCTGGAGGCGTGTCAGCGCGCCTGCGACGAGGCGGCGGCGGCGGCCGCGGCGGCGGCGCTGGGGCAGCACGCGGCGCGGTGTCAGCAGCTGCGCGCGGTGCTGGAGGTCATGCGGGAGCATCAGGCGCAGGCCATGGTTCAGTAGCGGCCGTCTGTACACCACCCACTCATTTTCCTCCTCACTCGCAGTGTGGCGCATGCACCATTCGTTCGTCTTTTTTTGCCACCGCGTGGCCGCCCGTCCTGCCGTGAAATGAATTGATTGACTTCCCGCGTGCAAGAATTAGAGAGAAGAGCGGGTCTGGGCCGCTCGGTGCTCCACCATGATGCACCTGTGGGTGCGGTGCACGCGGGGGAGCAGGACGATTGAGCACCGCTGAGCCGGAGCGGGAACGTCGGGCTCAAGTGATGATCAGGATGATCTCACCTGTCCGCGACAACGGTGAAGCCGTTCTTGACCAGCTCCTCCTCGAACTCAGCGTTGGTGATCCCTGCAGAAGTGGAGGGCACGGCGATGTTGGTGTCATGCGGCACCTCAGCACGTGGCGATCGTGCTCTGCAGCGTGCCGCACCGGACTGGAGCCACACGGAGCGCGGCGGGTGAGGCGCCTGCAGGATGTCAGGCAAGTGCGCTGCGAGGTCCGATGGCTTCCTGCGCGATGCGCGGCACGCACCCGCCGGTCGGTCTTCCATGTGCCCTGGACGACAGTGCTGCACCGCTGCACCGCCCCCAGCTCACCGGAACATGACGAGGACGTCAACGGGCTGCTGCAGCTCCGACACCTTGCGCAGCACGGGCTTGCTCAGGATGTGGGTCGCGTCCGGGTAAAAGACTGGCAGCGGCACGACCTCTACGCCTGCCTGCTGCAGATACTGGGGCACGTAGAACGCTGGCTGGGCTGCCTGCGACGCATGGGCATGCCCAGCAGAGCGCGGGGCCGCTCTGCTGCCGCCACGCTCGCCGTGCACAGCAAGAAGCCACAGCTTGACTGCACACACGACCTGCGCCTCCGTCTTGATGCCCAGCACGGCCACAGTGCGCGCCGTCCCAGCAATCTCCTGCACGTCCGAGTCACTGGTCGCGCGCCTGCCCGCCGCTGCCTGCACGCTCATGGCTGCCCTCTGTGGTCGTGTCCTGCACACTGCCAGAGCTGACCTGGAGCGAACGGCTGCACGCAGCATCGGGTCTCTGCTCTGCTGTTCTCTCCGCTCCTGAGGGCCTCCGCCATGTCGCGATTGCGCTTGCACGTGCTGGCGCAGGAGGACTCCTCCTTGAATGATGCATCAATCAAATCCAAACGTCGTGCACGGGCTGCTCCTGGGTGCCGGGCGTCGTATCCGGGATGTACGCCGAGGGGATGCCGTTGAGCTGCACCGGCAGCGGCGGCGGCAGTCCCGCCGCCGACGGCAGCGGTGGCGGCGCCCCAGCCGGCGCGCCGTACAGCCTGGGGTCAGGCTGCCCGTCCGGCCCTCGAGATATGATGGGCTGGCCCGCCGGGCCCTGGGGCGGGCCGAGGAGCGGCAGCAGGCCGGCGGGTGCCGGCACCAGCGTGTCGAGGGGCGGCGCATAGGCGGGGGGCGCTGGGAAGGCAGGCGGGCCTTGCCCGACGGTGTGCGGCAGCGGGGCCACTGGCAGGCCTGCGTCGCCGGATGGGGCCAGCTGCTGGTAGGCAGGCGCTGCGGCCTGGCTGCCCGCTGCCAGCCGGCCGCTGCCGGGTTGCTGCGCGTACGCGTGCTGCGGGGCGTGGGCGGCGGCGCTGCCGTTGCTGGGCTGGGCGGGAGGCAGCATGAGGCCGGCAGACGGGTCGTGGCCCGTCTGGCCCTTGCCTGCGGGAGAGGACACGCTTGGTGTTTGCGAGGAGGTCAGCGTCGAAGCGTTCGTCGCGCCCTCGAATGCGCCCAGCGGTCCCAGGAGCGCGCCCTCACCTGTGCCGCCCTTGGCCTTGCCGCGCCCGCCGCCCACGGCGCGCCGCGCCTTGGCCGCCGCCAGCCAGGCAAACGCCGCGTCGTTGCGCACCAGGTACCAGAACAGGCACGTGAGCGCCTCCTGCGCCTCTGGCCGCGCGCGCTCGAGCTGCGCGCCCAGCAACAGCCGCAGCACCCCCCCCACCAGCCCCTTGGCGTGCTCCTCGCACCCCGGCCCGCCGCTGGCCATGGCGGCGTGCCGCAGCAGCGCGGAGAACAGCAGCAGCAGCTCCTGGTCCGAGGCAGGCAGCGGGCCCAGCGTCGTCTCGGTGTGGTGGTTGTCGCCGGACTCGTCATAGGGCAGCGTCTGGTAGTGGTCGCGCGCGCACTTGATCGCAGCCTCGGACAGCGCGGGCGCCGAGGCCGTCAGCCGCCCCATCAAGTGTTCCAGCACCAGCACCAGGGACGCGACCGGCGCCGTGGCCAGGCCCGAGAGCTCCCCACCGTCCACCTCAGCCTCCAGCCGCTGCGTGTGCGCCGACACCGAGCCGGCGCCGCCGTGCCCCTGGCCCCCGCCGCCGGGAGTGGGCGAGACGAAGCGCGCGTAGCCGGGTGTCTGGCCCAGCGCGGCGACGGCGGCGTCCCTGCCGGCGGGGTCGGCGCAGCGCAGGAGCGCGTCGGCAAAGCACGTGACTTGCTGCGGGACGGCGGCGGCCGCCTGGGGGTGCAGCAGCCCGGGCCACCCGTTGCCGTTGCCGTTGGGGTAGGCGGCGGCCAGCGCAAACGCGCTCGGCGGCGGGTGCTGCTGCTGATGATGCTGATGCTGGTTGTAGGGCTGTGTGGCGCCGGCGCCGTAGCTCTCGGCCACGGGCACTCCGGTCGGGTGGACGCGGCGGTGTGAGCGACGGCCCACTGACGTCGTCCACGATGCATGACCCTCCCCATCGTGCTCTTGTTGCTGCTGCTGTGACCCTTGTGCTTGTGGGGACGGCACCGACGTGGACAGCTCAACCGCCTCGCCCAGCGGCTGCGGGGCCCCCACAGCAGCCGCCGGGCGCTGCAGCAGCGCCATGCCGTTGCTGTTGGCGCGCAGCGGCGGCAGCAGGCTGCTGCTGCCGCTCCCGGCGCTGCCCAGCTGGTACGCCGACGCGTCAATCGGCTGCAGCGCTGCCGCCGGGGGCGGGCCCGCCGGCAACGGCGGCGGCGCGCCTTGCGACGCCAGCAGCGCCGCAGGCGCCGGCGCCGGGGCCTGCGGCGCCTGCCCGTGGTGGTGGTACCCGTTGACTGCTAACTCCTGTGGCGCCGCGTGCGCGCTGGCTCCCACCGAGCGCGCCTGTGGAGGGAAGCTTGGCGGCGGCGGCGCGGCGACCGGCTGCAGCAGGGCGAGGTGGCCGGGCGGCGGGATGGCCTCGTGCTGCTGCGCGGCGGCGATGATGCCCAGCACCGCCTCTGCCAGCGGGCGGTGCAGGTGCAGGTAGGCGCGCCGCGTGGCGCCGTGCAGCAGCCGCCTCTGCCGGTGCATGGCCGCCCGGTACGTGGCCGGGGGCTTGGGCCGCCAGTCCTTGTTGTACAGCTGCGGGCGGATGTTGAAGTCCTGGGTCCAGGGCAGCACATGGTCGAGCCCCAGCTCCGCCTGCGTCATGGCCGGGTCGTCGTTAGGGCTTGGCGCGACGGCGTGGCCTTGGGTGGGTGCCGGAGGGGCGGAGGGGGTGGGCGTGCTGGCGGCGCGGGCGGCGCGCACGATGACGAGGCCCGAGGGGTGCGTCTCCTGGGCGGGCTTGGGGGCGGCGGCGGAGGACGAGGAGGAGGCCTGGGGGTCGGGCGCGGGCGCGCTGGCGGCGCGGGCGGCGACGGTGGCCAGGTCGGGCGGCAGGGCCAGGGGCGCGGGCGGCTTGCTGCCGAACAGGCACCTTCGGGCGGGAGGCACGCGGAAACGCACACCTCGCGGGGACTTGTGGCGCATGACGGGAGGGCGCCCTCCCGGCCCGCTATTGCAATAGGAAAAGGGCAGGCGTGCGGGGTCTCTCACCTGAGGTGCGCGCAGTACTGCTCAAACACGTAGACAAACATCTCCTGCTTGCGGGTCTGCAGCGCGCCAGGTCGGTCGCGCCGCACCTCCTCCACCGCGCGCCGCGCCGGGTAGCGCAGGCTGTAGACGAAGAAGCAGGCGATGGCCAGGCCCGTGCGCCCCAGCCCGGCGTGGCAGTGCACCGCCACCTTGCGCTTCTCTGCCACCGTCACGTACTCCATGACCTGCATGAGGGCACGCCGACAACGTCGGCAACGTGCTCAGGCTTCCTCCCGCATGCATCAAATGGGTCACTGCCGGAACTTCCCCACTCCCGCCACTGGTCCGGATTGCCGTCCGAACTGGGCCGTGCGCCACGCCCCGACTGCGGAACTCCCTCGCACACCCGTCTGCTGGGCCAAGTGCAGTGCTGCCGGGTGCCAGCCCACCAGCCTCAGAAATCCCCTGACCTGCACAATGTCCATCATGCGCTCCAGGTCGGGCACGCCCATGTCCCGCCAGCTGAAGTTGTACACGCCGATGCCCGCCGCCATGAAGCTCTCGGGGTCGTAGCTGAAGCCGCTCTGAGGGAGGTTGCCCGGGCCGCAGCTGGCGTGCTCGCCCACCTGCACCATGCACCCCATACATGTGCGTGTCTGGGTCTCAGTGCAGGACCGCCGGCGCCCTGGACCGTGCGCGCAATCCGCATTTGCCACCCACGCTGTCCTGCACCGGCCCTGTGCTGCTGGCCCTGATGGGCGGCCTCGTCGTGTGCCTCGCGTCCCCACACGGCCCTGGCGCTCGGTGTGATCACCTGGCAGCGCGCGTGCAGGCAGCACTGTGTGCTGCCCTGCCCACCAGCACTGCGGCCCACCTAGTACTTATCCCCACGTGGCGCGCACCTCCTGCAGGTTGAGGATCATGCCGACGTTCTCCTTGAGAAAGGTGCCCGGCAGGTCGAGCTGGCGCACGTTTTCCTGCCAGGGCCGCGCCATGGCCAGAATCATCTTGGCGTCGCCAACCCAGCAGCTGTGCAGGCCCGGCACCGCGTTGGGGCCCTTCTGCTTGGCCGGGTTCTCCCGGTCGCAGAAGGAGCCGCCTGCAGGAGGGGTGGCGGTGCGGCTCGGCTGTTTTGCACCATCGCGTGTGCGGCGGCAGGGCGCCATCTCTTCCCCATGCTGCACCTCCCGCTTGGTCCCAGGGCCGCACCTTCGCACAGGCATTGCACCTTCTCCTTGGCGATGAAGGACCACGGACCCTTGAGCGTGTTGTCCTGCACCGCGGGCGATGAATGCAGGCCGTATCGGTCCAGCGAGCAGCGCGGGAGCACGGATTCCACACGCTTCACCCACAACGACCAGGCCATCATGGTGCAACGGTGCTGCTCGTGCTGCTGAGCTGCTCCACAGCGCGCGAATTGGCGGGGGCCACCGCGCGATGGCCAGGTGAACGCCATCGGGCGCCGCGCGCCCGATGGCGAGAAGAGCACTCCGGCAGACTCACGCGAACTGCCCATGGGCTCCTGCTGCTGCTGCCCTCCACTGGCGCAGCAGCTCCTCCGGTCGGCCTGATCTTCGGCATTGTGCGGCAGGTGCACGGGAGAGCTGGGAGGCAGCAGCTCCACTGGTGGCGCTCAGCTGCAGCTCATCATTTCATCGTGTGCATCGTGCATCTCTCCTTCTTCTCATCTTCAGCTTTGGCAGAACGCTCGCGGCGCAGCCCAGCACGTTCAATCGTCCATCGCATCGTGCATCAACAGCTCGTCTTCAATCAACCGCAACACGCCACACTCCTTCTTGCCACACCGCCGTTCAGCACAGCATGTCGCGTGCGCTGCCCCCTCCCACGCCTCGCGGCACGCACGAGCCACCCTCACGCCCCGCCGCCCGCACGCCACGACCGCGAGCGTGGCCCCCTCTGCGCTCCCGCCGCCGCCCACCACCAGCCCCTCCGCCGCCTCGTGCATCGCCACGCACAAGCCCACCACCTCCCGTACCAGCTCCTGCTCCCCCTCCTCCTCCGCGTCCTCGTCCACCTCATCCCCCTCCGCCTCGGCCACCACCCACCGGTTGACCATCAGGTCCACCTGCCGCAGCGTCCGCATCGCCCCGGCGCGCGCCGCCGCCGCCAGTGCCGCCGCCGCGCCCGGCGTCACGCTCCCCACGTGCAGCGCTCGCAACGACGGCAGCGCCTGCAGCAGCGCGAGCGCCGCCCCCGGCCCTGCGCCACCTCCTCCGCCCGCCGCGGCGACGCAGCCCAGCAGCAGCGGCGAGCTCACGCGCAGCACGCGCAGCGTGCGCCCCAGCGGCGCCAGGCCGCGCAGCACGCACGCCATGCCCTCCGCCGTCCCGCCTGCACCGGGCGGCGCCGGCGACAGCTGCTCCGCCAGGTGCGCGGCCACAAACCCAGGCTGGCGCGCCAGGAGGGACTGCGCGCCAGGCGCCAGGAGGCCAAGCGTCAGTTCGTGCACCGCCGGCGCGGCGCAGCCGGCCAGGCACTGCGCCACGCCCTCTATGTGCCTCGCCAGCATGAGGTGCAGGGCTTGCGGGTGCACCGGCCAGGCGGGCACGTCCAGGCCCTGCTGCAGCTGCAGCCGCTCCAGCTGCGGCGCCCCGCCCGCGTGGAGGCCCAGCGAGTAAACCTCCGAGGGCGTGGCGGCCTCATGCAGCACCACGCTGCGGAGCGAGGGCCACTGCGCCGCCCCCGCCTCCGCCTCCCTGCCGGAGGACGACGGGCCAGGCGCGCCGCCGCCGTGGGCCCTCGCGAGGGCTTGCGGCGGCGCCTGCATGAGCGCGCAGCCGTGCAGCTCCAGGCGCTCCAGCCGCGTGCAGCCAAGGGCAAGCGCGCGCGAGCCGGCGCAGAGCGCGGCGCGGCGCGGCGGCGGCGCCTGCGGGTGCAGCTCCAGGTCCCGCAGCGCGCGCAGCGCGCTCAGCGGGGCCAGGTCGAGGTCCACTACCCGCCACAGCTCCTCTGACACACCTGGCGGCCCAGGCGCCTGCAGCTGTGTCGCCCTCGCCTGAGCGCTGCTAGGGCCCGAGTGGTCGGTGGCGGGCGCGTGCGTGCCCCGCCGGCCCTGTGCCCGTGCAGCTGCGTCCCAGTCGAATGCGCTGAGGCACTGCACCGTCAGCGACAGCGACACGAGCGAGGTGAACGCGGCCAGCGCCTGCGGCGGCGCGAAGGGCGGGGCGGGGCCGCGCGGCGGGTGCTGGGGGCGGGGGTGGCCGTAGGAGCGGCGCGCGCTGTGGGGCGCTGCGGCCGGGTGGGGGTGCCAGGTGGCGGCGGTGAGGTGCTGGATGGGTGCGGGGGCGGGGGGAGGGAAGGGGTGGCCTTGCAGTGGCGGTCCGTCGTGCGGTGGTGCGGGCGGGGCTGTAGGTTTGTCGCGCGGTGGCGGAGTGTGGGGAGGATGCCGCGGCAGCGAGCGGCCGCGCCACTTGGCCACGAGCTCCATTTGCTGCCACGTCATGTGCGACGCGCCCGGCTGCTGCTGCTCCTCGTGCACGCTGCCCTGGGCGGCCGGCTGCGTTGACCGTGGTGGTGGTTGCGGTGGTGGTGGTGCTGCTGCTGGCCCGGTGGTGGAGGGCGATGCGGCAGGTGGGGCGGCGCCGGCGCGGGACGAGGGTGCGGGGCGTAGGGGCGCGAGCAGCGCCGGCAGTTGGTGCACGGGCGCGGGCGGCAGCGTCAGCGTGTGGCAGGCGGGGCAGGCGGCGAGAAGGCGGTCGGTCACGTGCGACGCGTGCTGCACGTCCCGCTCGCTCGTGAAGGACAGGGCCTGCACACGCGCGCCAGGCGGGGAGGCCGTGCTGGGCGGTGGTGGAGGGAGAGGCGCACGTCAAGGGGGGTGGGACAATCGCTCGTACCTGCAGGTCGATGGTGGTGACGGTGCGTAGCAGATGCTTGGCCTTGGCGCTGCGCTGCAGGCCTTCCGCCAGGTCCAGCAAGTCGTCCCGCTGCGCGGGCAGGCGAGGTGCGTGCGTCACCCGGTGCGTCGCAGCACCGCAGCACGAGTGAGGAGGACCACAGCGATACGCACCTGCACGCTCGAGTCCAAGGACGCCGCGATGGTGACGTGCAGGAGCGAGCTTGGCTGCGGCCTGCGGGTGGCACGCACGCGTGTGCGCTCGCCGCAGCACCTGAATTTCGCTCCCTGCCGACGCGCGCGTGCTCAGCAGCAGGTGCTTTCTCACCATGCCTCCAGCTCGGGCAGGTAGCACTGCGAGCGCTGCGCCGGCGCAAAGCACGCGGTCCAGCGGCGGGAGACCAGCTCGCTCCAGACCTGCAGGCTCGCGATCGCCTTGCAGCATGCGTGCAGCGCGGCGCGCTCCTGCCGCACACAGCTCTGGACGATCAGCGCGAACAGCTGCGGCGGCAGCCGCGCCAGGTGCACGACGGGCGCGTCAGCGGCTGGTGCCGCAGGTGCAGCAGGACTGCTGCCGCCGGGAGCGCTGAGCTCCGCCATCGCGCACTGCTCATTCGGTTTCTCTTAATCTCCACCTGAGGACCTTTGCTGTGGCCGCAGCGCACGATCGTGCGTTCCTTTGAACCTCATATCGTGAGCAGCAATCGTTCGCCCTCGTGCAAGCAGCATAAAGCCATGTGTGCGGAGCAGCAGCAGCAACAGCATCATGGGAAACGTGCGCCTGGCAAAGGGAATGCTTCATTCAGTCCATCCTTCCTCCCTACGTCCTCTACTGCTCGTCGTCGTCGTCGTCCAGCACGGGCTGCACAAAGAGCGCGGCGTGCGGCGCCAGCCCCGCCTCGGCCAGCGTGGCGCTGGGCGGCAGCTTGCTCACGGCGTCTGCCGCCGCGTCGGCCGGCGACGCCGTGGCACCCTGCCCGCCCTCGGCGTCCGGGTGCGTGAAGACCAGCCGGGGGTAGTTGCTCACCTGCGGCTCGCAGGGAGGCAGGCGCCCACGGGGCCACTCCTTGAGATGTCCTTGCGACGGGAGCAGGAGCGCCACCAAGCTCAGCAGGCCCCTCCCCAGCACTCGTGTCAACACGACAGCGCGGAGCCCCCCGCGGCTTGCCCTCTCGGTGCGTATTGAGAGGTCCACCACCACCGCCCTCCACGAGCACATCTGACTCACCAGGTTGTACCGCCAGCACGTGATGGCGTCCAGCGAGTCCACAAAGTCAAACAGCGCGCGCAGCGGGCTGTCGGCGGAGAAGCTGCGCTGCGCGTTGCTGCCGTTGGGCAGCCGCACGCGCACCAGCGCCGTGGCGCCGCCCTCGGACGCGCCGCGCGGCGCCTCGGCGGGCAGCGCCGCGCGCCGGGCCGCGCGGCGCGACACGATGGCCTCGGCGCGCTCGCGCTTGCGCCGCTCCGCCTCCTCCTTGATGGCCCTGAACATGGGGGTGCGATCCAAGCAGACGACGCAGGGATCCCTCAGCGACATGGAGCGTTGTGAGGTGCGGCCGTGCGGGATGTGCGGGCTCGTGAAGAGAGGCGAGGTGGGCGCACTGCTACTCACTGCTCGCGCGCGGCCAGCTCGGCCGCGACGCGCGCCTCCTCCTCCTGCCGCCGCCGCTCGGCCTCGCGCGCCGCCTCGCGCTCGCGGTCGGCCCGCAGCGACGCCTCGTACTCGGCGTTCTGCTCCTCGAGCAACCGGCGCGTCGTCTCCTGCGCGGAGGTGCGCGCGTGCACACGTGAGCGACCCGACCGCGCGCCATGGTGGGCAAACGCCAGCGCTGGTGCGGCGCGCATGCGCTTGACGGCAGGGGAGGCGTCGCGCCGAGGTGGGGGGTTGGTGCCAGGGATGTGCCGGCGGCCGTCGCTCATTGGCCAAGTACACGACAGCGTTGTTGGGCGAAGAGAGGTGCGTGCCGAGGAGGATGGACCTGCGCCTGCCGCTGCCGTCCCTCACGCGGCGCCAACGCTCCCAAGTGGAGCAGCCGCCACGCACCCGTTCCTGCAGCTCTGCCCGCTGCGCCACCAGCAGCGCGCCGTGGTCCTCCACGCAGCGCGTCAGCAGCTGCAGCAGCGCGCCGGGCTGCAGCAGCGCCGCGCCCTGAGACGCCCGGATGACGCTCGCCTGCACCCACACCACCACCACACAGGGCGCATCAGCTGGCGCCGCACAACCAGAGCGGAGCACACGGGAGCCAAGTCATTGTGAAGTCGCTTTCCCCTGACCTTGTTGTTGTTGGACATTGAGAGCACGGCAACGTAAGGGTAGGTGCTGGCGCCCAGCCGGATGGACAGCTGCGCACCGCAACCGCACGCAGCCACAACCAGGCGCCGCGCACAGTTGAGGGCCAATGCAGGCGCATCGCCCTGCCCAACCGTGCGCCTCCTCTCGCACCCGACCCCCAGCGCGCGCGAGAGCGCCTCTCCTCACCGCGTGCGCGTCCGAGTGCCGCACGTCGCCCGCCCACGAGGCGTACTGCGCGTTGGCGTACGTCACCAGGTCAGGGTCGCACAGCACCTCGCGGCAGAACTGGGCCGTGTCCTGTGCACGCCGCGCGAGGAACGACAACGCAGCGCACACCACGGCGATGTGCCCCGACACGCGATGTGCCATCCTGCCTGCCTTCATCCACGTGCGAACGGCAGCCTGCCTCAGCGGGCCACTCGTGGCGTGCCTTACCGCACACCCGCACTCTCGCGCTCTCCTCCCGCCTGAAGCCAAGACAGGCGTGCTGCCCCTCTTCCTCCTCTGGCAGTGCGCCCACCAATGATCTCCTGTCCCCGCCGTCACCTCGTGCTCTGGTGAGTGCAGGTACACGAGCAGGAAGCGGTGGTCGCCGCGCGCCGACGCGCACGCCTGCTGCAGCTCCAGCGGCAGCCACCGCGGGTGCCGGTCGCCGTACGCCCTCTGCGGCACCGCGGCACCAACACCGCACGAACTCAGCCACACACGCTCGCCACCACGGCCAGCACGCTCGCCTGGGGACAAGTGCCCCCACACGGTGCTGCCCTGGCGCCCGCCCCTCGTCGTGCGCGCGAGCGCGTGCGTCCACCTCCTGGGAGCCGCTGTGCGCGCACGCTGCCACGCCTGCGTTAGCGCACCTTGAACTGCAGGATGAAGTGCTGCGCCTGCGCCAGCGCGTCCAGGTCCTCGCCGCCCGCCAGCGCCGCCGCCACCCCTGCCGCAGCATTGCGCGGGGTTGCGGTGAGGTGCACACGCAACCTGCTGGCCAGCGTCGTCCCCACCATCATCGCCCCACGGCGGAGCAGCATTCCGGCGACAAGGCTGCGTACCTCGGATGGTGCGCATGACGCGGCCCGGAAGCACCCGGTCGCCGACGTACCCCGCCACGCCCAGCCCCAGCGATATGCTGGCGGCGGCGATGCCGAAGCTGGTGCGCAGGATGGAGACGGGCAGGCGCGCGACGGCGACCACCAGCGCTGGGAGAAGGCGCGCCACACCACCGCGCCCCGCGCCTCCTCGCCCGTCTGCGCCTCCATGGGTGCCTGATGCGGGTCCCACGGGGGCCTGGGGCCGTGGAGGCAGCGCGTGGGAGCCTGGACGCTGCTGCTGCTGCTGGTGCTGCGCTGTGGGCGCGCGCTGATGGGCGTGCCCTCCGCCTCCTGCGGGCGCTTGGTCTGCGCGATGCGTCGACCACACGATTGCGCACGATCAGAGCACACGCTCGTTTGCGTTGTGCGTGGCGTTTCTGCACGTTCGCTCGCGCGGCGAAGAGGCACACGAGCGCACCTACCAAGGAACATGTGCAGCGCGGCCTGCACGTCCCCCGCGCACGCCTCTAGCATGAAGCGAGCGGTGTCCTCGGGGCACTCGCCCGCCGTGAGCTCTAGGAACTCCTGGAGCTTGGCCTCTTCCACGGCCTGCTCCGCCATCGCGCACTCCTGCTGCTGCTCAGCGGCTGCTGAAAGGTCAATTGCGACGTGTTCACAGCTGGGCATGTGCTGCGCGCACCGCTGCAGCCCTCTGCTGCGCACACCCCGGGAGCCCTCGTTCGCGTCGCGCCCACATGCGCGCTGCTCGCCTGCGCGCCGTCCAAGCTTGAGCGCTGCTTGATTGATGCCACCGCGCCGGCACCAAAAGGTTGAAGCATACCACTACCTGCTGGCCCCCGTCCTTGGCGGCCTGACGCTCTACAACGCGTGGACCGTGGTCGGCGGGCACTTTGGCTTCTCCGACGCTCCGTCCCCCACGCAGCAGCCCCCGCAGACGCGCTTCCTGATCGACGAAAGGAAGGACACACCACCGGCACCTCCACAGCCGCAGGCGCCCACCTCGCCCAAGCGCACCTGGTGGGCCTTCTTGACGGGCCAGAAGAAGCCTCCGCAGCAGCAGTAGTGAGGAGGACAGCACGGCACCATGTCGACGCCCTGGGAGCGACTCTTCACGTTTGCGGACACGGACCGCGACGGGCGGGTGACCGGCAAGGTGCGGCGCCCACCTGGGCGGGGAGGCGTGCGGCGCAGCGGGCCCTGTGCACTGGCGCACTACAGCGGCGTGCGCCATGTGACGCGCAGCGGCTGCGGTGAAACTCAAAGGGCCTTGGCTCAGATCGCGCCGCGCACGCGCGGGGCGGGCCGGACGAAACTCGGTGCATGCGCATGCCAAGAGCAGCAGCAGCGCGTTTGCGCGGGGTGTTGCCGCCTATCGCGCGCCCTGGCGGGTGCTGCCTTTTCTGCGGGCGCAGGACGCCGTCGTCTTTTTTGAGAAGAGCGGGCTGCCGCGCGAGGTGCTGGCCAAGGTGAGAGAAGAAGGGGCGCACCTCAATGGCGTGCTTTTCTCCTGCGGGCGCCCAAGAAGCACCTGAAGGGGAACGTGAAAAGGGAGGGCGTGCACGTGAACGCCCGTCGCTCGGCAGGTGTGGGACTTGGCCAACAGCCAGCGCGCGGGCTTCCTGGACCGCGCCTCGTTCCAGAAGGCCATGCAGCTCATCTCCATCGCGCAGCAGGTGAGCAGGAGGGACATGGGGAGGGGCAAGCGTGCGTTGGGGGCCTCGCACCCACGCCCAACTGGGCCGCTGCCCATACGCTGGATAATGCTTCTCGAAGATCTGCAATATCGCTTGCCTGCGCGCAGGGCATGGAGGTGACGCAGCAGAACTACGCCTACGCGCAGGACAACGGGCCCATCCCCGTGCCCAACCTGCAGGGCTTCACCCAGGTGAGGCGGCAGTGAGGTTGCGCCGCGGACCACGGCACCGCATGTGCGCGATGCCAGACCGCGCTGGGAGGTCAGATCGCGCAACGGTGCTGTACGCGCACCCCTCATCGGACAGCGCGCTTGCCACGACCCCGGCCTGACCACGAATCGTCCAGCGTCTCGGCACGGATCACGTCCTCCACGCGATTGCTCAGCAAGGGGCACCCCCACCATGGCCAGGGTCCCCGCGCTCGCCACCGTGCGTGTGTTTGCGTGCTCCGCGCTCGGGGCGCCTGCAGGACGGCATGCCCGAGAACCCGGCCAACATCCCCGTGGCGGGCGGCGGCAGCAGCTACATGGCGCCGGCCACCAGCTCCTTCCTCTCCCCGCCCACCTACAACCCGGAGCAGTCACGTGAGCGGCGCGGCACGCACGCCAGGGCTGGGGCAATCTGTGCGGCTGCGCAGCGCCGGCTGCGTTGTGTTGCGGTGCCCGAGCCTGGCGGCCCAGCAGGGGGCGGATCGTAGAGCACCTGCTCGCAGCGGCCTCGCAGGATCGGCTCCCATCCCACTGGCGGCAGAACAGAGTGGCCCCGTCGCAGCAGGTGCACAGGCGGTTCGTTGGGGGCCTTGCGGCCGTGCCGTGCTCAGCGCCGTGGCGCTTTGTGGATGCGTGACGTTGTGCGCGTACGACAACAGGGTGGGGCCGCAAGGAGCAGACCAAGAAGCCCATCCCCGCCAAGGTCTGCACCTCGGTCATCGACGGCCTGAAGTCCATCTACTTCACCAAGGTGCGCGCGTGCTTGGTCCTGGCGCGCGCCTCCCACGCACGCACCGTTGCATACTCCCTTCCCCCCGTGGGGCCGCTTGCGCCAAGCGCATCCTTCCGGTGGAGCTGCCGGTGGTTTTGTGCGCCTGGGGGTGAGGGGAGCCCGCCCTCAGAGCTCTGCGCAGTTGTGGCGCTCCGCTGAGCGACGCGGGAGGGAAGCTGCGAGCTGCGGGCCGTGCGGCGCGAATGGTAAGGAGATGTGTGACTCGTGTGTGACCGCGGTGGTGGGGGGCGCAGGTGCGGCCGCTGGAGGAGGCGTTCAAGTTCGGCCACTTCTTCTCCCCACGTGAGCCGCGGCGCCGCACTGGCCTCAGCGCCCCCACACCCCCATTTCCCCCCCGCCCACCGCCTCCAAGCTCACGTGATGCGTGGATCGCGTCCCTGCACTGCAGTGTTGAACGAGAGCGACTTTGAGGCCAAGCCCAGCGTGCTGCTGCTGGGCCAGTACTCGACAGGTGGGTGGGGCGGCGGGACGAGGTCATTAATGGCGTGGCGCCTGCACACGTGGACAGCCCGCCGCCTTTGCACGCTCGCCAGCGTGTGCCCGGCCATCGCACCCAAGCGGTGCGGGTAGCACTAGGTGCATCGCTGCTCACTCACACGTATGGGGCGTCGTGCTCTGCAGGCAAGACCACGTTCATCAAGTACCTCCTGGGCCGCGACTACCCAGGGTAAGCCAGCCACTGGAGGGGAGCCACTGAGGGAGTGCAGCTGAGGTGGGGGGCCAGGCGCCCGCTGAAGATCTTGCCTGCCGGTCCGCTCCAGCCCGTGCGGTGCGGTGCGAGGCCGTGGCAGGCCCTTGGCCGTCTCCACTCACCTTCTCCCGCCGCCCACCAGCAGCAAAATCAGATGACGGTTTTCCTTACCCGCCCGCCGCCGCCGTGCCGCGTGCTGCAGGTGCCACATTGGCCCCGAGCCCACCACGGACCGCTTCGTCGTCGTCTACCACGGCCTGGAGGAGCGCAGGTGCGGGGCGGCGCGGGCGGGGGGCAGGCAGGAGGCTGCGCGTCGTCGCACACGGGTGACGCTTGCGTGGCCTGGGCTGGTGCATGATCTCTGCCTTCCTGCTGATCGTTCTTTTTGCTTTGACGCGGGCCCGTTCCGTTGATGCAAGTTGCACGCACGCACGCAAGTGCATGGCGCTGCACTTTTCATGACCGCTCTGCGTCGCGCGCAGGGTGCCGGGCAACACGCTGAGCGTGCAGAGCGACAAGCCCTGGCAGGTGCGTGGGAGTCAGTCCCCCTTGGGGCCTAGGGGCGGGAGGCAGGGCTGGGGCCGCAGGGCACGGCCGCCCGTCAGTCAGTGTTGGAGCGCCCCCGCCCGTAATGGATGGCCTCCCTCGATCGCCCTGCGCCGCGGCGCGCAGGGCCTGGCCGGCTTTGGCACGGGCTTCCTCTCGCGCTTCGAGGGCAGCCAGTGCCCGGCGCGCCTCCTGGAGGAGATCACCATCGTCGACACGCCGGGTGAGCGCGGGGCGGCGCGGTGGGCTGGCGCAGGAGGCCTCAGGCCTCTTGCTGACTTGCTGCCTCCAGTCGCTTTTGCGGGAGCTTCGCGCCGCCCACCGCAACGAGTGCAGCTGCGCTCGGGAGGACGCGAGCTCACTCGCCCTGTCGCGTGTCGTTGCAGGCGTGCTGAGCGGCGAGAAGCAGAGGATCGAGCGCAACTACAACTTCGTCGAGATCGCCCAGTGGTGCGCGCGCTCAGCCGGGCGCACGCCGCGCCTCCCGCGACCATTTCGCCGCGACTTTACGCTTGCTGTTTCTGGGCGCTCGACGTGCGCGCGCGCGACGGCAGGTTCGCCGCGCGCTGCGACCTCATCTTCCTGCTGTTCGACCCGGCCAAGCTCGACATCTCGGACGAGTTCAAGCAGGTGCGCCGCCTTCGTCAGCCGAGTCCGGCGCCACCACCCGCGAGGCGCCAGCTCCTAGGTGTCTCCCCGCGCCCTGCCGTCTCAGCTGCACCGCTGCGTGCACGCACCCTAGCGCGCACAAGGTAGGTTAATCTGCGCCGCCTGTTTCCCGGCCGGCCCGCGCTCTCTTTTTGCAGGTCATCACTGCGTTGCGCGGCCACGACGACAAGGTTCGCATCATCCTGAACAAGGCGGACCAGATCGACCAACAGCAGCTCATGAGAGTCTACGGCGCCCTCATGTGGCAAGTCATATTCTTGTGCGCCACCACATGCTGTGTTGCGTGGCAGAGTGGGTGGCGACGTCACGCTCTTGTCCGTGTGCGCCGTCACGTGCTGTGTCGCGTGGCGCAGGAGCTTGGGCAAGGTGCGTGACCCGCGCACGTCTAGCGACTGGGGGCGCCCGGGGCGCCCTTGGCCACACGTGAATCCTGGTCGGCCAGCGACTGCACCAAGGGACACGTGACGGCAGACGTCAGGGATGTTTCAGGGATGTCCGCGCGCCTCCTCACCCAGCTCACCCGGGAGGGGGTCGTATCGTTGCGCGCGCCTTAAGGCCGCTGTCTGCTCCTGACGTGGTGTGGTGTGGTGTGGTGCGGCGCGGCCCCCGTGGGCCCGCAGGTGTTCAAGACGCCAGAGGTGTGCCGCGT
>VFQP010002216.1_pt1 | contig 22468 bp, 23 predicted proteins | sample 3512351 | NCBI WGS metagenome assembly VFQP01 (sample SAMN10412372, study PRJNA504923) | tailings metagenome | isolation source: Relicate 1 Philex TSF1 revegetated site | place: Philippines: Tuba, Benguet | collected 2017-08-29
GCAGCGGAGGCGGCCGCAGTAGCGACCTGGGGTTTGGGCGCCCAGAACAGCTGCACGCACTTTTGAAGTTTGAACCCTGTGCTGGGCTGGACAGCTCAATCAGCTCAGCTTGGGGCTGCAGTGTGAGCACACGACTGCTGTGCTGCTTGCTTTCCCCATGGGCGGGGCGTCCCGGCCAGGCTGCACCACCACCGCAACCACCGCTGACGCACGCATCCGTGAACACGACTCGGGGCGAACCAGTGTGTTGCAGTGTGTTGCAGTGTGTTGGCCAAGATTCTGGTGTTCCTCAAGCAAGGGGCGCCTCATGAATGGCACGCCACGCGCCGCCACAGGCAACAGCGGCGTCCCAGGTCGTACAAGTCAATCGATCGAGGCGGCTTAGTGACAGTATGTCCAGGTCTCCTCTTCACCAGGAGCCACCACCTCCTCCTCCACCGCCGCCTCCTCAGCACGTGTCATCTCCGGCCGGCAAATCGCTCGCCCTGTCCAGGCGGTAGCCACAAGCCAGCACGTCGTCAGGGCCTACGGCTACAGGTCAGTCTTATGAGGCAGCGGGCAAGAGCGCTCACAGGCTGCGCGTTCCAAGGCGTTCCGACAGATCGAGAAAGAATCTCAGAGCCCCGTCCCCTGGGTGGCAGGGGAGGCCACCCAGCAGGCCACCTCCCTCGGCGGCCATCAAGCGGCCAGCGTGGCCCCACCGAGGCCCCCCATAGCGGGCCGCTCGCGCGGCCCCCGGACGCAAACAGAACCCCCTGCCTGTTGTGGGAACGCCGAGCGGTAAACGAAGGCTAGGCCAGGCCAGCAGCAAAGAGCGAAAGGGTGGGAGCGGCAAAACCACAGCAGCAACAAAAGGTGACGCCCGGCGCTGCAGCCTGGGCGGCAGCGGCTCGCGCGCGCCCGTCCCGGAGACCACAGCGCCGCAAAGGATCCTAGGCGGCGGTGGGCTGGTCGCAGGCGGCGCCCTTCCAGCCCACGCTGCACACGCACTCGCCGGTGCCAGTGTTGCAGGCGCCGTGGCCGCTGCAGTCCTTGGGGCAGCTCTTGGCCGGCGGCGCGCCGCCCTCCGAGCCAGCCAGCGGCACAGGCTTGCTGCCGGCGGGGCCCACAGTGAAGGTGCCAGCCGCCGTCGAGCCACGGACCTGCGGCACGCGGCAACACATCCATGGTTTGCATCGTTGGTGCCAGTAGCGTGGGCGTGGCGGCGTGCGGCGCGCTGTCCCGCAACCGCCGCCGTCCCTGCAGTGGGAAGGCACAGGCGCACCTCGGGCTGGTCGTCGGCGCTGGCCTGGATGGGCGGCAGCACAAAGGCGCCCTCGGTGGCGGCCACGGCGCTGAACGTGAGCACCTGGGTGCCCGACATGAGACGCTGGAACTTCCACGTCACGGCGCGCGGCGTCACGGACTGCGCACAACATGACGCACAACAGCGGCAACCAGCACACACCGCTTCGCTTGCCTCCGTGGCATGCCCGCTCGCCGCAAAGCAGATGAGCTGCGGCGGCAAGGTGAGGTCGCATGCATGCACTCACCTGCGAGGGGCAGATGGGCCACCACCACCACCAGTAGGCGACGCCGTACGCGTCGCCGGCCCAGGCGGCCAGCGGGCACAGCGCGCCGGCGGCAGAGGCGGTGCCCTGGCCCGAGGTGAGGGCGGGGTCGAGCGGCTCGAGGCCGCCGGGCGACAGCGCCTCGACCGTCACGGCGCCCAGGTCATCCGGCGACGTCACCTGCGCATGCGTGGTCAGAGGCTTCTTCACTGCTTCACTTGCAGGCGAGGGCAGTCGAGGCGCGGTGCGGGGTGGACGGGCGAGCGGGAGCGGGCGGCACGTCGCGACGGGTGAGAGGGAGAGTGGCCGCTCGCTCTCTCACCTGGACGGTGACGGTGACGACGGACCCCAGCGGCACCTGGGCCAGTGGCGGGCCGGTGGGCAGGCCCGTGGCGGGGTCACTCAGCTGCACCACCGACATGACCCAGATGCCGCGGTACGAGGGGAAGCTGAGCGGCTTGAGCGGCACGAACGAAAGGCCCACCGACACGCTGACCTGCACACGCCAAGCAGCAGCAACAGCAGCAGCGGCAGCGTGAGGTGTGGGGCCGCGCTCCCCAGTAGCTGCCCGTCGCCCAACAAAGCCGAGCCGTGCGGTGTGGCCAGGAGAGCGTGGGAAAAAACAGTGCGCACCTCGCCCTTGCCCGTCACGTTGAACTCGAGGGCGCCGGGCGGCGAGGCGAGCTCGCCCCACGGCGTCGACGACGTGGCGGGCGCGGCGCCCACCGTGCTCTTGTTGAACGTGGCCTGCACAGGCACCGGCACGCGTCGCACCCGCACACTGCCCATTGAGGAGAACAGCGGACCGCAGCCTTGGATCGCTGGCGCGGGTGGCGAGGCTGAGGGCATCCCGAGGCAGGTTGCTGGCAAACGCGACAGAGGGCGGCGTGGAGCGCGCACCTTGAGGACGACGGCCGAGTCGACGGTGGCGAGCAGCGAGAGGTCGGGGGTGGTGCTGCCGGCCTTCTGGTCGTACTTGGCGAGCGTGGCGGCAGACAGGGCCGTCACCTGTTGCGCGGCACCATCGCATGCACACACAGCGCGCTCACATAGAGGTCCAGCAGTCGTATTCGCTCTGCAGCGCGTTTGCAGTGAGCGGACAAGATGGAGAGGAGGGTGGGGGGAGTTTGGGGGGGGGTGCTCACCCAGCCAGAGGGCGTGACGGGCGGCAGGATGCCCGCCAGCGCGCCGGCGCCGCCAGAGGTGCCCGCCGCCGCCAGGTAGGCCGCCAGCTTCTGCACCAGCGGCGCGTCGGAGGCGCGTGCCAGCGCCGACAGGAGCCGCAGCGCAATCGCCTGCAGCGCGCATCGTGGGCACAGCGGCACGTTGCAGGTGCGGGACGAGGTGCGACGGCGCAGTGAAGAATGGCGGCGAATCAAGCCTGTGTACGGGAGAGCGCAGGCGAGTGGACGCAGCGCAGAAGCTTCACCTGCGTCTCGAGCGGCGCGGCGTCGCGGGCGCCCGTGTAGGCGGCCACGTAGGCGGTGCGGCCCTGCACGCGCACGCTGCTGAGCGCCAGGTCCGCCGCCTTGGACACGAACGACGCGTAGTTGGCGGCCGTCGACGACGTCTGCGGGCCGCGCACGAGCATTCATGGGCAAAAGCACGGCGGCGGCGATGAGCGGGTGATGTCGGTTGTGCCACGGTGCTGCGCTCCTCAGGCCTGCGCAGGCGTAGGGCGCCCCCTACGCAAACCCGGAACCCCACTCTGGCCAAGGACGAGGAAGGAAGGCGTTCTTCGCACCTGGAGGGCCAGGGCGGTGATCAGGTGCACCTCGAGGCCGGCCTTGGGCGCCGCCGCAATGAGCGTCTCCAGCGAAAGGTCCTTCCTGCGCGGACGGTCCACAGCCAGGTTCACCACGCGAGCGCCTCTCTTGGTGCAAGCCACACGCGCGACGCTGCGCCCGTCCGCTGCCCTTTCCCCTGCTTTCCCCATCAGCGCGTGAGCGGCGTCGCGCACCTGACGTTGGCGTCGGTGGTGCAGACGCCGCCGGCGAGGTCGGCCTCTGGCGTGTAGCACTCGGGGATGCTCCAGGCGACGCCCAGCGCCAGCCTGGCAAAGCGCCACACAAGTCACGTCGCGGCGCTGTCAGCGCCTCGCCTCTCACGCGGCACGCTGCCACCGGCCGTGTGCACCTTTCGCTGCTGCGTCGCCAGATGTTTGGCTCGGCGCGCACCTGGCCCAGGCCAGCGCGAAGTAGTCCTGGTACGGCACGGGCTTCTGGCCGCTGGGCGGGTTGCGCGACAGCGTGGCGTCGCTGACGATCTGCGCGGCGGCAGCGCGCTTCCACTGCGGCACGGCGACGCCGCGCAGCGAGTCCCACGCGCCCTGCGAGCAAACCACGTGCGGGCACAGCGCCTCGTGTTGGTCCCTCGCTCCAGCGGGCACAGCAGTTAGGGCGCGGCTGAGGGCTGAGGGCGAGCGGGCGATGAAGGTGCAGGCGCGGCGCGCAATACCTGGAGCGGCCCGCCGAACTTGGTGCGGAGGTCGGCGACCAGGAAGGACGCCTGCAGGTTGAGCAGGATGTCGGCGCGGGTCGGCGTCCACGACCACGTGCCTGCGCGCAATCCGAGGCAACGCCAGCCAGCCAGCAAGCAAGCAGCTCGTCGCGCCGCTGCTGCACACGCCAGTTTGAGCGCTCGAGGCGGTGGGCTCAAGAAAAGGCGATTGGGCGCGCTCACTGGGCTTGCTGGGCAGCAGCCCGAAGTCGTACTGCGTGAGGTCGACCAGCGTCTGGACGGCGTCCGTGGCGTTGCTCAGCTGCGTGGCCGACAGCTCCTGGCTGTAGGTGGCCAGGATGGGCGCCACCGAGGCCAGCGCCAGGCTGGCGTACGCCTCGAGGTTCCCGGCCGCCACCCTGCGACCAGCATCGACGCGCCGAACCGCGCGGCTGCTTCGTCACGGCCGCGAAACGCACGCGCGGAACGCGCCGCTGCGGCGCCCCCTGTTGGAGCAGAAAAAGCAATGCCGCCTCACTTGAGCGTGGCGCGCTGCTTGGCGATGGCGTCCGTTGAGGCCAGGATGGCGGGCAGGTAGCCGACGCCGGCCAGCAGGTCGAGCGAGCCGCTGCCGGGCGCCGCCTCGGGCAGCGCCAGCCCCTCCTGCCAGCCGACGCTGCTGTCGTTGTTGGCCGAGGCGTTGCCGCGCAGCGCGAAGGACGTGGCGACGAAGACGGGCGACTGCTGCGGCAGCACCGGCGTCGACGCCACCAGCGCGTCCGAGGCGCCCGACTCGTCCGTCACGGTGAACAGCGCGTCCGAGGCGCCCGACTCGTCCGTCACGGTGAACTCGAACGAGGCGTCGCCCAGCGCCGCCGCGGTGAAGTTGAAGCGGACCTGCGCCCGCCCCAGGCGCAGCGCGCGCAGCACGCGCGGAGCTAGTAAGGTCAGGGATGGCCGCACGGCGATATCGGGCGTCGTCGGAGCCGGCAGTTGCGCAGTGCCCTCACCTCGGCCTGCGGCTGCGCGCCGGAGAGCGTGGCCGACGAGGTGTTGACCGGCGAGGAGAGGAGCACGGGCCCGGCGGGCGTCAGCACCTTGACCGTGACGGTGATGGTGGAGGATGGCGCGTTGGCGGCCAGGCCGGGAGACGTCACCAGCACGCCCGCCTGCGCGCGCCCAGTAGCAAGGGAGCGTTTGTGGCGTCGCGTCGTGAACCAGCAGCCCGCGTCGCGAGCGCACGCGAGGGCAGGGCCGCGCGGCTAGGCCGCAAGACAGGCATGCTCTCACCAGGAAGGTGTCGCCGAGGCGCACGATGCGCGGCAGCGAGGCGGTGAGCGACAGCGGGCGGCGCACCACCACGGACGTCTGGTTGCTGCCCAGGTGCGCCACGCCCTTGGTCACCACAAAGGCCCTGCGTACAGAGCCGCGCAACACGCCACACACCGCGTCGATGCGTACCCGCCAGCACTGAACCTCGCTCCGCGGCCTGGTCGTGCGCCGGAAGACGGCGGCTCACCGGAAGATGAAGGTGCCGAGGTTCTGCGGCGCGGTGAAGGTGGTGGAGCCGCTGCCGTCGGTGGTGGTGCGGAAGACAGCGAAGAGCGGCGTGCTGGCAAAGGCGGTGGTCAGGCGCGGAGTTGCAGCGGACTTGCTGCTGGACTGCTGCCTGCTGACGGTGCCGCCGCCGCTGCTGTCGCCGCTCTTGGAGACGCCGGACGGGGGCGACGACACGGCTGCGGACAACACTGCACGCCGCAGCGCCGCGTGAGGGACGCCGCAACCAGCAACGCCGCAGCGGCGCACGAGGGCGGCGGTGAGGAAACACGCCGCCGCCGCTAAGGAGGTGCGGGCTGCGGAGCCTGATCGGTCGGTGCGGGCAGGCGGGCGCGCGCACCTTCGTTGCCGCCGGCGGACGCGTCGAACATGGGCGGGCGCGCAGAGTCGGAGAAGCACGGCGCGCCCAGCGCGCAGAGGCCGCTCGACCTGCGCACGCAGCCAACGGAGCGCCACCTCATCCCTTGCCTCTAGCCCTGCCTGACCGCGAGGGGCATTTCACCCTCTCAGCGTATGCCCTCCCGTGCGCCGGCCAGGCCGAATGAGCTCACTTTCCGGGGCCGTAGGTGATGGGCGTGGTGAACTGGTCCAGGTAGGCGTCGTCGGGCACGTCGACGGCGGCGCGGTACGACCTCGGACCGCCCCACAAGTCTGCGCCACAGGCACCACGCCACACCCAAGAAGCAAGCAAAGATGACGCCGGTCGGCGGGGTCGCAGCGAGGGCAAGGAGCCCCCTGCGCCTCGTTCCACGGCCCACGACCGCCCCAGCGCGCGCAGCAGCCGTGCTGCCCTGCGAGCTGTCCGCAGCGCGCCCTGGGTGGCAGCCAGGGTCACTCGCGACGAGCGCGCACCGATGATTGGGATGACGGTCGAGTCGGCCGGCAGCCAGGGGTCGGCGGCCAGACGGCGCTGGATTGCGGCATACACGGCCTCGAGGGCGCCGGCGGCGACCAGCGTGGCGTCGAGGTCGGTGACGCCGGGCGAGGTGCCCAGCGGCAGCGCCAGCGCGGCGGTGAGGTCCTTGAGCTCGTAGGGGAGCAGGTCCAGCAGCGCCTTGTCCACTGCGTGAACACGCGCACAGGGAGGGGTGTGCAAGGGCAAGGGGTTGCGATGATGCAGGTCCAGCAGCGCCCTGGCCACTGCGCGCGCGAAACTGCGAAGGGACACGGACAGTTGTCGCGCAAGGGGGAACCGCCACACTGGCGGCAGCGTCCGAGCAGACTGGGGAAGCGAAGGAATAGGGTCGTGAGCAGAAAGAAGCGAGTGAGGAGGAGGGGGGGGGGGTGCGCACCTGCCAGCAGGGTGACCTCGGCGTCGGGGACGGGCGTGCCGTCGTCCTTGGAGGCGACGACGGTGACGGTGACGTTGTCGCCGGGCGCCAGCACCGGCACCGCCACGCCGTTGACCGAGGTGGTGGTGTCGGCGGCCACGTTGATGGCCACGCCCAGCGGCGTGGGCTGCGCTCGCCAACCACGTCGCAGCAGCAACGGGAACGAGTCAGGGTTGCAACGTCACGCTGGGGGGGCTTGGGAGGCGGTGCTGGCTGGTCGTGTGCGCGCCGCGGGCGGGGGGCGTTTGGCACTTTGGCAGCGCAAACGCACCGCGGCGATGTTGAGCGAGGTGACGAGCGCATGCGTGTGGGGGCCCAGCGGGTTGAACAGCAGGGAGACGGAAAAGCCTGCGAGGTGTGGACACACCGCGCGGCAGACATGAGCATCCGTTGCGCCGCTTTGCTCTGGCGAGATAGCAAGGCTGCGGCGCAAAGGGGGGAAAAGGCGGCGCGAGGGCGGTGGCAGCAACGCACCCTGCTGCAGGTCGAGCACGCCCTCGCCGCGCGGCACCGACAGCAGCACCGCCACGCCGGCGCCGCCCCTGGACTCGGAGCCCAGCGGCAGCTCGACCTTGAAGGCGCCGATGGGCACCTTGCCCAGGTACTTGGACTTGAGCTTGGGCGAGTCCTGCGCACGCGAAAACGCAACGGAATCGCGAATCGACCAGCAGGCAACGGCAAGGTCAGCGGCGCGGCTTGGAGAGCGACGTCGCGAGCGTACGCGCCGAGCGTGCGTCACCTGGTTGCCCCACAGCACGAGCGCAGTGGCCTCGGGGCTCCAGGGGTTCTGGAACCACAGCGTGGCCGTCTCGCCGATGGCGTACTGGGTCTTGTCGGCGAGCAGCACGGGCTCGTCAAAGGCGCTGTAGGGGAGCTGCTGCCACTCGGTCGCGTTCTTGCCCACCGTGAGGTTGGCGCAGGCGGGCGGGCCGCCGGCGGTGGTGCACGCCGTGAGCACAAAGGCGCCCACGCACGGGAGCGACAGCTGGCAGCCGGCGCCCGACGCCACTGCGGGCGACCGTTCGCGCACGCGGTCGAGCGTCAGCGTTTGTCGCTTCTCCCCGCGGCAGCTACGGCGCACGGGGCGGCGGTGCATCGGCGCGCTCACCGTCGCCGGACAAGACCTCGCAGCTCGACGTGACGTTGCACAGCGCGCCGGCCGTCGTGTTTGGCGTCAGCGTCACGAGCACCGGCACGCCCTGCGGACAACGCGCAAAGCCCAGCGCACAACTCGCTCGCTTGGACTTGACGCGGAATCGCCACCCTCTTCGCACCACCGCCCACCCACGCACGTTGATGCTCGAGCCGTTGACGTTGCTGACGACGTCCACCTGCACGCCCCACGGCAGGCCTGGCGCGTCCGTGCCGAGCGTGCGCGCGACCGTCAGCGAGCGTTCCGCCAGCGCCAGCGTCACCGAGGCCGTGCGCACGATGCGTTCGCGCGTGGGGCCCACCCACTCGGCCGTCACGCGCAGGCTGCTGCCGGGGTCGCTGACGTTGGCGGCCGGGAGCGTGTCGAGGGGGATGGTCGCCGACGCGGCGCCCGTGGCGTCCGTCGTGGCCACCTGAGGGCGGGCGATGTCAAGCAGGCGGGCGTGACGAGGAGTGTGAGCGTCAGGCCGCTGCCCGCCGCAGCTCACAAACTCGGGATAGGAGCCGCGCCGCTGCGGACCAGTCGCGAAAGCGCGCTCGCTCACCACGAGGCCCTGGGCGCGGTCCGTCTCCCACACCACGTTGATGCTGGCGTTGGAAACCTGGCTGCCCAGGTAGCTCGTGGCCTGCAGCGACACCTTGACGGCGGCGATGGGCGTGGCCTGCGCGCGCACGTGCAAACCGCACAAGCAGCGCCGCAGTGTGCACCCTCCCGTAAACGCAAACGCAAAGCTCGCGGACGCAAGGTGCCCAGGCACAAGAGGCGCGCGCGCCGGCTCGCCCTGCTGTCTGTCCTTGCGCGGAGCTCAGCTCAGTTGACCGGTGAGTGAGCCGCGAGGGCCCTCCGCCAGCGCATCCAAGGGTGCCACGCTCACCCAAGGGGGCGCCGTCAGCGTGAGGTCGGCGGTGGGCGGGCGGGGGTCCGACACGGTCAGCTGCTCGTAGCTGATGATGTAGGTGTTGGGCGCGCGGCCGCCGTCGCCGCTGCTGGCGCCGCTGCCCCGGTCGGGCACCTCCTCGCCGAAGCCCTCCTGCTTGAGCGCGCGCCGCCAGGGCGCCGCTGCGACGCTCAAGTCGCGGGCAGGGACAGCCACAAGGTTGCTGCTTCTTCTGCCTGGGCAGAGCGTGCGGGGCGTGAGGCGAAAGACAGCGCACAAATCAACGTCGGGCCGCGTCCCTCACCGTGCATCCAGCTGCGCCCAGGGTGCGCGCCGTGGCTGTGGCCGTGGCCGCGGACGGGGTGGACGGCGGCGGCGCCAGCGGCGTGGTGCACGGCGACGCCGTTGGCGCGCAGGCCCCTGCCGGTGGGCGCGGCCGGCGGCAGCGCGGGGACGCTCTCCGTCACGGTGGTGTTGTCGGCGCCGCCGGGGAACTGGTCGCTGGGCGATACCTCGAGGCGGACCGAGTAGGAGCCGGCCGTGGCGGTGGAGGGCACCGAGATGTTGGCGTGCAGCGTGCCGTAGGACTCGGTGACGGGCACGATGACCCTGCGGCGATTCACAGGTGTTCAAACAGGACCGGAACGACCGCCTTCATGGATCAGGCGGTCGCGCTGCGAGGTGGGCCGGCATGCTGCGCAGCGTGGAGGAGGGACTCACGTGACCTGCGTGCCGTTGCCGAACCACGAGGGCGAGACGGTGACCTGCGCCAGCGTGATGTTGGGCGCGCCGAGCGGCCAGCTGCCGCCGCTGGCGCTGCCGGCGGGCAGCTTCTGCGCCACGTAGCCCGACACGTGCAGCGTCTCGCCGGGGCGGACCAGCGCGCGGTCCAGCACCAGCGCGCCTGCGCGTGGTGCGGCGACGCAGCGGCAGCACAGGGCACACACGTGTCCGCACCCGCGTTTCCAGGTTCGCCCGCTTGATTGCCGGGAGGAAGCACGGTGGAGGCGGTGAAGGGCAGGGTGGGGTGACAGGGGATCCGTTGAAGGTGGCGGACAGAGGCGGAGAGAGGGAGGGCGCACCAGAGTAGGGCGTGGGGTACTGCGCGTTCCAGTAGCCGATGCTGGCCGAGTAGGCGACGCCGCCCTTGCCCTGGGGCCCGCGCACCAGGCCCACCAGGTTGAGGCTTGCGTCCTGCGCAGGGGCGGGGGGCGCACGCCAGGCGCGTCGCCGCGTGCCGTTCACGCCTCCACCGCAGGCGGTGGGCGCTGTGGATGGCACACCACTGCGCTCTTGGGGGAGTTCACCTGGGGCGGGGTGGAGGTGGGCAGCGTGCAGAAGCCGTTGGGTCCCGTCACACACGAGCCCAGCAGCTCCGCCGAGTTGCCCGTGGCGCCCTGCGGACAAAAACGGGGGGCCAAGCCACAACCAGGATTAAACCAGGCCAGCGCACACCTTATGGCGTAAGCAAAGGAGACGCCTGTGTGCTGCGTGCCTGCCACGCTGCACCGCCCTCTTGACCCGTCGCCGCAGCGAAGCTGTGCCGAGGACAGCGCGTGAGGGCACAAGGCGCGCGAGCCCTCGCACTCACGTCGTACTTGATCTGGTAGAGGAAGGCGCGCGCGCCCTGCACGGGGCCGGGGCTGTTGAAGTCGGAGCTGGTGACCCACACGGCCACCTGCGCCGCGCCCAACACACAACAAAGCGCACGCGGCGACGGCGGCAGTCGGTCAGCGCAGCAGAAGCTCAGCGCGGCGCAGAGTGCGCCGCATCGCAAGGTGCTGCCAAGAGTGCCGCGAGGCTTGGAGGCGGCGCACCTGCTGGCCAGGCACCACGACCCACGAGGTGAGCAGCGTGGTCTTGAGCACCAGCTGCACCGAGGCCGACACGTTGCGGGTGCGGGGGTAGTACGTGGTGCCGCAGCAGGTGGCGACGAGCTGCGCGTCCTTGGCGCCGTCCAGCGGCAGCGCGACCTGCTGGGGGAGGCTCGAGTTGCCCAGCGACACTTGCGCGACTGTGCGCGCGCGAGCGAGACACCACCGAACACCACAACGGAGGCAACCCAGTCGGAAAAAGGCCGCCATCGTCTCGTTGGGAGAGCTGTTGCGCCTCGCGTCGCGCGTCGCCCCTGGCAAGGCGTGCAGCCGCGACATAAGGGAAGGCGCCGTGTCGCACCTGGCTTGCCCAGCACGCTGTCGACGAGCACGTTGCCGAGGTTGTTGAGCAGCGACACGAGCGTGGTCCTGCCCTTGTCCGTGCCGGCGTCCACCGACCAGACGGCGGCGCGGGTGGTGAGCCCGTCGCTGCCCAGCGTGGCGATGGGCCACTCGCTGGGGAGGTCGTCCGGCGCAAAGTGCACCACCGGCGAGCTGCGGGGTGCGCACCGAGGCAACGGATGGTAGCGGTGGAAGCGGCGGCGGCGCAACGCACGCAGAACGACAGAATGCGGGGAGGGGGGTGGTTCCCCAGTCCAACAGCCCACTCACAAGGTGTTGGGCGTGGCGACGTACTGCTGCAGTGGCAGCGCCCAGAAGTCGCCAGAGCTCGCCTGCGCAGCCACACACCGCAGGGCGTTGTGGGGCGTTGCGATACAGGCTCCACCTCAGAAGCAGCGCGTGCAGAAGCGACGCAGAACAAACGCTTCATGCCCTGGAGAGGTGCTTCATGCCCGGGAGAGGTGCTGTTGCGGCGCCCCGTCTTCGCAGCGCACCTTGAGTGGCTTGCCAAAGGCGTCGAGGATGGTGGCCGAGGCGGCCACGGCGGCGCGGTACTTGGTGCGGGGCTGCAGCCCGTCCAGCTGCAGCTGCAGGTGCGAGGGCGCCACCAGCTTGGCGCTGTTGATGGTGACCTGCGATTGCACAGGCAAGGGGAGGCCCAGCGGCAACGCACAAGGCTGGGTGGGCTCAGAGATCAGAGTGCGCTGGCGTGAGCAGGAAGGGGCGGCGTTGAGCGGCAGGGATGCGGGGAACGCACCGCCTCAAGGCCGCCGGGCACGACGCGCGAGACGGTGACCTGCTGCGCCAGCTGCTGCGCGGTGGTGCCCTGGGCCAGGCCGCGAGGCAGCCACAGCACCAGCCGCTTGTAGCTGCGCTCGCAAGGGTCGGGCAGGAGCAGACAGGGGCGTCAGCGCAAGGCGCGAAAAAGACGAGAGTGGGCCGCGGGGCACGGCGCGTTCGCGTTTGCGGGGGGCCGTGCCACGCACCGGGTTCCGTCCCACAGGGTGCTGACGTCGCCGCCGGTGGGGTTCTGGAAGTTCTGGCGGATGGGCAGCGTGAAGGCGCGGAGGCCCGTCAGCGGGAGCGACAGCGCCTTGCGCGTGACGCCGGCCAGCAGGCTGTAGCGCGTGGAGGCGGGCAGGACCAGCTCGTACCTGCGGCCACAGCAGCACCGCAGTGCTTGTGATATGCAGTAGAGGCGCGGGCGTCTCACACATGGCGGTCGCAGTCGCAGCACGCGCGCCGGCGAGCAGAGCTCGATGAGGGAAGGCGAAGGGTGCGCGACACCGAGGGCGCTCGCGCTCACTTGGTCTCGTCGCGCAGCGCGCCGGAAAAGGTGACGGACACGCACGCCTCGTCCAGCGAGGCCGCCGGCTGCGCTCGCACGCACGCACACCAGCACACTGCGCCGTGAGCTGGGCAGTGACAATCTTTTGGTGCTGGCAACGCTGCCTCCGGCCGAGGAGGCGAACAAGGGCGAGCGAAGGGACGTGAGGTGCGGGAGGAGGCGGTGCGCAGGGACGGGCCTCACGTCGTCGGTGGCGGCGGCGGGGTCTGGGCCGGGCGGCCAGGTGGACTGGCAGCGCGAGAGGTTGAGCTTGAGGTTGTCGGGGTTGGGCCTGAGCTGCAGGCTCGAGGCCAGCAGCGTGCGGTTGACGGGGAAGTTGAAGTACACGACGACCTCGCCTGCGCAGCGCGGGCGCGGCGCCACGGCCACACTTGGTTCAGCGGTGCGCTGGTGCCTGACAGTGTCGCCGTCGTTGTGGCACGCAGGCCGCGGTGAGCGAGCTCTTGTGTTGAAAGGGGAGGGGCCGTGGGGCAAACGCACCGTCGGGCGGCACCTCTGGCGTGCTGTCGCTGCTCCCGGCGGGCGTGGGCGACCACGAGCCGCCCGAGACGTTGGCGGCGCGCTCGGACAGCACGGTGCTCACGTAGGCAAAGAGCGGCGAGCTGGTGAGCCGGCGCACGCTGCCCGCCTTGGGCACGTCCACCTTGACGCCTGCGCACGCACGCACGCGTGCACGCACGCACGCAGGCGCACGCGTCGCAGCCCCCCTTTCGGCTCAGGGGGGCAGCAGGGATCTTGCCACGGGCCAGTCAGACCACGCGCATGTGGATGGTGGGCCGCGGAGAAAGAGAGCGTGGTGAGGCCGCTCACCGTCGTAGGAGGTGAGGTCGGTGTTGAAGAGGAAGGAGCAGTCGAGGTCAGTGGGCCAGTCCTGGTCGGGGTCGAACCGCGCGATGGTGGTGGTGACCCAGCGGGACTTGCCCGCCGGCACAACCGACGTGGCGCACGTGACGTTGAACGGCGCCTGCGCGGGGCGGGCGCGAGGGGCTCCCGGAGCGCGCGTCGGGAGGTGGGGAGGCAGGGCTGCCTGAAGGGCAGGGCTGCTGTTAGAGGGAAAAGGGGGTTCGTCCAATCGCGCGCCGTACGGCGCGCGGGCAAGGCGGCTCTCGCAGGGCAGGCGGAGGCAGGCCTGGGCGGGGCGGCAGGGCCGTTTCTCGCCTAGGGTGAACGTTGAGGTGCTGTCAGGTGCGCTGGAAGGCGACGCGGGAGGGGAGAGCGAGGAGGAGGGGGCGCACGCACGCTCACACACAAACTGCCGCCGCCGCCGCCCAGCCTCCCGCCCCCAAACAACCGCACCTTGCCGGCGAAGGCGTCGGCCGTCCCAAAGTCAGCGCCCAGGGCAATGACGGGGCGCGAGAAGACGACCTGCGCACGCAACACATCCACCAACACCTTCCACCTCCTTTGAGGAGTCTGACGGCGGGCAGTCCTGCTCGGGCACCCCTGCCGGCGGAGGTCCGGTGGCGATTGCGGGCGCCGTTCTCCTCACCGTGAGCGCCTGGCGGCCTCCGACTGGGACGGGGGTGGAGCTGGCCTGCAGGATGTCCACTGGCGTGGTGACCAGGGGCTTGAGAGGCAGCTGGGAGGCCAGGAAGGGCGAGGCGCCATCGTCGGCCCGGGCCAGGCGTGGCCCCCAGAACCTTGGCTTCCAGAGCGTGTAGGTGCCGCCCAGGTCGTTGCCGCTGCTGCTCAGCGACAGCAGCAGCACCAGCAGCAGTCCAGCGGCCGCCATGGGCGCGGCGAGGCCTGTGCGGATGCGTGGCAGGCGAGACGGAAGTTCGCCGCGAGCCTTGGGCGGTGTGCACGCAGCCCGTGTGTGCACGCGACACCGTCCCTGTGCCCCCTCTTGAGCACCGAGGGCACCCGCACGCGCCCAGAGCATGCGAGAGCGCGCTGGGACGAACCAACCTTTGCAATCTGCGTTGCCTCAGCGCGCCCGCAGCCCGGCGACGAGCAGCGATGCGGCCAGGGACTCACTTCGTGCGCCAGGTGCAGCGCCGGCGCGTGGTGGTGCGTGCCGAGCTGCCGGTTCTTGTTCTTCGGGAGTAGTAGACGGAGCGGGAGCAGGAGGAGGGTGCCGATGTGCAGTCCGATGTCGCGCCAGAGCTTTGGTGTTGCAGACTCAACTTGTGGGCGCCGGCGCGTTGATGGCGCTTGCGGGGGCTTGGCGCGGTGGTGGGCGACGTTCGGGCGCGGCGCAGAGGAGCACGAGAGAGCTCTGGAGGGAGCGGAGCAAAGGTCTTGTAGTCTCAGGCGATGCGCGCTTCTGATGGCGGAGACCTGTGTGGCGCGTTGATCGTTCTGGCGGGTCGTTGGCGGATCGTTGAGTTGATCTCAGGATCGTCTGCAGGACGATTTGGTTGAGCAGGCGCAAGCCCACGGGGATGGGCAAGCTCAGGAGAACGGGGAGCATTGCTGCGGCCGATCAAGCGCGATGTTCTCTCCGGCGGTGACGTCATCCTGGCGATCCTCGCGGCCGCCCTGGATCTGGCGCGATAACGCTGATGGCTGGCACACGCCAGTCGCACTTCCATCCACGCGTGTTGCAGAGAAGCTCCAAAGGCTCAGAAAGGCCAGGACGCGAGGCCTTGGTGATGACGATGGCGGATGATGCAGAGGAGGAAGAGGTTGGTCCGTCGCCACGTTGAAGCGGCAGGCGGGTGACAGGTCCAGGCGGATGCAGTTATGAAAACGAGGCCGAGGACGCGCCTGCAGTCGCTGCAGCTGCGCAACTGTCAGACAGTGGCAGCTCACCGCCAATGGCTCGAGGCGGTGCAGCGCCGTACATGGTCCCCCAAACAAGAAAGCGTCTGCCAAATTCCGTCTGCCAAACACCTGTCTAGAGGGATGAGGTTGAGCAGTGCTTGGGGCCAAGCGGCAACAAAGCTGCTGGCGTCAAGGTGGAACACCCTGCCTGTGTGCAGGGGGACACGTGCTGGCCGGCACGTCATCACCGCCTCTGTCAGATGAAGCACTGATGCATGAAGAACCTGCCTGCCTGCAGTCCGCCCTGGTGCCCAACGAGGTCTCTATCGTGGGAACCGGCCGGCCTCTCCGCCTGCGTCCGCCGAGGCGGAGGTGGCCTTGGGCTCGGCATCCACGCCGTCCCGCAGCAAATTGCGCAATCCCACGACACAACATGACAGTTTGTCTGGAGGCGGGCGCGGGAAGAGAGAGAAGGACCACCCGGCGGCCAACCCATCCCCACCGCAGAAGGAAACCCAGGAGGCGGGAGCGGGACAGAGGCCCCCGGCTCCCAGTCCCCACGAAAGCACCCCCGATGCCAGCAGCCGTTCCAGCGCTTGCCGAGATGCACACAAACACAACCAACTCTTCGTCCGCTCCTCCTCTTGCTCCTCCTGCTCCACCACGCCCTCACGCGCGAGCACCCGCGTCACAGGCCGGCGGCCGCGGGGATGTGCACGATGCGGTACGTGAGCTGCTGCGGCGCCGACCCAAACGCGTCGCCCGCCGACAGCTGCACAAACTGCGCCTGCTGCTGCTGCTGCGCCATCGACGCCGGCGGCGCGCCCACAAAGCCAAAGCCGCCCACCGGCGCCTCCTGCACGAAGCGCAGGCCCGGCGGCAGCAGCGCCACCGTCCCGTCCGACAGCACCACGCTCTGCTGCGTGGCGCCGCCGCCCGCGTGGTGAGGCTCGTGGTGGTGGTGGTGCGTCAACGTGCTGTCACTGAGCTGGCCGTGGTGGCCATGGTACGCGACGGCAGTCCCAGTCGAGCACGACCCCAGCGGCTGCATGTCAACCACGCAGACGGGCGCCGCCGCCGCCGCCGCCGCGCACACGCCGCCGTGCAGCAGCTGCCACTCCTCGTCGTCGCACGCCATGCGGCCCGTCTCCTCGCGGCGCAGGCCGCCGCCGCCCGCGGAGACCGCAAAGCAGTGCTGGTCCTGCGGCGGGGCCGCCGCCGCCGCCGCCGCCGGCTCGGGCAGCGGCTGCGTACCCACGGCGCGCATGGCCGCCGGGGCGCCGCCCTCCAGGGGCCGCTTGGAGCTGGAGCGCGGCGCCAGCAGGTGGTGCTGCTGGTGCTCGGCGCGGGAGGACGAGAAGACGGCGCTGCTGTGGCTGCCGCCCGGCTGCTGGGGGTGCCTGGCGCTCGCGGGCGTGCCGCCGCTGCCGCCGCCGTTCGAGTTCTGCTCGCCGCAGCTGGTGCCGTCGCTCAAGCGCGGCGCGCGCGCTGACGTGGCGATGGGCGGCGGCGGCGGCGGCGCGGGCAGCCCGGCGCTGCGGCTGAGAGCCGCCGGCAGCGCGCCCGCCGGCTGCTGCTGCTGCGGGAGGGCGGCGGCGGCAGCAGCAGCCGCAGGCGAGCGGGCGCCGCCGCCCGAGCCCGCCGTGGTGCTGCTGCTGGCGCCGGTTGGACGCTGCCTGCCGTTGAGGATGATGGGCGGCGCGCCGGTCCACGGCGGCGGCACGCAGCGCGGCGCCGGCGGCTTGTTGTTGTTGTCGGCGGTGCCGCGCGCCGGCGACGGCGGCGGCACGTCCACCGACCGCAGCGCGCGCGAGGGGCCCGCCAGCGAGGCCTGCTCCGAGGGCTGGGCGCGCTGCGGGCCCCGCTCTGCGCGGTGCGCCGGCGAGGGCGCCGCGTGGGGCTGGGCGTGCGCGCCATGATGGTCCTGGGACGTCCGAGGGGAGCCGCCGCTGGGTGTGGCGTCAGCAGGCGCAGCGGCAAACGGCGAGAGCAGCTGCAGGCGCGGCGAGGCGCCCGCCGCCGCCGCCGCAGAGGGCGCCGTCAGGGCGTCGTCGCTGCTGCCGCCGTGGGGCACGTCGGGGGCGGGGGAGCGGGCGGGTGCGGCCGGCGCGTCGTCCTGCTGCTGCTCCGGCGGGCTGGGGGAGCGCAGCGCGCCGCCTTGGGGCGACGCCTGGGCCATGGCGAGGTAGACGCCGCCCGGCAGGCCAAGCAGCTCGCCTGCGCAGCAAATGGCGCGCAGCAGGCATCGCACCACCGCCGCTGGTGGGCAGGGCGACTGCAACGCAACAGAGCGCGTCGAGGGAAGCGCGGAGGGCGACTGTATGTACTCGCAGGCACGCTCAAGTCACCCTGACCAAGCTTGCTCCACACACCGGCGGTGGCGGCCGGCGCCAGCGTTTGCTGCTGCTGCTGCTCCTGGTCCCAGGCGGCCGCCGCCGCCGCCAGCAGCGTGCCCGCCACGCCGCCCGGCAGCGCAGGCAGCGCAGCGTCCTCATCGGCGTCCGCCGGGCTGCGCCGCTTCCTCCCGCCCTGAGCTGCGGCCGCCGTCGCCGCCAGCAGCTGCTGCCCCTCGCCCGCCGCTTGCTCAGACGCCGTGCCCGAGGGCCAGGAGGAGGGCGCGGCCGCCGCCGCCGACGCCGGCGGGCGGCCACGGCCCTTCTTGCCCGCCACCGCCGCGCCCTTCTGCTTCTTGCCGCGGCCGGGCGGCGGCCCGTAGGCCGAGTTGTTGGTGGAGAGGTGCCTGGGTGGCCGACCCGTCTTGACGAGCGGCGGCGGCTGCATGCGCCGCGCCACGGGCGACAGCAGCAGGCCCAGGTGCTCGCGGCCCTCCTCGCCCGCCGCCAGCAGCGAGGGCAGCACGGTGTGCAGCGACGTCTGCAGCGCGGCAATGTCCTCCTCGTCGCCCTCCTCGCCCGGGTACCCGGTGGCCATGGCCACGTCGATTTGGCGCAGCAGCTCGTTGGCCAGGGCGTGCGCCAGCGCCTCGCCGATGGCTGCGCCGCTGACCGCTGCGGCTTGGGGCGCCTGGCTGCCGGTACCAGCGCCCGCGGCATGCGCCCAGGTGGGGCCTCCCGCTGGTGGCACGTTGGTGATGCGGGCCTTCTTGGCGCTGCGCGGCGGCGACGCCTCGTGCAGCGGTTGCAGCGCGCGGCGGTGAGCGGCGCCAGCTGCCGAAGGCGCGACGGGTGGGCGGCCCGTTGGCGTGCCCAAGGAGGGCAGGTTCCTGCCGAGGAAAGAGAGCATGGAGCCGCCGCCGCGAGCGCCGCTGCCCGCGTTGTTTTCGTTGGAGCTCTGCACGCCGGTGGGGATTGCCGCGTTCAAAGCGTCGCGGTCGGAGGGACGCCCAGCGGCGCCAAGTTGCACCGTGGCGGCCCGCAGCTGGAACCGCTGCTGCATGTCGCCGTCCTGCTGCTTCCGCTGCTCCTCCTGCTGCTGCGGAAGCGGGGCTCCTGCGGCTGCGCCGACGTTCAGAGGACGGGACGGGTCGGCACGCGCCGCGTGGGCTGGCTCCCAGGCTGCAGGGGCTCCAGGGAGTAGCACCGTTGCCATTCCGTAGCCAGCGTGTGTCTTGGCGCCAGCGTTTTGTGTCAGGTCCGCTTCTGCGTGCACAGGCCGGGCCGGCCAATACCACCATTAGCTCGAAGGCGCGACGGAAAAGGACCGTGCGGGCCAGAGGCGGCGCAGCCCGGTGGGGCCCCCGCTCGCTCTGCGCAGGCTCTGCTCTGGCCAGTGCGCTGGCGCAAGGGGGTCTGCGCTGCAGCTGCAGAGGCTCGGGAAGCCGTGCGGAGGGGCCCGGCAAGCGGAGGGGAGCCGAGGCGGAAGGCCGCCCGCAGGCCACCGATCGAACGCGCAAAGTACCACGCAAGTGTCGCTGGCCCCAAACTATCAATGCTCCTCGCGCTCCGCAGCGTTGGGGAAGTGGTGTCGCTTGGGCGCTCGCTCGCTGGACCCACCCCAAGGCGCAGGACACGCGCACCTGGGATCGGCGGGTCGGCCGGGTCGGCCTGGGCGTGTGCCTGCCCTGGTGCACGCTGTGCAGCGCCGGCGTGAGCGTGCCTTGTCTGTATGTGGAGGACCGGGTGCAGTTATCGCGACTTGCAGAGGGCGGCCAAACCCGATAATGCACTTTTATCTCGGACTGAGAAGAGGACCAGGAGCGGGGTGTTCTCCAGCGTTCTCTTGAGCTGGGTGAGAGAGGATAACAGCGTCGCAGCAGGCTTTTGGGAGCAGGAGGCCAAGCGCGAGCATCAGGCGTGTGGAGCTGCGGCCTGGCGCACGGTACTTCCCGCGAGGCGAGTCCAAAAGCGCGTGCGTGCCACCCTGCTGCGGAGGCATCAGAGAGGCGCAGAGTGACAGCCGCACTGACCACAACAGCCAGGCGATGCAGCTTCTGCAGAGCAGTGAAGCCCGTGGGAGGCTCTACTCCGAGGCGGAGGAGATGGAGGCGAGCACACGCCGGAGATTCTATCCTGCCTTTCTATCCAGCAGCCATCCAAGAGCCACGAACACAGGTGGAAGCCTTGAGCCAAGGGTGGCGACGCAATGCATGCGTCCTTGCTCAGAGCCTGCACCAAACTCGGGGCGCGCAAAGTGAGATCTGAACGAGCAGGCCGGCAGCCTCCAGCGACCAGGTGGTGTGGTGCAGGACCAGGCAGACAAGAAAGGACCCAGGCTGGCAGAGACCAAATTGGTCTCTGCCTGGTGGCGTTGCTTGCGTTTGAGCCTGCCGTCGGGTAAGCTTACGCACGTGCAGCCCGCCTCCTCCGGCCTCCCCACCGCCTGCCAGGTCAGGGCGCATTTGCACACGCTGGCCTGGACAGGCGCCGCGGCCCCTGTGCCAGGTCGTCCCAAAGGGAGGTGATCCGGTTGGGGCAGCTCGGTAACGTGTTGACGTGGCAATGACACCTCTCGTGGTTCTAAATCCATCCTGTCATCTTCTCCTCCACTGGCTGCCGACGCGAGCCTGGCCTAGCCTTCGAGCAAAGGTGCCCAAAGACTGGCACCGTCGGGCTGGTGCCTAGTCTTCCTCGCCGCTGACCTGGGTCCCCTGCAGTCGCCTTTGTGTGCAGCGCACAGGATATCATCTGCTTGCCAGAGATGGCTCCACCAAATGTAAAGCTGAAAACACACAGGCGTGGGGTAAGCAGGACCCACGTGACACAGCTTCTCCAACCTGGGCTGGCGCATGTCTTTCCCGTTCCCGATCTGCTCGTCCCGAAATGAAATCGAGGCTCCTCTGGGCGCTCGCTCGCTGTGACCCACCCAAGGCGCAGGACATGCTCACCTGGGATCCGCAGCCACGCCGGTTCGGTCTGGGCGTGTGCCTGCCTTGGTGCACGCTGTGCAGCGTTGGCGTGAGCGCGCCTTGTCCGTGTGGGGGGGAACAAGGTCGCGGCCTTGAGAGGACGGCCAAACCGATGAACGTGTCATCTCTCAACAGAGAAAAGGGCCCCCTGTTCTGTTCTCTTGCTGGGAGAGAGGATAAGCGCCGTCGCTGCAGCAGGACGTGGAGAGCAGCCACGCATCAGGCACGCGGAGAAATGCGGGCAGAAACCCCAAAGCACGTGTGCGGGCGGCCTCCCTGGCAGGCTGCGACCTGCTGCCCCTTTCCTGACCTCTTGACCAAAGGTTCCTGATTGAGACACCATGTGTCATCCAACTGGAGGACTTCCGTCCCAACAGGGAGAGCAGTGTGCGCTCACCATTGGCTCCACACGCCATCGTGCCTGCAGTCACGATGGAGACGTTCCACAGGCACAGCAGCGGCGGAGGCCAGGCGAGTCGTCGAAGCGGAAGGTCGCCTCGGGCGCCAGACCCATCCGCCTGGCGCACCCGCGGCAGCGATGGCCTCTCGCTCATCATGCGTCCATCGCGCATCAGCGGTCCTCGTGAGGCCAGGCTGCGCAGCGAGGGTGCCGGGCGCGATCGATCCCGCGCCCTGCTTCGTCCCCTCCTTGAATGCAGGACCCGTCGCAGCACGACGAAGTCATCATCGGGGACGCCATCGTGTACAAGGTGCTGTTCAGCGGAGCTCTCACGCGTGTGGGGCGCTGCTCGAAGCCCTTTTTTCTCCAGCCGGATCGCCGGTGGAGCCCCGGCAGCAAGGGGCTCACAGTGCAGGCAGAGCAGGAGCAGGCTGGCAGTGCCGCTCGTGTGGCCAGGGGATCACGCAGTGTGTGGTTGGCAGCACGACGGGGCTGAAGGCGGGATGCGGGGCGCTGGAACACCCGTGGCCTGGCGTGGCGGGGCCACGGGAAGCGCTGCCGCACAGAGTGTGCCAGTGTCTGATCAGCAGCAGCAGCTGTGCGTGCGCAGCACGATCAGTGCGGGGAGGCCTCCGCGGGATAGGGGCGCGGTGTCCGGCCTGGCGTCCAGCAAGATTTTTCCGCAACGCCCGCGCTCCCTGCTGCTGTGCCGCAGGGCACGAGCAACTCGGACCTGGTGGTGCCCAGGCGCGTGCAGCTGCTGGCGCAAAAGTTCTACACCTACCACGACGAGAGCGACCCCAGCCACGGCCGCAAGTCGTGGTACCTGGACCGGCGCTGCCAGCTCTCGCCAAAGAGCCCCGAGGAGATCCCGGCGCAGCCCACCACCAAGAGCGTGAGGCCGCGCAAGACCTGGACCATCACGGCGTCGCTCAAGGGCAAGGGCGAGCACGTGCAGCTGGTGCGCCTGGCGTGCGGCACACGCCGACGGCAGCACGGGACGGCTATGCAGCGCGCCTGACGCCACGCTTCCCTCACCCTGCCGCGCCGCGTGGCGCACCGCAGTACTCGTTCGTGCTGACGTGGCCGCGCTCCTGGGCCGCCAAGGGCTACTCGAGCTTCCAGTTTGGCTTCAAGACCCTGGACGAGGCGCAGGTGTGGGGACTGGGCACGTGGCAGGAAAGGGCGAACGCTTGGCGCCACGCTCCTAAAACCACCAGCTTGCAAGCACCACTCGCCTCCCTTGCGCACCGCAGGCCTGGCACCAGCTGCTGAGCAAGTGCGTCGACGCGCTCGCCTCGGCGGCGGCGGCGGCAGCGGCGGCGGCGGCGGCCAGCGGCGGCTCGGCGTCCAAGCGCAACAGCGCGCACGGCGTGCGGGCGGCGGCCGAGCAGCTGTTCCGCGCCGGCACCGGCAGCAAGGGGAACAGCACGTACGGGGGCGAGGGCGGCAAGGTGGGTGCGCACGCGAGTTGTGTGTGTGGCCTCCCGCCGGTTGGCGCAGCGCTCCAGCGTGTTTGTCCACGCTGGGCCACCAGCACAGCCTGCGCCTCTTGCTGTCGGGGCCGACAAGCAACGATCACGACT
>VFQP010002217.1_pt1 | contig 22464 bp, 19 predicted proteins | sample 3512351 | NCBI WGS metagenome assembly VFQP01 (sample SAMN10412372, study PRJNA504923) | tailings metagenome | isolation source: Relicate 1 Philex TSF1 revegetated site | place: Philippines: Tuba, Benguet | collected 2017-08-29
TCAGGTAGAACAGCGCGTGCGATTCGCCCCGGTGCAGCACCATGTTGAGCACGGCATCGCCGTGGTCGATGAGGGCGTCGAGGTCGGGCAGGGTGCCGGCCACGGCGCCCCAGAGCGCCGATTTCCACACGGCCGTGCGCCGTCCCATGACGGCCACCGTCACCGCCGCGCCCAGTGCCACCTGCGTCAGCGAGTCCATGGCGGCGTCAGCCCGGGTCCCGGTTGGATGACATCCAGGCGATCAGCGAGGAGCGCATCGCCTCCTCGACCGACATGTCGATGGGCGTGATCCAGTCGCGCGGCACGAACACGGTGTAGCCGCCGATCATGTAGCCCATGGGCAGGTACACGGCGACCTGGTCGAGCTCGCCGAGCGCGCCCGGCAGGCCGCTGAAGTTCTGCCGCGTCACCAGGCCCACGATGGACATGTCCTGGCCGGGTGCGCGCAGCAGCACCACCTGCTGCTGCGGCTGGTCTTTGCCGTGGGGCGCGAAGTACTCGGCGAAGTTCTTGAGCGACGAGTAGATGCTCTTGACCACCGGCAGGTTGGTGAAGGGCAGCTCGGCCCAGGCCAGCACGCGCGAAAAGCCCGGGTGCGACACCAGCATGCCCAGACCGAAGATCAGCGAGCCCGCGATCACGATGCCCAGGCCGGGCAGGTAGAAGTCGCCGATGAAGGGCCGGATCAGGCCCATGGCGAGCCGCTCGGTCCAGGCCACGAACAGGTAGAGCACATAGAGCGTGAGCGCCACTGGCAGGAAGGCCAGCAGGCCGCGCAGGAAGATTTGGGTCAGTCGGGACTTCATGGTGTGGGGTCGGGACGCGGGGGAGAATAGCAGCCGGCGATGGCGCCGCGGCGGCGCCGACGGGCGGCGCTTGCAAGCCGAGTGCCCGGCCGCAGCTGGGTGCTGTGTTTTTCATCGCCGGAACTCCTGTGCCTGACACCGCTCTGTCACCCATGAACGCTGTTGCCGATCTGCTGGGCCGCCTGGGCCGCACCGTGCTGCGCCTGGCGCTGGGCCTGGCCGCCGCGGTCTTCCTGCTGAGCCTGTTGCTCGCCTCGCTGCTGGCGGTGCTCGGGCTCTCGCTGTTTTCGCTGCTCACGGGCCGCAAGCCGGCGCCCGTGGTGCTGTTCGCGCGCATGCGCGAGCGTTCGCAGCGCTTCGCCCAGGGCGGCTGGGGCCAGCCGGCCGCAGCGCCGCGTGGCGAGGTCGTCGACGTGGAAGCGCGCGAGATTCCCGACGCGCGCGGCCCCTCGCGCCAGCCCTGACTCAGGCCTGGGGTTTGCGCGCCAGCGCGGCCTCGTAGAGCGCGTTGCGCGGCCGGCCCGTGAGGCGGGCGGCCAGTTTCACCGCCGACTTCAGCGGCAACTCCTCGAGCAGCGTGTCGAGCACGCGCAGGGCCTCGGCATCCACCTCGCCTTCGGACGCGGGCCCGGGCGCGAGCGCGTGCACCAGCAGCGCGAATTCACCGCGCGTGCGCTGCGGGTGGGCAGCGAGCCAGCCGGGCAGCGCGGCCGCGGCCACGGTGTCCACCTCTTCGAACTGCTTGGTGAGCTCGCGCCCGACGGTCACCGCGCGCGGGCCCAGGTGCGCGGCCAATGAGACCGCGAGCGCCTCGATGCGGTGCGGCGCCTCGAGCAGGGCGCAGGCCTCGGGGCTGGCCGCGATGGCCTGCAGCGCGCGCTCGCGCTCCGCACCCTTGGGCGGCAGAAAGCCCGCGAAGCGAAAGCGGCCCTCGCCCGCCACCTCGCCCGCCACGCTGAGCAGTGCGGTCAGCGCGCTCGCGCCCGGCAGCGGCACGCAGCGAAAGCCCGCGGCGCGGGCTTCGGCCACCAGGCGCGCACCCGGGTCGCTCAGGCCGGGCGTGCCGGCGTCGCTCACGTAGGCCACGCGCTGGCCCTGGCGCAAACGCTCGATCACGGCCTGCGCGGCCTCGCGTTCGTTGTGCTCGTGCGCCGCGATCAGGGGCTTGTGCAGGCCGTAGGCCTGCAACAGCGCGGCGGTGTGGCGCGTGTCCTCGCAGGCCACGGCGTCGGCCAGGTCGAGCAGGTGCAGCGCGCGAAATGTGATGTCTGCGCGATTTCCGATCGGGGTGGCCAGCAGGTACAGCGTCCCGTTCGGAAAATGCTGGGCTCCCGCGGCCAGGCGCGCGGCGGTGAGCAGATCGATCGAAGGGAGTGACACGTGAGGGGCAATGAAAAGCCGTCGCCGGCGTCGCCGACCGCCCTGGGGCGGCAGGCCGAAGACCTGGCGCTGGCGCTGCTGAGCCGGGCCGGCCTGCAGTTGGTGATGCGCAACTTCCGCACCCCCGGGCGCGGGGGCGGCGAGGTCGACCTGATTATGCGGGAGCCCGATGGCACGCTGGTCTTCGTGGAGGTGCGCCAGCGCCGCGCGGGCGACCACGGCGGCGCGGCCGCGAGCATCGGTTCGGTGAAGCGGCGGCGCATCGTGTTCGCGGCGCGGCACTTTCTGGCGCGCATGCGGTCCACGCCCAGGTGCCGCTTCGACGCCGTGCTGTTCGAAGGCGATGAAGCGCCGCAATGGTTGCGCGCCGCTTTCGATGCCGGTGACGCTTTTTGATACGAACCCCGCCGCTATCATCGCCCCATGCTCTTGCAGCGCATCCAGCAGCAGTTCATCGACAGCGCCGACCTGAAGTACCAGAGCGCGCCCACGCTCGCGCCCCTGATCGAGGCGGCCGTGGCCGCCCTGCTCGCGGGCCTCACGGGGGGCGGCCGGCTGCTCAGTTGCGGCAACGGCGCGGGCGCGGCGCTCGCGCAGCTGTTCGCGGCCCAGATCGTCGGCCGCCACGAGCGCGACCGGCCCGGTCTGGCGGCCTTCGCGCTCGCGTCCAACGCCCCCGTGATCACCGGCATTGCGGCCGATTTCGATGGCCGCCAGGTGTTCGCGCGCCAGGTGCACGCGCTCGGCCAGGCCGGCGACGTGCTGCTGGTGATCAGCCCCGACGGCCAGGCCGGCAACCTGGTGGCCGCGGTTGAGGCCGCTCATGAGCGCGAGATGACCGTCATCGCCGTCACCGGCGCGCGTGGCGGTCGCATCGCGCCGCTGATGCGCGACACCGACGTGCACCTGTGCGTGCCGCACGAGCAGGCAGCGCGCGTGCTCGAACTGCAGCTGCTGGTGCTGCATTGCCTGGCCGACGGGCTCGACGCCCAGTTGCTCGGCCTGCCCGACGCCCTTTCGACCGACACGGAGAACCCCGCATGAACCTGAAACGCCTGCCCCGCATCGGCACCACCTTGCTCGCCACGGTGGCGCTGTCCACCCTGATGTCCGCCTGCGCACCGCTGGTGATCGGCGGCGCCGCCGTGGGCACGCTCATGGCCGTGGACCGGCGCAGCTCGGGCGCGCAGGTCGACGACCAGGCGATCGAATTGCGCGCGGCCAACCGCCTGCGCGACACCCTGGGCGGCCGCGCCAACGTGTCCGTGAACAGCTACAACCGCCAGGTGCTGCTCACCGGCGAGGTCAACAGCGAGGCCACGCGCGCCGAGGCCGAGAAGATCGTGGCCGGCGTGGACAACGTGCGCAGCATCGTCAACGAGCTCAAGGTGATGAACTCGCCCGGCCTGTCGCAGCGCACCAGCGACTCGCTCATCACCGGCCGCGTGAAGGCGGGCTTTGTGGACGCGCGCGACCTGCCCGTGACCAACATCAAGGTCACCACGGCCAACGGCGTGGTCTACCTCATGGGCCGCGTGACGCAGAAAGAGGCCGACCGCGCGACCGAGGTGGCGCGCAACACCGACGGCGTGCAGCGCGTGGTGCGCATCTTCGAGGTGCTCAGCGAAGAAGAGCTGCAGCGCCTGGCGCCCGCACCGGCCGCGCAGCCTGGCACCAGCGGCACGGGCGGCGGCACTGGCAGCGGCACCGAAGCGCCGCGCCAGTGAGCGCGCCAGTGAGCGCGCCGCGGCTCAGCGCAGCCGCTTGATCAGGCTCGAGGTGTCGTAGCGCGCGCCGCCCATGGCCTGCACGTCGGCGTAGAACTGGTCCACCAGCGCCGTCACAGGCAGGCGGGCGCCGTTGCGCTTGGCCTCGTCGAGCACCAGGCCCAGGTCCTTGCGCATCCAGTCGACCGCGAAGCCGAAGTTGAACTGGTCGGCCACCATGGTCTTGCCGCGGTTGTCCATCTGCCAGCTCTGGGCCGCGCCCTTGCCGATCACGTCGAGCACGAGGTTCATGTCGAGCCCCGCCTTCTGACCGAAGGCGATGGCCTCGGACAGGCCCTGCACCAGGCCCGCGATGCAGATCTGGTTGACCATCTTGGTGAGTTGGCCGGCGCCGCTCGCCCCCATGAGCGTGAACGCGCGCGAGAAGGCCATGGCCACGGGCTTGACGGTGTCGAACGCCGGCGCGTCGCCGCCGCACATGACGGTGAGCAGGCCGTTCTCGGCGCCCGCCTGGCCGCCCGAGACGGGCGCGTCGACGAAGGCGATGCCCAGGGCCTTGGCCGCGGCGTAGAGCTCGCGCGCGACGTCGGCCGAGGCGGTGGTGTGGTCGACGAAGATGGCGCCGGGCTGCATGCCCGCGAAGGCGCCGTCGGCGCCAAGCGTGATCGAGCGCAGGTCGTCGTCGTTGCCCACGCAGGCGAACACGATCTCGGCGCCCGCGGCGGCCTCGCGCGGCGTGGCCTTGAAGGCGCCGCCGTGCTGCTTGGCCCAGGCCTCGGCCTTGGCAGCGGTGCGGTTGTAGACCGTGACCTGGTGGCCGGCCTTGGCGAGGTGGGCGGCCATCGGCCCGCCCATGACGCCCAGCCCCAGAAAGGCAACGCGGCGGGCAGGCGTGGGTTCGTAGGTCTTGGCGTTCAAGGTGTCATCTCCTGGGTTGTGTTGTTGGCAACCCGGAGATGGTACCCAGCCTGGCTCAGACGATCGTCAGGTGCTCCGTACCGGCAGCGAGATCGAGGGTCTTCGCGCGCTGGCTGTGCAGCTTGATGTGCAGCCGCAGATCGTTGAGCGAGTCGGCATTGCGCAGTGCGTCTTCGTAGGTGATGAGGTTGGCCTCGAAGGCGTCGAACAGCGACTGGTCGAAGGTCTGCATGCCGATGTTGGTGCTCTTCTTCATCACCTCCTTGATCTCGGCGACCTCGCCCTTGAAGATCAGGTCGGAGATGAGCGGCGAGTTCAGCAGGATCTCGACCGCGGCGTAGCGGCCCTTGTTGTCCTGCCGCGGCACCAGGCGTTGCGACACCAGCGAGCGCAGGTTGAGCGACAGGTCCATCAGCAGCTGCGGCCGGCGCTCTTCGGGGAAGAAGTTGATGATGCGGTCGAGCGCCTGGTTGGCGCTGTTGGCGTGCAGCGTGGCCAGGCACAGGTGGCCGGTTTCGGCGAACTGGATCGCGTGCTCCATGGTTTCGCGGTCGCGGATCTCGCCCATCAGGATCACGTCGGGCGCCTGGCGCAACGTGTTCTTGAGCGCGGCCTCCCAGCTGTCGGTGTCCAGGCCCACCTCGCGCTGCGTGACCACGCAATTCTTGTGCGGGTGCACGAACTCGATCGGGTCTTCGACCGTGACGATGTGGCCGTGCGATTTCTCGTTGCGCCAGTCGACCATGGCCGCGAGCGAGGTGGACTTGCCCGAGCCCGTGGCGCCCACCAGGATGCACAGGCCGCGCTTGGACATCACCACGTCCTTGAGCACCTGCGGCAGGCCGAGCTTGTCGATGGTGGGCAGCGTGGCGGGAATCGTGCGCAGCACCAGGCCCACCTTGCCCTGCTGGATGAAGGCGTTGCAGCGGAAGCGGCCGATGGCGGGCGGCGAGATCGCGAAGTTGCACTCCTTGGTGCGCTCGAATTCGGCGGCCTGCTTGTCGTTCATGATCGAACGCGCCAGCGCGAGCGTGTGGCCCGCGGTGAGCGGCTGCGGCGAGACCTTGGTGATCGCTCCGTCGACCTTGATGGCGGGCGGGAAGTCGGCCGTGATGAACAGGTCGCTGCCGCCCCGGCTCAGCATCAGCTTGAGCAGGTCGTTGATGAACTTGGATGCCTGGTCGCGTTCCATGGTGGTGCTGCCTCGGTCGCGTCGGGTGTCAGCCGGGGAAGTTCTCGGGGATCTTGGCCTTGCTGCGCGCCTCGGCCGCGCTGATCACGTTGCGCCGCACGAGGTCGGCCAGGTTCTGGTCGAGCGTCTGCATGCCCACGCTGTTGCCGGTCTGGATGGCCGAGTACATCTGCGCCACCTTGGCCTCGCGGATCAGGTTGCGGATGGCGCTGGTGCCCAGCATGATTTCGTGCGCGGCCACGCGGCCGCTGCCGTCCTTGAGCTTGCACAGCGTCTGCGAGATCACGGCCACCAGCGATTCCGACAGCATTGCGCGCACCATGTCTTTTTCTTCGGCGGGGAAGACGTCGATGATGCGGTCGATGGTCTTGGCCGCGCTCGAGGTGTGCAGCGTGCCGAACACCAGGTGGCCGGTTTCGGCCGCCGTCATGGCCAGGCGGATGGTTTCGAGGTCGCGCATCTCGCCCACCAGGATGGCGTCGGGGTCTTCGCGCAGCGCCGAGCGCAGCGCGTTCGAGAAGCTCAGCGTGTGCGGACCCACCTCGCGCTGGTTCACCAGGCACTTCTTGGAGTCGTGCACGAATTCCACCGGGTCTTCGACCGTGAGGATGTGGCCGTACTCGGTTTCATTGAGGTGGTTGATCATGCCGGCCAGCGTGGTCGACTTGCCCGAACCCGTGGGGCCGGTGACCAGCACCAGGCCGCGCGGGCGCAGCGCCAGGTCGGCGAAGATCTTGGGGGCGTTGAGCTGTTCGAGCGTGAGGATCTTGCTCGGAATGGTCCGGAACACGGCGCCCGCGCCGCGGTTCTGGTTGAACGCGTTGACGCGGAAACGCGCCAGGCCTTCGATCTCGAACGAGAAGTCGCATTCCATGAACTCCTCGTACTGCTTGCGCTGGCTGTCGTTCATGATGTCGTAGACCATGGCATGAACGGCCTTGTGGTCCAGCGGCTCCACGTTGATGCGCCGCACGTCGCCATGCACCCGTATCATGGGCGGCAGCCCGGCGGACAGGTGCAGGTCGGAGGCCTTGTTCTTGACGCTGAACGCCAGCAATTGGGTGATGTCCATCCCGGGTTTTCCGTGTTCGAGTAGGAATGTGCAAACGATTATGACGAGCATCGCTGCCAATCTCCAGCAGGTGCGGGAGCGGCTGCGAGCGGCCTGCGAAGCGGCTTCGCGGCGGAGTTCAGAGGTTACTTTGCTCGCGGTTTCAAAGACCTTCGGAGCCGATGCCGTCCGTCAGGCCCATGCCGCCGGCCAGACGGCTTTCGGCGAAAACTATGTGCAGGAAGGCATCGAGAAGATCGCGCTGGTGGCCGAAAGCGTGCCGCGTGCCGCGCTCGAATGGCACTGCATCGGCCCGCTGCAAAGCAACAAGACGCGGGTGGTTGCCGCGCAATTCGATTGGGTGCAATCGGTTGACCGGCTCAAGATCGCGCAGCGCCTGAGCGAGCAGCGCCCGGCCGGCCTGGCGCCGCTCAACGTGTGCCTGCAGCTCAACGTGGATGGCGGCGCCAACAAGTCGGGCGTGACGCTGGCCGAGCTGCCGGCGCTGGCCGACGCGGTGGCCGCCTTGCCCGGCTTGCGGCTGCGCGGCCTCATGAGCATTCCCGAGCCCGTGGCCGGCTTCGACGCCCAGCGCGCCGTGTTCCTGCGCGTGCGCGAGGCCTACGAGGACCTGCGGGCCCGGGGTCACGCGCTCGACACCCTGTCCATGGGCATGAGCGACGACCTCGAGGCGGCCGTGGCCGCCGGCGCCACCCTGGTGCGCGTGGGGCGCGCGGTCTTCGGGCACCGGCCGCTCAAGGACCCGGCGGCGGCCTGAGCCTGGCGTGTGGTGCTGCGCGGCCGCGCCCAAGCGGCCCTGGCGCGGACGATGGCGGTGCGATACTGCGCCCGCATGAGCCACGACCCCGCCATCCCGCCAGCGCCCCGACCGGGCGGCGAGGGGTTTCGCGCGCTCGACGCCGGCTGGCGGCAGTGGATCGCCGAGAACCGGCTGCGGCATTGCACGGCCGAATCCATGCTGGCCACCATGGCGCAGGCCGGGCTCGACCCGGCCGAGTGCGAGCGCGCCATCCGCGCGATGGAAGAAGACCCGGCCTTCCTCGCGGCGCGCAAGTTCCAGCAGCTCAATGCCAAGCTGGCCTCGGTCATGGCCAACCAGCAGCGCCTGCGCGAGCTCGACCCTTTGTATGGCCACGTCGAAAAGCGCAGCCGCGTGTCGCCGGCCGAGTTCATGGACAAGTATGTGATCGGCAGCCGGCCCGTGGTGCTGACCGACGTGGCCCGCGACTGGCCTGCGATGCGGCGCTGGTCGCCGCAGGACCTGCGCGAGCGCTTCGGCCATCTCGAGGTCGAGGTGCAGGCCGAGCGCAGCGCCGACCCGCACTACGAGGTGAACAAGCTCGAGCACCAGCGCAAGACGCGCCTGGCCGATTTCGTCGACCGCGTGCTGGCCGGTGGCGCCACCAACGACTACTACCTGACGGCCAACAACGAGATGCTGGGCCGCCCGGGCTTCGCGCCGCTGCTCGACGACATCGGCACGCTGCCCGCGTTCTGCGACCGCTCGCAGCTCGCGCGGCGCGCCTCGTTCTGGTTCGGGCCCGCGGGCACGGTCACGCCGCTGCACCACGACACGCTCATGCTCTGCCACACGCAGGTCGTGGGCCGCAAGCGCTGGCGCTTCATCTCGCCGCTGCAGACGCCGCTGCTCTACAACCACTTCGAGGTGTACAGCCCGGTCGACATCGACCGCCCCGACCTCGCGCGCTACCCGCTGTTCGCGCAGGCCACGGTGCTCGACGTGGTGGTGGAACCCGGCGAAACCGTGTTCCTGCCGCTGGGCTGGTGGCACCAGGTCAGCTCGCTCGACGTCAGCCTGTCCTTCTCGTATTCGAACCTGGCCGTGCCCAACGAGTACCGGTTCGACAACCCCCGCATCACCAACTGGTAAAGGGCCCGTGGCGGCCCTGCGCGACACCATGACCGACGCCTTGCGCATCCAGCAGTGGCTGGACGACAACCGCATCACCGAAATCGAGTGCCTGATTCCCGACATGGCGGGCCAGGCGCGCGGCAAGATCGTGCCGCGCCACAAGTACGACCCGGCCGTGGGCCTGCGCCTGCCCGAGGCCGTGCTCACCATGACGGTGACCGGCGACTACCCCGAGAAGGACTACACCTCGGTGGCCGACCCCGACATGCAGCTGCGCCCCGACCCGGCCACGCTGCGCCCCGTGCCCTGGGCCAAGGAGCCCACCGCGCAGATCATCCACGACTGCTTCGCCTTCGACGGCCAGGCGGTGGACCTGTCGCCGCGCAACGTGCTGCGCCGCGTGCTCAAGCTCTACGAAGACGAGGGCTGGAAGCCCATCGTGGCGCCCGAGATGGAGTTCTACCTGGTGCAGGTCGAGCCCGACGAGGACATCCCGCTCAAGGCGCCCGTGGGCCGCACGCGCCGCACCGAGGCGGGCATGCAGAGCTTCTCCATGGACGCGATCAACGAGTACGACGACATCTTCGACGTCATGTACGACTGGTGCGAGGCCGAGGGCATCCAGCTCGACACGCTGATCCACGAGATGGGCACGGCGCAGATGGAGATCAACCTCGACCACGGCGACCCGCTGCCGCTGGCCGACCAGGTGTTCCTGTTCAAGCGCACCATCCGCGAGGTGGCGATCCGCCACCAGATGTACGCCACCTTCATGGCCAAGCCCATGCAGGGCCAGCCCGGCAGCGCCATGCACATCCACCAGAGCGTGGTGGGCCTTCACGACGGCCAGAACATCTTCAGCCGGCCCGACGGCGAGGCCTCCGACCGCTTCTTCCATTTCATCGGCGGCCTGCAGACCTACCTGCCCGCGGCCACGGCCTTTTTCGCGCCCTACGTCAATTCGTACCGGCGCCTGTCGCGCTACACCTCGGCACCCATCAACCTGAGCTGGGGCTACGACAACCGCACCTGCGGCCTGCGCGTGCCGCACTCGGGGCCGCAGGCGCGCCGCGTGGAGAACCGGCTCGCGGGGGTCGATGTGAACCCGTACCTGGCGCTGGCCGCCAGCCTGGCCTGCGGCTACCTGGGCATGAAGCAGGGCCTCAAGCCCAGCGAGCCGCTCACCGGCAGCGCCTACGAGCAGCCGCACCAGCTGCCGCGCCACCTCGACGACGCGGTGGAAAAGCTCATGCAGTGCGCGCCGCTCGTGGAGCTGTTCGGCGAGCACTTCATCCAGGCCTACGGCGCCATCAAGGACACCGAGTACCGCGAGTACTTCGACGTGGTGAGCCCCTGGGAGCGGCGCTTCCTGCTGCTCAACGTCTGAGCGTTCACATCACGACCATGCCCGCCATGGGGTTGGCGAGCAGGGCGTCGAGCTGTTCGATGGGCAGCGGTTTGGAGAACAGGTAGCCCTGGAACTGGTCGCAGCCCTGGTAGGTGAGGAAGTCGCGCTGCTCCACGGTTTCCACGCCCTCGGCCACCACCTGCAGGCTCAGCGACTGCGCGAGCGCGATGATGGCGCGCGAGATCGCCGCGTCGTTGGGGTCGGTCAGCACGTCGGCCACGAAGGCCTTGTCGATCTTGAGCTGGTCCAGCGGCAGCCGCTTGAGCACCGACAGCGACGAGTACCCGACACCGAAGTCGTCGAGCGAGAGCGTCACGCCCAGGGCCTTGAGCATGCCCATCTTCTGGATGGTGATCTCCATGCGGTCGGCCAGCAGGCTTTCGGTGAGTTCGAGCTTGAGCCGCTGCGGCCGGATGCCGCTGTTGCGGATGCAGGCCATCACGAGGTCGACGAAATCGGGGTGGCGGAACTGGCGCACGCTCACGTTCACCGCGATGCTCAGGTTCGCGGTCTCGGGGCGGCGCGCCCAGGCGGCGAGCTGCGCGCACGCGGTCTCCAGCGCCCACTGCCCCAGCGGCAGGATCAGGCCGGTGTCTTCGGCCACCGGAATGAATTCCGACGGCGGGATCAGGCCGCGCTCAGGGTGGTTCCAGCGCAGCAGCGCCTCCACGCCGGTGATCACACCCGCGCGGTCCACCTGCGGCTGGTAGTACAGCAGGAATTCGCCGCGGCGCAGGCCGCTGCGCAGGTCGGAGCCGGTGCGGGCGTTGGCCGTCATGGCCGATTGCATCGCCGGGTCGAAGAAACACAGCGTGTTGCGGCCCATCGACTTGGCCTGGTACATGGCGAGGTCGGCCTGCTTGAGCAGCTCGCCCACGTCGGCCTGCGCGCCGCTGAAGATGGCCACGCCGATGCTGGGCGTGGCGAAATGCTGGTGGCCGTTGAGGCCGAAAGGCTCGCGCAGCGTGTTGAGCACCTTCTCGCCGAGCACGCGCGCCTTGTGCGCGGCCGCGGCCGGGTCGTTGCTGAGGTCGTCGGCCATCACCACGAACTCGTCGCCGCCCAGGCGCGCCACCAGGTCGGTCTTGCGCACGCTCGCGCTCAGGCGCTGCGCCACCTTCTTGAGCAGCTGGTCGCCCATGTGGTGGCCCAGCGTGTCGTTGAGGATCTTGAAGTTGTCCAGGTCGATGAACAGCAGCGCGCCGTGCTGGCCGCTGCGCGCGCTGCTGGCCGTGGCCTTCTGCAGCCGGTCGAGCAGCAACTGGCGGTTGGGCAGGTCGGTCAGCGGGTCGTAGAAGGCCAGGTGCCGGATCATGTCCTCGGCGGTCTTGCGCTGCGTGATGTCGCGGCCCACGGCCACCCAGTGCGAGACCTCGTCGGCCGCCGCCTGCACCGACACCACCTCGAGCTCGACCCAGAACTGCGTGCCGCTCTTGCGCCGCACCAGCAGCTCGGTGCGGGCCTTGCGCGTGTCGCGCAGGCCGCGCGCGAGCTCGTGCAGCCGCGCGCCCACGGCCTCGAGGTCGAACAGCATGCGCGGCGATTGTTCGAGCACGTCGGCGCGCGCGTAGCCCGTGTGCAGCTCGAAGGCGTCGTTGACGAACACGATGCGCGGCTCGTCGCTGCCGCTGGCGGTCTCGGCGATCAGCACGATGTCGTTGAGCCGCGCCACGCTGGTCTCGAGCAGCATGAGCTGCTCCTGCGAGCGGCGCCGCTCGGTCACGTCGCGGAAGTACACGGCCAGGCCTTCGGCGAAGGGGTAGGCGCGCACCTCGAGCCACTTGCCCAGCGAGGGAAACCAGTCTTCGATCTCGACGCGCCGGTTGGTCTGCAGCGAGCGGTAGAGCTGCTCCTTCAGGCGCTGCGCCACGGCGGGGGCGAAGTCGTGCCAGAGCTCCAGGCCCAGCAGGTCGGCCGTGGTCTTCTGCAGCAGCCGCTCGCTTTCCTGGTTGAGGTAGGTGAAGCAGCACTGGCGGTCCAGCGTGACGAAGGCCTCTGTGATCGAAGCCAGCGTGGTGGTCAGGCGCATCGCCAGGCGCAGGGTCTCCTGCTGCGCCTGCTTGGTGGCCGAGATGTCGTGCACCGCGATCTGCACGCGCACCACGTTGCCGTGCAGGTCCTCCACCGCGTCGCCCACGGTGCGCACCCATTTCGGGCCCACGCCCTCGAGCAGGATCTGCACCTCTTCGTCGAAGGGTTCGCCGCGCAGCGCGCAGCGCTCGATGCGCTGCTTGAGCCCGTTGCGCCACTCGGGCGCGTGGCGTTCGAGCATTTCTTCGAGCGTGCGCGGGTGCGCATCGGGCGGAAGGTCGAAGAGCGCGAGCAGGCCCGGCGAGCATTCGAGGTGCTGGCCTTCGGTTTCGATCGACCAGCTGCCCAGCGAGGCGGTGCGCTCGATCAGCGCGATCTGGCTCTGGTGGTTGCGTTGCTGCACCTGCTGCTGGGCCCGCAGCGCGCGCGCCTCGCGCAGCGCCAGCAGCAGGTCGCAGGCCTGCTCGGCGATCAGGGCCAGCGCCGGCAGCTCGCGCCGTTCCTCGCGCGGCTGGGCGTCGATCAGCAGGATGGCCGCGCCCGGCGCGCGGCTCATGGGCAGCCAGTGCAGGTGGCGCAGGCCGCGCCGCCCACGGCCCAGGTCCAGCGCCGACCAGCGCGCCTCGCGCCCGGCATCGCCGATCCATTCCTCGCCAGCCCCGAGGTCGGCGCAGAGCTGCACCACCACCTCGGCCTGGCCCTCGTCGAGGCCGGCGCTGCCCAGCAGCGCCCACTGCGCGCCCTGGCGCTCCAGACACGCAGCCGCCGACACGTCGGCTTCGCGCACCAGGTGGTGCGACACGCGGTCGAAGGCCTCGCGGGCGTCGACGTTGTGGGGAGGGATCGGGGTGGGCAGGGTGGGGGAGCGGCGCATGGCAGGGCTAGGATAGCGAGCGCGCCGGCCGCCGGACGCGGTTCAGGAGACACAAGGTGGGGTGCCGGGCGTGAACTGCGGCACGCCGAGCCCGGGTGTGGCGGATTTTTGTAACATACTTGTGACTTCCTGTAGCGACTCGTCTACGATGCCCAGGCAACGTCATCGTGGTTTCGCACAGGCCCCCGACACTCGCGAAACCGCATGCAAACGACCCATCCAGACCCGACCGGAGTTGACAAGGTGAGCGCACTCGCAGAACTCAGGCAGCACAGCGATGTGTCGAGCCTGAAATCCGCCTTGCACCAGCTGTGCAGCGAATTCGGCCGCATCACGCGTCTGGACATCCTCACCGCCATGCACGAAGGCACCAAGCAGGCCATCTGCTTCCTGCGCATGGAACGCCCGGAGCAGGAGCAGCAGCTCATGAAGAGCCTGGGCGTGGGCCGCTTCGGCGGCGAGGTGGTGTTCGTGCTCAACCTCAACATGCCGGCCAAGCAGCCCGAATTCGGCCCCTCGTCGCAGTGGGCCGACTCCGACATCTACTGAGCGCCGCGCTTGCGCTCCCCCCTGCAGGCCCAGGTCGTCGAATGGCTCGCACGGCCGGGTGAGGCGGTGCGCCAGGGCCAGCCGCTGCTGGTGGTCGAGGCGATGAAGATGGAGCACGAGCTGCGCGCCGAGGGCGACGGCCGGCTCGCCGAATGCCTGGTGCAGCCCGGTGACACGGTGCAGACCGGCGACCCGCTCTGGCGGCTCGACGCGGCCGCCCCGGCCCCCAGCCCGACCCCACCCGACACACCCACCCTGGCCGCTGCCCCGACCGGCGAGCGCGAGGATCTGCGCCGCTTTCGCGAGCGCATGGCCTTCGTGGCCGATGCGGCGCGGCCCGAGGCGGTGGCGCGCCGCCACGCCCAGGGCCTGCGCACGGCACGCGAGAACGTCGCGGACCTCTGCGACCCGGGCAGCTTCATCGAATACGGCGCGCTCGCCATCGCGGCGCAGACCGCGCGCCGCAGCGAGGCGGAGCTGATCGCCCAGACGCCGGCCGACGGCCTGGTGGCGGGCATCGGCTCGGTCAACGGCGGGCTGTTCGGCGACCAGCGCGCGCGCACCGCGGTGCTGGCCTACGACGCCACGGTGCTGGCGGGCACCCAGGGCATGCGCAACCACCAGAAGACCGACCGGCTGCTGGGCATCGCGCTCGACCAGCAACTGCCCGTGGTGCTGTTCGCCGAAGGCGGCGGCGGGCGCCCGGGCGACACCGACATGGCCATCGTGGCCGGCCTGCACGTGGGCACCTTCGCGGCCATGGCGCGCCTGTCGGGCCGCGTGCCCACCCTGGGCATCGCGGCCGGGCGCTGCTTCGCGGGCAATGCGGCGCTGCTGGGTTGCTGCGACCTGATCATCGCCACGCGCGGCAGCAACATCGGCATGGGCGGACCGGCCATGGTCGAGGGCGCGGGCCTGGGCCGCCACCGGCCCGAAGACATCGGCCCGGCCGCGGTGCAGCAGGCCAGCGGCGTGATCGACATCCTGGTGGACGACGAGGCCGAGGCCGTGGCGCGGGCGAAGCACTGTCTGGCGCTGTTCCAGGGCAGCACGCCCGCCGGCCCGGCGCCCGACCCGCTGGCCCTGCGCCAGGCCCTGCCCGAGAGCCGCGTGCGCAGCTACGACAGCCGCCCGGTGGTGCTGGGCCTGGCCGACGCGGGCAGCGTGGTCTGGCTGCGCGAGGGCTTCGGCCAGGCGGTGCACACCGGCCTGGGGCGGCTGGGCGGGCGCGCCGTGGGTTTCGTGGCCAGCAACCCGCAGCACCTGGGCGGCGCGGTCGACGCCGACGCGGCCGACAAGCTCGCGCGCTTCATGCAGCTCTGCGATGCCTGGGGCCTGCCGATCGTGAGCCTGGTCGACACGCCGGGCTTCATGGTCGGGCCCGAGGCGGAATCGCGCGCACAGGTGCGCCACGTGAGCCGCCTGTTCGTGGTCGCGGCTTCGCTGCGCGTGCCGTTTTTCAGCGTGCTGCTGCGCAAGGCCTTCGGTCTCGGGGCCATGGGGCTCACCGGGGGCGGTTTCCACGCGCCGGGTTTCACCGTGGCCTGGCCCAGCGCCGAATGCGGCGCCATGGGCCTGGAGGGTGCGGTGCGCCTGGGGTTTCGCAAGGAGCTCGAGGCCCTGCCCGAGGGCCCGCAGCGGCAGGCGCTGTTCGATGAACTGCTGGCGCGCCAGGTGGCACAGGGCGCGGCGATTCCCATGGCCACCACACTCGAGATCGACGCCGTGATCGACCCCGCCGACACGCGCGACTGGCTGCTGCGCGGCCTGGCCGGTGCCCGGCTGCGCCCGGGGCCGGCGCGTTACGTCGACCCCTGGTGAGGGCTCAGAGCAGCTCGCCGAAGCCGGTGTTGCGCACGCCGGCCGTGGCCATGGGCGGCGCGGTCTGGTTGATGTTCACCCAGAACTCGCAGACGTGCTTCATGGCGCTCAGGAACTGCGAGAACTCGGTGGGTTTGGCGATGTAGGCGTTGGTGCCGGCGTCGTAGGCGCGCAGCAGGTCGCTCGGTTCGGTGGACGAGGTGAGCACCACCACCGGGATGTTGTGCAGTTGGTCGGAGCTCTTGATTTCCTTGAGCACGCCGATGCCGTCGAGCAGGGGCATCTTCAGGTCGAGCAGCACCAGCACCGGGTGGCTGCCCGGGCGGTTGGCGAACTGGTTGCGGCGGAACAGGTAGTCGAGCGCCTGCATGCCGTCGGAGACGTGGGTGACACGTCCCTCGAGGCCATGGCGGGAGAGCGCGAGCTTGGTGAGCTCGGCGTCGTCGGGGTTGTCCTCGACCAGGAGGATGGCATCGGCGTTCTTGTTCATGGTTCGAGCGGGGCCGGCATGGAGTCGGTCGTGTCCGGCAAACGAGGGCCATCTATCGGGAGCGAGAAGTGGAACACGCTGCCTTCGCCCAGGCGGCTTTCCGCCCACACGCTGCCGCCGTGTCGCTCGATGATGCGCCGTGTGAGCGCGAGTCCGATCCCTGTTCCTTCGAATTCCGAAGCGCGGTGCAGGCGTTGAAAGACGCCAAAAAGCTTCTGGGAATATTTTGTATCGAAACCCACGCCGTTGTCACGGACCGAGAACACGTAGCCGCGCACCGGTTCGAGGTTCCAGCTCACGTCGATCACGGCGCGCTCGCGCGGGCGCGTGTACTTGAAGGCGTTGCCCAGCAAGTTGGCCCAGACTTCGCGCAGCAGCAGCGCGTCGCCGTGCACCAGGGGCAGGTCGGGGGCGATGTGCCAGTCGACCACCCGCCCGTCGGTGTCGTGGGCGATCTGCGACACCACGGCGCTCACGAGGTGGTTGAAATCGACCGGCGCGATGTTGACCGCCGCCCGGCCCAGGCGCGAGAACGCCAGCAGCCCGTCGATGAGCTGGCTCATGTGGCGGGCCGAGTTGCCGATGGTGGCGAGGTAGCGGGTGGTGGTCTCGTCGCGCTCGGTGCCCAGGTGTTCTTCGAGCAGGCTCACGAAGCTGGAGATGTGGCGCAGCGGTGAGCGCAGGTCGTGCGACACCGAGTACGAGAAGGATTCGAGGTCGCGGTTGGCCGCCAGCAGCTGCTCGGTGCGCTCGACCACGCGCTTTTCGAGCTCGTCGTTGATGTTGTGCATCAGGTCGTCGAGCTGCTTGGCGTCGGTCATGTCGCGGTTGATCTTCGCGAAACCCTTGAGGTCGCCCTTCTGGTCGCGCAGCGCGATCAGCACCGAATGCGACCAGTAACGCGAGCCGTCCTTGCGGGTGAGCCAACCCTGCACGTCGTGCTGGCCGCGCGAGGCCGCCAGACGCAGCATGCGCTCGGCGTCGACCTTGCCGGCCTCGGGGTCGCCCGGGTCGAACAGCACGCCGTAGTGACGGCCCAGCATCTGCACCGGTGAATAACCGTCCATGCGCTGTGCGCTGTCGGTCCAGTCGGTGATGAAGCCGTTCGCATCCATGAAGAAGATGCAGTAGTCGCGCAGGTTGTCCACCATGAGCCGGAAACGCTGCTCGCTTTCGAGCAGCTCGGCCGAGCGCTCCTGGATGCGCAGCTCGAGCTCCTCGTTGAGGTGGCTCACCCGCTCCTCGATGCGCTTGCGCTCGGTGATGTCGATGATCTGCACGAACAGCCCGCGCGCCCGGCCGTCGGCGTCCATGTCGGGCAGGTAGTTGGCGCTGATGAAGATCGGCTGGCCGTCGACGGTCTGGCGCCAGGTCTCGAAGTGCTGCGGCGATCCGGCCAGCGCGCGCACCATGTGCGGTGCGATGTCGGCCCATTCGCCGGGTGGCACGCAGTCGCGGATGTGCCGGCCCAGGATCTGCTGCGGGTCCATGCCATAGAGGCGCTGGTGCTCGGCGTTGGCGAAGCGGAAGTGCAGGCCGGCGTCGAGGTAGGCGATCAGCCCGGGCACCTGGTCGGTGATGCGTTCGAGGAAGCGCTGTTGCTCGCGCTGGGTGTCTTCGGCGGTCTTGCGCTCGGTGATGTCGAGCATCTGGATGATGATGCCCTGTACCTCGCCGTTCACCACGAAGGGGGTGTACTCGATGCTCGCGTAGAAGCGGTGGCCGTCGGGGAACGAGCGCTCGCCCTCGAAGCGCTGGGGCACGCCCTGCAACGCGGCCTGCAGCCGCTCGAGCGCCGCCTGGTAATCCTGCGGTTGCGCGATGTCGCGCAGGTGCAGGCCCACGACCTCGCCGGGCGTGCCGCTGCGCCAGCGCGCGTAGCTCTTGTTGGCCAGCCGGCACACCAGATCGCGGTCGAAGTAGGCGAGCTGCACCGGCACGGTGTCGGTCACCGCCTGCAGGAAGCGGGTCTGCACGGCCAGCGCCTCTTCGGCCTGCTTGCGCGCCGTGATGTCGATCAGCGTGTTGTTGGTGCGCACGAAGCGCCCCTTCTGGTCGCGCACCGCGGTGCTGCTGACCAGGGCCACGAAGCTGCTGCCGTCGCGGCGGCGCATGGTCATCTCGGCGGGCTCGATCTTCCCGCCCATGACCAGATCGCGCAGCCGGCCGAGCGCGAAGTCGAGCTGCTCGGGCAGCACCACGTCGCGCAGGTGCAGTTGGCCGACCACCTCGTGCCGCTCGTAGCCCAGCCATTCGAGCTCGGTGCGGTTCATGAGCACGAAGGTGCCGCTGGCGTCGAGCGAGTGGTAGCCGCAGGGCGCGCCGTTGTAGAGCGACTGCGCCTCGGTGAGCGCCATGCTCACGCGCTCCTTGGCGTCGGCGAGTTCGTCGGTGCGCTCGCGCACGCGCTTCTCGAGTTCGGCGTTGAAGCGGCGGATCTCCTCCTGCTGGCGGTGCTGCTCGGTGATGTCGCGCGAGATCACGAGCAGCATCACGGGCTCGCCGAGGTTGTCGGAGATCGGGGTGACGGCCGTGTCCCACCACTTGGGCGTGCCCTTGAAGGTGGTGCCGTAGGCCACGAAGCGCGAGCTCTCGCCGCGGCCGGCCGCGGCCACGGCCTCGCGCGCGAGCGTGGCGCCTTCCTCGGGCCACCAGCTGGTCCAGTCGCTCAGGCGGATCTGCTCGAAGTCGTCGACCTCGACCAGGCGGCGGCCCTGTTCGGTGATCTGCACCAGGCGGCCCGCGAGATCGAGCACCTTGGTGCAGTCGGGGCTGCTGGCGATGATCTGGCGGTTGAGCTCTTCCTTGATGCGCGACTCGGCTTCGAGCACGCGCAGCGTGGTGATGTCCTGCACGAAGCCGAGCTGGCCGGTGAGCGCGCCCTGCGCGTCGCGCAGCGGCGCGTTGCGCGCGATCAGGTGGCGGACCTCGCCCGCGCGCAGCAGGCGGAATTCGATGCTCAGCGCTTCGCCGCGCGAGATCACGCGCACCCAGTGGGCCTGCACGCGCTCGGCGTCGTCGGGGTGCACGTTCTTGAGCCAGCCGAAGTTGGGCAGCTCGTCGCGCTGCATGCCGCAGATCTGCAGCAGCTGAGCGTCCACATGGGTGAGCAGCCCGGCCTCGTCGGTGCGGAAGATGCCGATGGGAAAGACGCTGCCGAGCGCGTTGAACAAGGCCTCGTACTCGAAGGGCGCCACGGGCGCACCCGCGCCCGTGGGCTCGAGCGGCAGGGGCAGATCCCCGGGCGGTGCGCCGGGGCCGCTGCCGTTGGCCGGCGGCTCGCCGCCCAGTTGCCGCGCGTAGCGCTGGCGGAGGTAGGCGTTCTCGGCGCGCAGGGTGCGCAGTTCGAGCATCAGCGCGCGTTCGCGCTCGGTCGCGCCGGCCTCGCCCTCGCGGCGGGCCAACTGCTCCAGACCAGGCGGCAGCGAGGCGCTCATTGCCGCAATGTACCCGAGGTGCCGTGCCCCCCGGCGAGCGAAATGCCGATCAGAAACGGGGCAGTTCGGGGTGTGCGAGCCGCCCGCCGCGCACCAGCATGCGGCCGTACTCGGCGCAGCGCTGCAGGGTGGGAATCACCTTGCCGGGGTTGAGTAAGCCTTTGGTGTCAAACGCCGCTTTCACCGCAAACATCTGCGCGTTCTCCTCGGCGCTGAACTGCACGCACATGCTGTTGAGCTTTTCCACGCCCACGCCGTGTTCGCCGGTGACGGTGCCGCCCATGGCCACGCTGGTTTCGAGGATGTCGGCGCCGAAGCGCTCGCAGCGCTGCAGCTGGTCGGGGTCGTTGGCGTCGAACAGGATCAGCGGGTGCAGGTTGCCGTCGCCGGCGTGGAACACGTTGGCGCAGCGCAGGCCGTAGGTCTTCTCCATCGCCTGGATGGCGAGCAGGATGTCGGCCAGCCGCTTGCGCGGGATGGTCGAGTCCATGCACATGTAGTCGGGGCTGATGCGGCCGCTGGCCGGAAATGCGTTCTTGCGGCCGCTCCAGAAGCGCAGCCGCTCGGCCTCGTCGCGGCTGACCGCGATCGCGGTGGCGCCGTGGTCGCGCAGCACCGCGCTCATGCGGCCGATCTCCTCGGCCACCTCTTCGGGTGTGCCGTCGCTCTCGCACAACAGGATGGCCTCGGCATCGAGGTCGTAGCCCGCGTGCACGAAGTCCTCGACCGCGGCCGTCATGGGCTTGTCCATCATCTCCAGGCCGGCCGGGATGATGCCGGCCGCGATCACCGCGGCCACGGCGTCGCCGGCTTTGCGCACGTCGTCGAAGCTGGCCATGATGCAGCGCGCGAGCTGGGGCTTGGGCACCAGGCGCACCACCACCTCGGTGGTCACGGCCAGCATGCCCTCGCTGCCCACCACCAGCGGCAGCAGGTCGAGCCCGGGCGCGTCGAGCGCCTCGCCGCCGAACACCAGCGGCTCGCCCTCGATGCTGTAGCCGCGCACCTGCAGCACGTTGTGGATGGTGAGTCCGTACTTCAGGCAGTGCACGCCGCCCGAGTTCTCGGCCACGTTGCCGCCGATGGTGCAGGCGATCTGGCTGCTCGGGTCGGGCGCGTAGTACAGGCCGAAAGGAGCGGCTGCCTCGCTGATGGCCAGGTTGCGCACGCCGGCCTGCACGGTGGCGGTGCGCGCCCGGGCGTCGATGGCCACGATGCGGTTGAACTTGGCCAGTGACAGCACCACGCCCTGCGCGTGCGGCATGGCGCCGCCCGACAGGCCGGTGCCGGCGCCGCGCGCCACCACGGGCACGTCCAGCGCGTGGCAGGCCTTGAGCACCGCGGCCACCTGGGTCTCGGTCTCCGGCAGGGCCACCACCAGCGGGCGTTCGCGGTAGGCGGTGAGGCCGTCGCATTCGTAGGGAACGGTGTCCTCGTCGTGCCAGAGCAGGGCGTGCGCCGGCAGCAGCGGCTGCAGCGCGCGCACCACGGCGGCCTGGCGTTCGGCGCGTTGCAGGTGGTCGGTGTGCGGGGGCAGGGTGGGGGCGTTCATGGAGCGGCTTCCGTGCCGGCCAGTGTAGGCCGCGGCCGCCGAACGGTCATTGAAAAAACCTGCATCGAACCGTGAGCCGCGGCCGTCGCCGGGGGCCGCCCGGGGTCTTGAAAAGCCCCGGGGGCAACGCCAGTTGACGCTCACCGGGTGCTGCGGTGGTCGCGGCCCCTCTTGTTGTGCAACCGAATCTGGAGGACCCAGCCATGAACGCTCTCATCTCCCGCGGCAGCCTGTTCGACGACTTCTTCAAGGACGTGGCGCCGGGCTTCTACGTCAAGCCGCTGCACGGCGACGCGCTGCCGGCACGCATGAAGGTCGATGTGCGCGAGGCCGCCAACGCCTACACCGTCGATGCCGAGGTGCCGGGCGTGTCCAAGGAAGACATCCACGTGACCATCGAAGGCAACGTGATCACCCTGCGCGCCGAGGTGAAGCAGCAGGACGCCCAGCGCGAAGGCGAGCGCGTGCTGCGCAGCGAGCGCTACTACGGCGCGGTGGCGCGCAGCTTCCAGTTGCCCGAAGAGATCGACGAAAGCGCGTCGCGCGCCCGGTACGACAACGGCGTGCTGCACCTGACGCTGCCCAAGAAGGCCCCGGCGGTGGGCCAGCGCCTGACGATCGAGTGAACTGCGGCGGGCGCGGCGGCCTGGCCGCGCGCGCTCAGTCGCTGCGGATGTCGACCAGTTCGAGCGATTCGTTGACCTGCACGGCGCGCCCACGCGCCAGGGCCTCGAAGCGCACCACGCGGCCGATGGCGGGCGCGTACCAGACCGAGGCCTCGTAGGGCGAGCTGTTGACCATGTGGCCCCCGGTGATGCGGTGCGTGAAGCCGCTGAAGTTCACCCGCACCACCTCGAGGTCGCGCGCGCCCACGCGCAGCGTGCTGCTGTCGGCCACCTGCGCGCGCAGCTCCATGCGCACCACGAGGTCGTTGCGCCGCACCTCGTAGCGGGCGTCCCAGCCCGCGCCGGGTTCGGGGCGGGCCGAGACCCAGCCGCCCGGGGGCATCACGGCGTCGAACTCGCCGCCGATGGCCAGCCGGTTGCTCACCACGCCGCCGCCTTCGCGCTCCACGCGCGCGCCCTGGTTGAAGATGCGCTGGTCGCCCTCGGTGCGCTCGAGCCGGTACACGACGCTCTGGGCGTTGCCGGTCATGCGGTCGCGCAGCCGGTACTCGAACACGCGGTCGCCCACGGGCGCTGCGGCCGGTGCGGCAGCGGTGCTGGCCGCCGTCTGGCGCTTGGCCAGCGCGGCCTGGGCGCGCTCGGGCACCTCGGCAATCCAGTTCGCGGGCAGCGCGAAGTTCAGGTTCTGCGCGTCGCGCAGCATGAAGG
>VFQP010002218.1_pt1 | contig 22464 bp, 14 predicted proteins | sample 3512351 | NCBI WGS metagenome assembly VFQP01 (sample SAMN10412372, study PRJNA504923) | tailings metagenome | isolation source: Relicate 1 Philex TSF1 revegetated site | place: Philippines: Tuba, Benguet | collected 2017-08-29
CCAGAATTTGGCTGTAATCCAGACAAAATTTACCAAGTAGCTACCGATTGGGGGGTTTACGAAGACGTATTTTGTCCACGAGAAGAAACATTTACTTTCCTAGAAGATGTTTTGACAGAAGTAATGGACTTGTTCCCTAGCCAGTATATCCATATTGGGGGTGACGAATGCCCGAAGAAACAATGGAAAGAAAGCCGTTTTTGCCAAGATATTATTCAACGCAATGGCCTAAAAGATGAGCATGGTTTGCAAAGTTATTTTATTGGCCGTATTGATAAATTTATTACCTCGAAAGGACGTAAAATGATTGGCTGGGACGAAATTTTGGAAGGTGGCTTGTCGCCCAATGCAACAGTAATGTCGTGGAGAGGTACAGAAGGAGGAATTGCAGCGGCTAAAGAAAACCACGATGCGATTATGACCCCAGGAAGTCATGTGTATTTAGACCACTATCAGGCCGACCCCAAAACAGAACCTTTGGCTATTGGAGGGTTTACTACTTTGGAGAGAATCTATTCTTATGAACCAACGCCTACAGACTTGACACCAGAGCAACAAAAGCACATTATTGGTGTTCAGGCTAATGTTTGGACAGAATATATGAAAACTAGCGATTACGTAGAATATATGGTTTTTCCAAGAGCATCGGCGTTGGCTGAAGTAGCATGGACACCCAAAGAAAGTAAAAATTATGACCATTTTGCTAAACGAATGAAAGCTCATGCTGGTCGTTTAGAAAAGCTACATGTTAATTTTTACAAGGGCTTTTTAAAATAGATACCCAATTTTCCTATAAATATACAGAGGTCAGCAGTTAGTACTGTCTGACCTCTTCTTTTTGTAAAATTATTCTTCAGAAGCAAAAGATAGATGCTTGGCCAAAAGAATATAAATTTCTTGTGGCGTGTGAGGTTTAAGTAGGTAGTCGTTCATTCCTGCCTGAATTGCCATCTCGATGGTTTCAGAATTGTTATCAGCCGAGCTAGCAATAATTGGTACATTCGGTAAAATTTTGCGTATTTCGCCAGCCAATTCAAAGCCATTCATATCGGGCATTTGTAAATCTACAATAATTAAATCATAGTTAACCCCCGATTTGACCGATTCCAGTGCTTCGAGAGGCGACAGAAATGTTTTGACCGAAATACCTTTTTTTACCAAGTTTCTGGATACAATCTTGAGGTTAATCTCATTGTCGTCTACAGCCAATACATCAAATCCATTGAAATTAAAATCAGTTAGTTTTTCTTTTCTTACAATATTCTGCTCGATTCGTTTCGATTTTATTTCAAAATAAAAATTTGAGCCTTCGCCCATCTTGCTACTCACATGAATCTGGCTACCAAATAAGTTTAAAAGGTTTTTGATGATAGCAAGACCAAGTCCTGTACCTCCAAATTGACGGGTGGTCATAGTAGAGGCCTGTGAAAACTCTTCAAATATTTTATCGATTGATTCTTGTGGAATACCTATTCCTGTATCTATTATTTCAAACAACAAGTTGTCAAAATCTTCACCATGTTCTTTTACACTAATTTGGATAGTTACAGAACCATTTTTGGTGAATTTTACAGCATTAGATACCAAATTATTAATAATTTGTACTAAACGAGTAGGATCGCTCAACAAATATTGAGGCACATTGTCGGCAATATTTACAACGATTTTGTTGCCTCGTTCTTTGGCTCGGTGAATATTGATACTGACAATATTAGTTACCAAATCACGGATATGAAACGAAATTTGTTCTAACTGTACCTTTTTAGCTTCGAGTTTGCTATAATCTAAAATATCATTGATAATTGTAAGAAGAGTTTCGCCTGTAAATTTGAGAACATTAAGCGGTACTTCTTGATCTGGCCGAGGCGATTCTTCCAACAGAAAATTGATATTCCCTAAAATAGCATGCAGCGGAGTTCTGATTTCATGGCTCATCATCGACAAAAACGCTGATTTGGCTTTTATGGCTATTTCAAGTCTTTGTTTGGCTTCAAGTAATTCTTTATTTTTCAACTCCAAATCTTCTCGAATACTCTGTAGCTCAAGTGTTCTTTTACGCAAATCAAATTGACTCATAATTTGATTTGCCAAAGCTTTCAAAGCTACCACTTGGTCGTCTCGGAGCTGTTTAGGCTGGTTATCTATTACGCACAGCGTTCCTAAGGCTTGGCCATTGTCGGTAACAAGTGGTACACCAGCATAAAAAATTACAAAAGGCTCGCCAATAGTAAGTGGATTATCGAAAAAGCGTTCATCTTCTCGGGCATCCGAAATAATAAGTGGAACTTGATGATCGAGGATAGCATGAGCACAAAACGAAGTTTCCCGAGGGGATTCACTTACTTCTAAGCCAACTTTGGCTTTAAACCACTGCCTATCTCTATCTATGAGGGTAATTGTCGAAATGGGGGTATTACAAATCTCAGAAGCAATTTTTACAATATCATCAAAATCCTTCTCTGGTAATGTATCAAGAATCTGGTATTCTTGTAAGACTGCCAATCGCTCTAACTCATTTTCTGGTTTAGCTGCCAATATCATAATTGTATATACAAGAGTTGAATGTTGTGTATAATTTTTAAAGAATAACTGTTCTTTATCATAAGAAAACTGATAAAAAGAACAATATACTAGGTATATTGCTTGGATGCTTCAATTTGAATAGCATGCAAAAAGGAATAGTATAAGAATCGGTAATGATATTTGATAAAATTAAAGTAGGACGATATACCTATTATTTTGCAAAAGCTTATTTATCAATAATTTATGATTCGACAAAGTCAGACAAACGGTTAATTTCGTGCTGAATAATCTTTGAAAATGAGTTGATTTCAAGAGAAATAGCCTCATATCTGTTGGCAATGTCATTCCAGGAAAGCCCTGAACGAATATCTTTTTCAAAATTTCGTATTTTGTCATGAATCTCCGATAAGCCTACCATCATGAATGTAGGTTTATTTTTATGAACAAGCCGTAGCACTGCGTCTAAATTTTGTTCTTCAATGAGTGGTATAATAGTATTCCACTCAGGAATACTATTATTTAAGAAATGCTCAAACATCATTTGTGCCATTTCTGTATCGTCGCCATACATTTCTGTAAGGTATGTGCAATTTAGTTTTGAATTAAACTCGAACATACGAATATTGTTGTCAAAATAAGGATTTATACCAAAAATAGGTTAAATATCTACTATATAACCTTGAGCTTGCCGATCGTAACGCACACTAAAAGATAGTAAATATTATAATATGAGCATTCAAAAATGCCTATTATTGTTTGAAATGATTCAGAAGTAAAAGAGTTGTATGAGGAAAACAGCCGATAAAGTAACTACTATTATATTTCCACTCAAGTTTTCAACGTATAAGAGCCTGAAAAAGTTTACGAAGATGGTCTTTGTCGGTCATATATTTGACATGGGCTATGGCAGACAATTATTCTAAGCCCCAAAGATTAATACTCAAGCTCGATAATTCTTTCGTCCGAAAGTAGCCGTTTGGCGAGTCGCTCGTGTTTGGAAGTTTGCCCACGTACCGACCAATAACAAATAAAAATTCCTTCTCGAAATACCTGTTTCCCTTTTTTTGCTTGCATGTGATTTTGTCTAAAAAACTCTTCTAGTTTTGGAAAACCCTCATGAGTTCTTCGCATCACAATTCTATAATTACGAGTTTCACCGTATTTATGAATCCATTTTTCGAGCGTAATAAAAAACTGTAAAATACCAAACACAAAAATTGCACCAAGAAACGACAACAAAATATGCCCGTCGCCAATGGCCATTCCCAATGCTGCTGTAACCCAAATAATAGCAGCCGTAGTGAGTCCTTTTACCCTGTCGTCTACCTTAAAGATAATCCCAGCTCCTAAAAAACCGACACCAGTAACAATATTGGCCGAAATTCTGTCTGGCGAAACACCTTGACCTACTTTTTCAGATAGAATAGTAAATATAGTTGAGCCTACACATATCAATGTAAATGTTCGTAATCCTGCCGATTTGCTATGATATTCTCGTTCGCCCCCAATAATAGCACCTACAATAATCGAAGCTATCAATTTAATCAAATCCTCATTTCGGGTTATATGATTCCACAAAATCTCTATATCGCTCATTATTTGAAAGATTGTTTTAAGGATACGCAAATAGCCGTCACTTTTGGGCGACGGCTATTTACATAATACATTTTATGGTTAAACAATTCCAAAAAGTTATTAAGTTCAACACCCTGCAATAGCAATTTTGTGTTTCTACTTAATACATGTTATTGTTTGTCTGTTGCCATTACTAAAGCTAAATTTAAGCGGGCTACAATATCATATATTTTAGCCAAATCCTGAACGGTTCTGTCTTTTGAGATTCTCAAAATCACCGTTTCTGAATTTTTGCTTTTTGCTTGCTCGGCTAAATAGCTTTCTAGCACATCAAAGCTTACAGGCACGTCATCTACAAAATATTGATTATTCTCATCTACAGTCAATCTGATATTTTCCTTGGTGGCTGTTTGCTGAGCCGTGCTAGACTCAGGCAAAAGCAGTTTGATGGCATCGGGGCTAGCCAATGTCGAAATCATCAGGAAAAACATCATTAAGAAGAAAAGAATATCAGCCAAAGCACCCGTTTCAACTTCTGATTGTTCTCTTGTTCGTTTTCTAATATTCATAGCATTTGCTACGAGAATTGCCTTTAAGGGCAATACCTCAATTATTTGGTTGCAGGTTTATGAAGAATATCCAAGAAATCGATGGCTGTAACCTCCATTTTGTTTACAGTACGGTCAATCATGGTTGTCAAAATGGTATAAAAGAAATATGCTATAATACCCACCATCAAACCAGTAGCCGAGGTTACCATTTTTTCGTAGATACCACTCGCAATAGTACTAATATCGATTTTGTTGGCCATTGCAATATTATGAAAAGTACGAATCATACCCGAAACCGTACCCAAGAAACCAAACATTGGGGCAATTTTGGCAATGGCCGAAAGAATACCAAGGTTTTTTTCCATATTATAAATTTCGACTCTTGCGGTATTTTCGATAGCATTTTCGATGTCTCGCATTGGCGATCCAATTCTTGTAAGTCCTTTTTCCAACAAACGAGCTATTGGGAATGGCGAAGTTTTACAGTAATTAACAGCTCCTTGTATATTGCCAGAATACAGCATTTCTTTGATAGAAAACAAGAAGGTATTATCTAGCTTAGAAGTTTTACTGATATACAAGTAACGCTCAACAAATAGGAAAAGAGCAATGAAAAACAACACAAAAATTGGAATCATTACCCAGCCCCCTTTTTCGAGAAGTCCTAATAAATTTAAGTCTTCACCAGCTTTGGTAACAGTAGTAATAGTCGTTGCAGTTGTGTCGGAATCAATGACAGTCTGTAGTAAGATACTTAGAAGAGTCGTCATAGTTTTTACAGGTAAAACGGTGTCCATTTCGTTGCTATGAACGAATGCTCACCGTAAAAACACATATTTGAAGAAAAATTAAAGTTAATAATAGTTGAATAATAGTCACTGAAAGGCTAAACGAAATAAAGTAGAATATATGTTTACTTTCAAAACTAATTTTTTAACAAGTTTAACGAAAAAAATTAAGTATATGATATGTTTTGCTCAAAAATTAGCGAATTGCGGTACTGTAGGGTAATGGCCAAAATTTATTTAAAATACAAAATAATACCGCAATTGATTTAGGCTTGCAACAATAGTCTTGATAAAATACCTTCTTTGAGTGCATAGGTCGACACCTTTATTTGTTGAATATCATATCTTTTCAAAACAAAGTCAATCAAGCACACGCCTACCACAATCATATCTACCCGTAGCTCTATCATACCCGGAATTGCCATTCGCTCGTTGTGGCCATTCGACACCAATGCCAAAAAAGAATCATAAAAATCGGTAATAGGTAGTTCAAAACTCACTTGTGTACGAGGAGGCCACTCGCCAAAATGTTTCATCGAATACATATCCACCAAGGTTTCAAACGAGCCAGCCGAACCAATAATACATTCGGGAGCATACTGATGTACGGCATTGGTAAGGGGCAAGAGTTGTTCTTCGAGGTAGTCACGAAGTAAGCCTACCGAGCGAGGTGAAATAGGGTCGGAGTTCATAAACTTGTCCATGAGCCTTTGGCCACCGATCTCAAAACTTTGTTTCCAATAAATTCGGTCTTGGTCGCATATAATAAATTCAACACTTCCTCCACCAATATCCATAATCATCGAAGGTGTTTTGCCAATATGAGTACCTAGTTTTACCCCCTCATAAATAAGGCCAGCTTCTTCCTCGCCCGAAATCACCTGTATGTTGATACCCGTAGCATCCAAGATTGCTTGGCAAAAGGCTTCGCCATTCTTAGCATTTCGAACGGCACTGGTGGCCGTGGCTAGCACCTGACTGGTCAAAATGCCCTCTTTTTCCCATATTTCCTTAAAATGATTCAGTCCTGCAATAGCCCTTTCTATGCCTTCTGGCGTAATAATACCCTGCGAAATACCTCCCTTGCCTATTTTGGCAGCATAGCTATCTTCATGAATCAACTCAAAGTGTGTTCCTGCTTGTTCTACAATCAATAGCTGAAAGGTATTTGTTCCTAAATCAATAATAGCTTTTTTCATTCTTGTCTAAATTTTTACAAAGAAAGATAAGTTTACTGGCACAAACGAACTTTCGTGGAAAAACTTGGTGTTCTTTGCGATAGAAGAAGTCTTGCTTTATCTTTACATTATGGTATTAATAACAGGTATTACGGGTTTGGTAGGTAGCTTTGTAGCCAAGTATTTTTTGGGCAAAGGCTATCAAGTGGCAGGCTTAAAACGCCCCAATAGTGATTTGTCGTTACTAGAAGAGCAGGCTCAAGCCATTCATTGGTTTGATGGCGACATCTTAGATGTACTCGCCCTTCAAAAAATTTTGGCTGACAACGGTATTGATAGGGTTGTTCATGCAGCGGCACTGGTTTCGTTTGCTCCCAAAGATATTGATATGATGAACAAAGTCAATATAGAAGGGACAGCTAACGTTGTTAATGCTTGTCTTGAGGCTTCTGTCAAAAAATTGTGCTTTGTGAGTTCAATTGCTGCTTTGGGGCGTAAAATTCCTCATGATTATGACAAAAGCCAAGCAATTGTGATAGATGAAAAAAGTACATGGGAAGAAGACCCTCTCAACTCGAACTATGCCAAAAGTAAATACTTAGCCGAAATGGAGGTATGGCGTGGGTTGTCGGAAGGGCTAGATATTGTTATTGTAAACCCATCGTTGATTTTGGGCGAAGCCGATTGGCACAAAAGCAGTACACAATTATTCAAATATGCCTTTGACGAGCATCGCTATTATCCAAACGGTACGCTCAATTATGTAGATGCTGTCGATTTGGCCAAGTGTATTTATGAGCTTACTCTTTCGGATATTTCGGGCGAGCGTTTTGTTATCAATGCTGGACCAATTTCGTACAAAACTTTCTTTGAGAAAACTGCTACTGTATTTCGTAAAAAAGCACCCTCCAAACTACTTTCGCCATGGCTGGCAGGTGTTTTATGGCGTTTAGAGGCCATAAGAAGCTTTTTTACAGGCAAGGCCCCTTTACTTACCAAAGAAACGGCTCTTTCGTCGAGTCATCATTTTGAATATAGCAACAAAAAAATCAAGAAGGCTATCGCCATTGAATTTCAGCCTTTCGATACCAGTATTGAACGTATTTGTAAGAATCTTGCCCAAAAAGCACAATAACCCTGCTCAATAATGACTTTAGCCTTAACGCTTTTCCAACTTTTTGAAAGAGATTTGACTCGATTAAAAGCTGAATTGAACCTTTATAGTTTGGAGGAAAATATCTGGAAAATTGATAAAAATATTGCTAATTCTGCCGGAAACCTTACATTACACCTTATTGGCAATCTCAATACTTATATTGGTGCTGAGCTTGGGCAGTCGGGGTATATCAGAAATAGACCTTTGGAGTTTTCCGACAAAAATGTACCTCGACAGATATTGATACAAAAAATTGATGATACCTTGTCTATGCTAAAAAAGGCGCTATCAACCTTGAATTCGACCGATTTTGAGCAACAATATCCTATTTTAGTTTTTGAAGAAAAAACCAGTACCGAATACCTTTTAGTACATCTTTGTACGCATTTGAGTTATCATTTAGGACAAATCAACTATCATAGAAGGTTATTGGATGCGTAAACCTTTCGATTAAACAGCTTATTACAAGCATTTTATAGCGGCTGTTTAATCGTATTTTTCTTTCATGAGTATTTCCTTATTTGTTGGATAATTTGTTCACCAGCTTCATAGAACAAATATTGCTTGTCCAAATGTTAAAAAGCCTTAACAAAAGTTAAAATTCTTGTAGACTTTCCTCTTTCACTCTACTTTCGTTTCAGTTATGCCTTTAGGCTATTTTGTAGGTGCCCAAAATAGCTGTTTTTCTTACATATAAGGTATTCGTTTCTTTTTAAGTGTCTGTTTATTAATATTTTACTGTCATGATAAAGCTCAACAATCTAATTGGCTGGGGTATGTTTTCTATTGCCCTTTTGGTCTATTACCTTACTACCGAACCCACGGCATCACTCTGGGATTGCGGTGAATTTATTGCTTGTGCCTATAAGCTTCAAGTGCCTCACCCACCTGGTGCTCCTTTATACCTGATGCTCGGTCGTTTGTTTGCTTTGCTGGCAGGTAGCAATACCGAAAAAGTAGCCTTCTTTGTAAACCTCCTGTCTGTTATAGCCAGTGCCCTTACTATTATGTTGCTATACTGGACAATTGTGATGATTGGCCGAAAAACTATAGGTAAACCCTTTGCAAAGCTCAACAAATCTGAATGGATATTGCTTTATGTAGCAGGAATTGTGGGTTCTTTAGCATTTGCCTTTTCCGATACTTTTTGGTTTTCGGCTGTAGAAGCCGAGGTGTATGCCATGTCATCTTTTTTAATCGCCCTGATGGTATGGATGGCCTTTAAATGGGAACTTATCGAAGACGAAGCTCAAGCCAACCGCTGGATTGTTTTGGTAGCCTACATAATAGGTTTGTCGATTGGTGTGCATTTGCTCAACTTGGTGGCTATTCCAGCACTGGCTTTGGTATATTATTTCAAAAAATACCCTAACGCCAATTATCGCGGTAGTATTTTATCAATTGTGGTTGGGCTGATTGTACTGGGCATAATCAATGTGGGGGTTATTGCAGGTTTGCCTACTTTGGCTTTTCAAAGCGAGCTTTTTTGGGTTAATATAGTAGGCTTGCCCTATATGTCGGGTGTGGTGGTGTTTTTGTTCATATTGATTGGGATATTGTATGCAACGCTTCGGTACTCTATCCAAAAACAATTGGTAATGGTGAATGTGGCTACACTTTGTTTTGTTTTTGTTTTGATAGGATACCAATCATATAATTTGGCTTTAGTGCGTTCTTCATTCAATCCGCCTATCAATGAAAATAACCCCAGCAATATTCTGAATTATCTAAAATATTTAAAACGAGAACAGTACGAGCAGCGAGCTTTGTTGTACGGCCCAACGTACGCTTCCGAGCTTGAAAGTATCGACAAAGGTGAACCCATGTATCAGTTGAAAGATGGGAAATACAAAGTATATGATTATAAACAAAAGCTTAATTATGCCAAAGGCGATGAAATGCTTTTTCCTAGAATTTATACCAGCAACCCCGACCATGCTGCTGTTTTTGAACAATTGCTCGAAAAACCCAAAGGAGCAAAGCCTACCATGGGCGATAACCTCCAGTATTTCTTCATAAATCAGTTGTCGCAAGGATATATGCGGTATTTTTTATGGAATTTTGTGAGCCGAGAAAGTGATTATCAGGATGCAGGAACTATCAAATGGCGACACAAAGCGTCATTGCCATATCGTATTGCTCAAAACAAAGCCCATAACAACTATTGGATGTTGCCTTTGCTATTAGGGGTATTAGGTTTTTGGCTTTTGTACCATAAAAATGCCAAAGACTTGGCCGTAACCTCGTTGTTATTTCTCTTTACTGGCTTGGCCTTGGTGGTATTTCTCAACGCTTCGCCTATCGAACCCCGCGAGCGAGACTATATTTATGTAGGTTCGTTCTATTTCTTTACTATCTGGATAGGGGTAGGGGCCTTACAACTGTATACGATTTTACAAAAAATCCTGAAAAAAACAACTCCAACATTAATAGGTACGGCAAGCTTATCGATGTTTGTTCCGATAATATTGCTCCAACAAAATTATGACGACCACGACCGAAGTAATCGTTTTTATCAAGTAGATTTTGCTAAGAATGTACTGAACTCATGTGAGAAAAATGCTATTTTATTTACTGGAGGCGATAATGATACATTTGGTTTATGGTATGCCCAAGAGGTAGAAGGATTTAGGACAGACGTAAGAGTATGTAATGTGTCGTTGCTGAGTGCCGACTGGTATATTGAGCAAATGCGTCGAAAAACCTACCAATCAGAAGGCATCGATATTTCGTTGAAAGCAGAACAGCTACAGGAAGGCCAAAACGGACAAATTTTATTTTATGAAAACCCTAGTGTGAAAAATGGTATTAACCTGCAAGAATACCTAAAGTTGGTACAAGAAGATAACCCGGCTATCAAAGTGCCCTTGCAAGATGGAAGTAGTATCAATACCCTGCCTAGTGAGATTCTGTATTTGCCAATAGAACCAGAAAAAGTAAGAGCAAATATCAAAATAGCTGCTCAATTTGAGCCACTTATCAGCAATCAAATAGAATGGAATATCGGTAAAGAAGGAATTTATAAAGCCGAATTGATACAGCTAGATATTATCGCACAAAATGCTAAAAATGCTTGGAAACGCCCTATTTACTTTGCTTCGGGGCTGCAAGGACGCAACTTTTTGAATATGAAAGAATTCATGCAGATGGAAGGGCTAGCCTACCGACTTATGCCTTTTAAAGTACAAGGAGCTACCGAAGGCTTTGCTAATTCGGAAATGATGTATGATACCCTTATGCGAAAATCGACGTGGCGAGAACTCAATAATCCTAAAGTATATTATCAAACAGATTTTTATGCTTTTCCAGTTTACCAAACTCGTTTGAATTTTTTGAGGCTTTCTGAGCAGTTGGTGTATGAAAAAAACTTTAAGAGAGCCAATGAAGTGCTAGATTTTGCCCTAGGTACTATTCCCGACACTTGTATTCCTTTTGATCACCTTGTGGCCAATTTTATTCCACTGTATTTGGGTATGGGTCAAGATAAAAAAGCCCTGCATCTTGCCGAACAATTAGTGAATCGAGAAAAGCATGATTTTGATTATTTTGTTGAGCAACACGATAGTCGTAATATCCAAATGAGCTTATATATTTTACAAATTATCGTGGAGTCGTACAAAAGATACAATAAGCCAGAATGGAAAAAATATGAGCAAGTTTTGCACCGAAATTTGCAAATATTGAATATATAAAAAAAAGCAAATCCCCAGAATCAAAATAAGGACAGGAGAATCTCCCGCCCTTATCTGTTTAACCTCTAAACCTATTTAACTATGAAAATTGATACAAATATAGGCACATACCTTTATATTCACTATGAATTGTACAAGTTTTTTTTCATTATCTTTTTTTGAGAAAAACAGGTTTTAGTGATGAGATTTGAAAAAATGATGTATATACATATTTTTTGGGTGAGCAATGCAAAAAAGAATCAAAGCTATAAAGTTGGAAAATTTGCGAAATTTTTTTTGGTAATAACCAAAAAAGGACCAAGCCATTAGCCAAGTCCTTTAAAATCTTACCTCTAAACCTATTTAACTATGAAAAATAACTGCACCTTTTTTTAAAAATCAAAAACACTATTATTTTCTCGCATCGATTCTCATTGCACAACCATAAAATAACCAGTGTTATAAAAAGTGGCGTCTTCATTGAAAACGCCCTTTCCCGTCTTACCTCTAAACCTATTTAACTATGAAAAAACGAGTGGCAAAGCTTGCCTAATATTTTGTTGAATGAGCTTAGTGATAAAAAAAGTGGCATCTCCATTGAAGACGCCCTTTCTCGTCTTACCTCTAAACCTATTTAACTATGAAAAAATGGGTGGCAAAACTGCCAAATATCTTGGTTAATGTATTTAGAAATAATAAAAAGTGGCATCTTCATTGAAGACGCCCTTTCTCGTCTTACCTCTAAACCTATTTAACTATGAAAAAAATATATAAATGAACCCTAGGGTTTATTATGTCTTGCTATAAGTACTACAAAAATTGCTCCAAAATATAGTTATAAAGCTTCTTTTTTTTGTATTTTTTTAAAAAGTAGCGCCTTCATTAAAGACGCTCTTTTTGTCTTACCTCTAAACCTATTTAACTATGAAAATAAATATCTTTTATCAATATAAGTATTCTATCTATCCCCTCAAAACATACAGTATTAATACTTATATAAAAAACAAGAATGAATGTGTTAAAGTTCTAAAAAATGACTAATATTTTCTATGGTATTTTTTTGACGCTTATACCCAAAATAGGTCACTTTTGGTAGAATATCTATAATTTGTGTTCGTTGATTTGTACAAATTATTTTCCTCTTGTTTGATGATGCAAAGTTCTGCAAAGTTTTTGTAATCTCCAAATATAATATTTGGATTTTTTAATAATTGTACTTGCTAACTATTTCAAAATCAGTAAGTAGGTATTAATATACTATAAATGTATGTACCTACATCAAAATAATATTCTGCATACTGATACAAATACTTTGATAAAATTCTGATTTGCTTTTTTTGATAAAAAGTAAAAATTCTTTAAAAAATACAATTATTGATTGTATTTATTCATGGTCATGTTTACCCCTTGTGTACAGAAGCAAGTTACCATCTCGCAGGCACGTTCCAAATGCTCGGGAAGTTGGTCTATTTCGCTCCCTGTAAAATTACCTAAAACGTACTCAGCTTGTCGGCCTTTGGCAAAGTCGTCGCCAACCCCAAAACGCAAACGATTAAACTGTTGTGAACCCAAAACCTCCTCAATATTTCGGAGGCCATTGTGGCCACCATGCGACCCCTTGGTTTTGAGACGTAGCTTGGCATAAGGCAAAGCAATGTCGTCGGTAACAACCAAAATATTCTCTTGTTCTACTTTAAGCTCTTTCATCCAATAATTTACTGCTTTTCCACTCAAATTCATATAAGTAGTAGGCTTGATAAGGTGTATTTGTTTGCCTTTGTATTTGATTTCGGTATGGTAAGCTAGGCGTTCCATACTAAACTTAACCTCAAAACTTGCGGCCAGTTTGTCGACCACCATAAATCCAATATTATGTCTTGTTAATAAATACTCTGGCCCAATATTTCCTAGCCCTACAATTAAATATTTCATTTTGTTTTTTATTATGATTACACAAATTTGGTCATTCTATGCGTTCTCAAACATATCGACGATTTAGTGAAAGCATCCAATGTATTTTTTCTAAGTAGAAAAACTGCTTTATCATTTAACCAATAAATACTGATAAGAAGTTTGGTTAAATGTGTTATTTTAGAGTTTACCCAAAAAAATTTATGAGAATATAATAAAATACTATGGAATTTGTAAACTAACAAAGAAATAATTTCACTCATAGGGGATATTATGATTGGTAGTCGATTCATAAGTATTTCATTATCAGATGTTCTTTCATTACTTCTTTTTGCTTCGTAGAAAACAACTAGAACGAATTGGCAAAATTAATTAATTTTGTATAGTAACTAATCGCTCATGAGAAACGTAACAGATAATAATAGATTTATATTCTTTGCCCTACTATTTATATTTATATCAGTAGTGAGCTTTGCTCAGGACAAAAAAGCTTTACCACCTCCTGTTAATACCGCTAAGTTTTCGGAGCTTGCACCCTCTATTAGTGCCGATGGAAAAACCTTGATTTTTGAATCAGACCGTCAGGGTGATTGGAAATTATTTGAGTCAAAAAAAACAGGTAAGCTTTGGTCTGTACCTGTGCCTATTGCTCGTATTAGTTCTACTTTCTACGAAAACGCTCCGATTGGTGCTCCTTGTATTAGTTATGATGGCAATTATTTATTTTTTTCGGCTACTAGCAAAGACGCTACAGGTCGTGAAGATATTTATATGAGTACTCGCGATGCCACTGGCGGCTGGTCGGCTCCACAACGTTTGAATACGGCTATCAATACCAACGATTATGAGGGCTATCCTTCGCTTTCGCCCGATGGAAAAAAACTATTTTTTGCTCGTGCCAAATATAATACTCTCGACAAAAAAGATAATCAGCTTTGTTATAAACTAATGGTGTCTGAAAAAGATGCTAGTGGTAATTGGCAAACGGCTACCGAGTTACCAAGCCCACTGAATTTGTCGTGTGAAAAATCGCCTAGAATTATGCCCGATGGTAAAACTTTGGTTTTTGCTTCTGTCAGAAAAGAGGGTTTGGGCAACTTTGATTTGTATCGCTCAGAATTACAGGAAAATGGCCGATGGTCGGAGGTAAAGGCGTTGAGTTTTATCAATACTTCCGATGCCGATTTGTTTGCTGCCGTTGCGGCTTGTGGCGATTTGATGTATTTTGTTAAAGATAACGATATTTATACCGTAGAAGCTCCTTTTATTAGCTCTCAGACAATCCAAGGGGTACTTACCGACTCGCTAAGCAACCAAGCTGTTGCTACCAAAATTGCAATATACGATATTACATCGAATAGCAGGTTGCTGACATCTGTAACCTCCAATAGTGCCGACGGGCATTATCTAACGGTTTTGTCACCTCAAAAAAAATATTTGTTTGAAATACAAGATAAAAAATATGCCCTCAAAAGGGTGGTAGTTGACCTTAGCAACAAGACCGACTGTGAGTCTGTTACACAAAATATCAAATTGTCGCCGATTGTGGCAACAGCACCGACCCCTGAAGTAAGTGAAAATCAGCCAAAAGCACGAGAAGGTTCGCTAAAAGTTAGTTTTCAGGCAGTTGATGACCATACGAGTTTTGTGTTGCCTGCTACAATGACCCTTACCGAAAAGAAATCGTCTCAATCGGTATCGCTTATCAATAATGCCATTACTAGCCAATTTCATGCTTCTATAGCAGCAGGAGTCGACTACGAGCTGACAGTGTCGATGAAAGGCTACAGAGACCAAAAACAGTTGGTAAGGTTTGAAAATACCAAAGACGTAAATCCTGTTACTATCGTGAGGCTCGAATCGCTAGCTCCTAATTATACCATCAAAGCGATTGATGCAAAAACTAATACCGCTCTCAAAACTTGGAAAGCTGTTTTGACCGAGCAGTTTACCAATCAAACTGCAACTATAGAATCAGACCCTCAAACAGGTGTTAGCAAAACCACATTGGTGTCGGGCAAAAAATACAAGCTTGTGATTCAATCGGATTTATTTGAGGAAACGGAACAAGTTTTTACCAAATCCGACGACATGAAGGAAGTTAGTTTGAAGCTTATTCCAAGAAGGGTTTCAACCATCAATTTCAAAGCCTTCGATAACGATTCTCAAGCACCAATTTATGCGTCTTTCAAAGTAAAGACTAAAAAAGCAGGAAAAACCTTTGAGGGTAGCACCAATGCCACTAACGAGTTTTTTACCGTAAATTTAACAGGAAACGATAACCTAAAAATAGAAGTTAATGCCGATGGATACTTGCCTGTAGACAAGGAAATGGAAATTTCGGATTTGGTTTTGGGCGACCGCCGTATTTCTATCATCAATTTGATGTCAGACAAATATCCACTTACCATACGTATTTTAGATGCCGACACCAAGCAACTGATTAAAGAAGCTACCGTAAAAATTGCCGATTTGAGAACAGGCGAAATGAAACCTACACTAAAGGGCAATAATGGCGAATTTAAAGCCAATATGAAGCGTACTGGTTCGTTCGAGGTTTTTGTAAAAGCTGAAAACTATATCGGAATTTCGCAGAAAATCGAAGATATGCCCGAAGGCGGAACACTCAGTTTTATGATGAGCCGTCGCAAAACGATTCCTGTGGTATTTTCGGTAATAGATGGCCATACCAATAAGCCTGTAGTAGCAAATCTAACCATTAAGCTAGAAAAAGCCCTTATGACTGAGCATATTAAAGAACGCTCGGAAGCCGAAGTGAAAGTAACAGAAAAAGAAGTGTTTACAGTTGAAACGTCAGCCTTAACCTACAAGCAAAAGCAAAGTACATTCAATATGGCCGATTTTGTGGAAGGTAAAAAATACAATTATATTATCCGTCTCGAAAAAGCTTATTCTTTGATTACGGTAAAAGCCATAGACAAAAATACCCAAGAAAAAATAGAGGTAGACAGTTATGCTATTTATGATTTATCTGACAGAGCGTCTCGCCCAGAGGTGGTTAGAGGAACAGACGGTAATGCCACTGCTAGCTTATTGCCCGAAAACAAATATCGTATAGAATTGACCGCCCAAGGATATGAGCGTTTTTCGCTAGAGTTTAGCAATCTGGGTATTAGTGATTTGGTTTGTAGAATGGTACGTCAAGCCAAAGATTTAACCGTAAGTTTTTCGGCCAAAGACTCTACCACACAAAAACCCCTAGAAGCAATATTCAAGATTTATAAAATCAATATGTCACCTCTAGCACAAGGTATGACGGTTTCGGGCAAAATGGAATATAAAATGACTCTGCCTGCCCTAGACAGCTACGAAGTGGAGGTTTTTGTAAAAGGATATAATCCTAAAAAGGAAAGAATTACTTTTACAGACCCTGAAAAACAAAAAGTTTTTACCCTCTGGATGTCTCGTGACTATTCGCTGTTAAGTGTAAAAGTGATAAATGCCGAAACCAAAGGGGTGCTTAAAGATGCTGTGATTTCGTTGGTAGATGCCCAAACCAACAAGCCTGTGTCGGCTATAGTAACATTACCCAATGGCGAAGTGAGTGCTAATCTAAAACCTGGTAGTGTATATAAACTAAAAGTAAGTATGCCTAATTATGAGGTATTTGAGTCTGATATTCAGGCCACAATTGAAGACCTCAAGAAAGACATAGAACTAAAACCATTTCAGCAATACAAATTACAATTATATGCTATTGATGCTGTAAAGAAGCACAAAGTTCCTGCACAAGTGAAGGTGCTACTGCCTAGCGGTGATATTGTGGCACAAGGTACAACCGATAGTAGAAATGAGTTTTTGAATGTTACTTTGCTCGAAAAAATAAATTATACAATTGAAGTAAAAGCCGATGGATACAAGCTCTATGATGGCAGATTTATACCAGATGCAAGCATGAAAGGCGAAAAAGCTAAAACGGCTATTTGGTTAGAAAAAGAAGCGTTATTATCGTTTAGGGTACTCGATGCACAGACCAAAGCGGTCATACCAAGTGTCAAAGCAAAACTGGTAGATTTGAAGTCAAACCAAGAATTGCCCCTATCGTCTCAAGGCGATGATTTTATGGCTGATTTAAGCCCTGTAACAAGTTACCAATTGGATATACAAGCAATAGGGTATGTTTCGTATTCGGCCAGAGTAGAGCCAGCATCGGCCAATAAAAAACGAGAAATATTGTTGAACAAGTCCAACGAAGCTGTGGTAGCACAAGCACCAGTATTGACAGCTACACCAGTAGCTACTCCACAAGAACCTGCTACTATCGAAAAAATTGAAACAGGTAAATCGTTTGTTCTCAATCATGTATATTTTGAACAAAGTAGCTTTATTTTAAGGAAAGACTCTTATCCCGAGCTTGATAAAGTGGTGGCAATGTTAAAGGAAAATCCACTTGCCAAAATCGAAATAGCAGGACATACCGATAACGTAGGCGACCCTCGTTTGAATAAGGCACTTTCTGAAAATAGAGCGAAGGTTATTTTAAATTATTTTGTTAGCAAGGGCATCAACGAAGCCCGCCTGTCGTACAAAGGATATGGCGGTACAAACCCTGTTGCTCCTAACGACAATGAAGACAATAAAAAGAAAAATAGAAGAGTGGAAATTGTTGGGGTTCAGTAGAGAAGTAAGAGACGTTTCAACACTTTATTGCTGGTACAAGCCTTAAAAAAGTAAGATAGTTTCTGATAAGGGTTTCAATAAATAGAAAAATAGCTCGCAAAGTACTTTGTGAGCTATTTTTTTTGTACAAAAATGGTTAATTTGTAATGTCAGGCATTTTAAGAAACACTGTAATTCATTCTTTATTAGTCAACTTTATCAATAACTATCGTTATGCAAAAAGCTAAAACATTCTGGAGTATACTTCTGTTTTGTCTCATTGCCTTATTTCAGGCCAATGCAGATACACCCCAAGACCGAGTTTACGAAATGCGAATTTATTATGCCTCAGAAGGCAAATTTGAAGATTTGATGGCTCGGTTCCGCAATCATACACTCAAGTATTTTGCCAAACACAACATGAAAGTAGAAGGCTTTTGGTTGCCCCTCGAAAACAAAGAGAATAAAATGGTATATGTGTTGTCGTACCCTTCTCGTGAAGCCAGAGAAGCTTCTTGGAAAAGCTTTATGGCCGATACAGGCTGGCAAAAAGTAATGAAAGAAAGTGCCGTTAATGGCGAAATTGTGGCTAAAATAGAAAATTTGTTTTTGAAAATGACCGATTTTTCACCCTACAATATGAAATCGGTAGGAAATAGAATATTTGAATTAAGGGTTTATAAGGCTACCCCCAACAATTTACAGGCTCTGCTTGATAGATTCCGTGATAATACCGTCAAGCTACTCGAAAAACATGGTATGACCAATATTATTTATTGGACACCTATCGACAAAGCACAAGGAGCCGATGATATGCTATATTATATACTGGCTCATAAAGATAAAGAAACTAGCCTTGATGGCTTCAAAGCCTTTGGTGTTGACCCTGAGTGGCTCAGTGCCAAAAAGGCCACCGAGGCAAAGGCTGGCGGTTCTTTGACTGTAAGTATTACCTCCGAATACTGGGTTCCTGCCGATTTTTCTCCTATCAAATAAACAAGAAAAGCAGCTATTGTAGGTTTAGTAATAAATTCAATAACTCTGAATGTTTATGAGTTTTTATGGTTAGCTATTCAGCTAAAATTCTCCTTATACAAGATCTCCATCAGTAATAGATAACACTTTTCCTAACCCTAATACCACGTGTATTAGGGTGGGAAATAAATATACTAAAACTATAGATTTTGTATATTATATCGTATTAAAATGATTTTATATTAGAATCTTAGTTAATTTTGTAGTTATAAGAATAGTTTAATACATAGCATTACTTATCCTAGTATAGAAAAATACATCGTTCAGTTCTGATAGGTAATGTTTAAATCTTAATAAAATGAAGAATATTTTACTGATTGTAAGTCTTTTTTTGAGTATAGATTCACTAGCTCAAAAAATTCAGGGAAAAGTGATTGATGCCCAAAAGCAAGCATTGGTGGGTGTGAGTATTATTCAAAAAGGCACTAACAACGGAGTTGTGTCAAACAGCAATGGCGAGTTTGAACTACCATTAAAAGCCAATACCAACAACGAAATACAGGTATCATTGGTAGGATATATCACAAGAACAGTAAAATCGAGTGGTCAAGGCTCTCTTTCGATTGTCTTGCAGGAAGACACCAAGCAATTGAATGAAGTTGTGGTGGTGGGTTCTAGAAGTTCGCAAAATAGAACCGTAGTCAATTCGGCTGTACCTGTTGATATTATTGCCCTCAAAGATATTCAGACCACCAATCCATTGCTGAATGTCAATGATATTTTGAACTATTTAGTGCCATCGTTCAATGCCAATAGGCAATCGGCTTCAGATGGAACAGAGCATATCGACCCAGCTTCATTGCGTGGCCTTGGCCCCGACCAGGTGTTGGTTTTGATCAATGGTAAAAGAAGACATACTACGTCGCTGGTAAACTACCAAAACACCGTAGGGAATGGTTCGGTAGGAACAGACCTCAATGCTATTCCTGTAAGTGCTATCGACCGCATAGAGGTACTCCGTGATGGTGCATCGGCACAATATGGCTCGGATGCTATAGCTGGTGTAATCAATATAGTACTAAAGAAAAACGCAGGCTTTGCGGCCAATGCAACAGGTGGAGTTACCTCGCGAGGAGATGGCCAAACAGCAGACCTAAATTTGTATTATGGAACTACTTTTGCCAAAGAAAAAGGGCATGTGAGTATTGCTACACAATTTAATAACCGCGAAAAAACTTCTCGCTCACAAAATCATGATTTGATAATTTTTGACCAATCTAGTTTGGGAAATTTCTTTGCGTATGATTTTACCGAAAACCCAGCCGCATCTCGAAAATTTGATGATGATGAATTAAAAAAGAGAGGTTTAACTCGCGACGACTTTAATTTTCAGGTAGGCGATGCCAAAATTAGCAATATTCAAGCTTTTGTGAATTCGGGATATAAAGTATCTGAAAAAACAGAACTTTATGCTTTTGGTGGATTGGGTTTTAGAAAAGGCACAGGCTTTGGTTTTAGACGTTTGCCAAGCGAAGAAACCGTTGTATTGAGTTTATTTCCAAATGGTTTCCAGCCACATCTTAATTCTGATATTTTCGATGGGTCGTTGGCTGTTGGGGCTAAATTCAAACTAGGAGAGACCAGTATTTTAGACCTTAGCAATACTTTCGGGACTAACTCATTTGGCTACGAAGTAAGTAATACTAACAATGCTTCGTTGGGCGATAAAAGTCCTACTTCTTTCAATGCGGGTTCACACCGATTTTCACAAAATACCATAAATATTGATTATTCATCGTATTTGAAAGAGGTACTAAGTGGCTTAAACTTTGCCGCAGGAGCAGAATATAGAAATGAAAACTACCAAATTAAAGCAGGAGAGGAGGCATCGTATATCAACGGTGGAGCTCAGTCTTTCCCAGGTTTTAGTCCTTTGAATGCCCTCAATAAGAGCCGCCATAATTGGGCGTTATATACCGACCTAGAGGCCAATCTTACTACTAAGTTTTTGGTGAGTGGAGCATTACGATTTGAAGATTACTCAGATTTTGGGAATACCCTCAATGGCAAGGTTGCAGCACGTTATAGCTTTTCAGACGTATTTTCTATTCGTGGGGCATATAGTACTGGTTTCCGAGCTCCATCTTTGCATCAGCAGTATTTCAACAACATCGCCACAGACGTTGTAGATGGCGTTCTATTAAACTCTGGTATTTTTACCAACGACAGCCCTATCGCCAAAGCAATAGGTATACCAAAGCTAAAGCAAGAAACATCAAAAAATGCTACAGTAGGTTTTACCATTTCGCCTAGCAAAGCTTTTGCTATTACAGTAGATGCTTATCAAATACAAGTAGATGATAGAATTGTACTGACTGGCAATTTTGGGAATGATGCCTTTGGCGACCCAATTCCTGAGTTAAGAGCTATTTTTGCAACGGCAGGAGCTTCAACGGGTCGTTTTTTTACGAATGCTATCAATACCCGTACACGAGGTATCGACTTGGTAATATCGCATAAAACATCGCTTGGTAATGGGAGTTTACAAACTTCTTTCTCGGGTAATTACAACAAAAACGAGGTGACAAAAGTAAATCCGTTGTCTGATAAGCTAGCTGGACAAGAAGATATTTATTATGGGCCACAAGAAAGAAGTTTGATAGAAACCAATTCACCCAACATAAAAAGTACATTGCAGTTTGTATATAGTGTAAACAAAATAAGTTTTATGTATCGTAATACTTATTTTGGCAAAGTAACACGTAATGGTTTTCCATTTGGAGGCGAGCAGGTACACGCTGCAAAAGTGGTGGCCGATATAACAGCTTCGTACAAAATTACGAAGGCGTTGAGTGCAACCCTCGGTGCAAACAATGTATTTGATGTATTTCCTGACAAGCAAATTTATGAAAACTCCTATTTTGGGGTTTTCAAATACGCTCCTGTACAAATGGGTACAACAGGACGATATATGTTTGCAAGACTCAGTTATAACTTATAATATTGTAAAAGAGGCGACACTCAAGTCGCCTCTTTTTTTTAAGATATTCATTCATGTCAAAGATTCATAAGATAGGTTGGAAAACAGCAATTACTTTGGTAGTATCTAATATGGTAGGTACAGGTGTTTTTACAAGCCTTGGGTTTCAGCTCAACGATGTACAAAATGTATGGAGTATTGTCTTGTTGTGGGTTTTGGGAGGTGTTTTGGCCTTAATTGGGGCATTTACTTTTGCCGAATTGGGTACACATTATCAAAAATCGGGAGGCGATTATATATTTATTAGTGAAGGGTTTCACCCATATTTAGGATATTTATCGGCTTGGACATCCATGATAGTTGGTTTTTCGGCTCCTGTAGCTATTGCTGCTATTGCCATGGAAGCCTATTTGTCGCCTTTTGCTATTCCGCATTTGAGGGCATATACTGTTCTTATTATTGTTGCAATCTCCTTTTTTCACTCTTTTAGCTTAAAGCAAAGCGGTACATTTCAGGTAGCTACAACCATTATAAAA
>VFQP010002219.1_pt1 | contig 22463 bp, 27 predicted proteins | sample 3512351 | NCBI WGS metagenome assembly VFQP01 (sample SAMN10412372, study PRJNA504923) | tailings metagenome | isolation source: Relicate 1 Philex TSF1 revegetated site | place: Philippines: Tuba, Benguet | collected 2017-08-29
CCGGCCTGTACGCCGTGGGCGAGACCACCTGCACCGGCCTGCACGGCGCCAACCGCCTGGCCAGCAACTCGCTGGTGGAGTGCATGGTGTTCGCGCAAGGTGCCGTGGGCGCCATCCGCAACGCACCCCACGACGCCACGCCGGCCATGCCGCTGTGGGACGACAGCCGCGTGACCGACGCCGACGAGCGCGTGGTGATCTCCCACAACTGGGACGAGCTGCGGCGCTTCATGTGGGACTACGTCGGCATCGTGCGCACCAACAAGCGACTGGAGCGCGCCGCACACCGCATCTCGCTGCTGCAGGCGGAAATCCACGAGTTCTATTCGCAGTTCCACGTCACGCCCGACCTGCTGGAGCTGCGCAACCTGGTGCAGGTGGCCGACCTGATCGTGATGTCGGCCATGATGCGGCGCGAGAGCCGCGGCCTGCACTTCAGCCGCGACTACCCCGATCTGCTGCCGGACGCCAAGCCGACGATTCTGGTCCCCCCCGCGCGCTGACGCGCACCCCCAGGGGGCGATGCCTGCGGCCTGGCAGAGCCAGTTCCGCGGCATCCTGGATTGTGGGGCCGCTAGGCCGCGCCGATGTTCGGCACCAGAGCGCCAGGGTTGTTGCCGGATTTCAGCGCGGAAGTGAACGCCAGCATGCGGTCGATGGGCTGGCGCGCGCGGGGAATGAGCGCCGGATCGACGTGGATCTCGTTCAAGCCCTTTTCCAGCACCTGCGCCACACCCGCCAGGCCATTCATCGCCATCCACGGGCAATGCGCACAACTCTTGCAGGTGGCGCTGTTGCCGGCGGTGGGTGCTTCGAAGAACACCTTGCCGGGGTTCTGCTGGCGCAGCATGTGCATCATGCCGTTGTCGGTGGCCACGATGAACTCGGTGGCGTCCATCTCGCGCGCCGCCTTGAGGATGGCCGAGGTGGAGCCCACGGCGTCGGCCAGGGCCACCACCTCCGCCGGGCTTTCCGGGTGCACCAGCACCTTGGCCTTGGGATGCTCTTTCTTGAGCGCTTCCAGTTCGAACGACTTGAACTCGTCGTGCACGATGCAGGAGCCCGTCCACATCACCATGTCGGCGCCCGTCTCGCGCTGGATGTACGCCCCCAGGTGCTTGTCGGGTGCCCACAGGATCTTGTGGCCCTTGTCCTTGAGCGCGCTCACGATGTCGAGCGCGCAGCTCGAGGTCACCAGCCAGTCCGACCGCGCCTTCACCGCCGCGCTGGTGTTGGCGTACACCACCACCGTGCGGTCCGGGTGCGCATCGCAGAAGGCGCTGAACTCGTCGATCGGGCAGCCCAGGTCCAGCGAGCAGTTCGCGTCGAGGTCCGGCATGAGCACGGTCTTCTCGGGGCTCAGGATCTTGGCGGTCTCGCCCATGAAGCGTACGCCCGAGACAACCAGCGTGGTCGCGCTGTGGTCGCGCCCGAAACGCGCCATCTCCAGCGAATCGCTCACGATGCCACCGGTCTCGATGGCCAGGTCCTGCAGGTCGGGGTGCACGTAGTAATGCGACACCATCACGGCGTTGCGTTCCTTCAGCAACTGGCGGATGCGTTCCTTGAGCGCGGCGCGCTGCTTCGGGCCCGGCTCGACCGGCACACGCGCCCAGGCATGCTGCGTCGGGCACGCCGGCTGTTCGTATTCCACGTCGATGACAGCGGTGTCGTCTGGGGTGTTCATGGCGTTGTCGTGTCTCGGGTTCCCGGCGCCTCAGAGCGTCTGGAAGCGCATGGAAAAGTCGGTGGCCTTGACGTCCTTGGTCAGGCCCCCGATGGAGATGCGGTCGACCCCGGTTTCTGCAAGGGCCCGCACCGTGTCCAGGTTCACGCCACCCGAAATCTCGAGCACCGCACGGCCGGCATTGCGGCGCACCGCGGCGTTCAGCGTGGGGATGTCCATGTTGTCGAGGAGCACCATGGTGGCACCGCAGGCCAGCGCCTCATCGAGCTGGGCCAGCGTTTCCACCTCGATTTCGACAAAGCGCGCATCGGGCGCCTTCTCGCGCACGCGTTGCAGCACCTGCGCCACGCCGCCCGCCGCGGCGATGTGGTTTTCCTTGATCAGCACCGCGTCGTACAGGCCGATGCGGTGGTTCACGCCACCGCCGGTCTTCACCGCGTACTTCTGCGCCAGGCGCAGGCCGGGCAGGGTCTTGCGCGTGTCCACGATGGCCGCGCGCGTTCCCGCCACGGCGGCCACGTACACGGCGGTCTGCGTGGCCACGGCCGACAGCAGCTGCAGGAAGTTCAGCGCCGTGCGCTCGGCCGTCAGCAGCGGCTGCGCGCGGCCTTCGATGGTGAGCACGGTCTGGTCGGCCTGGCAGCGCGCGCCCTCGGCCACGTGCCAGTTGAGGCGGGCCTGCGGATCGAGCGCGCGCACCGCGGCCTCGACCCAGGGCTGGCCGCAGACGACCGCGCTCTCGCGCGCGAGGATGCGGGCGCGCGCCGGGCGCTGCGGATCCACCAGCGCGGCGGTGAGATCGCCCGTGGCCACGTCTTCGGCCAGGGCCCGCGCCACGTCCTGCGCGGCCAGCGCGGCGAGGTCGGCGGCGTCGAATTCGGAGAGGTGTTTCATCGTGGGAAAGGGCTGGGCACCTTCATGGTGCGATGCACTATAGTCCGCCATTCTCGTTCACCGCCCGGCCCGGCACCGGTCCCAGACATGAGCAACCCCACCTCCGCCACGCCGTACGGCACCTTGCCCACCGCGTCGCCGTTGCCCGCGCGCAAGCCCGTGAGCCTGCCCCGCCTGGCCGAGATGCGCGAGCGCGGCGAGAAGATCACCATGCTCACCGCCTACGACGCGACCTTCGCGGCCGTGGCCGATGCCGCGGGCGTGGAATGCCTGCTGGTGGGCGACTCGCTCGGCATGGTCTGCCAGGGCCTGGCCAGCACCTCGGGCGTCACGCTCGAGACCATGGCCTACCACGTGGAAAGCGTGGCGCGCGGCCTGCGCCGCGTGCAGGGCACGGCCTGGCTGCTGGGCGACCTGCCGTTCGGCAGCTACCACGAATCGAAAGAACAGGCCATGCGCAGCGCGGCGCAGCTGGTGCACGCGGGCGCGCACATGATCAAGCTCGAAGGCGGCGGCTGGACCGCCGAGACCGTGCGCTTCCTGGTCGAGCGCGGCATCCCCGTCTGCGCCCACCTGGGCCTCACGCCGCAGACCGTGCACGCGCTCGGCGGCTACCGCGTGCAGGGCCGCGGCGACCAGGCCGCGCTCACGCTCAAGCGCCACGCGCTCGAACTGCAGGACGCCGGCGCCACCATGCTGGTGCTGGAGATGGTGCCCGCCGCCCTCTCGGCCGAGATCACGCAGCAACTGCCGCACTGCCACACGATCGGCATCGGCGCCGGCAAGGGCACCGCCGGGCAGGTGCTGGTGATGCACGACATGCTCGGCGTGAACCTGGGCAAGAACCCGAAGTTCGTGCGCAACTTCATGGAGGGCGCCAGCGGCGTGCGCGAGGCCATGGCGGCATACGTGACCGCCGTCAAGGACGGCAGCTTTCCCGACGACGAATTGCACGCCTGGTGATCAAGCCCCTTTTCGCGCCTCACTTTTCATGAAACTCGTTCACACCATCGAAGAGCTGCGCACCGCGCTGCGCCCTTTCAACTCGCCCGCCCTCGTGCCCACCATGGGCAACCTGCACGACGGTCACCTGGACCTGGTTCGCACCGCGAAACCGCTGGGTGACGTCACCGTGGCAAGCATCTTCGTGAACCGCCTGCAGTTCGCGCCGCACGAGGATTTCGACACCTACCCCCGCACCCTGCAGGCCGATTGCGACAAGCTCGCCGCGCAGGGTTGCGACGTGGTGTTCGCGCCTTCGGAAAAAGAGATGTACCCCGAGCCTCAAGGCTTCAAGGTGCAGCCCCCCACCGAGCTGGCGGACATCCTGGAAGGTCACTTCCGTCCCGGGTTCTTCACCGGCGTGTGCACGGTGGTCATGAAGCTCTTCCAGACCGTGTTGAGCGAAGCCAAAGGCCCGCGCTACGCCGTCTTCGGCCAGAAGGACTACCAGCAGCAGATGGTGATCCGCCGCATGGTGCATCAGTTTGCGCTGCCGGTCAGCATCGTGAACGTGCCCACGCAGCGCGCCGCCGATGGCCTGGCGCTGAGTTCGCGCAATGGGTACCTGAGCGAGATCGAACGCGCCGAAGCCGTCCAGCTTTCGCTCGCCTTGCGCGCGCTCGGGCGCGATGCGCTGGCCGCCGCGGACGGCCTGGCCCGTCACCTGCCCACACTCGAAGACCGGGCGATGCAGGCCTTGAAGGCGCGTGGCTGGCAACCGGATTACCTCACCGTGCGTCGCCGCGCCGACCTGCAGTCCCCGCAAGCGGGCGATGCGCTCGTGGTGCTGGGTGCAGCGCGTCTGGGCAAGACGCGCCTGATCGACAACTTCGAGGTCTAGAGGGTTTCCTGCTTCGGGTCGCGGCCCATCAGCGTGGCCACGGCCTGTGCGGGCTTCAGGCGGCCTTCGAGCAACGCCACCACAGCCTCGCTGATCGGCATGTCCACGCCCAGCAGACGAGCCCGCTGCACCGCCGTGCGCGCGGTGTAGACCCCTTCGGCCACATGACCCAGCGAATCCACCGCCTGCCGCAGGTTCATGCCCTGGGCCAGCAACTGGCCCACCTTGCGGTTGCGCGACAGGTCGCCGGTGGCCGTGAGCACCAGGTCCCCCAGGCCCGAGAGGCCCATGAAGGTTTCTGCGCGCGCGCCCAGCGCCATGCCCAGCCGGGTCATTTCGGCCAGCCCACGCGTGATCAACGCCGCGCGGGCGTTCAGGCCCAGCCCCAGGCCGTCGCACAGGCCAGTGGCGATGGCCAGCACGTTCTTCACCGCACCTCCCACCTCCACGCCTGCCATGTCGTCGTTCGCGTAGATGCGCAGGGTGGGACTGTGGAAAGCGGCCACCAGCACGTCGCGCACACAGGCGTGTTCGCTGGCGGCCACCAACGCGGTCGGCTGGCCTTGCGCCACCTCCTGCGCAAAGCTGGGCCCGCTGAGCACACCGGCCTTGAGCCGGGGCGCCACCTGCGCCTGGACTTCCTGGCCCAGCAGGCCTGCGGACCAGGCGTCCTCTTGCGGTGCCTCGAAGCCCTTGCAGAGCCAGGCGACCGGGGAGGGATGGTCCTTCAACTGCCCGAGGAGGCCCCGGAGGCCGGCCATCGGGGTGCCGATGACCAGCAGGTCGGCATCGCGCCATTCGGCCTCGTGACCGTCCATCGGTCCACTGGTGATGTCCAGGTTGGGCGGCAGCGAAATGCCCGGCAGGTAGCGGCGGTTTTCGCGGTGAACGCGCATGTCCTCGGCCTGCCGCGCGTCGCGCGCCCACAGGCTGACCTGGCGGAATTCACCTTCCTGGGCGGCGGCACTGGCGGCCAGGGCGGTGCCCCAGGCACCGGCGCCGAGCACGACGATCTTCATCGGACCGGGGTCGGACTGTGAAGCGTCTTACTGCGTGACGATGCGAGGCGCGTCCTGCTCCGCCTGGGCCTGCTGCTGTTCGTACATGGCCTGGAAGTTGATTTCGGCCAGATGCACCGGCGGAAAACCGCCGCGCTGCACCAGGTCGGCCACGTTGCTGCGCAGATAGGGATACACGATCTGGGGGCAGGCGATGCCCATGATGGGGCCCATCTGCTCCTGCGGCAGGTTGCGGATTTCAAAGATGCCGGCCTGCTTGGCCTCCACCAGGAACACCGTGCGGTCCTTGATCTTGGTGGTCACCGTGGCGGTCACGCAGACCTCGAACACCCCGTCGGCCGCCGGGCTGGCTTCCACGCCCAGCTGAATGTCCACCGAAGGCTGTTCCTGTTCCAGCAGGATGGCCGGCGAATTGGGCTGCTCCAGCGAGGCTTCCTTGAGGTAGAGGCGCTGGATCTGGAAAATGGGTTCCTGGTTTTCTGCCATGGTGTGTCTCGGAAAGAGGGGGAAAAGCCAAGCCCGCCGGGGCATCGATCCCGCAGCGGGCAAAGACGGCGATTATGGCAGGCCGGCCGGCGCGCCCACCCCGCGGCTCAGGCCTGCAACAGGGGCGTGAGGCCGCCCCGGCCGTCGAGCGCATGCAGGTCGTCGCAGCCACCAACGTGGGTGTCACCAATGAAGATCTGCGGCACGCTGGTGCGCCCGGTCAACTGGGTCATCTGGGACCGCAAGCCGGGCTGGCCGTCCACGTAGATTTCCTCCAGATCGACCACACCCCGGCGCTCCAGCAGCGATTTGGCGCGGCTGCAGTACGGGCAGTACGCGCTGGTGAACATCTTGACCTTGGCCATGCGGGCAGCTTCCTGAAATCCGAAAACCCGGATGATCAGGCTTTTTCCACCGGCAGGCTGGCCGTGCGCCAGGCGCCCATGCCGCCGGTCAGGGATTGGGCATCGGCGTAGCCCAGTTTCTTGGCAATGGCCACACCCTTGTTGGAGCGGGCACCGTTGGCGCACACGAAGATCAGCGGTACGGCCTTGTTCTTGACCGTCGTCGGCAGCTTGGCCTCCAGTTCGCTCAAAGGCAGGTTCTTCGCCCCGATCACGTGCCCGGCGGCAAATTCCTTGGGTTCACTGACGTCGATCACGACCGCCTTTTCGCGGTTCATGCGCTGCACCGCCTGCGTGGCGCTGAGCGTTCCAGCGCGGCCACCCGCGGAAACGGAGGGCCAGAGCAGCATGGCGCCGGCGGACACGGCCACGGCAATGAGAACCCAGTTTTCGATGAAGAAACTCACGGAGACACCTTTCGAGTAAGCCCGGGATTTTAGAATGCTCGCTTGCCTCGCCCGCCATCCGACTTTCAACACCCCCTTTCTCCATGCACAAACTCGTCCTGATCCGCCACGGCGAATCCACCTGGAACCTCGAAAACCGTTTCACCGGCTGGACCGACGTGGACCTGACCCCGACCGGCCTGGAACAGGCCAGGAATGCCGGCCGCCTGCTCAAGGCCGAGGGCTACGACTTCGATCTGGCCTACACCAGCGTGCTCAAGCGCGCCACCCGCACGCTGTGGCACGCGCTGGACGAAATGGACCGCACCTGGCTGCCCGTGGTGCACAGCTGGCGCCTCAACGAGCGCCACTATGGGGCGCTCCAGGGCCTGAACAAGGCCGACATGGCGCGCCAGTACGGCGATGAGCAGGTGCTGGTCTGGCGCCGCAGCTACGACACCCCGCCGCCGCCCCTGGAAGCCAACGATCCCCGCAGCGAGCGCGGCGACCGGCGGTACGACCGCCTCAAGCCCGAAGACATTCCGCTGACCGAATGCCTCAAGGACACGGTGGCGCGCGTGCTGCCGTTCTGGAACGAAGCCGTGGCGCCGGCCCTCAAGGCGGGCAAGCGGGTGGTGATCGCCGCGCACGGCAACAGCATCCGCGCCCTGGTGAAGTACCTCGATGGCGTGTCCGACACCGACATCGTCGGCCTCAACATCCCCAACGGCATCCCGCTGGTGTACGAGCTCGACGCCGAACTGCGTCCGCTGAAGCACTACTACCTGGGCGACGCCGAGGCGGCGGCCAAAGCGGCGGCCTCCGTGGCCGCACAAGGCAAGGCCTGAACGGGTGATCTGTCACGCCCGCCTCGAATAACCAAGGCGGCACTTGGGGAACCGACCCTGTCCGCCTTGCTCCAAGGTGTATATTGGCCCGACCGGGTCTGACAGGCCCTGTACGGGCGTCTTATTTGGGGTATCTCGATGGCTAAACAGGTGAGTCACAAGCTCAAGATTGCAGGTTGGGTGGCTGTTGGCGCGGTGGCGGGTGCGCTGACCACGGTTCAACTGCAGGCGGTGGCCCGCGGCACGCTGGCTCCCCTGCCGCTGGAAGAGTTGCAACAACTTGCAGCCGTCTTCGGCATGGTCAAGACCGACTACGTGGAACCGGTCGATGAGAAAAAGCTCATCTCCGAGGCCATTTCCGGCATGGTCGCCAGCCTGGACCCGCATTCCCAGTACTTCGACAAGAAGTCTTACAAGGAATTCCGGGAAGGCACCAGTGGCCGCTTCGTGGGCGTGGGCATCGAAATCTCCATGGAAGACGGCCTGGTCAAGGTGGTGTCCCCGATCGAGGATTCCCCGGCCTTTCGCGCCGGCCTCAAATCGGGCGACCTGATCACCAAGATCGACGACACCGCCGTCAAGGGCCTCACCATCAACGACGCGGTCAAGCTCATGCGCGGCGAACCGCGCACCAAGGTGCTGCTGACCATCTTCCGCAAGGACGAGGACCGCACCTTCCCGGTGACCATCACGCGCGAGGAAATCAAGACGCAGAGCGTGAAGTCGCGGGTGGTCGAGCCCGGTTATGCCTGGGTGCGCGTTTCCCAGTTCCAGGAACGCACCATCGAGGACTTCGCCCGCAAGCTCGAGGACATCTACAAGACGGATCCCAACCTCAAGGGCCTGGTGCTGGATCTGCGCAACGACCCAGGCGGCCTGCTGGACGCGGCCGTCGCCCTGTCGGCCGTGTTCCTGCCTGAGAACGTGACCGTGGTGTCCACCAACGGGCAGCTCGAAGACAGCAAGTTCATCTACAAGGCGATCCCGCAGCACTACCTGCGCCGTGGCGGCACCGACCCCATCAAGCGCCTGACGGAAACCACCAAGGGCGCGCTCAAGCGCGTGCCGCTGGTGGTGCTGGTCAACGAAGGATCCGCCTCGGCGAGCGAGATCGTGGCCGGCGCCCTGCAGGACCACAAGCGCGCCACCGTCCTGGGCAGCCAGACCTTCGGCAAGGGCTCCGTGCAGACGGTGCGCCAGCTCACTCCGGACACCGGCCTCAAGCTGACCACCGCGCGCTACTACACGCCGTCGGGCAACTCCATCCAGGCCAAGGGCATCGTGCCCGACGTGATGGTCGACGAGACACAGGAAGGCAACGTGTTTGCGGCGCTGCGCACCCGTGAGGCGGACCTGCAGAAGCACCTGGGCAACGGCAAGAATCCGGCCGAACCGCCCATGACCGACGCGCGCCGCGCCGAAGAGCAGCAGCGCGACGAGGCCCGCGAGATCGCGCGCAAGCGGGTGGAAGAGGAAGCCCGCAAGAACCCAGGGCAGCGCCTGGTGCCCGAGTTCGGCAGCGACAAGGACTTCCAGCTCCAGCAGGCGCTCAACCAGCTCAAGGGCCGCCCGGTGCTGGTGAGCAAGACGCTGGAAGTGCGTCCGCCCGAGAAGAAAGAAAACTGACGCACACGCCGGGCGGCTGCCAGAGGGCGCGCCCCGCAAGACGCTCGTGGACGACGCCCAGCTCCTGCGCTACTCGCGCCACATCCTGCTCAACGAACTCGGCGTCGAGGGCCAGGAAAAACTGCTCGCCTCGCATGCGCTGATCATCGGCGCGGGCGGGCTCGGCTCGCCCGTGGCGCTGTACCTGGGCAGCGCGGGGGTGGGCCGCATCACGGTGGTGGACCACGATGTGGTCGACGAGACCAACCTGCAGCGCCAGATCGCGCACAACCTGGCCCGCGTGGGCCGGCCCAAGGCCGAGTCGGTGCGTGAGGCCATCGCGGCCATCAACCCTGATGTCCGCGTCACGCCGCTGGTGCAGCGCGCCGACGACACCTTGCTGGACGAACTGGTGCCGCAAGCCGACGTGGTGCTGGACTGCACCGACAACTTTGCCATTCGCCACACCATCAACCGCGCCTGCGTGAAACACGCCAGGCCGCTGGTGTCGGGCGCGGCGATCCGCATGGATGGGCAGCTCAGCGTGTACGACACCCGCGACGCCGAGCGACCGTGCTACGCCTGCGTGTTCCCCGAAAACGCCGACCTGGAAGAGACGCGCTGCGCGACCCTGGGTGTGTTCGCGCCGCTGGTCGGCATCGTGGGCAGCATGCAGGCGGCCGAAGCGCTCAAACTGCTCACCGGCCTGGGTTCGCGCCTCACCGGCCAGTTGCTCATGCTCGACGCACGGGACATGGGCTTTCACCAGATCGCCCTGCCCCGCAACCCGCATTGCGAGGTGTGCGCCACACGCGCCTGAGACTCAAGGCAAGGGACAGGGCCCGTGGCGGCGCCGGAAATCGCGCGGCAACTCGGCGGCCGCATCGGCCACCACACCCAGGCCGGCCTTGCGCGCGGCGTCTTCCTGCCGCGCATAGGGCCCCGGGCTGCGGCCCCAGCGGTACGACCACGCCACCCCACGCGCGACCAGCCAGCCACCCACGTCTTCATTTCGGTGGCTGATGCGCGCCAGCCCCCGTCCATAGTCGTCGTGACTTCTCACGCGCACCTGCACCACCTGGTCGAGCACGCGCGCGGCCAGGGCATCGCGCGCGGCCTCCCCACCGGTCTGGCAGATCTCGGGGGCGTCGATGCCGTCCAGGCGCAACTTGCGATACCGCCCACCCGCGAGCGGCTTGACCCACAGGGTGTCGCCATCGAACACGCGGCTCACGCGGGCCGCGTAGGCATCGTCATTGGCTGGCCCAGGCGCCTGGGCACCGGCTGCGGTGCAGGTGAGCGCCGCCAGGCACAGGACGAGCCTGCGCGGCAGCCTCACCCCTTCTTGCCACCCATGACGAGCAGGACGGCACCGATCACGATCGCGCCGACACCGGCCCACACGGGCACGTTGACGGTTTCCTTTTCCTTCACGGAGAGCTCCAGGGGGCCGAGCTTCACGGCTTCCGTGTTCTTGGTGTAGCTGAAGCTGCCATAAACCAGTCCGATGGCGCCGGCTGCGATGAGGATGATGCCGATCAACTTGGCGGTGTTCATGGGATGTGTCCTCTGAAGGTCATGCGCTTCCGTAGAGCGTCCGACATGAACGTCACGCAGCGCAGTGCCGATGATGCACCAAACACAGGCGGCTTTCGCGACCTGAAACAACACACGCCTCAGGGGGTATCGAACAGGCGCGTGTACCTGCGCTGCATCTCGTCGGTGTCCACGTCCTCGATGGAATGGCCGATCAGCCAGCGGTGCCCGAAAGGGTCGCGGACCACGCCCGATCGCTCGCCGTAGAACGCGTCCTGCGCCTCCCGCTCCAGGCTGCCGCCGGCCGCCACCGCCTGTTCGATCATGCGATCGGCGTTGTCGACATGCAGGTGGATGGACACCGGCGTGGCGCCGATGGACGAGGCACTGCGGATGCCGTATTCCGGGAATTCGTCGCACAGCATCACCGTCATGGGACCGAACGCCATCTCGGCGTGGCCGATGCGACCGCTGGGTTCGGTCAAGCGGAATTTCTCGCTCGCGCCGAACGCACGCTGGTAGAAATCGATCGCGGCGGCGGTGTCGGACACGCACAGGTAGGCAAACACTTCTTCGATTTTCATGGGTCACCTCGGGAAGTTGTGAAAAGAGGACGGCATCTTCCCCACGCGCTGCCGCGACGTATAGAAAAAATTTGACCTCAGGTCGGCCGCGTCGGCGCGCGCTCGATCGGCAAGTGGTTTGCGTGTGCGGGTGAGACGCGGCGATAGGCCTGCGGCGTGACCCCGGTGAACGCCAGGAAATCGCGGTTGAAGTGCGACTGGTCGCTGTAGCCGGCATCCGCCGCCAGCGCAGCCAGCGGCTCGTCGGCATCCCGCCCCATGGCGGACAGCACGCCCTGGAACCGCTGCACCCGAAGCCAGCTCTTGGGCGGTAGTCCGACAGACTGCCGGAACAGCGCGATAAACCGGCGGTGGCTGACGCCGCTGTGGCGCACGGCATCCGCCACGGTCCAGGCGGCAGGGCTCTCGCCCAACGCCGCCGCGATCGCGGGGTGCAACCCGCGCACGCGCGGCAGGTGGGCCAGCAGCGCGGCTTCGAGCAGGGCCAGCCGGTCTTCGGCGCTCCGGTTCTCCTGCAGCCGGGCCCGAAGACGGTGGACGTCTGCGCCCCACAGATCGTCCAGCGGCGTGTGCCGCTCGGCCAGTTCGTCGGCGCCCACGCCGAACAGGCAGGGCGCTGCGCCCGGGCGCAGCACCGCGCCCACCGAACAGGAGGGCCCCGAGCTCTCCCGGATGTAGAAACCGGAGCGCGCACCGCCCACCAGCGCAGCCGGGACGGTCCGCCCCACGGGGTCGTAGCGCGGGTCCGCGATGCGCAGGGGGCTGTCGGTCAGGCGCAGGACGAGGTGCATGAGGCCGCTGGGTAGTGCGTGCTCGCGCACCGCCTGTTCCGCCCCACCGCCGGGTTCGCCATCGCTGGCCCACACCAGCGACACAAAGGGTCGCAGTGCGGGCATCGGCGGGCGTTGCAATGTGGTCATGGCGGGTCCTCGCGACAGGCCGGGCGCCTGGCACGGAAACGCCAGCGTATCAGGCGCTCAGGCGCTCGTCGAGCCGCCGCAGCCCGGCCACGGTCTGCAGGCAGGCCTGGGCGGCCTCGGTGCCTTTCACGGCGAAATGCCGCAGGAAGTACTTGCGGTGCTCGGCGTGCTCGTGGAAATGGTGCGGCGTGAGCACGGCCGAGATCATGGGCACGCCGGTGTCGAGCTGCACGTCCATGAGTGCCTGCACCACGGTCTGCGACACGAAGTCGTGGCGGTAGATGCCACCATCGACCACCAGCGCGCTGCCCACCACGGCGGCGTAGCGGCCGGAGCGGGCCAGCCGCTGCGCGTGCAGCGGGATCTCGAAAGCGCCGGGCACGTCGAACACGTCGATGGCACCGGTGTCGAAACCGTTGCGCGCCATCTCGGCGAAGAAGGCATCGCGCGCCTGGTGCACGATGTCGGCATGCCAGGACGCCTCGACAAAGGCGAAACGCAAGCCGGCGGGCAAGGAAACGATGGGATCGTTAACGGTAGCTTCTGACTGATTCATGGTGTCCTCGAATCGGGAGTGGCCAAAAAATCAGGGCGCACAAGCGCGAATGCCAGCCGATGGCGCAAAGCACCGCCGGAGCACACGGCTCGCGCTCTCTTTCATCCGGACTCTGGCACCCGTTGCCGGATGCCTTACCGTCGGTCCCGGGATCTCACCGGGTCTGCTGACCCCACGCACCGCACTGAAGGGTGCCTGGGCGCTCGCGGCACTCGTGTGGTCGTGTCGCCACGCCACCATCACCGCCGGTGGGGAATCTCACCCCGCCCTGAGAACGCTGTTGTCCGGCACGCGGGCCGAACCGGCGAATTGTAGGCAGGCGCGGCCAACCCCACGGCGCCGCGGGTTGAAGCTCAGGCGCTGACGATCCAGCCTTCCAGCGGATCGAACGCCGGCAGGCCCCAGCGCGGGTGGCCTGCCTCGTGCTGGTGCCGGGCCCACGCCGCCTGCAGCAGGCATAGCACGGCGTCCAGGCTGTCGCCACTGGCGTCGTCGGCCAGGGCGTCGCGCTGGCCGTGCGTGAGCCGCAGGCGCAGCCCGCAGGCGGCCAGCAGCGGGGCCTGGCCGTTCTCCAGCGCATTGACCAGGGTCTTGCGGGCGATCAGGCGGTCCGGCGTCTGGCGGGCCTTGTCGTCGCTCTTGTACGAGACCGTGCCCAGCACGCTGCGCGCCAGCAGGCCCGGGTACGCTTCGAGTCCCACGCGCGTGCCGTCGCCCGGCCACAACCCCGGCAGCGTCACGCCCGCCTCGATGAGGCGCGGCACCCCTGCGTGCAGCATGTAGGCCACGGGCGGATTGACCCATTTCATGCTCGGGCTGGAGCCGGCCGGGCCATCGGTGGCGCGATGCGCGAACTTGCTGCCGGTCGGCCTGGCATCGCAGAACGACGCGAAGGCGTCGCGAATGGCCGGGCGCGAGAGACCGGCGTAGTGCGCCATGCAGGCGCGCCAGTCGGTGGGCCATCCCAGGGCGGTGATGAGTTCGCGCGGCAGGCCGAAAGGCAGGTCGAAGCCACCCACCCATTCGCCCGGCGCGGCCAGGCGATCGCGCCAGCCGTCGAGCGACTCGAATCGCTCCATCGCGTCGAGCCACACACGGCCGCGGTCGACCCGGCCCACGGCCAGGGTGATGGGTTTGCGGTGGCTCGGTGCGCTGGTGAAATCGCAGCCGAGCAGGAGCGGGCTCACGAGCGCGCTCAGGCGCGGCCGATGATGCTGGCCGTGGCCATCAGCTCTTCCAGCAGGGCCAGCGAGACCTTGCCCGAGACGGCGTAGGGATCGAACTCGGGGCGCTCGGAATACTTCAGCACGATGGAGATGTTGAGCTTGGAGAGGTTGACCTGCCCCATGGTCCAGCCGCCGAACCGGCGCTCGGTGATTTCCTCGTAGTGCAACAGCTCCACGCTCGCGTGGCGAAGGTCGGCCACGATGTGGTTGTAGAGCTCGTTGACCGCACCGCGCCCGCCCTCGATGGCCTGCAGGAACACACCACCACCGTAGCAGAGCACCCCGGTGATGCCGTTGCCCATGTTGTGCGAGCGCGAGGTCTCCAGGATGGACTCGATGGCCTTGGCGTCTTTTTCGACCGCGCGACTGACGTAGAGCAGACGTACCAGCATGGGGTTCTTCTTCGAATGGGTGGGGGGTCAGCGGGGAATGAGCGCGAGGAATTCGCGGCGCAGGTTGGAGTCCTTGAGAAACACGCCGCGCATGACCGAGTTGATCATCTTGCTGTTCATGTCCTTCACGCCGCGCCAGGCCATGCAGTAGTGGCTGGCCTCCATGACGATGGCCAGGCCATCGGGCTGCGTCTTCTCCTGGATCAGGTCGGCCAGCTGCACCACCGCCTCTTCCTGGATCTGCGGGCGGCCCATGATCCATTCGGCCATGCGCGCGTACTTGGACAGGCCGATCACGTTGGTGTGCTCGTTGGGCATCACGCCGATCCAGATCTTGCCGATGACGGGGCAGAAGTGGTGGCTGCAGGCGCTGCGCACCGTGATCGGACCGACGATCATCAGTTCGTTGAGGTGCTCGGCGTTGGGAAACTCGGTGACGCTCGGACCGGTCACGTAGCGGCCGTTGAACACCTCCTTGAGGTACATCTTGGCCACCCGGCGCGCGGTGTCGCCGGTGTTGTGGTCGTTCTCGGTGTCGATGACCATGGCGTCGAGCACGCCCTGCATCTTCACGGTCACTTCATCGAGCAACTGCTCGAGTTCGCCGGGCTGGATGAACTCGGCGATGTTGTCGTTGGAATGGAAACGCTTGCGAGCCGCCTTGACGCGCTCGCGGATCTTGACGGAAACGGGCACGCCGATGTCGTCGTCGGAGGGGGCGGCGGGGGTCATGTCGGGTTCGGTTTTCCTCAGCATGGCGCATGCTAACACCGGACCCTGAACCCCACCTCATGGGGGAAATGGCCGTCCGCCGGCAGGGATTCTCAGGGGGACGCGGTGGACAGGAGGCGCTGGAGGTCCTGCAGGGTGTCGGCCTCGTGAAGCGGCTTGTCCGGGCGCAGGCGCTGCATGCGCGGGAAGCGCAGGGCGACGCCGCTCTTGTGGCGCGCGCTGCGCGCGATGCCTTCGAAGGCGAGTTCGAACACCAGCGTGGGCCGCACGCTGCGCACCGGGCCGAACTTCTCCAGCGTGGTCTTGCGGATGACCGCGTCCACCCGGTCGAACTCCTGGTCGCTCAGGCCCGAATAGGCCTTGGTGAAAGCCACGAGCTGCAGGCCATCGGGGTCGGCCGGGCGGCGCTCGGCGATGGCCTCGACCACGGCCTGGGCTTCGGCGGCGTCCACCGGCGCGCGGTTCCAGACCGCGAAGGTGTAGTCGGTGTACACCGATGCGCGTCGTCCGTGGCCGGCCTGCGCGTAGATCAGCACGCCGTCCACGGTGAACGGATCGAGCTTCCATTTCCACCAGGCCAGCCGTGCGCCATCGCCATCGCGCTTCTGCCGCCCGGTACCGTAGACGCTGTCGCGGTGCTTGAGCATGAGCCCCTCGACGCCGAGTTCACGCGCCTGGACGCGCCACGCGGCCAGGGCCTCCCAGGTGTCGGCGCCGAGCACGGGCGAGAGCCACAGGCGGGGGCCGGGCACGCCGTCGAGCGCGGCGGCCAGCGACGCCAGCCGCGCGCGGCGCTCGTGTTGCGGCAGGCCGCGCAAGTCGGCACCCTCTTCTTCCAGCAGGTCGTAAGCCATGAAGCTCACCGGCGCGTCGGCCAGCACCTTCGGACCCAGGGTCTTGCGGCCGATGCGCTGTTGCAGCAGGGCGAACGGCGCAGGCCGGCCCAGTCGCTCGCTGCCGGGCAGCAGCGGCGTGGCGGCCGATGCGTCCCACACCAGGATCTCACCGTCGACCACGGTGCCATCGGGCCAGCGCTGGGCCAGCGCAAGCAGCTCGGGGAAGCGCTCGCTCATCAGTTCTTCGCCGCGCGACCACACCCACACGCGCCCGGCGCGCTTGACGATCTGGCCCCGGATGCCGTCGAACTTCCACTCGGCAAGCCAGTCGCCCACCGGCTCCCGGGCGCGCAGCTCGGTGGCGGTCTCGGCGTCGAGTGCGCTGGCGAGAAAGAACGGGTACGGCTGGCTGGGCTCGGTTTCCTGCGCCGCCGCGTCCGAGACCAGCGCGCGGTACAGGGCGGCGGTGGGCGCGCGCTGGCTGTCGGTGTAGCCCATCATGCGGGCCGCCACCTGGCGGGCGTCAAGGCCGGCGTGAGCGGCCACGGCGCGCTGCACCAGCAGCTTGCTCACACCCACCCGGAAGCCACCACCCACCAGCTTGATCAGCAGGAAGCGCCCCATGGGATTGAGCTCCCCCCACCAGCCCACCAGGGCGCGCGCCACGGTGTCGTCGTCCTGCCCGCGCAGCGGCAGCAAGCGTTCCGTCATCCAGCGGCTCAGGGACACGTCCATGCCATCCGCGCGGCCGGCATCGGGCAGCACCAGCGCGATGGTCTCGGCCAGGTCGCCCACGGTCTGGTAGCAGGCCTCGAACAGCCAGTCGGACAGGCCGGCGGCCTGAATGGCCAGTTCGCGCAGGCGCGCCGTCTTGATGAGCTGGCGTGGTTTACCGCCCGAGAGGAAATACACCGCCCAGGCGGCATCGGCGTCGTCCACGTCGGCCAGGTAGCGCTGCAGCGCGGCCAGCTTGGCGCTGGTCGCGGTGCTGGCATCGAGCTCGGCAAACAGGGCGGCAAACCGGTTCATGCGGTCTCGGCGCGGGCCTCTTGGTCGTCGCCGTACTCGGTGTGGAACTCTTCGGCGCGCAGGCCTCGCTCGTTCAGGTGGCGCACCAGTTCGACCGCGCTGCCGTGGGTGACGATGACGCGCTCGGCGCCGGTGGCCTCGATGGCGCCCAGCAGGCCCGGCCAGTCGGCGTGGTCGCTGAGCACGAAGCCGCGGTCGTGTCCGCCGCGCCGGCGCATGCCGCGCACCTGCATCCAGCCGCTGGCGAAGGCGTCGGAGAAATCGCCGAAGCGGCGGATCCATGGGGTGCCGAGCGCACTGCCCGGCGTGAGCACCAGCGCGCGGCGCAGCAGGGCGGGATCGGCGACCTCGGTGACCGTCGTCGTCTCGGGCAGGGCCACACCCGCGGCACGGTATACCCGGTTCAGCGCATCGGCGGCGCCATGACAGACGATGGTGCCGATGGACGCGTCCACGCCGCCAAGGATGCGCTGCGCCTTGCCCAGGCTGTAGCACACCAGCACGCTGGCGCGCCCGGCGGCGGCGTTGTCGGCCCACCACTGGTTGATCTGCGCGAACAGCTCGGCGTCGGGCCGCCAGCGGTAGATCGGCAGTCCGAAGGTGGATTCGGTGATGAAGACATCGCAGCGCACCGGCTCGAACGGCGCACAGGTGTGATCGGGCACGGCGCCGGCGGGCGTGGGCCGGTAGTCGCCACTGGCCACCCAGACCTGGCCCTCATGTTCCACGCGCACCTGCGCCGAACCCAGCACGTGGCCGGCGGGGTGCAACGAGATGCGCACGCCGTGGTGCACCACGGCCTCACCATAGGCCACACCCTGCAAGGTGATGTCTGCTCCCAGCCGGGAACGCAGCAAGCCCTCGGACACCGCCGTGGCCAGGTAGTGCGCGTGCCCGACGCGCGCGTGGTCGGCGTGCGCATGCGTGATCACCGCGCGATCCACCCGTCGCCAGGGGTCGATGTAGAAATCACCCGGCGGGCAGTACAGACCCTCGGGGCGCTGGACGATCAGGTCGGGTTTCAATACCGGTGTCCGGTGAGAAAAAGCGTGGTCCGCATGATGCCGAAGGCCACGCGGTCAAGCAGGCGCTCATGCCAGGGCCGGCTGTTCAGTGTCTGCGCATCCAGGGTGTGCCCGGCGTTGAGCACGATGCCGTCCAGGTAGCCCAGCAGCAGGCTGGCGAAACGCCGGTCGTTGGTCATCACGTTGGCTTCGCGGGCCAGCAGCATCGACAGCGGATCGAGGTTGGTGGAGCCCACCGTGGACCAGCGGTCGTCGACCACCGCCACCTTGGCGTGCAGCGCGCTCGGGGCGTACTCGTGGATCTCGATGCCCGCCGCCAGCAGCGGCGCGTACACCGGCCGGGCCGCACGGTATTGCAGGAAGTGCTCGTACTTGCCCTGCAGCAACAGGCGCACGCGCACGCCGCGCGCGGCGGCCATCTTGAGGGCCCGGCGCAGCTTGCGTCCGGGAATGAAATAGGCGTTGGCGATCACGATGTCGTGGCGCGCATCGCCGATGGCCTTGAGGTAGGCGCGCTCGATGTCGTGGCGGTGGCCCACGTTGTCGCGCAGCAGCAGGCACGCGCGTGCGCCGTCCACGCCCAGGGGCACAGGGGCGCTCTCGCCGCCCGTCCCCGAAAAACCGCGTCCCACCGCCGCCCCGGCGTGGGCCTCGATCTTGCGCAGCAGGCGCGAGAAGTCCCCCGCCGGCCGGGACTCGCGCAGCGCGTCCCAGGCGGCCTTGAACTCGCGCTGCCGCGCCTTGTTCGCCGCCCGCAGGCGCCACCAGAGCTGTTCCATGGTGTCCACCATGTCCTGCACCAGCGGGCCAGCCACGCGCAGGCAGAAATCCAGCCGGGGTTCGGTCAGCCGGCCCAGCGCCACGTCGTCCTGGTCGTCGATGATGTTGATGCCGCCGCAGAAGCCCACGGTGCCGTCGATCACACAGAGCTTGCGGTGCAGGCGCCGCCAGCGGCTGGGCAGCAGCAGGCCCAGGCGGCCCAGGGGGGCGTAGATGTAGAGCATCACACCCGCGCGGGTGAGGCGCTCGCGCCACTCGGTGGGGATGATCGGTGAGCCCACGCCGTCGATCACCAGGCGCACCACCACGCCGCGCCGGGCCGCGCGCTCCAGCGCTTCCGCCACCATGAGCGCCGAGCCCGCGAACTCGAAGATGTAGGTTTCGAGGTGCACCACTTGGCGCGCCGCGTCCATGGCCTCGACCAAGGCCGGAAAGAACTCCGCACCGCCTTGCAGCAACAACAGCTGGTGCCCGCCCCGCATCGGGCCGGGTGAGGCCCGCCGGGCCCGTTGATCGAGCGGGTCGGCGATCACAACTCCAGCTCGGCAATCAGCGGCAGGTGGTCGGACATGCGCGACCAGACCTTGCCATGCGGCACCTGGGCCGAGAGCGGACGCAGTCCGCGCACGAAGATGCGGTCCAGGTGCAGCAGCGGCAGGCGCGAAGGGTAGGTGGGCAGCCGGATGCCTTCGAAAGTGCGCAGCCCCAGGTCGGCCATGGGTCGCAGCAGTTGTGCGCCCCAGTCGTTGAAGTCGCCGGCCACGATCAACGGCGCGCTGGCCGGCAGCTCGTTGGCGATGTACTGGCCTAGCCGCTGCACCTGGCGTTCGCGGCTGGAATGGATGAGCCCCAGGTGCACCACCACCACGTGCACGTCGACGCCTTCGATGAACAGTTGCACGTGCAGCAGGCCGCGCTGTTCGAAGCGGTGGTCCGACACATCGGAATGCTTGCTGTCGATCACCGGCCAGCGCGAGAGCAAGGCGTTGCCATGCTCACCGTGCCGCGTGGTGGCGTTGGTGCGGTAGACCGCCTCGTAGCCATCGGGCGTGAGGTAGTTGGCCTGGTCCAGGTCGGGCCAGCGGGTGAAGTGCTTTTCCAGCTTGCGGTGGTGGCGGCGCACTTCCTGCAGGCAGACGATGTCCGCATCGAACTGCTCCACCGCATGCGCCAGGTTGTGGATCTCCAGCCGGCGCGCCGGTCCCAGGCCCTGGACGCCCTTGTGGATGTTGTAGGTGGCGACTCGCAGAATGCTCATGGGCAAATCATGCCATCCCGCCGTCAACCGACTGTGAACGTCTGTGCCAGGCGCGGCAACCAGGTGATGGCTTCGGCGTTGGACGGCGAAAAGCACCGTTCGGCCGCTTCCGCCCAGGGCAGCCAGACTTGGGCGCGGTGCTCGCGGGGGCTGAGCACCACCGGCACCGCGCTTGGCACGCGCAGGCCGAACAGGTGCTCGGTGTTGTGCGTGATGCCGTTCGCATAGCGGTGGCGCCACTGCGGGTAGATCTCGTAGACATTCTCCAGCGCCCAGTCGCTCAGCAGGTGGCCGGGCGCCCGGGCATCGAGCCCGGTTTCTTCCCGGACCTCGCGCACCGCCGTGGCTTCGAAGGATTCGGCCTCGGTGTCCTTGGAGCCGGTGACCGATTGCCAGAAGCCCGGTGCGTCGGCCCGTTCGATCAACAGCACCTCGAGCGCCGGCGTGTGGATCACCACCAGCACCGACTGCGGGATCTTCATGGCGCTCAGCGTGGCGGCATGAAGGCCGCTCGCAGGGCCATGGCGCGGCGGGCCAGGCGCCACAGGGACCAGGCCCGAAGACCCAGGCCGAGGGCCCGGCGGGGTCGCCACAGGGCCAGCGCGCCCACGCCACCGGCCACCGCCAGCGGGTTCGCGCGAAGCCAGTGCCATGCATCCTGGATGCGGTCGATCCAGTTGAAGGTGCGCTGGAGGCCCAACACCTCCACCTCGGCCTGCCGCCTCAGTCGCGCGGAGCGCTGTACCAGCCGTTCACGGCGCCGCGCCAGCACCCGGGCGCGCGGATTCATGACCTCAACTCCTCCCGGTCCTGCCGCAGTTCCTCGATGCTGGCAGAGAACAGGCGCGTGCCGCTCTGCACCCGTCCGCGCGCCAGCCAGGCGGCCACGCCACCGGTGGACAGGAAGAGCGCGGTGAAAACCGCCAGGGCCAGCAGGCGGTGGCTGTCCCACAGCGCCACGGTGATCAAGAGCGCGAGAAAAGTCAGGCCCAGGCTGAGGAAGGTGACGGCGATGGCGCCATACACCATGAGTGCACCCACGCGCAACACCTCTTCCTGCGCTTCCACGCTGAGCAGTTCCAGGCGAACCTGGAGCAACTCCAGCACGGTGCCGGCAAGGCCTCGCAGCGACGAAGACAGGCGTTGCGGCGTGGCCATGGCGCGTTCCGGGGCGGGAATCAGCGACGCCCGATCAGCAGGCCGATGACCAGGCCCACGCCAGCGGCGGTGCCGATGGCGCGCCAGGGATGGTCGTGCACGTAGTCGTCGGTGGCGCGCGCCACTTCCCGTGTCTTTTCCTTGATGGTGTCTTCCGCATCGGCCAGCTTGTGGCGTGCGGCACGCAGGTTCTCGTTGATGCGGTCGCGCAGCTCGGCCACCTTGCCATCGGTCTGGTGGGCGGTGGCCTGCATCAGCTCTTCGGCGTCGGCAATGACGCGCTGGAGATCGGCAACGAGCTTGTCTTTGGGGTCGATGGATTCGGTCTTGCGGGTGCTCATGGCGGACTCCTTTCAAAAGGCCATCCTAACAAACCCATTCGCATGAAAGGATTTGCCCGCCGATAACCGCGCGCACCGGTGCGATACCAGCGAAAAAGGCGCCCTCGGAGCGCCCTTTTCCCTGCGTCGGGCCCGACCCTCAGGCCTTGGCCGCGTCCGCGTTGCGCAGGCGGATGTGCAGTTCGCGCAACTGCTTCTCGTCCACCGGGCTGGGCGCCTGCGTCAGCAGGCACTGGGCACGCTGGGTCTTGGGGAAGGCGATCACGTCGCGGATGGACTCGGCGCCCGTCATGAGCGTGACGATGCGGTCCAGGCCGAAGGCCAGGCCCCCATGGGGCGGCGCCCCATATTGCAGGGCATCCAGCAGGAAGCCGAACTTGAGCTGGGCTTCCTCGGGCGTGATCTTGAGCGCGTCGAACACCTTCTGCTGCACGGCCGCGGTGTGGATCCGCACCGAACCGCCACCGATTTCCCAGCCATTGAGCACCATGTCGTAGCCCTTGGCAATGCACTTCTCGGGGGCGGTGACCATCCAGTCCTCATGACCGTCCTTGGGCGCGGTGAAGGGGTGGTGCACCGCCGTCCAGCGGTCAGCTTCCTCGTCGTGCTCGAACATCGGGAAGTCCACCACCCACATGGGGGCCCAGCGGTCTTCGAACAGGCCGTTCTTGCGGCCGAGCTCGCTGTGGCCGATCTTCAGGCGCAGCGCGCCGATGGCGTCGTTGACGACCTTGGCCTTGTCGGCGCCGAAGAAGATGATGTCGCCATTCTGCGCGCCGGTGCGCGAGAGGATGTCGGCCACGGCCTTGTCGTGCAGGTTCTTCACGATCGGGCTCTGCAGGCCGTCGCGGCCCTTCGTGGGGTCGTTGACCTTGATCCAGGCCAGGCCCTTGGCGCCGTAGATCTTCACGAACTCGG